>Ga0134085_10000425_pt1 | contig 15251 bp, 11 predicted proteins | sample 15_taG_10_FD_123125 | JGI IMG/M metagenome (GOLD analysis project Ga0134085, IMG submission 123125) | Grasslands soil microbial communities from the Angelo Coastal Reserve, California, USA - 15_D_Rain_20cm_2_09182015 | ecosystem: Environmental > Terrestrial > Soil > Grasslands ...
GTCTGGAGGAGCTCGCGGATCGACGACCGGATCGTCTCGGGCGTGATGCCGTGCTCGCGGTTGTAGCCCGCCTGGAGCTCGCGGCGCCGCTCCGTCTCGCGGATCGTCGCCGCCATCGAGTCCGTGACGTGGTCGGCGTACATGATGACCTCGCCGTTGACGTTTCGCGCGGCGCGTCCGGCCGTCTGGATCAGCGAGGTCGCCGACCGGAGGTAGCCCTCCTTGTCGGCGTCGAGGATCGCGACCAGCGAGACTTCGGGGATGTCGAGCCCCTCACGGAGCAGGTTGATGCCGATCAGCGCGTCGAACTTGCCCAGGCGCAGGTCGCGGATGATCGCCACGCGATCGAGGGTATCGACGTCGGAGTGCAGGTACCGCACACGGAGCCCAACCTGCTGGTAATACTCGGTGAGGTCCTCCGCCATGCGTTTGGTCAGCGTCGTGACCAGCACGCGCTCGTTCCGTTCCGCCCGCGCGCGGATCTCGGCGAGCAGGTCGTCCACCTGCTCCTTCGCCGGCCGCACCGTGATCTTCGGGTCCATGAGGCCGGTCGGCCGGATCATCTGCTCGGCGACGGCGTCCCCGACCAGCTCGAGCTCGTACGGCCCCGGCGTCGCCGAGACGTAGATCGTCTGCCCCGTCGCTCGCGTGAACTCCTCGAAGGTGAGCGGCCGGTTGTCGAACGCCGAGGGCAAGCGGAAGCCGTACTCGACCAGCGCCTCCTTCCGGGACCGGTCGCCGTAGTACATGCCGCGGACCTGTGGCACCGCCACGTGGCTTTCGTCGATGATGATCAGCGCGTCCTTCGGGAGGTAGTCGATGAGCGTCGGCGGCGACTCGCCGGGGCGCCGGCCCGTCAGGTGGCGCGAGTAGTTCTCGATCCCGTGACAGTAGCCGAGCTCGCGCAGCATCTCCATGTCGAAGAGAGTGCGCTGCTCGAGCCGCTGGGCCTCGAGGAGCCGGTTCTTCGGCTTGAGGAAGGCGAGCCGCTCCCCGAGCTCCTCCTGGACCGTCTGGATCGCGCGCTCGAGCTGGCCCGCCTCGGTGACGTAGTGGCTCGCGGGGTAGACGTGGACCGCGCCCGCCCGCTCGAGCACGGAGCCCTTCAGCGGATCGATCCGGGAGAGCGCCTCCACGACGTCGCCGAACAGCTCGACGCGGAGGGCCACCGACTCCTCGTTGGCCGGGAAGATCTCCACGACGTCGCCCCGCACCCGGAACGTGCCGCGGTGAAAGTCGTAGTCGTTCCGCTCGTACTGGACGGCGATCAGCCGGCGGATGATCTCGTCGCGGTCGATCTGCTCCCCCGTGCGTAGCTCGAGGTGCAGCCCCGCGTAGGTGTCAGGGGCGCCGATGCCGTAGATGCACGAGACCGAGGCGACGACGACCACATCGCGCCGCTCGAGCAGCGACTTCGTCGCCGAGTGCCGCATCCGGTCGATCTCGTCGTTGATGAGCGCGTCCTTCTCGATGTACGTGTCGGACTGAGGAATGTACGCCTCGGGCTGGTAATAGTCGTAGTAGGAGACGAAGTACTCGACCGCGTTGTCTGGGAAGAAGGCCTTGAACTCGGCGAAGAGCTGGGCCGCCAGCGTCTTGTTCGGTGAGATCACCAGCGTCGGGCGGTCCGCGCCGGCGATCACGTTGGCGATCGTGTAGGTCTTGCCCGAGCCGGTGACGCCCCGCAGCACGACGTGGCGCCGGCCCTCGTGGACGAGGCGCGCGAGGGCGGCGATGGCCTGTGGCTGATCGCCGCGGGGCGAGTACTCGGAGGTGAGTCGGAACACGGCCCTCGGCTACGTCAGGACGGCGTCGGGACGGCGAGCAGGTACTTCCGCCACGAGTCGAGGAGCGAGTGCGCGTGCGGGTGCCGCAGCATGTGGGTCGAGAATACGAACTTGGGGTGCACCGGCTCTCGGATCAGCCGCATCCCGACCTCGTCGGGCAGTCGGTTGCCCTTTCGGAGATTGCACCTCAGACACGCCGCCACCACGTTCACCCACGTCGTCTCCCCGCCGCGCGAGCGCGGCACCACGTGGTCGACGGTCAATCGCTCGCCGCGGCGGTTGCAGTACTGACACGTGTAGCCGTCGCGCCGCAGGATGTTCTTCTTGTTGAAGGCGACGCGGTCGAGGAAGGGCTTGCGGATGTAGATCGCGAGGCGGATCACCGCCGGCAGCGCGAAGGCGACCGACGGCGAGCGAACGACACGCGGGGAAGCCTCCACGGCCTCGGCCTTGCCCGCGAGCAACAGCGTGATGGCGCGGCGGGCGTTGGTGAAATGGAGCGGCTCAAACGTGTAGTTGAGCACCAATACTGCGATTTCGTCCATACTTGAACACCTAGCTTAGTCGGCGCCCCGGACACTGTCAAATCGCGCCGGAGTGCGGACAACCTCCTAGCCTCGGAAAAGGTGGCGAAGGAAAAAGGCGAGGTTCGCCGGGCGCTCGGCGAGCCGGCGCATGAAGTAGCCATACCAGTCCTCGCCGTACGGGACGAGCACCCGGAGCCGGAGCCCGTCCGCGGCGATGCGCGCGTGCAGGTCCTTCCGGATCCCGTAGAGCATCTGGATCTCGAATCGCTCGCGCGCGATCCCTCTCGCCCGCGCGGTGTCGCGAGCGCGGGTGATCAGCCGCGTATCGTGCGTCGCGACGCCAACGTAGACCGAGCGCGCCTGGGCGTCCGCCGCGAACAGGCGGTCCAGCAGCCGGGCGTAGTTCGCATCCACGTCGCGCTTGGCGGGAAACGCGAACTCCGGAGGCTCGCGGTAGGCGCCCTTGCAGAGCCGCACCGTCGCGCCGAGCTCGATCAGCCGCTCGACGTCCTGTGCGGTGCGGCGGAGGTAGGCCTGGACCACGCACGCTGCGTTGGGAAACGCGGGCCGCACGCGCGCGTAGAGGTCGAGCGTCCGGTCGGTGTACGCGGTGGACTCCATGTCGATCCACACGAGCGTCGCGCTGGCGCGGCCGCGCGCGAGCACCGCCTCGAGGTTGGCCCGGCACACCGCCTCGTCCAGGTCGAGCCCGAGGTGCGTGAGCTTGAGCGAGGGAACGGCGGCGAGCCGCCGTCGCGCGATCTCGCCGAGCAGCTCCACGTAGGCGCGCGCCGCGTGCGTGGCGTCGGCAACGGTAACGACATTCTCCCCGAGGTGGGTCACGGCGCAGAGGAGCCCCTGGGCGTTCAGCTGTGCGATGACGCGGAGCGCGTCCTCGGCATGTTCACCGGCCACGAAGCGGCGGACGAACCGACGCGCTGCCGGCCAGCGAGCCATCGCCTCGCCGATCCCGCGTCGGGTCGAGAGCTTAAGGAGAAGCGTCCGGCCGAGGCTCGTGGCGTGCCTCCAGCGCCTCGGCCACCATGCCCTCCCGCAGGCCCCAGTCGCTGACGACGAGCGTGTCGAGGCCGAAGGCGTCGAGGGTCGCCGTCACGATCGCGATGCCCGGGATGATCAGGTCCGCCCGCCCCGGCTCGAGACAGGGCAGCGCTGCTCGCGCGGCCACCGGCAGGCAGCCGAGGCGCCCGAGGAGCCGCTCGACCGCGGCCCGGCTCAGCCGGTGACCCTGAACGCGCTGCGGGTCGTACTCGACGAGGTCAAGGTCGAGTGCCGCGAGCGTCGTCACCGTCCCGGCGGTGCCCACGAGATGAGCGAGGCGCGCGCCGCGGATTGTCGGGGGCAGCTCGCGCTCGAGCCGGCCCCGCACCTCGGCGAGTAGGGCCGCGTAGCGGTCCCAGGCCACCCGGTCGGTGAACGGGAACCGCTCGGCGAGCGGGACGACGCCGAGGCGGAGGCTGACCGTTGCGAGGATTCGCGCAGGATCCGCCAGAATGTACTCGGTGGAGCCGCCGCCGATATCGAAGGTGACCAGGGTCCCGGCGAGGCCTTGGAGACCGGACCGCACGCCCCGAAGCACGAGCCGCGCTTCCTCCTCGCCGCTCACCACCTCGACGCGCCGGCCCGTCGCGCGCTCGACCGCGGCGACGAACGCCCTCCCGTTCGTCGCCTCGCGCACGGCGCTCGTCGCGACCATCCGCACACGCGCGGCCGCCAGGCGCTCGGCGCGCGCCACGTAGTCGCTCACGACGGCGAGCGTGCGCGCCATGGGCGCATCGCCGAGCGCGCCCGCGGCGGCGAGCCCCTCGCCGAGCCGCGTCACGGTCTGGCGCGCGTCGACGATCTTCCACGTCTCGGGCCCGACCACGTCGACGACGAGGAGGCGGACCGTGTTGCTGCCGACATCGATCGCGCAGAGGCGCATGCCGATAGACGAACGCCCCGCCGGATCACGGCGGGGCGTGTCGCGCTCGACGCCTGGGAGCTTACTTCCCCTTGAGCGTGCGGATGTAGTTTACGATCTCCCAGCGCTCCTTCTCCGGCAGGTGCTTCCACGGGGGCATGGCGCCCCGCCCGTTCGTAATCTTCCAGAAGATCTCGCCGTCGCTCTGCTTCTGTACGGCGTCGGACGTCCAGTTCGCCGGCTTCGGCGGTGGCAGCGCCGCGGCCGCGGGACCGTCGCCGTGTCCGCTCGCGCCGTGACACGTCACGCAATTCGTATCGACCAGCTTCTTCGCATCGCCGACGCCCTTCACGGGGTTCTTGAGGCTCTTCGCCTCTGGCGGCGCGACCCACGGGCCCTGCGCCGACACCCCCAGCACCCCCGCCACGAGAATGAGAGCGGCCCCAGCGACGACGGCTGTCATCGACTTCCCGAACGCGCTCATGACGCCTCCTCTCGGACGCCTGATCGTGACGACGTTCACAACGCCACGGCCATTTAACACTCGTGTGACGAAGGAGGTCAAGCCGATATTCGCTCGGCGGTACGCGCACGGTCGCGGGCCGCCGCAAGCCAGCAGACCGCGGCCAGCACGCCGTAGGCGCCCGCCAGGCGCGTGGGCACGGCGGACGGCGGTGCCCAGGGCCAGAAGACGGCGCCGCTCGGCTCGGGCGAATGGATCACGCCGACGAGCGTCGCGACGCTCGCGAACACGAACAAGACACCCGCCACCGCGAAGCGTCGCTCGATGATCGTGACGAGCGCCCAGCCCCACACGACGGAAATCAGGATGAAGCCGTTGCCGAGGACGAGGAGGGTCCCGTGGGTCAGCGCGGCGTCGCCCGTGAGGTGCCTCGGCGAGGCGCCGAGCGCCGACAGCACACCACCCGTCTCGATGAGCACTACGGCCGCGGCGACCGGTACGAACGCGAGGGCGACCGCGGCGCCGTGCCGCGGCGGCGACGCGAGGAACCCCTGGGCCGTGATCTCGAGACCAATGAAGACGAGGATCGGCGCGATCGCCGCTTCCGGGAGCACCGCGACGAGGAGCGACAGCGCGCCCGCGGCGGCGCCCCCGCCGATGACGAGTCCCGTGGCGAGCGTGTACCCGGCGCGCGCGCCCATCGCCTTGTAGGCGGGGTGGCCGATGTACGGCGTGTTCTGGACGACGCCACCGCAGAGCGCCGCGAGCACGGTGGCCCCCGCTTCGGTCAGGAGGATGTCGCGCGCCCGGTACTCGTCGCCCGCCGCCGCCGCGCTCTCGGTGTTGTCGATCCCGCCGATGATCGTGACGAGCGCGAAGGGCAACGCGACCGAGAGGTAGGGCAGCGTCGTCTCGAGTGCGTCGAGCCAGACGAGTGTCGGCCACGGGACGGCGGCCCCGAGCGCCACCCGGACGGGCAGGCTGTCGTCGTGGCCGCCGCCGAGCCACGCGCGGAGCCAGAAGAGGGCCGTGCCGGCGAGGACCGCGGCGAACGCGGCCGGCAGGCCGAGCGGCATCCGCACGCCGCCGAAGAGCCCGAGCAGCAGCACCACGAGCGCGACGAGACCGACGAGCGGGTCGCGGAGGATCTTCAGCATCGGCAGGAACGCGATCAGGAGGACCGCCACACCGGCGATGGAGCCCAGCAGCGCGGCGCGCGGCACGACCCGACGCGCCCAGTCGCCCACGAAGGCGAGGCCCACCTTGGCGAGGCCGATCGCGAGCGTCGCGACCATCCCGACTTTCCACGCGAGCACCGGGTCGCCGGTCGCCACCATCACGGGCCCGAGCACCCCGAACACCATCGCGAACAGGGTCGGCGTGTCGATGCCGAACGGCATGGCGGTGACGTCGTCGCGTCCCGTCCGGCGTCCGAGCCTCACGGCGAGCCAGGTGTACGCCAGGTCACCGACGAGGACGCCGAGCGCGGTGCCGGGGACCATCCGGCCGAGCACGAGGTCGGCCGGGAACTTGAAGACGCCGATCAGGAGGCTCGAGAGGATGACGAGCTGGGTGACGTTGTCGAGGGCGAGGCCCAGGAACCCGTTGAGGTCCCCCGAGGCGATCCAGGCCCGGCGGCGCTCAGCGCGCTCCGCCGTCGGCGGTCCCCTGGGCGCGCTGGGCGCTCCGCAGGACCCACGCGAGCTCCCGCGTCCGGTCGGCGAGCGCCGAGCACCACGCGAGGCTCCCGCGGTTGTCCGCCACCTCGCGGTAGTCGAACTCCACCAGGGGGCTCACCTCGTGTCCGAACCGGAGCCGTGCGCCGTAGGTCTTCCCCGCGCGGGCGTCGCTCGCCTCGAGCTCGACCTCCATGCGGGGATCGACGCGCTTGGCGTGCGCGGTGAGAAAATTCCAGAGCCAGCGCGCGACCTCGTCGTAGCTGCCGCCGGCAAACACGGCGGAACTTTACGTCGGCTCCGTGTCCAGCCGCGCTCGAGCGCCGGCTCTGCCGGCGCAACCCTCCTGGGGGGAGGCTTCGGAAGGGGGGCGAAGCCCCCCTTCGAGGATTAACACTCGTTGAAGCCGCACGAGAGGCACTTCTTGCACCCTTCCTCGTAGATGAAGGTCGCCTGGCCACACTCCTTGCACAGATCGCCGATCTGCTTGCGGCCGTCCCCGCGAGCCACGGGCGGCTCCGCCAGCGGCTTCACCTGGCCGATGTGCTCGGCCAGCGTGCGGGCGAGCGCGTCCGGGAGCGACAGGATCTTGGCCGGCCCGAAGCCTGTCGGCTGGCCGCCGCCGATCCGGGAGAGCTGGCTGATCACCTCTTCGAGGCGTCGCTGAGCCGTGAAGGGTGAAGGGAGCCTCAACACGAGCGAAATCAGTCGTCCGAGCGCCTCGGCAACCGCCATCGTGTCCGAGCCACCTTTGCCGACCTGAACGAAGACCTCGAACGGTTCCTTCTGCGCTGTTTCGGTCACGGTGATCCATGCCGTCCCGATGGGCGTATCCGTGCGGTACGTGGTCCCGTTGAGACTCCGCGGACGCGGCCGGATGACTGCGGGTGCCGCGCTCGGGACGTTCTCCTTCGTGCCGATACCGACGTTGAGGACCTGCTCGCCCTTGCAGCCGTCGCGGAAGACCGTGATGCCGAGGCAGCCGAGCTCCCACGCGAGCAGGTATGCGCGGGCGACGTCCTCCTCGCTCGCGCTGTTCGGGAGGTTGATCGTCTTCGACACGCCGTTGTCGGTGTAGCGCTGGAACGCGGCCTGATGACGCACGTGCCACTCGTGGTTGATCTCGTGCGAGGTCCTGAAGATCCGGGCCGCGTCCTCGGGCACCCCCGGAATGCCATCGAGCGAGCCGCGCTTGGCGATCTCCCGCATGAGCGCGTCCGAGTAGAAGCCCCGCTCCGTGGCGATCCGCTCGAACGTCTCGTTGACGAAGGTCAGCACCCGCTCACCGTCGGGCTGCCTCACCCGATGCTCGAAGGCAAGCGCGAAGATCGGCTCGATGCCCGACGAGCAGCCCGCGATCATCGAGATCGTGCCCGTCGGGGCGATCGTCGTGACCGTCGAGTTCCGGAGCGGGCGGTCGTTTGCGTAGATCGACAGGCTCCAGTTCGGGAACGGCCCGCGCTCCTCCGCGAGCTTCGCCGACTGATCGTGCGACTTCTCCTTCACGAAGGCCATCAGCCGGTCGGCGAGATCGATCGCCCCCGGGCTGTCGTAGGGGATGCCCATGGTGAAGAGCAGGTCCGCCCAGCCCATGAGGCCGAGGCCGATTCGGCGGTTCGACTTCACCGTGGCGTCGATCTCCGGCAGCGGGTACGGGTTCATCTCGATCACGTCGTCGAGGAAGCGCACCGCCAGCCGCACCACACGCTCCATCTCGTCCCAGTCGATCGACCAGTCCCCGTCCTCCCCGCGGCGGGCGAACTTCGAGACGTTGAGCGAGCCGAGGTTGCACGCCTCGTTCGGGAGCAACGGCTGCTCGCCGCAGGGGTTGGTCGCCTCGACCATGCCGATCTCCGGCGTCGGGTTCGCGGGGCTCGCGTTGATCCGGTCGATGAAGATCATCCCGGGATCGCCCGTGCGCCAGGCGGCGCGCACGATCCGCTCGAAGACCTCCTTCGCCGACAGCCGGCCCGTCACCGCGCCCGTGTGCGGGTTCACCAGGTCGTACTCGGTGCCCGCGGCGAGCGCGTCCATGAACTTGTCGGTGGCGGCGACGGAGATGTTGAAGTTGGTGATTCCGCCGTCGAGCTTGCACTCGATGAACTCGAGGATGTCCGGGTGGTCGACCCGCAGGATGCCCATGTTCGCGCCGCGCCGGGTTCCCCCCTGCTTGACCGCCTCCGTCGCGCTGTTGAAGACCCGGAGGAACGAGATGGGCCCGGAGGCGCGACCGCCGGTGGACGCCACGATGTCGTCCTTCGGGCGCAGGCGCGAGAAGGCGAAGCCGGTGCCGCCGCCGGATTTATGGATGATCGCCGCGGCCTTCACCGAGTCGAAGATCTCTTCCATCGAGTCCCCGACCGGCAGGACGTAGCAGGCCGAGTACTGCAGGCCGTTGCCCTTCCCGGCGTTCATCAGGGTCGGCGAGTTCGGCAGGAAGTCGCCGTCGACCATCACCTCGTAGAAGGCGGCGGCGATCTCACGGACCGCCGCCCGGCTGCGTCCGTATCGGGCCTCGCCCGCGGCAATGGACAGGGCGACCCGCCAGCACATCTCCTCCGGCGTCTCGGCCACCTCGCCGCCTTCGCGCGCGAGGTAGCGCTCCCGGAGCACTCGCAGGGCGGGTTCGGTCCATTTGCCAACCTTTGCGGGGCGGGTTTCAGCCAGCATGCGAATCCTCCCTCGGGTCAGCCTCGCCAAGTCCGACCAAAATCAGATTGGGACTTGTCATGACGGAAAATCGCCTACCTCCTATATCTTGTGGTGTGGGCGACTCTAGCACGCAGAATCTAGAGGTCGTCAAGAAAAAAGGTATACACCGGCCATCCACCGCCTGTCCACCGGCGTGATATTCTCAGGGGCCGTATGAAGCGGTTCTCTCTTCCGAGTGTCTCTCTCGCATTCTTTCTCGTCTTGTTCTCGACCGAACGCGCCCCTGCGCAGGCCGCGCCCCCCCCGGCAACAGAACGGGCTCCGATCGCCGGACGCACCCTGACGCTCGACGAGTGCATCGCCATCGCGCTCGAGGCGCAGCCGAGGATCCAGGCGACCCTGAGCGACTATGCCGCGGCGCGTTATCGCGTCAACCAAGCGCTGTCTCCGCTTCTGCCCCAACTCTCGGGTCTGGTGTCGACGACGCAGAGCCAGGGCATCTCTGCCACCACGCTCGCTTCGACGTCCCGCCAGCTCCCGGACACCTTCCTCGCCCAGGTGTCGCTCTCCCAACTCCTCTTCGACTTCGGCAAGAATCTCGCGGCGACGGAGGCGGCGCGGAAGCTTGCCGAAGTGGCGGTGGAGGACGTGGAGCTCCAGCGCCAGCTCATCTCGCTCGCGGTCAAGGAGGCGTACACGAACATCCTGTTCGCCGGGCGCCTGATCCGGGTGCAGGAGCAGGCGGTTCAGCGTGCCGAGCTGAATCTCCGGTCGGCGAAGGGATTTTTCGAGGTCGGCACACGGCCCAAGTCCGACGTCGCGCGCGCCGAGGTGGACGTGGCCAACGCGCGAGTGGATCTCATCCGCGCCCGGAACGCGCTCCGGACCGCGCGGGTCGCCCTCAACACCGCGATGGCGATCGACGTGGACACGCCCACCGCGGTCCAGGACAACCTCGTCTTCGAAGCCGTGAACCTCGAGCGTGGCCAGCTCCGCGGCGAGGCCCTCCGCAGCCGCCCCGAGTACCGCCAGTCCAAGCTCCGCGTCAGCGCCGCCGAGGCCACCGAGCGCCAGACCTTTCGCGGCTTCTTCCCCGACATCAGCGGCACCGGCTCGTACGGCGGCAGCCAGCCCCAGCTCAACGAGAACTGGACGCTCGGGCTGAGCCTCTCGTGGTCGCTCTTCGACGGAGGCAATCGCGTCGCGAAATACCAGGAGGCGAAGGCCAACCTCGAGGGCGCGAGGCAGCGGGTGAAGTCTACCGAGCTCGACATCATCCAGAACGTCGAGCAGGCCGAGATCGCGGTCGAGGAAGCCCAGGAGCGTATCCAGGCCGCCCAGGCCCTCGTCGCCTCCGCCCAGGAGAATTTCCGGCTCGCGCAGGGCCGCTTCGACGCCGGGGTGGGGACGATCCTGGAGCTCACGGACGCCCAGCTGGCGCTCACACAGGCGCAGAACACCGAGGCTCAGGCGCTCGCCGACTACCGCATCGCGCTAGCTCGGCTCGATCGCGCCGTCGGTCGTCGTTAACGGCCGGCAGGTAAATACCCCCTGCGCCGATCGCGTCGAACACCGTGATGAGACGAGTTCTCTCACTCCTGGTCGTGGCGGCTCTCGCGGGCGCGGGCGTGTGGGCCTACCTCTACACGCAGTCCATCGGTAACGCGCCGAAGTACAAGCTGGCGCGCGTCGAGCAGGGTCCCCTCACCGCCGCCGTCTCGGCGACCGGCAACCTCAACGCGGTCATCACCGTCCAGGTGGGCAGCCAGGTTTCGGGGCAGATCAAGGCGCTCTTCGTCGACTTCAACTCGATCGTGAAGAAGGGGCAGGTCGTCGCGCGCATCGACCCCGACATCTTCGAGGCGAAGGTCAACCAGGCGAAGGCCGACCTCGACTCCGCCAAGGCCGCGGTCCTCAACCAGCAGGCCCAGATCGAGCGGTCCCGCGCCGACGTCGACAACGCCCGCGCCGCGCACGCCGAGGCCAGGGCGCAGACGGCGAAGGCGCAGGTCGCCGTGGTGGACACCAAGCGCGATCTGGACCGGAAGACCGAGCTCTTCGCCCGGCAGCTTATCGCCAAGAGCGATCTCGACTCGTCCCAGGCCGCGTACGACTCGGCGGGCGCCCAGCTCGACTCGGCGCGGGCGCACGAGCAGGCGCTCGCGTCCGCCATCCAGTCGGCGATCGCCCAGCTCAGGGTCGCCGAGGCGATGCTCGAGTCCGCACGGGCCCAGGTGGAGCAGAAAGACGCGGCGCTCAAGCAGGCTCAGGTCGATCTCGACCACACCACGATCAGCGCCCCGGTAGACGGGGTCGTCGTCTCGCGCCAGGTGGATGTCGGCCAGACGGTCGCCGCCAGTCTCCAGGCGCCGGTGCTCTTCACGATCGCCCAGGACCTGACGAAGATGCAGGTGGAGACGAGCGTGGACGAGGCGGACATCGGGCGCGTCAAGCTGAACGACCAGGCCACCTTCACGGTGGACGCGTTCCCCAACGAGACGTTCGTCGGTCGGGTCACGCAGATCCGGAAGGCGGCGCAGGTCGTCCAGAACGTGGTCACGTACACCGTCGTCGTCGCCGTCGACAACCCGTCGGGCAGGCTCCTACCCGGCATGACGGCGAACGTGAAGCTCGTCGTCGCCGAGAAGTCGAGCGTGCTGAAGCTCCCGAACGCGGCGCTCAGGTTCCGGCCCGCCGGCGGCGACGCGGTGGTCCCGAGCGGGCCACCGGGGGGCGCGACGGCGAGCGGCCAGCCCTCACTCGAGCAGATGCGTGACCGGCTCGTCCGGGACCTCAAGCTCAGCGCGGACCAGCAGAAGAAGCTCGAGCCGATCCTCCAGGACAGTCGCAAGCAGTTCATTGCGCTCCAGTCCTCCGGGCTGGCGGAGCCCGACCGGCGCGCGCGAGCGCAGAAGCTCCGCGACGCGGCGCGCGTGAGGATTCGCGAGATCCTCACGCCGGAGCAACAGACCCGCTACGACGAGATGTCCGGCGTCTCGGGTGAGGACCGGCGTGGCGGCGTCGCCGGCCGCGCCTGGCTCCTCGGCCCCGACGGGAAGCCTGCGCCGGTCCAGCTCACGCTCGGTCTCAGCGACGGGACCTTCACCGAAATCCTGCGCGGCGACCTGAAGGAGGGCCAGGAAGTCATCGTCGGCCTGGCTGGCGGTGCGGTCCGCGGCGCTCCCCAGCCGCAGAGCGGACCGCGCCTGAGACTGTAGTCATGGCCGGACCGATCATCGCCGCCGAAGGCTTGACGAAGGACTACCACCTGGGGCCGTACACGGTCCACGCGCTCCGCGGGGTCACGGTGACGATCGAGCACGGTGAGTTCGTCGCGGTGATGGGACCGTCGGGTTCCGGGAAGTCCACCTTCATGAACCTCCTCGGGTGCCTCGACACGCCGACCGCCGGTCGCTACGTCGTCGACGGCGAGGACGTCGCCGGCCTCTCCCCTGACGCGCTCGCGCGGATCCGGAACGCGAAGATCGGCTTCGTCTTCCAGCAGTTCAACCTCCTCCCCCGGACGACCGCCCTCGAGAACGTCGAGCTGCCCCTGCTCTACGCGGGTGTGTCCGCCCGCGACCGCCGCGCCCGCGCCCGGGCGCGCCTCGCCGCCGTGGCGCTCGCCGACCGTGAGGACCATCAGCCGAGCCAGCTCTCGGGCGGCCAGCAGCAGCGCGTCGCGATCGCCCGCGCGCTCGTCAACAATCCGGCCGTGATCCTCGCCGACGAGCCCACGGGCAACCTCGATTCGCGCTCCAGCGTCGAGGTGCTCACGCTCTTGCAACGGCTCAACCGCGAGGGTCTCACGATCGTCCTGGTCACCCACGAGCCCGACGTTGCCGCCTACGCGGGCCGTATCCTCTCCTTCAAGGACGGCCGGCTCCGCGGCGACGAGCGCGTCGCGTCGCCCCTCGACGCCGAGCGGGTCCTCGCCTCGCTCCCGGTGGACGAGGACGCCGCGTGAGCGTCTGGCAGAGCGTTCGCATCGCCGTCCGCGCGCTGCGCGTCAACAAGCTCAGGAGCGCCCTCACGATGCTCGGCATCATCATCGGTGTCTCCGCCGTCATCGCGATGGTCGGCGTGGGCGCGGGCGCCCAGGCGCGGGTCGCCGAGCAGATCCAGAGCCTGGGGTCGAACCTCATCATCGCGCTGTCGGGCAGCGTCACCTCGAGCGGCATTCGCCTCGGCACCGGGAGCCAGCTCACGATCTCGGAGGACGACGCGAACGCGATCGCGCGTGAGGTTCCGTCGGTCCAGGTCGCCGCGCCCGCGGTCCGCGGTACCGCGCAGGTCGTCTACGGGAACCTCAACTGGTCGACCGTGATCCAGGGCGTCACGCCCGATTACTTCGAAGCGCGCGACTGGCCCGCGGTGGACGGCCGGCAGATCAGCGTCGAGGACGTGGACGGCGCCACGAAAGTTGCCCTCGTGGGCCAGACGACGGCGCTCAACCTCTTCGGCGAGGCGGAGCCCACCGGCCAGATCATCCGGATCAAGAAGGTCCCCTTCACGGTGATCGGCATGCTCGACCGCAAGGGCCAGAGCTCGTGGGGCCAGGACCAGGACGACATCATCATGATCCCGATCTCGACCGCGAAGAAGAAGGTCCTCGGCACGAGCCAGGCGAGCCCGAGATCGGTCGGATCGATCTCGATCAAGGTCCGTCCGGGCGAGGACATGGCCGAGGCCGAGAATCAGATCCGGGCGCTCCTGCGCCAGCGCCACCGGTTGCAGCCGTTCCAGGACGACGACTTCTGGCTACGGAACCTCTCCGAGGTTCTCCAGACGCAGGAGGAGTCGTCGAGGGTGATGACCTACCTCCTGGCCGCGATCGCGTCGGTCTCCCTGCTCGTCGGTGGCATCGGTATCATGAACATCATGCTGGTCTCGGTCACGGAGCGGACGCGCGAGATCGGCCTCCGGATGGCGGTCGGCGCCCGGCGGCGTCACATCCTGCTCCAGTTCCTGATCGAGGCCGTCACGCTCTCGCTGATCGGCGGGATCGCCGGCATCGCGCTCGGCCTCAGCGGCTCGCGCGCGATCAGTTACTTCGCCGAGTGGCGCACCCTCGTCGCGCCGGAAGCCATCGTGCTCGCCTTCGGCTTCGCCGCCGGCATCGGGATCTTCTTCGGCTTCTATCCGGCCCGCAAGGCTTCGCGGCTGGATCCGATCGAAGCGCTCCGTTACGAGTAGCGTCGCGCTTCGGGAGGGGGTCGGGCAGCCCTCCTCGACCACGCTAGCACTCCCTGCGCAAGATTCGTCGGCGGGTCGGCGTCGAGACCACGCCCAGAAGATACGGGTCTCGGAGGGCCGCCCGGCCCCCTCCCGGAGCGCAGCGGTACTCCGCCGAAAGCTTCGGTCCGATCACCAGTGCTTGGTATGGTCTAAGGACGATGGAGCGCGCGCGCAAACGCCTGACGAAGCGCAAGCGCCCGCGTGCCCCGCGGCGCCCGACCCGCGTCGCGACGCCGCGACCGACGCCGGCGGAGAAGCGACTCCTCGGCCTCTCGCGCGAGATCGCGCGGCTGCCGCTCGCGGCGGCGCTCGGGAAGCTCGCCGCCGCCTGGGCGCCCGGCGGGCCCCTCCTCTACGAGGTGGCCACCGCCTGGACCGAGAGCCGCGGCAACAAGACGTCCGCGCTGGCGCTCGCGTGGGCGCGTGAGCAGGTGCGCCTTTCCCTGCAGGAGATCATCGAGGCGACGCCGAAAGACAAGCGCGGCCGCATCGAAGCCACGCCCGAGACCCTCGCCTGGGTCGTGCTGGCCGGGTGCGAGGCGCTCGCCCACGAGCCGCCGTCGGCGGTCGCCGACCGGGTCCACGCGCTGCTCGAGCTCACGGGCCACGCCGCGCCGGGCGACTGAGGGCCTCCAGCACGAGGAAGGCGGCGCCCGTCAGCATGGCCGCGGTGTTGAGCTGGACGGCCGAGCGGTGGGCACGCGCGAACGCCGTGTCGTCACCGGCGCGCCGCGCCGCCTCGGCGCGCGGCATGGCGACCGTCGCCGCCCAGACCAGGAGCCCGCACATCGCCCCACAGAGCGCCCCGCCGATGAGGGGGCGCACCCGCCCTTCCCTGCCCGAGAGCACCTGGACGACGCAGGCGACGACCGCCATCCCGCAGAGGACGAGCCCCCAGTCGTAATAGCGCGGCAGGACGGCGGCGACGGCTTGGCCCGCGACCGCACGGTCGATCGTGCGGAAGACGAGCGGCGCGACGCCGAAGGA
>Ga0134085_10000442_pt1 | contig 14973 bp, 12 predicted proteins | sample 15_taG_10_FD_123125 | JGI IMG/M metagenome (GOLD analysis project Ga0134085, IMG submission 123125) | Grasslands soil microbial communities from the Angelo Coastal Reserve, California, USA - 15_D_Rain_20cm_2_09182015 | ecosystem: Environmental > Terrestrial > Soil > Grasslands ...
CCTGCCCAAGATCCCGGGCCTCGAGAGCTTCAAGGGGCAGAGCTGCCACACCGCGCTCTGGCCCAAGGACGGGCTCGACTATGCCGGCAAGCGCGTCGCGGTGATCGGCACCGGGGCGACCGCGGTGCAGGCGATCACCGAGATCGCTAAGACGGTCGGCCACCTCACCGTGTTCCAGCGCACCCCGAACTGGTGCGCGCCGCTCCACAACAGCCGGATCGACGCGGCCACCCAGGCGCGCATCAAGGCCACGTACCCGGAGATCTTCGCGCGCTGCCGCGAGTCGTTCGGCTGCTTCATCCACGACGCCGATCCGCGCAAGGCGCTCGAGGTGAGTCCCGAGGAGCGCGAGGCCTTCTTCGAGAAGCTCTACCGCGAGCCCGGCTTCGGCATCTGGATGGGGAACTTCCGCGACGTGCTGATCAACGAGGAGGCCAACGCCACCATCACCGAGTTCATGCGTCGGAAGATCCGGGAGCGCGTGAAGGACCCGACTGTCGCGGACAAGCTGATCCCGACCAACCACGGCTTCGGCACGCGCCGGGTGCCGCTCGAGAGCGGCTACTACGAGGTGTACAACCAGCCGAACGTGCACCTCGTCGACCTCCGGGAGACGCCGATCGAGCGGATCACGCCCGCCGGCGTGAAGACGAGCGACGCGGAGTACGCGGCGGACATGATCGTCTACGCCACTGGCTTCGACGCCATCACCGGGGCCTTCGATCGGATCGACATCCGCGGGCGGGGGGGTCGACGGCTGCGGGAGAAGTGGGCGGAAGGCCCGCGCACGTACCTGGGGCTGCAGATCGAGGGCTTCCCGAATCTGTTCACGCTCGTCGGGCCGCACAACGCGGCCACCTTCTGCAACATCCCGCGCTGCATCGAGCAGAACGTGGACTGGGTCACCGCGCTCATCGCCTACATGCGCGGCCGGGGCCACACCCGTGTGGAGCCGACGCCCGAGTCGGAGCGTGACTGGCTCGAGCACGTGCACGACACAGGGAGGCGCATGCTCTTCACTCAGGTCGACTCATGGATGATGGGCATCAACTCCAACGTGGCGGGCAAGGACAAGCGCACGTTCATCGTCTACGCGGGCGGCGCGCCGAAGTATCGCGAGAAGTGCGAGGCGGTCGCCGCCGACGGCTACGTCGGCTTTATGTTCCGGTAGGGTACACTGCCGCCGCCATGACAAACGTCCTCGACGGCATCCGGGTGCTCGACTTCGGACGGTACATCGCTGGCCCCTACTGCGCGGCGCTCCTGGCCGACCTCGGCGCGGACGTGATCCGCATCGAACGAATCGGCGGCGGCGAAGACCGGTGGGTGGCGCCGATCAACGAGGACGGGATCGGTGCGATGTACGTGACCATGAACCGCAACAAGCGCGGCATGACGCTCGATCCGTCCTCACCCGAGGGACGCGAGATCGTGAAGAAGCTGGTCGCGACGGCGGACGTGGTCGTTGCGAACCTCCCCCCGGAAGTCTTGCGCTCGCTCTCGCTCGATCTTGAGAGCCTGAGGCGGGTGAAGCCGGACATCATCCTCACGACCGTCACGGCGTTCGGCGCCGGCGGACCGTGGAGCCACAAGCACGGCTTCGACGGCATCGGCCAGGTCATGAGCGGCGCCGCGTACATGACCGGCACGCTCGAGACCCCGTACCGCGCTGCCGTGGCGTGGGTGGACTGCGGCACCGCGTCGCTCGCCGCGTTCGGCACGCTCGCGGCGCTGATGGAGCGTGGCAAGAGCGGCCGGGGGCAAAAGGTGGAAGGGGCGCTGCTGCGCACGGCGGTCGCCTTCAACAACCCCGCACTCGTCGAGCAGCAGGCGATCCAGGTCAATCGCATCCCCACCGAGAACCGCGGGCAGACGTCGGCGCCGTCGGATCTGTTTCGCACGACGGACGGCTGGATCATCGCGTACGCCATCGGTAATCCGATGTTCGCGCGCTGGGCGAAGATGATGGGTGAGGACAGCTGGCTCACGGATCCGCGCTTCAAGGACGACGAGGCGCGCGGCAACCACGCCGAGGACATCAGCAAGCGCATGAGCGCGTGGACGATGCAGCGGACGACCGAGCAGGCGCTGAAAGAGCTGGAGGGCGCGAAGATTCCGGCCGGCCCGCTCTACACGCCGCAGCAGGCGCTCGACGACGCTCACATCCGTCGCGCCGGGTTGCTGGTCGACACCGAGTATCCAGGCGTCGCGCGTCGCGTCCCGCTCGCGCCGACGCCCGTCGATCTCTCGGATACGCCGGGCCGCTTCCGGCATCGCGCGCCGACGCTCGGCGAGCACACGAACGCGATCCTCGGTGAGATCGGATACTCGATGGCGGAGATCGACGCGCTCCGGAAGAAGGGCGTCGTCTGATGCCGCGCCGCAAGATCCTGATCGCCTCGATGATGCACGAGACGAACACGTTCTCGCCCGTTCCCACCCCGCTCGAGTCGTTCCGTCCGTTGAGCGGCGACGCCGCGACCGCCGAGTTCAAGGACACCAACACGCAGGTCGGCGGCTTCCTCGACGTCGCGCAACGGATGGGCGCCGAGATCGTCGTGCCGCTCGCGGCCGGCGCTCATCCGTCCGGCTACGTCGAGCGTCGCGCGTACGAGGACATGTGCGACGCGATCGTCGGCGGCATTCGCCGCGGCTGCGACGCCGCGTTCCTCGCCCTCCACGGCGCGATGGTGGCCGAGCACGTGGACGACGGCGAGGGCGAGCTCTTGCGGCGGATCCGCGCCGTCGCGCCGCGCCTGCCGATCGCCGTGGGCCTCGACTTCCACACGCAGCTCACATCGACGATGGTCGAGAACGCCACCGTCATCACCGGCTACCGGACCTACCCGCACATCGACATGGCGGAGACGGCGCAGCGCGCCGCGAGGACGCTCGTGCGCACGCTCGACGGCGAAGTGAAGCCGGTCATGGTGTGGGGCATCCGGCCGATGCTCACGAGCACACTCGAGCACACGCCGTCGCGTCAGCCGATGAAGGACGTGATGGACATGGCGATCGACGCCGAGAAGCGCGGCGTCGTACTCAACGCGTCGGTGCTCGGCGGCTTTCCGCAGTCCGACATCCCGCATCTCTCGTGCTCCGCGATCGTCGTGTGCGACGGACAGACCACGCAGGGCCAGGCCTTGCTCGAGCGGATGCTGGATCTCGCGTGGCAGCGGCGCGCGGACTTCCTCTACAAGGGCGCGCCGCTCGCCTCGCAGATTGCGCACGCGCGGACACTGACGGAGGGGCCCGTCATCCTCGTCGACCACGGCGACAACACCGCGTCCGGCGGCACGCAGGACGTGATGAGCGTGGTGGCGGAGGTGATGCGCCAGCGTCTCCAGGACGTTCTCGTCGGGCCGATTTGTGATCCCACCGCCGTCGCACGCATCGTGTCGGCCGGCACGGTCGCGAGCGTCACGCTGGATCTCGGAGGCCGCATCGACATGCCGCAGCTCAATCTGAAGGGCGCGCCGCTCACCGTGACCGCGAAGGTCGCGCGGATCACGGACGGCGAGTTCACCGTCACGGGCCCGATGGCGACGGGCGTGCGCGTGCGTATGGGCCGAACCGCGGTGCTCGACACCGGCTCGATGCAGATCGTGGTCTCGGAGCGGCGCGCGGAGCCCTCCGATCTCGGTGTGTTCACACACGCGGGCATCGATCCGCGCCGCAAGCGCTACGTGCTGATCAAGTCGCGCCAGCACTTCCGTGCCGGCTTCGAGCCGATCGCACGCCACATCGTGCTGTGCGACGGTGACGGCGTCACGAGCTCCGATCTCGCGCTCTTCGACTACCGCAAGCGCCGCCGCCCCCTCTATCCGTTCGAGCCGCTGTCGTGAGCGATACGTGGCGGTGGCGCACAGCCGCCGCACGTCGAGGCGCGAAGATCAGCCCTTGACCCCGCCCATCGTCAGGCCGGCAGACATGCGGCGGCGGAACGCGTAATAGATCGCGACGGGCGGCAGCGCATAGATGATCGCCGTCGCCATCATATAGTTCCATGGCGACTGATCGCTGCTGAGGAACTGTGCGAGCGCCACCGGCACGGTCATGCTCGACTTCGACGACAAGAGCAGGAACTGGTAGAGGTACTCGTTCCACGCGAGTAGCATTGCGTACGTGCCGACCGCGACGAGGGCGGGTGCCATCAGCGGCAGGTAGATCCGCAGATAGACCTGGATCGGAGAGGCCCCGTCGATGCGCGCCGACTCGTCGACCTCGATGGGAATGCTCCGACCGTATTCCTGGAAGACGAAGATGGCATACGGCGTGGCGAAGGCCACAAGGGCCGCGATCACCGACCACACGTTGTTCGCCATTCCATAGTTCTGCATGATTCGATAGAACGGGATCGCCAGGAACGACGCCGGGATCACGTAGGTCAACAGGGCGGCGTTGCTCACCAGCCAGCCGTGGCGGATTCGCATCCGGCCGAGGGAGAAGCTGGTCAGTGAGCCGATCACCAGCGTCAAGATGGTCACCATCGCTCCCATGTAGATGCTGTTGGCAAACTGACGCCAGAAATGCTCCAGGTACCAGTGGCCCTGGGTCAGGACGCCCCAGAAGCTCTCGAGCGACGCCACCCTCGGCCAGATGTGGTCAGTGAACACGTCACCTTCCGGCTCCAGAGAGATCAGCACCATGTTGTAGATGGGCAGGATCGTCCACACCACGAGGGCGAGGGACAGCACCGCCGTCCCCGCGGTGGTCAGGTATCGTCGGCGCCGCACAGCGCGGTGCGCCCGCGACTCCGCGCGGGAGGAGGTCAGGGCGGCGTCGACCGCGATGGTGCTCATAGCTGAACCTCGGCTGTGCGGAGCTTGCGCATCAGGACGATCACGAGCGGGATCACCAGCGGCAGCGCCGACATCACCGCCGCGACGCCCAGGCGCGGCTGAGCGATCTCGAAGGCGTTGCGGATGCCGAGCGTTGCGAGCACGTGCGTCGTGTTCGCGGGACCGCCACCGGAGACGAAGTAGACGGCATTGAAGTCGCCGAGCAGGAAGATCGTCGAGAGTAGCGTGCAGATCAGGTAGAGGTTCGCGAGCAGCGGGAAGGTGATGTGAACGAACCCGCGCAGCCCGGTGGCGCCGTCGACCTTCGCTGTGTCGCGGATGTCGAGCGGAATCGCCATCCGGCCCGCGAGCAGGATCAGCGTCCAGAACGGCGTCCATTTCCAGATGTGCGAGACGATGACGGCGGCGAGGGCCGTCCAGCGGTCGTTGAGCCAGTGCGGCCCCTCGACGTGGAAGAGCGTGTAGAGGACGTTGTTGAGGAAGCCCCACTCGCCGTTCAGCATCCAGTGGATCGAGATGAACGTCGAGATCTGCGGCACCGCCCATGGGAGGACGAAGATCAGCAGCAGCGCCTTCATCCACCAGCCCGGGCGCATGAAGAAGCCGGACAGTAAGAGGGCGAGGAACATCTTCACGTTCACGCCGAACGCAAGATAGAGGACGGTGTTCACCACCGTCTTCTGGTAGATCGGGTCGTCGAAAAGCTCCCGGTACAGGCCCGCCTCGCTGCCCATCCACAACCCGTACACGACCGGATACGCGACGAAGGTCAGGAATACTGCGACGTAGGGCACGACGAAGGCGAGCGCCCACGTGTACTCCGTACCCTTGAGATGGCCGCGAAGCGAGCGCCAGACGGTTTCACGCGGGACCGAGGGGCGACCGATCTCGACGACCGAGGTCGTATCCATCATTCGCCTCCCGCTCTCACGCCATCGGGTATTTCGCGAAGATCTCCCCGATCCGCTTGAAGGCCTTTTCGATCGCTGCCTCCGCCTTCACGCCCTCCTTCGCCACGTCGATCATCGCCATGCTCCACACGTGCTGAGAGCGGACTTCCGCCATCGCCAGGTTGAACACGTAGTAATCGGGCCGGGTCGGGCCGAGGAGACCCTGCTGAACGTATCCCTTGAGGTGCGGATCTTTCGGGTTCTGCCAGAACGGACTCTTCGCGAGCGACGGCATGACCGGCAGCCAGCGGCCCAGACCAAGTTCGACGAACTCGCCGATCACCTTGGGCTGGATGAAATATTTTAAGAACTCCTTGGCCACCGTGACGTTCTTGGCGCCTTTCGGGATCAGTCCGTTGGTGTACCCGACGATGCTCGGTATCGGCTTGCCGGCATTGTCGTTGGGATAGCCGGGAGCGCCATGGGTCACGATCTCGTCGTAGTACCACTCCGGATGCTTCTCCTTGATCGCGACTTCGGTCGACAAGGTCCCGTCGACGTCCATCACCATGAGCTTCGCGTGAAACGCGTTGTTGTCGTCGGCGTCGTTCCAGTTGATCGCGCTCGGCGGCACGTACCCGTCCCGGTATGCGCCGCCGAGGTAGGCCGCCGACTTGATCGCCGCCTCCTTGACCTTCGGATCGTCGAGATGAAGCTTGCCGTCCTTGGTGACGATGTCTTGACCGCCGTGGGCGACGAGGAACGCCATGAAGAGGTTGTAGGGGTCGACCCCGTTGGCCGTCACCTGGAAGCCCAGGCCATAGACCTTCCGCTCGCCCTGCTTGCGGAGGTTGTCCTGCACCTTCTTGAAGAAGTCGAAGTAGGCGTCCCAGGTCTTCGGGATGTCCTCGATCTTCATCCCCGCCTTCTTGACCAGCGACTTCCAGATGTGGCAAGGGACGACGGCGGCCCTGAGCGGCACACCGTACGTGGCGCGCTTTTTCGTCACGTTGTTGTAGGCCTGAGCGGCCAGCAGGGCGGTTTCGCTGAACTGGCTCTTCTGGGTCTCCACGACGTCGCTGACGTCGACCCACATGTCCTGCCACCCGTACAGCTGAAGAATTTCCCCCGGGTTGGAATCGACCATATCGGGGACGACGCCGCTGGTGAGCGCCGAGATGATCTTCTGCCGTTCCGGCGCGAAGGGAATGATGCTCAGCTCGATCTTGTTGCCGCTCTGCTTCTCGTAGTCGGCGACAGCCTTGCGCAACGCCACGTCCTCGTCCTGGACGAACCCTTGCGCGAACCAGACCGTTGCGGTGGTCGCCGCAGCCCTGGCGACGTACGGAACGCCGACCGTTTTTGCCGCAGCCAGAGCCAGGGATCCGCGGAGCATCGAGCGCCTGGTGAGGTGGACCATGCTGCTCCTCCCTTGAATCCCGCGCGTCGTGTTGTCCCGCGCGTTTGCGCCGTCCGTTCCAGAGGGCTACCGACCGAAGAGTTTCGCTCTTCTACTCTCGCGGCCCCGGACTTGTCAAGTCGACCGACCTGTCAGGTCAGCCGTTCTCGCCGACGGGAACCCTTGACAGGTCTGTTGCCGGCGCTGTATCTGGGGCCCCGCGGCAAGATCCGCCGGCGGCCGCGGACCGGGAGGTGGGCATGAGCGGCGCGCAGCAGGTTCTCGCAGCCGGGCCGTCCGTATCGGTCAAGAGGCGGTGGCAACCACCCGGCCACGGCCGCATGCACGGGCCGGATGTCGCCCTGGCGATCGCCTTCGTCGCGCCCTACGCGGCGCTCTTCTTCGCCTTCGCCGTCTATCCCATCGGCTACGCGCTCTGGATGGGCAGCAAACCCTCGCTCTACGCCGACCTGATCGCGGATCCGCTCTACCTTTGGAGTGTGCTCAACACCATGCTCTTCGTCGGCGTCGGCGTGAACGTGACGATGTTCCTGGCGCTCCTGCTGTCGGGGTTTTTCATGCGTCCCCGCTGGTGGATCAAGGCCCTGCTGGTCGTCTATGTCCTGCCCTGGATGCTCCCGGCGGTTCAAGCCTGCATCGCGTTCCGGTGGATGCTGGCCGGCGAGGAAGCGCTGGTCGATCGCGCACTGGCGGTGCTGATCGGCGTCGACGGTCCGATCTGGTTCAATCATTGGTGGCTGGCGCTCGGAGCCAACATCGTCGCCTACGTCTGGAAATGGATGCCGTTCTGGACCGTCATCTTTCTCGCGGGCCGGATGGCCATTCCCCGGGACGTCTCCGACGCGGCCGCCGTCGACGGAGCCGCTGGCTCCCGCCGCTTCGTTCACGTCACGTTTCCGCTGCTGGCGAACCTCTATCTCGTCTGCACATTGCTTTCGACCGTGTGGACGATGGGCGAGTTCACCACCGTGTATTTCGTGTCCGGCGGCGCGCCGGTGTGGTCCACGGAAGTGCTCGCGACACTCGCCTTCCACTACGCCTTCGACGCCGCCAACCCGGCGCTCGGCGTCGCGGCGGTGATGTCGGTCCTCCCGCTGCTGGTCCCGGTCGTCATCGTGCTGATGCGCGCGCTCCAGACGAGGGCCGTGCAGCTGTGAGCGTCGTGATGACGTCCGGCCGGCGCGCGACCCCTCGCGTCCGACTCCGACGGCTTCTCACTGAAGCTGGCGCGGTGATCCTCGGCATCGTCCTGCTGATCTGGACTGTGATCCCTGTCTACAACATGCTGCTGATCGCGCTCGATCCCGAGGAAGGCGAGGTCGAGTTCAGCGGCAACCTCTGGCCCCCGGAGCCGTCGCTCGAGAGCTTCCGCGTGGTCCTGACGCAGGACGCTCGGTATCTCGAACACTTCTGGCGGCAGCTCGGCAACAGCCTCTACATCGGGCTCTCGACCATGGTCCTCACCGTGCTGATCGCCTCGCTGGCGAGCTTCGCCGTGGGCCGCATGCGGCTCGGCCAGGGCTCGCCGCTCACCAGCGCCGCGGTGCTCACCAACGCCTCGCTCATCACCTACGCGATTCCCGCGTCGTTCCTGATCTTCCCGTTCCATCGGATCATGCACGACTACGGCCTCTCCAACGATCCCTGGGCCGTCATCGCGGCGCAGGTGACGTTCGCGACCCCGTTTGCGATCTTGACCCTGCGGCAATACGCGAGGCTGATACCGCTCGAACTCGACGACGCCGCGCGTGTCGACGGCGCCTCCAGCGCCCAGGTGTATCGGCGCGTGTATCTTCCGTTGATGACGCCGGCGCTGGCGGTGGTCGCTACCTATGCGCTGGTGCTCGCCTGGAACGACTACCTCTATCAATTCGTGCTTCTCGCGTCAGAAAAGCACATGACCGCGGCCGTCATGCAGGCGCAGCTGTTCGACGACGCCGACCCGCCCTGGAACGCCATGATGGCCGCCGCCATCATTTATGCGCTGCCGCCCGTCGCGATCTTCTTCGCGCTTCGCCGCGTCATGATGGCGGGCCTGACGAGCTGGTGGCGCTGAGGGCCCGGCTGCCGCGATCAGCGCCTCAGGACTTGGGCGATGTCGCTATCGCGGCGGCAATCGCATGCTCGAGGTAGGCCGAGTCGACCGGCTTGCTCACGTAGTCCAAGGCGCCCGCCGCGAGTACCCGCTTGGCTTCGTCCTCGTCGCGGTTTCCGGTCACCATGATCACAGGAAGCGATGGCGTCGAGGTGCGCAGGCGGACAAGAACGGTGTCGCCGCCGATACCCGGCATGCGTATGTCCAGGAGGACAACGTGTGGAAGAAACTCGCGCACGGCCCGGAGTGCTTGCGCGGCGTTGCTGGCTGTTGCCGTGCGGTAGCCGAAGGTCTCGACCATGTCGCTCAGCATCGAGGCCACGTTCGGATCGTCGTCAACGACCAGCACACGGTAAACGTCCACCATAGTTCACAAGTGTATCCAGAATCTCCGGCTGACAGAAAGAAATGCACCCACTCGATACGCTGCGCGAGGACGTTCCCGTTGGCGTCGAGCGCCTGCGCGAGCACCCGCACCTGCCCGGCGGGCTCACCGTAGGTGTTCACGAGGTAGCCGCGCAGGCGAACCGAGCCGTCGCGCCCCGGCGCCGTCTCCCAGCCCAGCTTGAACCACCGTTCGGCGTCCGGCATGAGCGTCGTCACTGACGCCGACGGTGTCACCTCCGCGGTGCTGCAGCCGGCCAGCACAGTGGCCGCAGGCAGACGCGGCACGGGAGTAGGATGAAGGCGTGCGCAGGGCGATGGTCGTGGCATTCGCGGTGCGACGAGCAGGGAATCTTGAATCGGCCCGCCGATCCCGCCGGGACCTCGGGATAGTACCCCTGGGCGCAGCGTGTCGCAGTTGGCGAAGACGTTAGCGATCTCGCGGTCAACTGCCGCTTGTGTCACCAACCGTGCCACCCACACGTGTCAATTTCGCTCGCGGGATGCCAAAAAGCCCACCGGCGAACGGTCATCATCTTCGCCGAATCAGCGGCTTACACGCACGGCCGAAGGCTTGCTACGCGGTAGGTGCTCTTTCGCCCATGCCGGGCACAAGGAGGGGTGAATGTTCGAGCTGATTCAGCATATTCCAGAACCCTGGCGTCAGCCGGTGGACGTGCTGATGGCGCCGCTGGCGTGGATCCCGCGCATGCAGCACATGCTGTGGGACTTCTTCTTCGCCCCTGGTCCGCTGTGGCTCGTCGTCGCGAAGTACCTCTTCCTCGTCTTCCCGGCTCTGCTCGCCATCGCCGCGGTCTGGTGCACGCAGCTCTCCCTCTACACGTTGCCGTTCCGCTCGGGGCGCGCGCAGTTCATCCCGACGATGATGCTGACGTGGTGGGATGCCGTGCGCGCCGTCTGGCTGTACTGGGTGGGGATGTTCCGGTTCGTCGGGGTGGCGCTCGGATGGGCGGTGGCGTTCAGCACCTTCGTGGCGAAGCTCGTGCTCGAGGTGATCCGCCAGATCGCGCTCATGCCCTTCACGATGACGGGCCGCATGACGCAGACCTACTTCACGCCGGGGGTGCCCTGGATCGCGTTCGTGATGCTCATCTTCTGGTGCGTGCTCGAAGCCGCCATCTTCAGCTACACGCTGATGCCGACCGTGACCGAGCTCCTCGCCGACCTCGTGGGTGGCGAGTCGACGGCACGCTACACGGGCCCCATCCTTTACTTCTTCCTGCTGCTGCTCATCATGGGTAGCTTCGCGTGCATCCAGACCCTGATGGACGCCGTGAAGAAGCGTGAGTGGAAGTTCATCGTCCAGATGGTCGCGGTGGAGCTGTTCGTGATGTTCTTCGAGGTCATGTTCCTTTACCGGGAGCTCATCGACGCGCTGACGCCGTGGATCGCGCAGCAGACGGGCATGAAGATGGGCCTCACGGTCACGCTCGGGCTGTCGGCGTTCGGATGGGTCGGTATCCGCGGCATGACGTGGTTCCTGTTCGGCCAGTACGGAACACCGCCGATGCTCGCCTTCATCTCCCGCAGGCCGCTGGTGGACGAAGCCCACCCGCGCCCCGCCAACGCCACGCCGGAGCCCCCCTGGTGGCGGCAGCCGGTGGCGGAGCTCAAGAAGGAGATCGAGTGGCTCCACGCTCGAAGTGAAGAGCTCGTCGATTACCTGGTGCTGCCGGTCTTGCAGATCACGGCGGCCGCGCTCAACTTCGGGATGGTCCTGGTGGCCTCCCGCCAGGTCTTCTCGCTACCCTTCAAGGACCGCAGTGAAATCACGCAGACCTGGCACATTTTACAGACCTTGCACATGCAGGCGACGCCGAGGAAGCAGGCGACGCTATGAGTCGCCTGCGCATCTCGCTCGCCGCTCGCCTGGTCGCGGTCGCTGTCATCAGTGCCGCCGTCGTGGTCTCGGCGGCGGCGGAGGACAACAAGCCGCCGCGGTCGACGCTTTTCGTCGGCATCGACACCAGCGGATCCTTCCGATCCGCCTATGACGACGCCCTCACGTTTGTCGCCCATTACCTCTACGGTCACATGCGCGAGTTCGGCGGCCTCTCGAAGCCGCGCGATCTCTTCGTGACGGCCATCGGAGGGAAGGACAACCGCGAGCCGAAGTCCTTCCACCCGATCCACGAGTTCAACAACAAGGACGTCAGGCAGCTCGAGACGGACCTCCGGAAGTGGTTCCCGCCCACCGACACGCTCACTGACTTCAACGTCTTCTTCGAGCAGATCGCGCGCACCGTGAGGGAGCGGAATCTCGTCCTGGCGCCGATCACCGTGATGGTGGTCAGCGACGGCGTCCCCGACGTGCACGACGCGAGGATCAAGTCGGGCTCGCCCGCGTCATACCAGCAGATCGATCTCAGCCCCCTCGACTACCTCTCGAAGAACGTCACCGTCCGCCTGGTCTATGCGAGCCCGAAGGTCGGCGACAACTGGCGAAAGCTGGTGAAGCGAGACCGCGTGCGCTTCTGGGCGGTGGAGTACGACGTCATGAAGGGCTGGCGCGCCCAGATGAAGCCGGATACCGATCTCGCCAACCAGGATCGCCTCTGGAAGTGGGTAAGGGACAACGTGGATTACCGCGTGCGGCGCGGCGCCTGATCCACAGCCCTCTCAGCTCGCCGATTGAAGACCGGCGATGTTTGCGCTAGGCTCACGAGCGTGAACTTGATACGGCCCGTCGTGGCGATGGTTCTCATTACCATCGCGCTCCTGCTCACTTCGTTGGCGTATGCGAGCCCGCCGGATCCGACGTGGGTCGGCGGGTTCTGGGATGACGGCGATTTCGATGACGTCGTCATTGCTGTAGGATCGGCCGTCGCCATCCCCACCTGGAAGACGGTCGATCAACCACCGACTCCGATCGTTCTCGCCGTCGTCCGCGAGGAGCCGACGCCCGCGGAGCCATACGACGGTTCGCTCCACCCTGCTCCCCGCTCCCCGCCCGCTCGCTAGACTCGCTCGCCGCGCCGTCGCCTGACGATCTCTGGAAATCGGACGGAGCCCCGCGCCGCGCGCGGGCTGGTGGAGCTAGCGATGATCTCGACCGAACTCGATTCTGCCTCGCCCTCGCATGGGAGAGGCCGCTGACGAAGATGCGCAGGGGAGGGGGGAGGCTCATGACCCGCCGGTTCCCGGATTCGGCCGGCGTGGGCGATCAGTCGGCGGTCGGCCCACGGGGGGTCCTCAAACGTGGCATCCAGCGCATCTTCAAGCGCTTCGGCTATCAGATCATGCGCTTCCCCGCGCTGCATTCGCACGAACGGCACATTCGCAGACTGCTCTCGACACTCGCCGTGAACTGCGTCCTCGACGTCGGCGCCCACGAAGGCGAGTTCTACCAGCTCTTGCGTCAGACCGGCTACGGCGGCCGCGTCGTGTCGTTCGAGCCCGTGCCGGACTCGTTCGCGCGGTTGCAGCGCGTGGCGGCGGGCGACCCGCACTGGCGCGGGTACAACGTCGCGCTTGGGCGCGAGGCCGGCACGCTGCCGATCAACGTCCCTGACTCGACGATGTTCGCCTCGTTCCTTCGGCCGAACGACTACTGCCAGGAGCGCTTTCCCCATGCGCATTGGGACGGCCGGACGGAGTCGGTCCGGGTCGAGCGGCTGGAGAGCCTGTACGCGGAATTCGCCGCCGGGATCGAGCGCCCTCGCGTGTTTCTGAAGATGGATACCCAGGGTTGGGATCGTGACGTCCTCGCGGGAGCAGGCCCGCGGCTCGCGGACGTCGTCGCCTTGCAGTCCGAAGTCTCGATCATCCCGATCTACGACGGGATGTGGAGCATCGCGGAGTCCATCGCGTACTACACCGCGCTCGGTTTCGAGCTCACGAATCTCTTCCCGGTGACCTTCGACGCCGAGGATATGCGCGTCATCGAGTACGACTGCGTCATGCGCCGGATGAGCGTCGTCCCGGTCGGCGATGGACAGGATCGGGAGGCTGACTGAGTCTCGACGAGCGTGAACGCGCCCGAAAACCCCATAAAAGAGTTGTGATACGCCGTGAGCCTGTGCCACCATCAACCGCCATGACCTTCTGCGCGGTGGTAAGAAGGGCATCGGGTCTCTTCGTCTTCCTGACCGTCACGATATTCGGGACGCCGGCGATGAGTGCGAGCCTGCCGTCCGGGGCAGCCCCGGCTGACCAGGCGACCCAAGCCCGGCTGACCGAAGCGTATCGATCGCTTTCCTTCAGCTTCGAGCCGAACCTTGGGCAGAGCGACGCGCGCGTGAAATTCCTGGCCCGCACGCGCGGACTGACCGTGTTCCTCACCGCGACCGACACCGTGCTCTCGACGGGGCGGACCGCGGTTCGCATGCGGCTCGTCGGCGCGAATTCGGCGGCTCGGATCCAGGGGCTCGACGAGCTGCCCGGGCGAAGCCACTCGTTCATCGGCCGCGATCCCAGCCGCTGGCGCACGAACGTGCCGACGTACGCGCGCGTGGCCTATCGCGACATCTATCCTGGCATCGACCTGGTCTACTACGGCACCCAGGAGCGGCAGCTCGAATACGACTTCGTCGTCGGTCCGGGCGCCGATCCGCGGGCGATCCGGCTGATGTTCGACGGCGTGGACCGGCTCGAGCTGAACGGGACCGGCGATCTCGTGCTGCACGTCGGCGGCACCTCGCTTCGCTTCGGCAAGCCGCTCGTCTACCAGGCCTCGGAGGGCGCCAGGCGCAAGGTGGCGGGCCGGTGGGCGTTCGAGAACCGGACGACGGTCGGATTCCACGTCGGCAGCTACGACGCGCGCCGGCCCCTCGTCATCGATCCCACGATCGCGCTGGCCACATACGTCGGCGGCGCCGGCACCGACCAGGCGTTCGCGATCGCCATCGACGCTTCAGCCAACGTCTACCTCACCGGCAACACGAGCGGGGGCGTCTTTCCGACGTCGGTGGGCGCGTTTCGGGAGACACCGCGGGGTGGAATCGACGCATTCGTCGTAAAGCTCAACAGCACCTTCACCGCGAGAACGTATTCGACCTACCTTGGCGGAACGGACGGCGATGACGCGGGTCGAGGGATCGCCGTCGACGCGACCGGCAACGTGTACGTCACGGGCTTCACGGCCTCCACCGACTTTCCGACCAGTCCTGTGGCGTTCCAGACCGTGTTCGGCGGCGGTGGATTCGACGCCTTCGTCGTGAAGCTGAATCCCACCGGCTCCGGCCTTGTCTACGGAACGTATCTCGGCGGCTCCGGCCCGGACGTCGGTCTCGGAATCACGATCGACATCTTGGGGAACGCGTACGTCACCGGCGGGACGCGCTCGGCGAACTTTCCGACCTTTGGCGCGTTTCAGGGGACGCTCGGCGGCGGACGCGACGCGTTCGTCACCAAGCTGAACGC
>Ga0134085_10000445_pt1 | contig 14941 bp, 18 predicted proteins | sample 15_taG_10_FD_123125 | JGI IMG/M metagenome (GOLD analysis project Ga0134085, IMG submission 123125) | Grasslands soil microbial communities from the Angelo Coastal Reserve, California, USA - 15_D_Rain_20cm_2_09182015 | ecosystem: Environmental > Terrestrial > Soil > Grasslands ...
GCCGCGACTCGGAAGAGGCCATCGACTACGTGGTCCGCCACGCGCGGAGCTACGAGCTCCAGGAGCGCTGTGTGGCCGCGCTCATCCGAAAGACCGAGGTGCTCTGGCACCTCCTCGACTGCGTGTACACGGCCTACATCGAGCCGGGCTGGGGATCGGCGGGCGCCCGCGCGTGATCGCCCTGGACAGCCGTCCGCGGCTCGCCCCGAAAGCGCGGATCCGCTTCGACCGCAAGACGGCGCGGTACCTCCTGCTGTACCCCGAGCGCGGTCTCGTGCTGAACCCGACGGCCGCCGACATCGCCGCGCTCTGCACCGGCGAGCACACGGTTCACACGATCGTCGAGCGTCTCACGGAGAAGTACGCCTCCCAACCGCGAGCGCAGGTGGAGCGCGACGTCATGGCGTTTCTGGCCACCCTCGCCGAGCGCGGCCTGATGCGGACCGACCCGTGAGCGACGAGTATCGTCCGTACACCCTCGTCGCCGAGCTGACGTACCGGTGCCCGCTCCGCTGCGTGTACTGCTCGAACCCCGTGGAGTACACACGCCACACGGACGGGCTCGACACGGCGGACTGGCTCCGCGTGTTTCGCGAAGCCGAGGAGCTCGGGGTCGTCCAGCTCCACCTCACGGGCGGCGAGCCCGTCCTCCGGGACGATCTGGAGGCCCTCGTCGAGGGCGCGCGGGCCGCCGATCTCTACACCAATCTCATCACGAGCGGCATCCCGCTGAGCCGTGAGCGTCTCGCGCGCTTCCGCTCCCTCGGGCTCGACAACGTGCAGGTCTCCATCCAGGATGTTGCCGCGCCGAGCTCGGACCGCGTGGCCGGCGCGCGCGTCTTCGAGCGGAAGCTCCAGGTCGCGCGCTGGGTCAAGGAGCTCGGATTCCCGCTGACGCTCAACGTCGTGTTGCATCGGGAGAACCTCGGACACGTCGAGGAGATCGTCGCGCTGGCCGAGGCGCTCGCGGCGGACCGCCTGGAGCTGGCCAACACGCAGTATGTGGGCTGGGCCCTCGTGAACCGGCGCGTCCTGCTGCCGACCGCCGCCCAGCTGGATGGGGCGCGACGGGTGAGCGCCGCGGCGCACGCGCGGCTCCGAGGCAAAATGGAAGTTCTCTTCGTCATGCCCGACTACTATTCCGAGTTCCCGAAGGCGTGTATGGACGGCTGGGCCCGGCGCTTTCTCGTGGTCAGCCCCGACGGCCTGGCCCTACCCTGCCACGCGGCTCACACGCTGCCGGGGCTCGTGTTCGAAAATGTCAAGGACCGCCCGCTCGAGGCGATCTGGCGCGACTCGCCGGCCTTCAACGCCTTCCGCGGTGACGCCTGGATGCCCGAGCCTTGCAAGAGCTGCGAGCGGCGCGCGATCGACTTCGGTGGCTGTCGGTGCCAGGCCTATCTCTTGACGAAGAACGCGGCGGCGACCGACCCGGCGTGCTCGCTGTCGCCCGACCACGGGCTCATCGAGGCCGCGCGCCAGGAAGCGCTCTCGGCGCCTGACGACGGCTTCGAGTACCGGGCACCGCGGCCCGCCGTCCGGAAGTGACACGACGCGTGGACGTCAGCACCTGGATCCTCACCGGGCTCCTGGGCGTCGCGCTGCTCGTCGCCTTTGCCAAGGACGCGGCCCTGCCCGTTCGCGGCCTGCTTGCGACCGGCAAGCTCCTGAGGGGCGTGTGGCCCGAGCTGCTCCTCGGCTTCCTGCTGGCCGGGCTCCTCGACGTGTTGATCCCCCAACCCGTCCTCTCTCGCTGGCTCGGGGCGGAGCACATGGCGCAGGGCATCCTGATGGGCTGGGTGGCTGGCCTGGCGATCCCCGGGGGCCCGTACCTCCTCTTCCCCGTTGCCGCGAATCTCTTTCGCAGTGGTGCCGCGCCGGGACCGCTCATCACCCTGCTCACGGCCAAGACGCTGGTGAGCCCGATCCGCATGCTGACCTACGAGGCGCCCTTGTTAGGCTGGCCCCTGACCCTGGCGCGCTGTCTTCCCGGCATCCTCCTGCCTCCCGTCATGGGTCTGATCGGCCAGTGGCTGTTCGGGCTCTTCAACGACAGGTAGCAGGTAGAAGGAGTCTCGGGCCGGGACCTTTTCCGGAATCAGCGGAGCAGGGGTTCTCCCCCGGCCCGTTGCAGGATTCACCGAATTAGTGATCGTCAGCATCGCCACTACGCTGTCCGTAGGTAGGAGGGTGAGCGCCTCCGGTTGAAGGAGACGGCGATGCGCGACGCAGGCGATCCTCAGGTTCACGGGAGATGGTGGGGCAGGATCGGAGTCCTCGGTGTATCGCTCGTGCTGCCAGGCGGCCTGGTCTTGCTGCTGTACCTGATGGTGCGGGCCCGGACACGAACAGATTCGGTGCTCCAGGACCCCTACGTCGCGTGGCTGCAGATGCGGGACCGGCTCCGAGCGGAATGGCGACCAGGCGCTGACCCGGAGGCGAATTCGGCGTGGCGCGCGTCGAACGGACGGCAGGTGAGTTCCTCACGGCTGATCCCAGGACAATCCCGGCGGTGACCATGTTTTCTGGTTTGACCGGCGCTCCAGTCGGGTGATTTCAGCGAACGATCCGCGCTATCTCTTCATCGTCAGCCCGCGCGAGCGGAGCCTGTACGAGTACGCGGTGCAAGCGTTCGCCCGTAGACCGGAGATCGAGGTTATCTATGATCGTCGCCGGGGGGAACGACGACGGACGTCACAGCCACCCGCGGCCGAGCGACGGCGGGCCGACCGGCGTGTTCGGTCTCTCGTCGACGCGGAGATCCGCGAATACGGCTCGGCCATGGTGAGGGTCGAATCGGCGTGACCGCCACACGCGAGACGGGACGGCCAGGTTCCAGGAATTATTGTTCGGAGGTGCCATCGGTGCCATTCCTCCGGGGCAGAGGTGCCGCTTTGCCCATTATGGGTTGCGACTACTGCCGAATATTGCAGGGTTCTTGGGTCGTGGCACGGCCCCTGCTGGCCAGTGGCCAGAGGCAAGGCCAAGCACATGACCGTCTGGATATTTCTCACGTGGATCTGGGTGCCATCGGGGTGGGGGCCGGTCCCCCTGTCCAAGAGCGTCATGGGCCCCTACCCGACGGCGGCCGTCTGTGAGGCGGCGCGCGGCGAGATCCTCAACGTCGCCGATGACGACTGGCGGGTGTATGTCGGCCAGTGCCGGAAGCGGGAATGACTGTCTGGATCTTCGCGATGTGGTCGCTCATGGCCTGGTCGGGCCCCTGGGAGGCGCACGGCGACGTGGGGCCGTTCCCCACGCGTGAGTCCTGCGAGATCGCTCGGGAGACGGTCTATGCACTCCAGGATCCGTATCAAGACAGGCTTCTCCTCGGACCGTGCCGGCTCGCGAGGTACACGGCCGAGGCCGACGCGCGCCTTTAGCGCGTCACTTCACGACACTGCTCACGCCGGCGTCTGGCGGCCCGAGGATCGCGCACGGCTTGGGGAACGCCCGAAGAAACTCCTCGTTCGTCCAGTTCCGCCCGCGGAAGAAGGTGTGGGTGATCTCCTCGTTCGCACGGTCGTAGTTGACGATGACGAGCGGCGGCCAGTCGACCATGTGCTCCTCGAGGTGATACCGGCCGTACACGCCCTTGTGCTGGCTCGGCCACATCATGAAGGCGATGCCGACCGACGCCTCGTGCTCCCCGGAGCAGACCTCGATGATGCGCACGTGCTCGGCCGGGCCCTCGGGGGGTCGGGCCAGATCCGCCTGGGTCTCGGCCTGAGCATCGGCGCCCCGCTCGCGGAGGTGCCTCGTCGCCGGCTCGGCGCCGGGCGGCAGCATGAACACGGCGAGGTAGAGCAGTATGAGCGTCGTCCGCATACGGCGCGTCGTCATCTCCGGCATGTCCCCGAGATGTGAGCAGCATCACGGATGCCAGGGCGTCGAAGGCGCGGGACGACAGGAGCTTGCGCAGGTTTCTGGAAAACCGGGCGAGGTGAAAGCGGACCGTTTGCGCCACGCCGGCTGGCCAGATCGTATCCTTCGAACAAGGAAGATGGCCGGGGACTCCGCGTCCCCGGCCATCGGCGTGGCAGGTGAGCGAGCTCTTCGCTGAGCTAGGCCGAGCGCTTCGCGATGAACCCGTGCGCGTGATTGTCGCGTAGCTCGTCGAGCTTGCCGGCGATGCGATACTCCTCCTTGATCTGCGCGTACTTGTCCAGCGTCAGCCGCGGGTACTCGGCGCGCAGGTTGAGGTTGTAGAGCCGGGCCGAGGTGAGGCCGAAAATCTGGCTCTTGACCACGCCCGTCGCCGGACCCAGCGGGGCGAAGTTGTGCTTCTTCTGCATGTCCTCGGGGATCTCGAGCCGGCGCAGCGCCTCGATCTGCCACTGCGGCGAGCCGTACAGCACCGAGTCGGTGCCCCACACGACATGATCGACGCCCATGTTCTTGATCCAGGTGCCGAGCAGTGCAGCCGCGAAGCGCGGGTTGGCCGTGCACGAGTTAGCGAAGCTCGTCCCCATCTCCGCGTAGACGTTCGTGACACCCTGTTCGCCCGGGATACGGGCGAGGTCACTCGCCCACTTGATCTCGCCGCTCCGGTCGAACTCGGCGAGGGCCTGGTCGGGTAGCTCCTGGAAGGCGCGCAGGCCGCCGTGGTAGATGACGAAGTTCAACTGGGGCCAGTCCTTGGCGGCCTTCGCGATGTCCCACGGCGTGTTGTACTTCCACACGCCGGCCCAGCTCTGCTCGTAGTCGGCCGGCATCAGCCCCTTGTGGATGCAGAGGGTCCTGATGCCCGCCTTGACGGCCTTCTGGTAGAACGGGTACACAAGCTTCTCGTCGTCGAGCCGCCAGGGGTACTTGGTCTTTGCCGACAGCGGGTCACCGATCGTGTAGAGCTTCCAGCTGTCGGGATGCAGCCTGTCGATGGCGAGGTCGACCGCGTCCATCCAGCCCGGCTGCCCCGGTGTGATGACGGCATGGCCCAGCATCCGCCGGGTGCCGCCCCCGACCCGGTTGACCATGTCCACGGCCTCGCGGATCTGCGTGTTGGGCAGGAACTCCCACGACCTGTCGTCGAAGGGAGCCCCGCTCAGGAGCGCCACCGAGGTGTCGCTGTTGAGGAAGATCTGCCGCACGTAGTTCTCGAACTTGTAGTAGTAGAGATCCGTCTGCTCCGACTTGGTGAGCGCGGGGTTCCAATGCTCGGAGGCGAAGGCGGCCAGCCCCAGGATGCCCGGCTGCGAGTACTTGTCGTGGACGAAGTGAGTCTGCACGTCGAAGATGAACTGACCCTTCATCGCGTCGGCGTGCTGGGCGACCAGGGCGGGATCGGCGGCCTCAGCCTCCGAGACGTCGAACACCTTGCCGAACACCTGGTTCATGGCCACGAAGGCTGCGGCCATGCCGCAGCCGGTGCGTAGGAACCGGCGTCGATCCAGACCCTGCCGGGCGCCGTGTTGGTCCGCCAGCTCTTTGATGCGCGCCTCGACCTGCTTCTGCTGCGCGGTCTGCGGCAGTGGGTTGAACTCCCCGTTGGAGACGATCTGGGTGGGAACGGGCGACGGAAACGCGTGTTCCGCCGGCTCGACTTCTGTAAGCTCACGTTCGCTCAGAAAAATTCCCATGCGCTTCTCCTTGCCTGGCCCTTCAGGGGCGAGCGGCCTCTGCGGAAGAACAGTCTCGCATCGGCGACCGTTGAACGAACGTGCGTGGCCCGGGCGTCTCGGAGGCGCCCGTGGGGGTGGTCTCAGGGAGGTTGCGAGAGGTTTCAGGTCCCGACTTATGACACGTCGTCCAGCTTCTGTCAACGCGCCCGAACGGCGGGCAGTGGGTCAGTTTGATTCGCGCGGAGTCTCGCGCGAGGTCGTGGCTTTCCGAAGCTTCGAGCTGTCCATTGGAGTATGACCGACGCCGCCTGCGAAACCCCGTGCCCTCCCGCTCAGGCACGCGAGAGGTGCACGGCGAACGTCGCGCCCTTCTCCGTCCGCGCCACCACGGAGATCCGCCCGCCCTGGCGCTCGACGAGTGCCCGCGAGATCGCCAGCCCAAGGCCGAAGCCTGGCACGTCCATCAAGTGCGAGGCTTTGCCCCGGTAGAAGCGCTCGAAGAGCCTCGCCACCTCTTGCGGCGAGACGCCTGGCCCAGTGTCCGAGACGGCGATGACCGCTTCCTCCCGACCCATCGTGACGACGATCCGAACCTGACCGCCGGTCGGCGAGAACTTCACGGCGTTGTCGAGGATGTTGGCGAGCGCGACCTTGGCGGCGCCCGGCGCGGCGTTCACGAGAAGCTCCGGTGGACGCTCGACCGCGACCGTCACGCCGCGCCGCTCCGCCTCCGGCCTCACCGCCGCCACGGCCGCCTCGACGATCTCGCTCACGGCAATGGGCTTGGCCGGCTCGGGCTCCTGGCGCGCGTCGATGCGCGCGAGCCCGAGAAGTTCCTCGATCAACTCTTGGACGCGCCGCACCTCGTCGAGGCACGAGCGCAGCGTCTCCTCGTACTCGCGCGCCGGCCGCGGTCGGCGCAGCGTTACCTCCAGCTCTGCCCGGAGACGTGAGAGCGGTGAACGGAGCTCGTGCGAGGCGTCGGCGGTGAAGCGACGTTGGGCCTCGAAGCTCCGCTCGAGCCGGTCGAGCATGTCGTTGAGCGTCTCGACGAGCCGGCCGATCTCGTCTCGCGGCCCTGGGTGGGGCAGGCGCTCGGCGAGGTTCGCCTCGCCGATGCGCCGAGCCTGCGTCACCATGTCGTCGATTGGCCGGAGGGCGCGGCGGGCGAGCAGGGCGCCGGTTAGCCCGATCCCAGCGAGGATGACCAGTGACATCCCGACGAAGAGCCATCGACCAAACCGCAATACGGCGTACGCGTCGTCCAGCGACATCGCCACCTGGATGGCATAGCGGGCCCACCGGGCGTCAACCGGGAGGGACACCATGCGAATCGGTTCCTCGCCGAAGTCGGTCACGGTCCCGAACACCGTCTCACCGTCGCGCAACCGGGCGAGAAGCGCAGCCGGCGTCGGTAGACGGGCCGTGCCGAGCGTGGCGCTCCGCGCCACGACGCGCCCGTCCCCGTCGATGATCTGAACGAACTTGTCCAGGCGCACGAACGAGGGCGGGCCCGCGCTGGGCGCGATCTCGTGGACCCGGATGGATTGTCCGGGGTCGGCCTGGAGCGCCGCCGCCTCCGTCGAGGCCAGGGACAGGATCGCGTCGTCGATGATGTGCCCGAGGACCACGCCGCGGAGCGCCCAGTCGGCGCCGAACGCCGCGACCGCGAGCATCACGGCCAGGACCGCGACGTGTCCGAGCCAGAGCCGGGTCTTGAAGCTGAGCGGTCTCATGGCTCCGCTGAGTCGGGTTGCCCCAGCCGATAGCCGACCCCGCGAATCGTGTGGATGAGCGGCACGCTCGCCCCGTGATCGATCTTGTTGCGGAGGTGGCTCACGTGAACGTCGAGGAGGTTGTCGAGCACCTCCGAGGCATCGTCCCAGACCCGCTCGGTGAGGCGCGTTCGGCTCACGACCTCGCCGGCGTTCCGCATCAGCGCTTCGAGAATCGCGTACTCCCTTGGGGTGAGCATGACCGGGCCGTCGCCGCGGGTGACCCGGCGGGTCGCCGGGTCGAGGGTCAGGTCGGCCACCCGCACCACGGCAGGCTGGGCGACGCGGGACCGACGGAGCAGGGCCCTGATGCGCGCGAGCAACTCGGCGAAGGCGAAGGGCTTGGTGAGGTAATCATCCGCACCGGTGCTGAGACCGCTGACGCGGTCGGCGACGCTGTCGCGCGCGGTCAGCATCAGGATCGGGGTGGAGGTGGCGCCCGCGCGGAGGGCGCGGCAGACCGCGAGCCCGTCCTTCCCAGGCAGGACCCAGTCGAGGACGATCAGGTCGTACTCGTTCACCGCGGCCTTCTCCTCGCCGTCCTCGCCGGTGGGGGCAACGTCGACGACGAAGCCCTCCTCCTGAAGTCCCTTGGCCAGGAGCCTGGCGGCTTTCCGGTCGTCCTCGATCAGCAGGAGTCGCATCGCGGTCTTATCCTAGCGCGCGGTCGAGGGCGCGGCGCAACCTGAAGGAAAATTCAGGCTCCCTTCAGGGGATCTTCAGCCGCGATTTCGTACACTCAGGCGGTGAAGGCGCGTCTCGGGCAGATTCTGCTCGGTGTGACCCTGTTGATGACGACCGCGGAGTTCATGGACGTCCAGCGGCTCTCGGTCGACGAGCTTCGGACGCGATTCAGACTGGCCCCGTCGTGCCAGCCGTCGTTGACGGCCTTGTCAACCGATCCGATGATCAACCAAGTGGCGGTCGCCATCGAATGCCGAGTTGAGCTGAGTGCGCCATCCCCCAGTCGTGCGCCAGGCAACCGTCGAGGATCATCGCTTCCCGGCAAGCCGGATCAGTAGTGCCCGGCGCGCTCCACCGGGCGATCACCCCTGCGGTTATTCTCCTGACGCAGGCGCTCTCGTCGCCGAGCGCCGCCGCGACGTCGCCCGGGACAGCGGTCATCATCTTTCTGGACTTCTCTGGAAGCATACAGAGTGGCGAGCGCGCGCGCTACCAGCGCGAGATCGAGACGCTGATCCTGCCGTCACTCTCCGCAGGGGACCGACTCCTGATGGCCCCCATCCACGACAAGACCCTCACCGAGTTCCGTCCCCTCGTCCAGGTCATCTTGCCGGCCAAGCCCGAGTTCAGCGGGTGGCGGGACAACGTCTTGACATACAAGCGTCGAGTGAAAGAGGTTGAGATGCGGGTCCTCGACCTGAAGGCGAAGGTCAAGACAGAAGTCGCGGGCGTCATGGGGAAGCGTTACTCGAGCCCGTACACCGACATCTTCAGCTCGCTCCTCATCGCCCAGAAGCTGTTTCACGACGAGCCCAGGCGAAAGGTGCTCGTGCTGATGTCGGACATGATCGAAGACACCCCCGAGTACAACTTCGAGAAGATCGCCTGGAGTCCGTCCGCCGTCGAGAAGCTCCTCGTCGAGCTCGAGGCGAAGGCGCTCATCCCCGAGCTTCTCGGCGTGTGTGTGTATGTGTCGGGCGCGTCTGCCAAGTCCGCCGCGCTCGCAGAAGACATCGCCCGCTTCTGGGAGGGCTACTTCCGGCGGACCGGCGCGGACATGCAGCCGAGCCGCTATGCCCACGTCCTTCTGCATTGGCCGCCGTCCACGTCCTGCCGCTCGGAATGAGGATACCGGGTCCTTCAGGATTTCGTCAGATTCGGGCTGGTAGCCGCCAACCTCCCGAAGTCCGATTCTGATGGGCCGTCGCGGGTGGAGACGTGCGAATAGTTACGCGGAAGGAGGATCACTCACAGACGGACACACGGGAGGTGTCGAGCCATGCTGAGGACGATACTCGCTCTTCTGTGGTTTCGCGACACGGTGAGGTCCGAGACACAGGTCCTCGCGGTGGCGCTCGCCGCCGCTGGCGCCGTGGTGGCGATAGCACCGGTGCCGGCTGCCGATACGGCTGAGCCTCTACAGCGCCACACCCTCTTCGTCGGCGTTGACACGAGCGGGTCCTTCCGTCATGCCGGGTACGACGACGCCATGACGTTCCTGGCGTATTACCTCTACGGCCATGTCAACGAACTGGGTGGGCTGGCGAAACCCCGAGATCTCTTCGTCGCAGCGCTCGGCGGCAAGGACAGCAATGAGCCGAAGGCGTTTCGCCCCATCCACGACTTGGCGGGGAAGAACATCCCCCAGATCGAAGCGGACCTGAGACGGTGGTTTCCGCCGACCGATCCCCTCACGGACTTCAGCGCGTTCTTCCGTCAGGTCGCGCGGATCACGAAGGAGCGGAACCTGGTCCTCACCCCGATCACCGTCGTGGTGGTGAGCGATGGCATCCCCGATGTTCCCGGCGTTAAGGCCGGCGCGCCCGATTCGTTCAAGACGATCGACCTCGGTGCGCTGGAATTTCTCTCCCGGAACGTCACCGTTCGGCTCATCTATGCGAGCCCGAAGGTGGGCGAGCTCTGGCGAACGCGCATCCCGCGTCAGCGCGTGCGGTTGTGGGCCGTCGAGCGCGAAGTGATGATGGGCTGGCGTGCGCAGATGAAACCGAAGGCCGATCCTGCCAGCCAGGACCGGTTATGGAAGTGGGTCCGGGACACCGTCGACTACCGCGTGCACGCTCGAGCACTCTAAAGCCGCGAGGCCGCATCGTGCTGGGGGCGAGGTCCTCGCTTCGCCATCTCGTCTATTGAGGCATGTATTGTCTCTGCGTTTAGGTCACTCACTCGTGCCACCCGTCCCTCGCGGTCCCGGGTGAAGGTCAGGAAGTGCTCCAGGCTCCGGCGGGAGGTTTCACGGGTCGGACGCCCTGCGCGAGCCGGCATTCTGCCCGAACGGGACGAGAGCGGACCCATAACCCTATAACCGACGGGCTTCACAAGACTGGCACATTTCCTGCGTCGAGAGGGCAGTCAATATGTGCGGGTTGGGAGGTGCCCACGACGTTTGAAGTTCTCTCGATGAGCTACGTCTAAGCGAACTGTATGAATGGGAGGACGACGTGCCCGTGTTGCAGGCGATGCATCCAGCCGCGGTCAGGGCGTGTCAGGCATCGAGGTTGATCCGAGTAGGGCAAGTGACCGCTTCGACGCGGGTCGCTCGACCTGGGGATCCTTCCGGGAGGAGGGCCCATGAATGGTGATTGGGTCGGCCCAGCGGACAGGCCGCTGGCAGACAACATTCGAGTGCGTCATGTACCTGACCAGGTCGCGCTCCTCGACGGAAGCCCGCAGATGCGGGCAATCCGGACGACCATCGACAACATCGCCGACACTGATGCGATGGTCTTGATCCGCGGCGAAAGCGGCGTGGGCAAGGACCTCGTCGCCCGGGCCATCCATGCCGCGTCGCGGCGCCGCGAGCGGCCGTTCGTGAAGGTCAACTGTGCCGCGATCCCTTCGGAGCTGCTCGAGTCCGAGCTTTTCGGCCACGAAAAGGGCGCCTTCACGGGCGCGCACCGGAAGAAACCGGGGCAATTCGAGTACGCCGACAAGGGCACGATCTACCTGGACGAGATCGCGGATCTGCCGCTCGCCCTGCAGGCCAAGCTCCTCCATGTGCTCCAAGACTTTCGGTTCTCTCGGGTCGGGGGGCACGGGTCGATCGGGGTCGACACGCGCGTCGTCGCTGCGACGAATTGGGATCTCGAGTACGCGATGACGCGTGGCGAGTTCCGCGAGGACCTCTATTACCGCCTCAATGTGGTCGAGATCCGAATTCCCCCGCTCCGGGAGCGGAAAGAGGAGATTCCTCGTCTGGCGTCGTGGTTCCTCTCTCGATTCAACGTGCAGTACGGGCGGAAGAAGGAGCTCTCGCCTGAGACGATGGCCCGCCTCACGGAGTACTCGTGGCCAGGCAATGTCCGCGAGCTGGAGAACGTCATTCGGCGAATGGTGGTGCTCGCGGACGGTGAGCAGGCGTTCGAGGCCCTCGTCGCCCGCGGTCGGAACGAGCACGCTACGGCCCGTCGGCCCGCGCCAATCGCCACCGAGAGCTTGAGGGAGATCGCGCGACGGGGTGCGCGAGAAGCCGAGCGAAAGGTTCTCGAGGAAGTGCTCAAGCGGGTGCAGTGGAATCGAGCCGAGGCGGCTCGTATTCTCAGAATCAGCTACAAGACGCTGCTCATCAAGATCGCAGAGTGCGGGCTGGCGCCGGCGTCGCGGCGGTAGGTCGAGGGCGGGGCCAGTTAAACGAAAGCCCGCGATTCTCAAGAGAACCGCGGGCTCCGAGGGTGGAGCGGCCGACCGGATTCGAACCGGCGACGTCCAGCTTGGGAAATCTTTCGCGGCTGATCGGCTGGTATCCCACGGTATACCTCACGCGTGGTTAGCGAGCGGGGGTTCTGTCCATCGAGGCCTGGGAAAGGGTCATCTACCGACGTTTTGTCAGAAAATTGTCAGAACCCTTACCCGCGTCGAGAGCCGTGGCCGCTCAACGTTACTCGGCCGACCGCTGTACGAACCTCAGCCCCGCAGATTCCCCCGGGCACGTCGTCTCCCCGGGGCAACCCCTTGCGGCGCCCTACGCGCATTGTCTGGACACCGCCCGAGACCGGCGACAGCGGAGCCGCCGCCAGCGACCAGATTCACCGCCTAGCCAGAGCAGCGATGAACATCTTCTCTGGCCGCCCCTCTCACCCAAAACCGGAGGGGCGCCAGAGAAGTCAAATCGGGAGGGCGCGTAGAGCCACCGCCAGCTTCTTCGGCCGGGTAACCGTTCCGAGCGCTGTGACAAGCGCAGCTCCGGGCGCTTGGCGCATCGCTTGGGGTCGCGCGGCCGCCGTGACGCGCAGCCGGTCAGGCACCATGCGCGTCATTCTGTGCGGAGCTTCCCGCGAGGGGCTGAACAAGCCGGGTCTTGACGTCCCTGGGAAGTCGAGCACGAGGCACAACGGTCGGCCAAAGTTCCAACGGTGGGGCCTCGACCAGGCCACGGTCGAGCGTCACGACGTCCAGGTCGTCATGCAAAAAGGGCCGGCGCCCACAGTGGCGAGCGTCGCAGGCCAGCCGGACTCCGGGTCGACACTCACGCCAATGGCAGATACGGCCGATGTACGTGCCGGACGGATCGGCGAGGAACACATCGGCGCCCTTGTTCCGACTCTGCGCTCTGCCCTTGAGTCGCCGACCGGCAGTCGCGAGAGAGGCGAGGTCGGCATCGTCATCGACCGTGACCAGCACATCGGCATCTTTCGGATCGCGCTTGTCTCTGACCAATGACCCGACGAGAGCAATTCGTCTCACACCGGGGCAACTGCGAGCGCGCTCGACGAACCGCAAGACCTCCGAAAGCAGGAAGCTCCGAATCGACTCATCGTCAGCCGCGCGCGTCGCCATGTTCGCTGCGTCCGCTAGTACCTTAACGGGGCCGTTCACCTGCGACGGACCGAGTGACCAAAGAGAGCGAGGGCCGGCGTCAGGTGAAACGGCTTGTTAGACGGAAGGTATGTCATTTCCCGCCACCTCCGAACGTTCTCAACTGTGCCAGCGCTTTCTGATACGACTCGTCCTCGTCCCGTAGCATTTCCCGTAACCGCTTGGCGGCGTCGATGTGAGGGAACGGGAAGATCGCCAAGCCAGCCGCGCGTTCTTCAGCGACGATGCCTTCCGTGATCTTGGCAACCCGCGGGGTGTGCGCCTCGGTGAGGACTCGGATTCTCTCGTCCAGATAACTGGGCGTGACCGCTGACTGCGGTGGCCTGTCCTCGCGGAAAGCAGGAAGAAGAGACCTCACCGATGGTAACTGGCTCACCGTTGCACCGGCGATGAACGCAGAGCTGATGATACCTGCAAGGTACAACCACCCGGATAGCGGGACATGTCGCACCGCCCACGCGATTGTGACCTTTTCCGGCAACGACAGTTCGGTCTGAGTCTTCGCCGCAACCTCCCTTGCTGGCCGCTCCACGGTGAATTGCCTCGCTAGGTGCGAAGCGGCCTTCCGTGCAAGCTCCGCCAGGTGGCCGCAAGCGGCTGGCGCCTGCCTCAAAGCGACGACCTCGGCCAGAACCGTGAGGTGGGGCGGTGGCTGGAGCCCTTGTGTAACGGCCAGGGAGTCGCGTGACATCAACTGTCCGGATGGCAGCCACGCGCGCAGCACTTGCCCTTTCGACCGAATCGCTGTCTGCTCTACCTGCTCTCGAATTGAAGAGATGAAGCTGTCCGCGCGATCAGCCGCTGCGGTTGTGAGAACTGATAGCACCTCTGACTTGGTCCCGCCGAACAGGGCTTCTGCGCGCACCGCGAGATCACCCGCCGGGCCGAGATCGGGGTTGCCGGCGAGTCGTCGAATTGTCCGCTCGATGTCGTCGGGGTCGTGCTCAACCCAATCACCCGTGGTGGCGGCAATGGGCCAGGAGTCCTGCATTCCCCACTCTTGGCTGAAGTGGTGTCCTGGCGGGGGCGGTTTGAGGCCCCGATAGTAGATCCGAGCGTGGTACCCCAGCGCGGAGCCGCTCCAGGCCTTACCAACATGCGTTGCCGACTCTTCAAGACGGCGAAGCGGGTCCGCGATTTCTGGAGCACCCGCACGCTTGGCTACCTCGTCGAGACGGTTCGCAATCTCGAGCAGCTCCTCATGGAAATCAGTCGTCATGCAGGTGAACTATTGTGCTCGTATGTCCAACGCTATTTAGACGCGCCCAAAGAATCGCTGCATTCATGGAGAAAACTGACGACGAATGGACTCCATCTCTCGTTGGAAGCCCTCGAGGTTGGACAAGCGGAAGAACATCGTCATCTGTATCACCTGGGGGCTCTCGACGGAGGCTAGCTCAACACCGTCCTCAAGTTTGCGCAAAGCGTCAACGGGAAACGTCTCAAACTGGCTGACAAGGTCGTCGACGAAGAGTGCCAGCTGTGCTCCGATAGCATCGAATGGCGGTTCCAGTCTCGCACAGCGAATACGCTTCGCCCATGTCAGCAGACCATCAAGTACAGCGGCGAGCATGTGTGCAACCCAGACGATGTCTTCAGCATTGCCTGGCTCGCCAGGGGCACCAAATGTTCGTGGGTCGGCGAACCGATGAGTCGGTTCGCCGACTCTGCGACGCCCTTGAGTTCATGGAGCCGCGTTTGAATCCAGTCTAGGGCGGTTGCGGCGGGAACAAGCTCGGCCGGGCCCAACATAAGGGCCGATCGATACTCTTTGATCTGAGGACGCCGTCGCTCTATCTGGTCGATCCATGACTGGAGTAAGAGGCGGTACTCCCAGGCTTTTGGTCTTTCAAGAGCGATCCGAAGGGCCCTCGGCCCGAGTGATGCGAGGTACTCAGGCAGTTCAGTGCCGCTCAACCGTAGTCGGATGCGTAGCGCGTCGTGGAAGAGGTAAGCGATCTGTCGCCACTACCATACTGCTCCCACCACTGGCCGTCTAACGCCCCGGTTCACGCGCGCCGGCGTAGCCGGTCGCGTGGAACCGGTTGTTATGTGTCTATTCATGACTGCGCTTCACAGCCTTTACAA
>Ga0134085_10000462_pt1 | contig 14573 bp, 9 predicted proteins | sample 15_taG_10_FD_123125 | JGI IMG/M metagenome (GOLD analysis project Ga0134085, IMG submission 123125) | Grasslands soil microbial communities from the Angelo Coastal Reserve, California, USA - 15_D_Rain_20cm_2_09182015 | ecosystem: Environmental > Terrestrial > Soil > Grasslands ...
GAAACCAGGCCGAACGACAGGGTCGCCGATCCGATGGGATGTGCGCTCATGGTCTTGGAGTGCGCTCGTGAGGGTCCGATGATAAGATTGCACCTCTATGGCCGTAAAACGGAAGCCCGGTCCTGATCCGCTCGGGACCTACCGCGCCAAGCGGTCGCTGGACCGCACGCCGGAGCCCGGTGCGGCCGCCCCCGTCGCGACCCCCTCCGCCGGGGGCCTGTTCGTGGTCCACATGCACGCGGCGCGCCGGCTGCACTGGGACCTGCGGCTCGAGATGGACGGCGTGCTCAGGTCGTGGGCCGTTCCCAAGGGGCCGTCCCCCAACCGGGCCGACAAGCGGCTCGCCGTACTCGTCGAGGACCACCCCCTCGAGTACGGCGACTTCGAGGGGATCATCCCGGAAGGGAATTACGGCGCGGGGGCGGTGATCGTGTGGGACCGGGGGCGCTGGGTACCGCTCGAGGATCCGCACGAAGGGTTGAAGAAGGGGAAGCTGCTGTTCGAGCTGCGGGGCTACAAGCTCCACGGCAAGTGGACCCTGGTGAAGCTCAAGAAGGGCGAGAAAGAGTGGCTCCTCATCAAGGAGAAGGACGGCTACGTCGCGGACGACGGGGCGCTCCCGCCGCAGTCGGTGCTGTCGGGCCTGACCGTCGAAGAGCTCAAGGCGGGGGCGAACCGCGCGGCTCCGGCGCTCGAGCTGCTCGCCCGGCTCAAGGCGCCGCGCCGCGCGGTGCGCCCCGAGGAGGCCGAGCCGATGCTCGCCGAGACGCGCGAGCGGCCGTTCACGAAGCCCGGGTGGCTGTTCGAGCTCAAGCTCGACGGCTACCGCGTCCGGGCGACGCGCCACGGCGGGGAGGCGCAGCTCATCACCCGCAACGGGCACGACATCGCGGAGACCTTCCCGGAGATCGCGCGCGCCCTCGCGGCCCTTCCCTACGACGACGTGATTCTCGATGGCGAGCTGGTCGTGCCCGACGACGCGGGCCGCCCCAGCTTCCAGCGGCTCCAGAACCGCGCGCGGGTGAGCCGCGCGCTCGACGTGCGCCGGGCCGCCGTCGAGACGCCGGCCCTGCTGTACGCGTTCGACCTGCTGGCGTTCGCGGGTTACGATCTGCGGCCGCTCCCGCTCGAGCGCCGCAAGGCCGTGCTCGAGCCCATCGTGCCCGCGGTGGGACCCATCAAGTACCTCGAGCACTTCGCGACCGACGGCGAGGCGCTGTACGCCCAGGTGGTGACGCTCGGTCTCGAGGGGATCGTCGCGAAGAAGGCGGACGCCCCGTATCGCGCCGGCCGCTCCCCCAACTGGCTCAAGATCCGCGCCGATCGCACCGACGACTTCGCGGTGGTGGGCTTCACCCGCCCCAAGGGCTCGCGCTCGGGGTTCGGCGCGCTGGACCTGGGCGCCTATCGGGACGGCAAGCTCGTGTACGCGGGCCGCGTGGGCAGCGGCTTCACCGCGGCGCAACTCAACGACGTGAGCGCGGCGCTGGAGCAGGGAATTCGCCCCAGGCCCGCGTTCGCCGGGCCCGCGCCACAGGACCCCGGTCATAGCTGGGTCGAGCCGACGCTCGTGGCGGAAGTGCGGTATAAGGAATGGACCGACGAGGGTCTGCTCCGGCAGCCGGTGTTCGTGCGATTCCGGGATGACAAGCCGGTCACGGAGGTCGCGATACTGGGAGCGGGGGGCAGGGAGCGGGACCTCGAGCTGCCCGCGGAGAGTACCGCTCCCCGCGCCCCGCTCCCGAAAGAAGTGAAGTTCTCCAACCTCGACAAAGTCTTCTGGCCGGACGACGGGTACACGAAAGGCGATCTGATCGACTACTACCGCGCCATTTCCCCCTGGCTGTTGCCGTATCTCAAGGACCGGCCCGTGGTGATGACCCGCTACCCCGACGGCATCACGGGCAAGTCCTTCTTTCAGAAAGACGCCCCGGCGTTCGCTCCCGACTGGCTGCGCACCGAGCGGATGTGGAGCGAGGACACGCAGCGCGAGATCGACTACTTCGTATGCGACGATCTCGAATCGCTCCTGTACCTCGCCAACCTGGGCACCATCCCGCTGCACGTGTGGGGCAGCCGCACCACGAGCCTCGAGCAGCCCGACTGGTGCATCCTCGATCTCGATCCCAAGGAGGCGCCCTTCACCCACGTCGTCACCGTCGCGAAGGCCGTGAAGCGGCTGTGCGACGAGATCGAGCTACCCTGCTTCATCAAGACGAGCGGCTCGACCGGCTTGCACGTACTGCTGCCCCTCGGGAGACAGTGCACCTACGAGCAATGCCGGCAGCTCGGGGGGCTACTCGCGCGAGTCATCGCGACTCAGCTCCCCGAGATCGCGACCATCACGCGGCAGGTCGGGAAGCGGGGCGCCCGCGTCTACCTCGACTACGTGCAGAACGGTCACGGGCGGCTGCTGGTGGCTCCTTTCAGCGTGCGGCCGCTCCCGGGCGCCCCTGTTTCCACGCCCCTGCTGTGGCGGGAGGTGGGCCCGAAGCTCGACATCCGCCGCTTCACGATCCGCAGCGTGCCCGCCCGCATGCAAAAGCTGCGGGATGATCCCTTGCTGCCGGTGCTCGACGCCAGGCCCGACCTGGTCGCGGCCCTGGAGCGCCTCCACGCCCGGCTGTAGGTTTCCCTCGACAGGAGGCCTTCGCATGGGCAAGGGTGATCGCCGCAGCAAGCGCGGCAAGATCTACCGCGGCACCCACGGCAATACGCGCAGCCGCAAGAAGGAAAAGGCGAGGAAGAAGCGGAGGCAGGGGCGATCCGCGGAACCGCAAGCCCCGGGAGCGGCGGGTTGAGCTCTCGACGCGCTCACCAGGTGCCCGCGTGCAGCCTGCTGGCCCTCGTGTTCGGCCTCGGCGCGGCCGCTCCGGCCGCCGCGCAAGACCGCGCGGCCGCCGAGCCCGCCGACCGCTGGCAGATCATGCTCCGGGACGGGTCGACCCTGTGGGATCTGCGCCTCGTGACCCTCAACGGGGACACGGTCGTGTTTCGGGGCAACGACTCCATCCTGCGCTTCCCGGTGATGCGCGTGGACGAGCTGCGGCTTGTGCGGAAGGCGACCCGCTCGATCACGCCGGAGGCGGGCCGCTACGGCGGCGTCCTCGACGGCGCGGACGACGAAGTGTATCGCCTGACGCTGTTCGACCTGAACGAGCGCCGCCAGGTCCTGCAGCAGATCCTGCGCGCTCACCCGCCCACGGAGCAACGGTAGCGGACCGCCGGATTCTCCTCGCCGACGCCGACGCGTTCTACGTCTCCGTCGCCCGCCTCGTCGATCCGGAAGGGGCCGGCAAGGCGCCCCTCCTGATCGTCGGTGGTTCGGCTGAGCGGCGCGGCGTCGTAACGTCCGCGTCGTACGAGGCACGGGCCTACGGCGTTCACTCGGCGATGCCCATGGCTCGGGCGGTCCGGCTGTGCCCGGGAGCGAAGGTTGTGCCGGTGCCGTGGGAGGCGTGCGCGGCCAAGGGTCGTCAGGTTCGGGAGGTGCTGTTCCGGTTCACGCCCGCGGTCGAACAGGCGTCGAGCGATGAGTTCTACCTCGACCTCACGGGGACCGACCGGCTGTATCGGGACGAGTCGCTTGCGGACACCGCCCGGCGCATGCGCGAGGCCGTGATTGGGGAAACGGCGCTCTCCCTCTCCATCGGGGCGGGGACTTCGAAGCTCGTGGCCAAGCTTGCCGCGGGGCTCGCCAAGCCGCGCCCGGGTGCGCCCGGCGCGGGCGTCCACGTGGTAGCGCCGGGCGCCGAGGGCGAGTTCATGCGTCGCTTCGCGCTCGCCGACATCCCCCTCGTCGGCCCCAAGTCACAGGCGCGCCTGGCGCGGTTCGGGCTGCGCACGGTGGAGGACGTACTGCGGCACGATCGCCCGACCCTCGTCCGCTGGCTGGGCGAGCGGGAAGGGCAGTGGCTGTACGAGCGGGTGCGCGGCGTCGATCGCTCGCTGGTGGAGCCCGATCGTGAGCCCAAGTCCATCAGCCGGGACGAGACGTTCCCTCGGGATCTCGACCGAGATGACGCGCTCGGGGCGAAACTGCTCGCACTGTCGGATCGTGCCGCGGCCGACCTGCGCGACGCGGGGCTCTTGGCGCGCACGGTGACCGTCAAGATCCGCGACGCCGACTTCACCACGCGGCAGGCGAGCCGCACCCTCCCGGAGCCCGTAAGCTCGGATCGCGTGGTCTACGCGGTGGCACGTGAGCTGCTCGCGCGGCTGCGGCAGGCGCGGCGGGTGCCGGCTCGACTGCTCGGTGTCGGGTTGTCACAGCTGGTCCGGCTGGAGGCCGCCACGCAGCCGTCGCTGTTCGAGTCGCCCGAGCCCGCGCGCGAGACCGAGCGCGACCGGCAGCTCGCGCGCGTGATCGACCAGGTGCGACAGAAGTTCGGGCCGGACGCCCTGGGCCGGGGAGGGACGCGGGAAAACGCGTAAGGAGGCCGGTGAGAGGCCGGGGAAGGGGGAAGAGGGAAGGGCCCCTTCCCCCTTCCCCCGCTGTTCACCGCCCTGTTTCTACATCGCTCCCAGGATCTGCGCCGCCTTCTTGAGGTCGCGCTGCTTCACCCACAGGATTGCGGCCCATCGCCCCATCCCGCCCGTCACGGCGTCCACGGCCGTGACGTTGATCTTCGCGTCGCCGAGCCGCGTCATCGTGTGGTACAGGGCGCCGACGCGGTCGTCTCCCTCGATCAGGAAGCACTTCTTCGGCCCCTTGAGCTTGATCTTCGCCTGCTTCGCCGCCGCGACGAAGGCGGCCCCGTCTGCCGGCACGAAGTCGGCCTGGGACTTCCTCGCGCTTGGGAACGCGGAGAAGGCCAGGAGGTTGACACCGGCGTTGCGCAGGACGGCGAGCAGCCGCGCGCCTTCGCCGGCTTTGTCGGGCGCCATCGTGTAGTAGTAGTCCACCTGCCGGATCATGTCGGGCATGCTGCCTCCTTGAGGTCCCACGACCTCCTTGATTGTCCGCGACGGTGGCAGGAACGCAAGCCCGGGCAACTGCCTTGAATTGCGGGCCTTATGTGGCCTCCCCGCATCACCCGAGTCCCGTCCAACGCGCGCCCGCTCCCGTTCGTAACAGGAAGGGTCGCCGGCGCGACTCGCTCTAGTGGACGTGTCGTGCCCGTGTAAGATAGAGCCCGTTATCCCCGTTCCCCCGCTGCCCGCTTGCTACAGGAGGCCGCAATGCCCCGTTTCTCCCGCCATCTGGTCGCGTTCCTGGCCGTGATGCTCGCCCTTTGCGTCGCGCTCCCCGCGGCCGCCCAAGGACGCCGCCGGGGCGGCGCGCGGCCCGAGTCCGCGAAGCCCGAAGCGACGGCCGCCGCCCCGAGCGCCGACTCGCTCAACAACCTCAAGTTCCGCAACCTCGGCCCGTCAGTAGGGGGCGGGCGGGTGACAGCCGTGGCCGGCATCCCGGGAGACCCGAACACCTACTACGTGGGTGCGGCGGCCGGCGGCGTGTGGAAGACGACGGACGGTGGGAACTCGTGGGACGCGGTGTTCGCGGACCAGCCGACGGCTTCGATCGGCGCCGTCGCACTCGCGCCCTCGAACCCGAACCTCGTGTGGGTCGGGAGCGGCGAGGCGAACCTCCGTAACGACCTGGTGGACGGTCGCGGCGTGTTCTTCTCGCCCGACGCCGGCAAGACCTGGCAGTTCAAGGGGCTGAGCGACGTGGGCCAGATCTGCCGCATCGTGGTCGATCCCACGAACCCCGACATCGTGCTCGTCGCCGCGATCGGCCACGCCTGGGCGCCGAACCCGGAGCGCGGCGTGTTCCGCACCGCGGACGGCGGCAAGACCTGGCAGAAAGTGCTGTTCGCGAACGACACGACCGGGGTGTCTGATCTGGTCATGGTGCCCGGCAACCCCCGGGTGCTGTTCGCCGCGATGTGGCAGGCGGTGCGCCATCCCTGGGAGCTCGTCTCCGGCGGCCCGGGGAGCGGGATCTACCGCTCCAAGGACGGCGGCCTCACGTGGGACAAGCTCAAGGAGGGCCTGCCGCCGGGCCTCATCGGGCGGGTCGCGCTGGCCGTGGGCCCGACGAATCCGGGCCACGTGTATGCGCTGATCGAGTCGAAGCAGGGGATGCTGTGGGACTCGAAGGACCAGGGGGACCACTGGGCCAAGGTGTCCGACTTCCACGGCCTTTCGGCGCGACCGTTCTACTTCTCGCTGATGCACGTCTCGCCGGTGGACGACCGGAAGGTGTTCTTCTCGTCCTACCTGCTGCTTCGCTCCGACGACGGCGGCAAGACGACGACGCCGATCGACCGCGGCGTGCACGTGGATCACCATGCGCTGTGGATCGACCCGCAGAACCCCGACCGCATGATCCAGGGGAACGACGGGGGCGTGTACGTGACGCAGGACGGGGCGAAGAGCTGGCGCTATCTCAACAACTTGCCGATCGAGCAGTTCTACATGGTCGCCGCGGACAACAACATCCCGTACATGCTGTGCGGCGGGTTGCAGGACAACAACGCGTGGTGCGGGATGTCGAGCGGGCCGGGAGGGGGGGGAGGGGGCGGCGGTGGGGCGGGCCTCGGAGGCGCGCTCACCGGGGCCGAGTGGTTCACGGTCGCCGGGGGAGACGGCGAGTACGCCGTGCCCGCGCCGAGCGACTCCACCGTGCTCTACGTCGATTCGCAGAACGGCAACGTCACCCGCGTCGATCTGAAGACCGGTGTGACGCGCTCCATCCGGCCGTACCTCTCGGGCGTGCAGGAGAGGAAGCCCGCGGACCTGCAGTACCGCTTCAACTGGACCACGCCCATCGACGTCTCACCCACCGATGCGAACGTCGTCCTCTTGGGCGGCAACGTCGTGTTCAAGACGACCGATGGTGGCGAGCGATGGGCGGCGATCAGCCCCGACCTCACGCGCAACGACAAAGCGAAGCAAGTGACGAGCGGTGGCCCGATCAATTACGACATCTCGGGTGCCGAGACGTACAACACGATCCTCACCATCAACTTCGCGCCCACCGACGGGAACGTCATGTGGGCGGGCTCCGACGACGGTCTCGTGCACGTGACGCGCGACGGCGGGAAGACGTGGACCAATGTCGCCGGCCGGTTTCCGGGTCTCGCGCTCAATGCGGAGGGGCGCGTGTACCAGATCGGTGTGTCGCCGTTCGACGCCGGCACGGCCTATCTCGCCGTGGACCGCCACCAGCTCGACGATCGGCGGCCGTACGTGTACAAGACGACGGACTACGGGAAGACGTGGACCGACGTCGCGCGCGGCCTGCCCCAGGACGTGCCGGCGCGCGTGGTGCGCGAGAATCCCAACCTGCGGGGCTTCCTGGTGCTTGGCACCGACGCCGCGCTGTGGTACTCGCGGGACGGCGGCGCGACCTGGAAGCCCCTGAAGGCCGGCTTCCCGACGGTTCCGGTCTATGACCTCAAGTTCATCAAGCGCTCGCACGACGTGGTCGTGGCGACCCACGGTCGCGGGCTGTTCGTGCTCGACAACATCGCGGCGCTCGAGCAGCTGACTCCCGAAATCGCGGCGTCGGACTTCCACGTCTTCGGCACCCTGCCGGCGCAGATCCGCGTGCGCCCGCGGCGCCTGGGCGTCGCGCCGTCGCGGTTCTCGACCCCCAACGCGCCCGCCGGCGCCGTGATCGACTACTACCTGAAGACGGCGCTCGATACGAGCGCCGCCCAGGCCGAGGGGGGCGAGGCTGGCGGGAGGCCGCGGCGTGGCCGCGTGATCGTCACCGTCACGGATGCGAAGGGCGACACCGTCGTGGTGGACTCGGGTGGGCCGGGGAAGCAGGGCGTGAACCGCTACGTCTGGAACCTGCGCTACGCGGGACCCACGCGGCTGGCGTTCGAGAAGCCGACCGGCGCCGAGGAAGAGGAGAACCCGTTCCGACAGGCCGGCGGGCCGCGCGCGGTCCCCGGGACCTACGCCGCGACGTTGAGCGCCGGCGGCAGGACGCAGACCGCCACCGTGACCGTGGAGCCCGACCCGTTCCTCGGGGGCGACCCGGCCCGGTTCGCCGCCCAGCTCCGCAGCGGGCTCGAGTGGCGTAACGCGGTGTCGGCGCTGAACGAGATGCTCAATCGCCTCGTGAGTCTCGAGACCCAGCTCAAGAACGTGCAGCAGGCCGTACGCGACAACGTCAAAGGCGACAGTAGCCGCACGGCTCCGGTGACGCGTGCGGGACGTGACCTCGGCCGGAAGCTCAAGGAGCTGAAGGACAGCCTCTACAATGCCGACGTGCAGCGCGACGCGGGCCAGGACGACATCCATTACCTCAACCGCTTCCAGGAGCGGCTGCAGGGGCTCGGTTTCGGGATGGCGTTCGCCTACGCTCAGCCGCCGAGCGAGGTCGTCGCCCAGCGTTTGAAGGACCTGCGCGCCCAGCTGGACGGCTACCTGGCGCGCTTCAACGAGCTGCTGCGCACGGACGTCGCGGCGTTCAACAAGGCGGCCCTCGGCGCCGAGGCGCCGACGCTCGTGGCGGGCGCGCCGCTCGAGGTGAAGCCGGTCGCGCTGAGATAGACGAAACCGCCGCGGGCCGCCGACCCGTACGGACGCTGGTGGCGGCGAGGGAGCTGGAGCTCGAGGCGCTGCGCGAGTGGGCGCGGCTGGAGGCGCGGGCGCCGCGCGCGCTCGCCCGCACCCGCGCCCGCCACCGACCGTCTCTTGTCGCTGCGACCCTCGCGCTCGCCGCGAAGCTGCTGCTGCTCGCCGTGCTACCGTTCGTCATCCTCATCCGGGTTGCTGTCTTTCTTTACGCGGAGCAGCGCTACGCTCCTTGGCTGGCTATCGTCGGCGGCGTCGGGGCGACCCTCGTCCTCGTCACGCTGTACGCCTCGTGGCTCGCCCACAAGCTGACGGGCAGCCTGCGTTTCTGGGCCATGGCGCGCGCTGTGGCCCTGCCACTCGTGCTGGCCTACTGCGGCTACGCACTCGCCTACCTCTCGGCCGCGAACGCCAAGTCGGAACGCGTGCGGGCCTACTACACCTCGCTTCACCCGCTGCTGCGGCTCGCGCTCAGCACCCTCATCCTCGCGGACCGGGACATCGTGATCACCGATCTCGCCCGCGGGCCCGCGGACTACTCGGACATGGGGCTGGCGACGAACCACGCATCGCCGCACTACAGACAGCGGGACGGCTACGGGCACGCGGCGGACCTTCGCACCGCGGGAAGGGGTGAGGTTAGGAACCGGCTGGTACAGCTCTACTTCTGGATCATGGGGTTCGTCACGCTGCGACACGTCGGTACGGCAGATCATCTGCACGTCGAACTACCGGTTCGCGCATTCGCAGCGGCGCTGTAGGTTCCGCCTGTGCCGTTCACCCGCGAAGTCATCCGGGAGTCGGTGGAGCGCGCCGGCGATGAGCACTGGAAGGCGCTGCGGGACCATCACGAGGACGCCTATCCCGCGAGCCGGCCCACGCCGGGCGACGTGTGCAAGGCGGAGGCGGAGCGGCTCAACGAGATGGGCCTGGGCGACGCGAAGGAGTTCGAGCTCGTGGAGACGCGGGTGGAGCGCGTGGGCGACAAAGTGCGGCTCACGCACGTCTTCACCTACAAGCCGCTCCGGCTGCGGCTGCTCACGGAGCCCTTCACGGGCTACGGCTGAGCGTGCCTCCCCAGCACGCTTCCCGGACGGCCCGTGCCCGGCTGTTCGAGGACATGCACCGGGGGGGCGAGCCGTTCGAGTACAGCCGCCGCGCCGCCGAGGTTCTCCGCCACCGGTTCATCTCCGACCTCGTGCGGGCGCTCGCTCCCCGGCCGGCCCGCCTGCTCGATGTGGGGTGCAGCGAGGGCCAGCTGACCCTGCACCTCGCCGCGATGCCGGAGATCGTCGTCGCAGTGGACCTCTCGCGTGCCGCGGTCCGGTCGGCGCGGGAGCGTCTGCGGAGCGGGGGAGCCGGGGCCCGGTTCGTGGTTGCGGACGCGACGGCGCTGCCGTTCGGCGCGGGCCGGTTCGACGTCGTGGTGATGTCGGACGGACTGCACAGCTGGCAGCTGCCCGCCGCCGAGCGCCGCGTCGCGCTCGCCCAGGCCGGTTACGTCGTGCGGGCGGGAGGCCACGCGGTACTCACCGAGTACCTGCAGCCACGCGCGTTCGCCGAGTTCGTCTCCGAAGTGCGGGCGGGCCCGTTCCAGGTGGTCGCGGTGGAATACCTGCACGACCGCCTCTGGTATCGTATCGAGTCGTGGTTCAAGGCCGTGCGCGACTGGCGGTGGGTCGGGCGGCTGTTCGGGAGCGTGCCCGTGGCGCGCCTCCTCGGTCGCGTGGCGCGGTTGTTCGGTCGCCGCGGGTCCCGCCACATCTGCGTCGTGGCTCGACGGGCGGCGACGGACTAGGTCAAGGGCCGCCGCCGGCGGGCGCGACCGCCTCCGCGGGCTCCGGTGCGGGCGCCGGCGCCGCGTGCGGGACCACCTTGCGAACTACGAGGCGGTAGCGGTCCCACGCGCCGAGCACCTCGCGGGCCCGCGGGCTGCCGGTCTTGGCGAGATGCTGGTGGACGAGCTCGAGCACGGCGCGTTCGTCCGCCTCGGCGAGGGGCTCCACTCTCACCATGTCGAAGTTGCAGCGCGCCGAGAAGGTCTCCGTCTCGTCGAGCACGTATGCCACCCCGTTGGACATGCCGGCGCCGAAGTTCCGGCCCACCGCGCCCAGCACGAGGACGACGCCGGCGGTCATGTACTCACAGCAATGGTGCCCGGCGCCCTCGATGACGGCCAGGGCTCCCGCGTTGCGGACGGCGAAGCGGTCGCCGGCGCGTCCGGCGGCGAACAGCATGCCGGCCGTCGCGCCGTAGAGCGCGGTGTTGCCGAGGATCACGTGCTCGTGGGTCGCGCCGGCGTAGAGCGCGTCGCGGAACGGCCGGATCACGATCTCGCCGCCGCTCAGGCCCTTGCCGACGTAGTCGTTCGCCTCGCCTTCGAGCGCGAGGTGCACGCCCCGGACCAGGAACGCGCCGAAGCTCTGGCCCGCGCTGCCGCGGAACCGCAGCCGTACGCTCCCCTCCGGCAGCCCCGTGCTACCGTGCCGCTGGGCGATGCGCCCGGCGATGCGCGCCCCGGCGGTGAGGTGGTGGTTCCCGATGTCGTACACGCCCGCGAACGGTCGCCCGTTCTCCAACCGGGGCCCGAGCACGCGCAGGATCTCCTCGTCGAGCGACTCCACACCCGGCCGGTCGTTGCGCTCGATCGTGCGCCGGCGTGGCTCGCCGCCAGGTGGGGAAGGGGGGAGGGCGAGCAGGGTCGAAAGATCGAGCATCTGTGCGCGCGGGACTTCGAGCCGGTCCACGCGCTCCAACAGGTCCACGCGGCCGATGATCTCGTCCAGGCTCCGCGCACCGAGCTCCGCGAGGATGCGCCGCACGTCTTCCGCGATCCAGGTGAAGTAGGCGACCACCTGCTCCGGCGTGCCGCGGAACTTCGCCCGCAGCTCGGGCCGCTGCGTCGCGATGCCCGTCGGGCAGCTATTGAGGTGGCACTGCCGGGCCATGGCGCAGCCGATCGCCACCAGCGCGGCGGTCCCGAAGCCGTACACCTCGGCGCCGAGCAGCGCCGCGACCACGACGTCGCGCCCGGTACGCAGGCCCCCGTCGGTGCGCACCTCGATGCGATGGCGCAGCCCGTTCTCGATCAGGATCGCCTGGGTCTCCGCGAGGCCCAGCTCCCACGGCGAGCCGGCGTGCTTGATCGAGGAAAGCGGCGAGGCGCCCGTGCCGCCGTTGTGCCCCGAGATCAGGACATAGTCGGCGTACGCCTTCGCGACCCCCGCGGCCACGCGCCCCACCCCCGCCTCGGCGACGAGCTTCACGCCGATCCTGGCGCGCGGGTTCACCTGCTTGAGATCGTGGATCAGCTGCGCCAGATCCTCGATCGAATAGATGTCGTGATGCGGCGGCGGCGAGATCAGCGGCACGCCCGGCACCGAATGACGCAGGCGTGCGATCAGCGCCGTCACTTTGTGCCCCGGCAGCTGCCCGCCTTCCCCGGGCTTGGACCCCTGGGCCATCTTGATCTCGAGCTCGTCCGCACGCACGAGGTAGTGCGTCGTCACGCCGAAGCGCCCCGAGGCGACCTGCTTGATCCGATTGTCGGCGCGGTCGCCGTGCGGCAGCGGGGCGTAGCTGTCCGGGTCCTCCCCACCCTCGCCGCAGTTGGAGCGCGCGCCCATCCGGTTCATGCCGATAGCGAGCGTACGGTGCGCCTCGGGCGACAGCGCGCCGAGCGACATCGCGGTCGAGACGAAGCGGCGGCGAATCGCCTCGGCCGGCTCGACCTCATCGAGCGGCACCGGCGTTCCGGCCCGGATGGTGAGCAGATCCCGGGGGCTCGCGGGCGGGCGGGCCAGGACTCGCGCCAGGAACGCGCCGTACGCCTGCGCGGTCCCCTGCGTGATTGCCTCCTGCATCGAGCGCACGAGTGGAGGCGACCACCCGTGGTCTTCCCCGTCCCGCCGGTAGCGCACGCGCCCATGGTCGGGCAGCGGCGCCGGCTCCGCGGCGGCGGGCTCGGAGGGGTACGCCGCGCGCTGGCGCGCGAGAATGTCCTCCGCGATCTCCGCGAACCCGATGCCGCCGATGGTCGAGACGGTGCCCGTGAAACAGCGATCCACCACTTCGGCCCCGAGCCCCAACGCCTCGAAGATCTGGGCCCCGCAGTATGAGGACAGGGTCGAGATCCCCATCTTCGAGAGGACCTTGAGCAGCCCCTTTTCGGCGGCCGCGCGGAACTTCATCTGTCCCTCGCCCCCGGGGCACAGTGCCTGCACCGACACGAGCGCGAGCCACGGGTGCACCGCCTCGGCGCCGTAGCCGATCAACGCCGCGAAGTGATGTACGTCCCACGCGTCCCCCGCTGCGGCCACGAGCCCGACCCGGGTGCGCAACCCCTTGCGGAGCAGGTGCTGATGCACGGCGCCGACGGCGAGCGCCATCGGGATGGGCGGGTGGTCGCGATCCGCGTGGTGGTCGCTGAGGACGAGAATGCACGCGCCGTGGCCGGCGGCCCGCCCGGCCGCGCGGCACAACTGGTCGAGGGCGATGCGGAGCGCCTCCGGCCCGCCGTCCGGGTTCCACAGGGCCGGGAGCGTCACCGCCTGCACACCGGCCACGTTCCAGAGCGCGGCCATCTCCGCTTCCAGGAGGACCGGATGCTCGAGGCGCACCAGCCGCAATCCCGTTGGACGGTCGACGAGCAGGGAGCCGCGCCGGCCGAGGTGCATGCGCAGCGACATCACCAGTCCCTCGCGCAGCGGATCGATCGGCGGGTTCGTCACCTGCGCGAAGCGCTGGCGTAGGAAGGCGTACACGCTCTGGGGCAGGTGCGACAGCGGGGGAATCGGGGTGTCGTCCCCCATGCTCCAGACCGCATCCTGCCCTGCGTTCCCCATCGGCTCGAGCACGAAGCGCAGATCCTCGAACCCGAAGCCGAAGGCGAGCTGGCGCTGCGCGAGCTCCGCCCGGCCGAGCGGCGCCGTATCCGGCGTGACCGCGGGTCGCAGCGGCCGCACGGCCCGCGCCCCCCAGCTCGCGTATGGCCGCCGCCGCGCCACGTCGTGCTTCGCAGCGGCGTTCCGGATCACGGCCTTGCGACGCGTGTCCACGACGAGCAGCTCGCCCGGGCCGAGGCTGCCGCTCTCCACGACCTCCGCCGGGTCGAGGTCGACGAGGCCCACCTCGGAGCCGGCGATCACCAACCCGTCCCGGGTGATCTTATACCGGCAGGGGCGCAGCCCGTTGCGATCGAGCGCCGATCCCGCGAGCACGCCATCCGTGAACGCCAGCGCGGCGGGCCCGTCCCAGGGCTCCACCAGGCACTCGTGGAACTCGTAGAATCCACGCAGCGCCGCCGGCAGCTCCACGGCGCCCTCGTGCGCCTCTGGCAGGAGCATCATGAGCGCGTGCACCGGATCGCGACCGGACCGCACCAGCAGCTCGAGCGCGTTGTCGAGACTCGCCGAGTCGCTTCCCTCGGCCCAGACCACGGGTTTCAGGCGGTCAACCGCTTCGCGCCACACGGGCGAGGCGAGGACGGGCTCGCGCGCGCGCATGGCGTTGCGGTTTCCCCACAGCGTGTTGATCTCGCCGTTGTGCGCCAGCACGCGGAACGGCTGGGCCAGCGGCCAGCTGGGGAGCGTGTTGGTCGAGTAACGCTGGTGGAACACCGCGATCGCCGTCTCGAACGCGGGCGATCGGAAGTCGCGGAAGAACCGGGGGAGCTGGGTCCCGGTGAGCAGTGCCTTGTAGACGACGGTGCGGCATGACAGCGAGCAGGCGAAGAAGGGGTCGAGGCCCTCGTCCGCTACGCGGCGCTCGATGGTGCGCCGCGCGAGGTAGAGTGCGCGCTCCCAGGCGTCCTCATCCGCGCGGCCGCCGTCCACGGGCGCGGCGACGAAGGCCTGCCGGATCGCGGGACAGGTGGCGCGCGCCGAGGCTCCGAGCAGGGTGGCGTCGGTCGGCACGTCGCGCCAGCCAAGCACCGGCAAGCCCTCCTCGCGGAGCACGGCCTCGATCACGGCCGTGGCCCGCTCGAGCGCGGCCGGCTCGGGGGGGAGAAAGAAGACGCCCAGCGCGAAGCGCTGGCC
>Ga0134085_10000489_pt1 | contig 14310 bp, 13 predicted proteins | sample 15_taG_10_FD_123125 | JGI IMG/M metagenome (GOLD analysis project Ga0134085, IMG submission 123125) | Grasslands soil microbial communities from the Angelo Coastal Reserve, California, USA - 15_D_Rain_20cm_2_09182015 | ecosystem: Environmental > Terrestrial > Soil > Grasslands ...
ACCTTCGGACTCCGGACACCGTCTCAATCGTTGAATCCAGTCAGTCGGGGTTGGTCGAGGGGCAGCGGCGTGCCCATAGCGCCTGGACCGCCCAGCGGGTCGTCGACGCCTTCCCAGACGACTTCGTGCCGTCCTACCTTCCTTCGCGATCGCGACAGCACCTATAGTCACGCGTTCTGGCAACGGCTGAAGCGCATGGGAACTCGTGAAGTGCTGACGGCGCCGTGATCACACCTGGATGCTGTGTCGACACGACGGGATACCTCCAAACGCCCCGGGTCAGGTTCCGCGTCGCGCTCGATCGGCACGCGTGAGCGTCACGCCGCGGGGAGCTTCACTCCAAGGGCGCGAGCTGTGACCGGGCCGACCTCGCCGTCGATCAGCAGCCCGCGGGTCGCCTGGAAGGAAACCACCGCCGCATGGGTGTTCGGGCCGAAGTCGCCGTCGATGCCGCCAGGCGTGAACCCCCTGTTCTTCAGCTTCTGCTGGATCTCCCGCACCGTGGGCCCGACCATATGCGGCTCGGTCAGCCGATAGATGACGACCCTCGGTTCTCCGACCGCGGGGCCCGCATCTCCCTCGGAATACTCGATCCCGGGGACGAGTATCCCCATGTCCCACCGCCGCTGTGAGATCGTCGACGCGATCACCCCGGCCTTCGCGGAGTGAGCCTCCACCGTGCCGCCCCGGCCATCCGAGATAACGATGTGCCCGACAGCACCGGGCTGAGGGCTGCGCAGAACGGCCGCGCCAGGTGTCCGCGTCGCTTGCTCAACCGAGATCTTCACGCCCAGACTCTCGGCATCTCGTGCCCAGTAACCCGTGAAGGCGTCCGCGCTCCCCGGGTCTCCTGAATCGGACTCACAGCCGTAGAGCACACCCGCGGCTTGGAAGACAAGCCAGGAAGCGAACTCCGCACAGTCCCACGGGCCCCTCCACTCCGCGTTGTCCTTTGCCGCGAGGGAGCCAAAGACATAAGGCTCGCCGATGTGGCTCCGCCCGAGTTGCACGATTCGTTCACCGCTGACCGCCATCCGGCCATCCCTCCGCTACTCAACTGATATGTACGCCTCTCAGGGTGCAGGCGCCGTGACGCTGGCCCGCAACGCACAGATAGCCGCCACTGGCACATGATGCCCCAGCGGCGACGCTCTATGGGGGCGACACCACGAAGCGGGGTGAGGCTCGGCTATCAGCGCGGCTTCACGCTGATCGAGCTGATGATCGTCGTACGCCGAGCGTGATGTCTGCGCGTACCACGGATCATGCGGCGTGACGTTCGTTGGTCGCATCCACGGTGCGACGTCGCCAGCGTCCGCTGGACACCGCCATCGCGATGACGACCACGAAGAATCCGATGACGGACAGTGCCCCCGCAATGGGAGCGCTGTGCGTGTCCAGGCGGAGATGAGAGTACGCGTGCCAGGCCTCTGCGGCGGCAGACAGCACCGCTCCGGCAAACGCGACCGTCATCGCGATGCCAATCGCCGATCGTCGGGCCTGACGCAGGAGCGCCCTGGACGTCGAGACGAGCACGCTCGCGGCGCCGATGTAGAGCGGAAGATGTACGGTCCCGAGATGGCGCACCATTTCGCCCACGGTTGTCGGCTCGACTCCGGGGCTCAGCAGTCCATGCCAGACTGCGTCGAAGACGTAGCCGAAAAACTGCAGGATGAGTGACGCCCAGATCCACGTCCGAGCCGGCTGGGGGCTCCGCGTCCTCGCCTCCTCAGGGGCCTAACACGTTGCTGGCTTCGGGTCTCGCCGGGGATCAAGGCAGTTCCGCAGCCAGTACTCGAGTCCTGTCATCTCGCGCCCGGTCAGCTTCAACAGGAGCGACTCGTTGTAGAACCGAACGAGTTGGACCAGTCTCGCGATCGCTCCGTTGTGCATGAATGGTTTATCCGCGTTGAGGAAAAGCAATGACGGCACCTTGAACATGACCGGCCCGCCTGTCTCGACGAACGCAGCGCCTGGATCGGTGGTGCCGGTGAAGCTCAGGTTGACCTGGTTCGTCGTGATGGTGTGGTTCGTGAAGTCAGGATCTGAATGACACGTGACGCACGTGCCCTTCCCGAAGAAGACGGTTTTCCCAATGGCGATGAGTTGCAACGTTTGGGCGTCGGGGGCTGGGGCCGGGGTGCTTGGCGCAGGGTGGGCGTCCGACGCCGGAAGAGCGAGGATGAACGCGGCGAGGGCGTCGAGCTGATCCGCGCTGATCGAGGTGCCCCGCATTTCCACGGGGCTGAGGATCGCAGCTCTTGCCGCGTCCTGGACGGAATCGAAGCGTCCGTCGGCCCCATACGGGAAGTCCTCGGTGGCCTTGAGCAGACTGGGCGTCTTTCGGAGGACCTCAATGGTTTGGCCGGCTCTGTTGGTGATTTGAAGGAGATGGACACCGTGGTCCGTCTTGTCCTGCCCGTAGTGGCAGATGGCACAGCTCGCGTACGGGCCGCCGGGGTCCTGGCCGAACGCCCGGGTGCTATGAAACAGACATCGCCCGCGGGCGATGTCCTGGATTGCCGGCACGCCGGGCGTGGGCGGACACGGAGGCTGTTGTGCGGCGGCATTGGCTGAAACAGACATGGTGAGGAGAAACGCCAGAAGCACGAGTGTCTGCGTTTTCATTCAGCCCTCCCGAGACGAGTGACGTCGCGATCAGTCCGGCGCGAGGGGGGCTGCATCGTAGGTGCCTGACTCAGTGCGTTGAAAGATCGGGCACTTGAACTCGATGGCGGTAAACATCTTCCCGATCCTGAGCGCGTGGTAGGGAAAATTGGTTCCACCTCGGGAGGAGATCGCCGGCATGTCCTTATCCCTCCGCCATCTCCACGAACCGGCACAGCGCGTTCATCAGACGCATCTGCTCGATCGTCCGTGCGCGTGATTCGAGCAGCCGCGGGCTCGCCACGACGTAGGCGAGGCACATCGCGCGCGAGACGGCGACGTTCAGCCGGTTGCGCGAAAAGAGGAACTCGAGGCTGCGCGGGATGTCGTCGGCGCTCGACGTGGCCATCGAGTAGAAGACGACCGGGGCTTCGCGCCCCTGGAACTTGTCGACGGTGCCGACGGGCACGTCGCCGAGTCCGGCATCGCCGAGCGCCTGGCGCAGGCAGCGCACCTGGAGGTTATAGGGCGCGACGACCATGAAGTCCTGAGCGCGCAGCGCTCGGTGCTCGCCGTCCTTGTTCGTCCATTCGGCGCCGAGCATGTTGGAGATCTCGCTGGCCACGCGCGCGGCCTCTTCCGGCGACGACACGGTGTTGCCCGAGTGCTCCACGGGCAGATACCGGAGTCCCGTGCCGAGCGCCGTCGCCTGTCGCGCAACATCTGGCGTCCACTGCAGCCGTCCGTCGTAGACGACGTCAGAAACGAACCGGCAGACGTCGGGGTGCATGCGGCGCGTCCGGTCGAGGAACACGCCCATCTCGGGCGGCACGGTGGCGCGTCCCGTCAGGAGGTGCTCGAGGACGGAGGCGCCGGTGCCGGCCGGATGCGTGCCCTGAGAGACCTGCGCGAGCTGGAGCGGGTCGCCGAGCAGGATGACGTTGCGAGCCGCCGTGCCCATGGCGAGCGCGTCGGCCAGCGCGACCTGCCCCGCCTCGTCGATGATCAGCGTGTCGATCAGGCCCGCCCCGTCGAAATCGTGGTGCGCGAAGAGCCACGCCGTGCCGGCGAGCAGGTTGACGCGCGGGGCGTCGGCGATCACGTCGGCGAGCTCGGCCTTGCTGGTGATCGATGCGCTCCGGTACTCGGTCTCGGTGTTCTGCGCGCTCGACTTCTTGAGGCCGCGGAAGCGGAGCGCTTCTTCGCGGGCGGCGTTCGTGATCTCGTCCAGCAGATTGTGGATCGCCTTGTGGCTCGTCGCCGCGATGCCGACGCGCTGGCCGCGGCGGATCAGCTCGACGGCGATCCGCGCGCCCGTCCAGGTCTTGCCCGTGCCGGGAGGTCCCTGGATGAAGAGATAGCTGCCGTCGAGCATCGCGGCCAGCTCGCGCAGCTCGCCGAGGTCGGTCGTCTGGACCGTCGTGCGAGGCCGGGCGAAGCGCGGCCGCGACCGCGCGAGGATGTCGGTCAACGCCGGATAGCGGCCGTCGCCGGCCAGCGTCGAAGCCGCGAGTCGGGCGAGCGCGGAGCGCTGCTCGTTGGTGTCGTACGGCTTCGGCGGGATGAGCGCGCTCGGCAGCAGGATCGACGCGAGGCTGGGGCCGCGCCGGAGGACGAGCACGCCCGCCGCTTCGTCTACGAGCTGGATCGTCCCGGCTGGCTTTCCCGTGGCGGGATCGATCGGCACGTCACCCGGGGACAGCTTGTGTTGCTGGGGTGGAAAGCTAAAGCGGTAGTCCAGCGAGCGCTTGGCCGCAACGGGTCTGGTTTCGGGTCGAAGCCGCCCGATCGATTCGGCGTCCTCGAACAGCTCGTCACTCGACATCTTGCAGCGCGCGAAGAACCACCACCAGGCGGGGCGCACCTCGCGACGGTGATACTCGAGCAATTCACCGGCGAGCCAGCGCGGCGATCCTTCGTCACTCCCGGCCAGGAGCGACTGGCGCAACGCTTCGCGCTCGGCATCGGCCGTTCGTTTCTCCTCGGTCACGTCCCTCGGCTCCGGGACCTCCGCCCACACCGCGTCGGCGGGGCGATGAGCCAGGAGCCAGTCGCGAAGCGCCAGCGTCGCGCGGCAATCGTCCTCGTTGTAGACCGCGATGGCTTGAAGCCGCGCATCGGCGCGAGTGTCCATCCAGCGTTCGTATTCGAGTACGGCGTGAGTGCCGGTGGTGACGCCGGCCCGCCGGCGGAACGCGGCAAGCGCCTCGATCTCCTTCAGCGAGTAGCTCGGCACGCCAGCGCGCAGCCCCTGCCGCACGACGCCGTGCAGGTCGACGAAGACCTCGCGGCGCAGCAGCTCGTCGACGGCGTCCTCGCGCGTCGCGTAGACACCCATGAGCTGCCCGATCGCGGTCGTCTCGTAGGCGCCGTAGTGGTACACGTGCATGTCCGGATGTGACGCCAGGCGTTCGTGGAAGAAGTCGATCAGCGCCTCGAAGGCCCGTCGCTCCTGGGCGCGGTCGTGGGACCAGATCGTCCGGTATTGCCACCGGTCCCCGTCGGCCCGATCGCCGTCGGCGACCAGGAGTCCCAAGAGGAAGTGCAGGCCGCGGGCCGGCTCCCAGAACGGATCGCCCTCGATGTCGAAGATGACGTCGCCGCGAGACGGCCGCGGCAGGCGCTGGAAGCCGCGATCCTGTTCGACCGGCAGGAGGCGCCATTCCGGCTGTCCCGTCGCCCGACGTGCGAGCTGGAGCGTCGCCTGCTCGTGGAGCGTCTCGAACGTGTGCGGCGCGACGTGATCGATCCTCGTGCTTTCCGACGACCGGGCGAGACCGGTCAGCGTCTCGATGCCACCAGCCCGCAGGCGCTTGACCTGCTCGCGGCGAATGTTGGCGACGAGCGAGAGGTTGTCCTCGCGAGCCCATCGCTCGTCGCAGACTTCGCGGAACTCGCAGAGCGTGCAGTGCTCGACCGGGTATGGCTCCGTCGCGGCGCGCTGGGCGAGCGCCGCCACGAAGCCACGGCGCACCCGGCGATAGTAGGCCGCGTAGCCGTCACGGCGCAGCGTTCGACGCTCGCCGATTCCCAGCAGGACGTGCATGGCCTCGGGCGCCACGCCCTGGATGGCCTCGATGGCTTCGCTGTAGAAACAGAGCTGGAGCACGTACGTCGGCTTCTCGGCCCGCGCCAGCTTGGCGTCGACCGCCTCGTAACCCCAGGCGCCGAGCGACGTCAGACGCTCGACTCTCTCCAGGAAGTCCGCGCGGCCTCGCCAGTCGCCGTGAACGAAGGTCGCCTGGTAGATGATTTCGACGCCGGCGCGCATGGCCTCGACGGTCGCTCGTGCCCCGGCTTCGAAGTCCCAAACGTCGGCGGGCCTGACGTCGACGACCTGGCGGCCTTCGCCCCGCAGGTGCGCGAGATAGGCGGCCTCGTGCTCCTCGCCCTTGCGGCCGAGCAGCTCGCCGTACTGGTTGGCGACATGCGGCCGCGAGCGCTTCCCGCACGCGACCTCGCGCGCAAGGGTCGTCAAGTGCTCGCACTCGACGTAGTCGTTCAGATCGGAGGGAGAGAGAACGAGGCGATCAGCGAGGAGCTGCACTGCCGGCGAGCTACTCCGTCATCTGAAACTCGACCCGGCGGGCGTCCGTGACGCGTTTCGACGCGTCGAGGATCTCGAGGGCAACGAGGTTTCCCCGCTCGTCGTAGTCCAGGATGACCCCGGGCTTGTCCTCGTCGCTCTCGGCGACTGGCACACCGTCACGCAAAACGACCGTGACGATATCCGTCCTGGAGTCGTACGAAACTTTCACGATGGCCTCCTCCAGTACTTTGCGATTTTGCTCGTCCGGTACGCCGTGATGACTTCGGGCGGCCGTCGCTGGACGTCAACGAATACCCGTAACAGGAAAGTCCGGCCGGCCGCGTCAGCCATCCGAGACTGTAGCACCGCCCGCCGTGAGCCCTGGTTCTCACTTGCCACGACGCAGGCGCTCTTCCTGCTTTCGACCTTCCGGGTTGATCACTTTCGGATCGCCCATGAGCTCGTTGAAGAGGCAGATCAGGACCGGGTTGGTGATGCTGCTGTGGCCGGGAATGAGGTCGGTATCGACCGCGAGGATCCAGAGCGGGTTCGACGGCGTCGTGACTCCTCGGTGGGTGAGCGTGATTCCTGTCCCGTCGAACACCGCGGACCACCCCGCGCCCGTCTCGGTCTCTCCCTGTCGCCGTTGCTCGGCCTTCCTCTCGTCGATCGCCTGGGTGAGCCACTCGGCGCGGGCGGGAGGGCACTTCCCGTCCCACGGGGCCGGCGCCCGCCGCCGGAGTGGCTGGTGTGTCTGCAAGGCCCTGGCGTTTCCCATCGTCTGCCAGTCCAGATGCCGTTCGCGAATGTCGATGTCCTGGCCGTACGGCGTCGCCATCCGAGAATCCTGATAGGACTCGAGCAGCGTCGAGAACACCCGGGCGACCGAAAACGTTCCGCGAGTCGCCCAGTCACCCTTGGAGGACAGGATCACCAGGCGTGGCGGCTGAGCGGGCGACAGTAGAGCTACCCGCGTCCGCGTGTACTCGTTCAGCGCGGCGAAGAACGGCACGATGCGCGTCGCCTCGATGGCCGGGTTTACCAGGACGACGAGGTCGCCGTAGCCCGACACCAGACCAGGCTTGGACTGCGCGTGCCGTGGCGTCGGCGTGGCGGACGCGAGCCGCTCGGCGTCCAGGATGAACCGCGCCAGCAGGATCTGGCCGATCGAGTTGAAGACGACCGACGCTCCGAAGCTGTGGCCGACGACCATCAGCTTGTTCGGCGTGTCCGGAGTCGGCTTGACCGCCCCTTCGAGCCGCATCAGGAACTCGACGAGCGAGCCTCGGCCGACCTCGTCGCTCGTGTTCTTCCGGTCCCAGAACGTGGCGTACCTGACGACGGGAATCGACCACGATTCGCCTCGCCAGCCGACGTAGATGCCGACGACCTCCTCGCCGGCGTTGTCGTCGATGGACTGAAGGTTGTTGAGGGCGCACTTGAAGCGTTGAACGTTGGGATCGTCGGCCCCTGCGTTGTGGAACCACCCGTGTACGAAAACGACCACGTACTTCGGCTTCCGGCCCTCGCCGACGAGGGCGAGGGCCCGCTCGACCTGAGAGCGGTCCTGGAAGGCTCCCTGCTCGTCGATCTCGAGGTAGGCGACGGGGATGCGGAACGACGAGGGCGCCTTCAACTCTGGACAGAGCGCGGGATCCGCGACGAACTGCTCAATGGCCTGCTCGCCGCGACGGTACGGCCCCTGGGCGGCGCACCCGGCGACGGCCAGGACGAAGACCATGAGACCGAGCGCGCGTCTCATCGGCATGACAACCATAGACGACTCATCGTCAGCGGCCAGCTCATTTTTCGCCCTTGACAGGGCGCACATGGCGATGTACCCCATGCCTCAAGAAGTCACTTTGTCTCTTTCGGGCCCCCCTGGGCCGCACCACCAATACTCGGCGTGCGTGACGGGCCGCCCGCCTCCCGAACTGGAGAGGAGACAGTCATGGCCCATCTCACCAGGCGCTCGGTACTCCGTGGCTCCATGGCCCTCGGCGCGACTCACCTCCTCGCGGCCCCCCACATCGCCAGGGCGGCGGCGACGACGGCGAGCATGTGGTTTTCGCAGGGGTTCGTCCAAGACGAGGACGTGTCGCTGCGCAAGGCCGTCGCCGACTACGAGAAGCAGAGCGGCAACAAGATCGAGCTGAGCATCACGCCGTTTGCGCCCGAACGGCAGAAGATCGTGGCGGCGCTCACCAGCGGCGTGGTTCCCGATCTGATCGGGTTCTCGAACCCGAACGAGATTTTACAGATCTATGCCTGGCAAGACCGGTGGGTCGAGGTCGCCGACGTCGTGGAGACCCAGCGAGCGCAGTTCAGCGACACCGCGCTGGTCGCATCGCAGGCCTACAACAGCGTCACGAAGAAGCGCGCCACCTACGGCGTGCCGATCCGGGCCGCGATCGTCCCGTGCCACATCTGGAAGTCGCTGGTCGAGAAGGCCGGCATGAAGCTCGAGGACATCCCGAAGACGTGGGACGCCTATTTCGACTTCTTCAAGAAGGTGCAGGACAACTTGAGGAAGCAAGGCGAGCGCAAGGTCTACGGCATTGGCTTCCAGGTGACCGCCAACGGGGTCGACCCGTACAACCTGTTCATGGCGTTTCTCGTGGCTTATGGCGGTCAAGACGTCGTCACCAGGGACGGCAAGCTCCATCTCGACGACCCCAAGGTCAGGCAGGCGGCGATCAAGGCGGCGGCGTACCTCGGGGGCGCCTACCGCGACGGCTACGTGCCGCCGAGCGCGATCAACTGGAACGACGCGGACGACAACAATGCGTTCCACGCGAAGCTCATGGTGATGGACGTCGACGGGACGCTCTCCACCGAGGTCGCGATCAAGGAAAAGCATCCGGAGTGGTACTTCAACGAGATCGTGACCCATGGCACCCCAGGCTATCCCAACGACAATGCCGGCAAGCCGGTGCCGGCCATCGTCAACATCACGAACGGGCTGATCCCGAAAGGCGCCAAGAACGTCACGGTCGCCAAGGAGTTCCTCAAGTACTTCATCCAGCCGAAAGTCCTCGGCGAGTTCATCGAGCTGGGGCTGGGGCGCTGGCTGCCCGTCATGCCCGCCCTCGCGAAGAGCCCGTTCTGGCAGAACCCGAAAGACCCGCACCTGAAGGGCTACGTCACGCAGGGCCTGCTCGGGCCCACGATACCGGACTATTACGTCTTCAACCTGGCGATGGCGGATGTCCGCAACCAGCACGTGTGGAGCATGCCGATGATCGAGGTCGCGCGAGACGGCGCGAAGCCCGAAGCGGCCGTCGACAAGGCGTTCAAGCGCATCGAAGAGATCTTCGCGAAGTACACGGTCGCCTGAAAGGCGCATGATGGCCAGCACATCGGTCCTCGACCTCGGCCGACCCTCGATCCGCCGGCAGACGTGGTCGCGCTATTTTCGGGGCAACCTGAAAGGCGGCGAGTACACGTGGGCGATCGCCTTCCTCGTGCCCTACGTCGCCGTGTTCGTGACGTTCGTCGTCTATCCGATCGTCTACGGCGTGTGGATGGGCAGCGAGGGGAAGCTTTACCGGGAGCTCTTCGCCGACCCGATCTACCAGAGCTCGGTGGTGAACACCGTGCTCTACCTGGCGCTCGGCGTGAACGTGAAGATGTTCCTCGCGCTGCTGCTCTCGGGGTTCTTCATGCGCCGCGGCTGGTGGATGAAGGCGCTGCTGATGATCTTCGTCCTGCCCTGGGCCGTGCCACAGATCTCGACGTTCATCTCGATCCACTGGATGCTGAACGGCGAGTGGGGGTTCCTCAACAACCTGCTCTACAAGCTCTTCCACATCGAAGGCGCGCACTACCTCAACGACCGATGGTCGGCGCTCGCGGCGGTCATCGTCTCGCACATCTGGAAGTGGACGCCGTTCTGGACGCTGATCCTCCTGGCCGGCCGGATGGCGATCCCGCTCGAGATCAGCGACACCGCCAAGGTCGACGGCGCCACCGGCCTCAGAGGATTTGTCCACATCACCTTCCCACTGCTCGCCAACCTCTACCTGATCTGCACGCTGCTCTCGACGATCTTCCTGCTCGGCGACTTCAACACCGTCTACTTCGTGTCCGGCGGCGGGCCGGCGAACCAGGGGCACGTGCTCGGCACGCTGGGCATCCGCAACGCCTTCGACATGGGGCAGCCGCGCCTGGGCGTGGCGGCGGTGATATCGGCGCTCCCGCTGGTGATCCCGCTGGTGATCATCCTGATGCGCAAGCTCCGCACCGCGGAGGTTCAGCTATGAGCGTGATTGCGGCGGACGCGCGGCTGTCCCCCCGGGCGACGACGCGGGCGCATGCGGTGGTGCGACGCCGCCGGTACCTGAGCTTCGTGGGAACGGTGGTGCTGTCGTTCGTGCTCGTGGTGTGGACGCTGCTACCGATCTACAACATGATCCTGATCTCGCTCGAGCCGGAAGGCGACGTCTTCACCGACCACATCTGGCCGCGGATGGCATCGGGAGAGAGCTTCTGGGGCGTCCTCACCCAGGGGCACTGGTATCTGGAGCACTTCTGGCGTCAGTTCGCCAACAGCCTCTACATGGGCGCGTGGGTGACCTTCCTGACGCTGGCGATCGGCACGTTGACCGCCTTCTCCATCGGCCGGATGCGGATCCGCCACGGCTGGCTGGTGTCGAACGCCGCGTTGATGACCTACGTGATCCCGGCGTCGTTCCTGGCGATCCCGTTCTACCGGATCATGCAGAACTACGGACTCGCCAACAACCTGTGGTCGGTGATCGCGGCCCTGGTCGCCTTCGCGACGCCGTACGCCTTCTTCGTCTTCCAGGAATACGGCCGCAGCATCCCGATCGAGGTCGACGAGTCCGCGCGCATCGACGGCGCCTCACCGATCCAGGTCTACTACCGGATCTACCTGCCGCTCATGGCGCCGGCCCTCGTCGCGGTCGGCACGTACGCGATGCTGCTCGCGTGGAACGAATACCTCTACCAGTTCCTGCTGCTGTCCTCGAAGTCGAGCATGACCGTGCCGGTGGCGCTCGCACAGTTCCTGAACAGCGACCAGTCGCCCTGGAACTACATGATGGCCACGGCGATCATCTACGCGCTGCCGCCGGTCGCGGTCTACTACGCGTTCCGCCGGCGCATGACCGCCGGCCTGACGATGGGCGGCGTCAAGGGCTGATCCGCGGGTCGGAGTCCGCCTGGGCCGTCGCCTTCGTCGTCCCGTATGCGGCGGTGTTCTGCGCCTTCGTCGTCTATCCCGTCGCCTACGGGCTCTCGATGGCCAGCGAGCCGTCGCTCTACCGCGAGCTGTGGGCCAACCCGCTCTACGCGCGGACGGTCGTCAACACGGCGCTGTTCGTCGGCGTCGGCGTGAACGTGAAGATGTTCCTGGCCCTGCTGCTGTCGGGCTTCTTCATGCGCCGACGCTGGTGGATCAAGGCTCTGCTGCCGATCTACATCCTGCCCTGGGCGCTCCCGGCGATTCCGGCCTTCGTCTCCTTCCACTGGATGCTGATCGGCGAGGAGGGGCTGGTCGACAGCGCCCTGTCGGCGCTGTTCGGTCTTCAGGGACCGCTCTGGTTCCACGACCGCCGGCTCGCGCTGGGTTCGGACATCGTGGCCTACGTCTGGAAGTGGATGCCGTTCTGGACGCTGACCTTCTTCGCCGCCCGCGTGGCGATCCCGCGGGAGATCTACGAGGCGGCCGACGTCGACGGGGCCAGCGGCGTGCGCCGTTTCGTTCACGTCATCGTGCCGTTGCTGGGCAACCTCTACCTGGTCTGCACGCTGCTCTCCACGCTCTGGACGATCGGCGATTTCACCACCGTGTCGCTGGTGTCGGAGGGCGCGCCCGCGCATTCCACGGACGTGCTGGCCACGCTCGGCCTCCACTACGCCTTCGAGGGCGCCCAGCCCTCGCTCGGCGTGGCCGCCGTGATGTCAGCCCTGCCGGTGCTGGTCCCGATCACGCTCATCCTGATGCGCGCGCTCGGAACGCGGGAGATGCAGCTGTGAGCCGGCGGCGGGTGCTGGTCGAGCTGGCTTCCCTCACCCTGGGCGCCCTGCTGCTGGTCTGGTCGCTGACACCCGTGTACAACATGCTGCTGATCGCGCTCGATCGCGACGAGGGCGACATCGAGTTCGCGGGCCAAATCTGGCCGCCGGACCCGTCGCTCCACAGCTTTTACACCGTCCTGACCCAGGGATATTGGCTCGTCGAGGACTTCTGGCATCAGTTCGGCAACAGCTTTTTCATTGGCCTGATGACAATGATCCTGACGGTGCTGATCGGATCGCTCGCCAGCTTTGCGTTCGGCCGGATGCGCTCGAGCCACGTTGGGCTGCTCGTCAATGTTCCGCTACTCACGTACGCGGTCCCGGCCTCCTTCCTGGTCATCCCGTTCTCGCGACTCATGGCGAGCTACGGGCTCTCGAATAGTCTGTGGGCGATTGTCGCGGCCAACGTGACGTTCGCCACGCCGTATGCCATCTTGATCCTCCGGCACTACGCCACGTTGATACCGATCGAGCTCGACGAGGCGGCTCAGGTGGACGGCGCGTCCCCCGGGGAGGTGTATCGGCGCATCTACCTGCCGCTGATGGCGCCGGCGCTGGCGGCCGTCGGAACCTTTGCGCTGTTGCTCGCCTGGAACGAGTACCTCTACCAGTACGTCCTGCTCTCCTCGACCCGCAACATGACGGTGGCCGTGGCCATCGCCCAGTTCTTCAACAGCGACGAGGCGCCCTGGAACTACATGATGGCGGCCGCGATCATCTATTCGTTGCCGCCGATCGTGATCTTCTATGCGCTCCGCCGCTACATGGCCGCGGGCCTGACGCGAGGTGCCGTCAGGGGCTAGAGGTGAGCGAGGAATTCGATGATCGCCGCCACCGCGAGCATCATCACCGCGATGCGGTCGACGTCGATCGGCAGCGCCTGAGACGAGACCTTCGCGATGACGATCTCGCGCTGGCGATCGACGATCAGGAACTGGCCGTGGATGCCGAAGCCGAAGAGCACCGGCGCGGCGCCGTCCTGGACGTACCACTTGCTGCGATAGCGTAGCGGCAGGCCGGGAAAGAATTCGCTGCCGTTGCCGGCGGCCCAGGCGGCGGGATCGCCGTGGTGCGCGATGTCGTCGATCCAACGTTCCGGAACGATTGGCGTGCCGCCGCGCGCGCCTCCCTGCACCAGCAGCAGACCGACGCGCGCAAGATCGCGCACGGTCGTGCACACGCCGCCCGCGCACCGCGGCGCGCCCAGGCGATCGACCGTGATGTAGGCGCTGCGAGCCGCGCCGAGGGGTCGCCAGAGCAGCTCGCTCATCACATCGACGTAGCGCTGGCCGGTCGCGCGCTCGATGACCCAGCCGAGCAGGTCCGTGTTCGGCGAGACGTAGTTGAACGGCCCGCCGTGTGGCCCCGAAGATTTCGTCAGCTCCCGATAGAACGAGCGCAGGTCCGTGGGGGTCTCGCCGGGCGCGAGCGGGTTCCAGTTGACCGCCTTGCGATACGCGACGATCGGCCCCGAGGTCGCGAGATAGTCCTCGTCGAACGCGATGCCCGCACGCATGTCGAGGAGGTGGCGGATCGTCGCGCCGTCGTAGGCAGTCCCGCGCACTTCGGGGATGACATCGGTCACGAGGCGATCGGGATCGAAGGCGTTTCGAGCGGCCAGCACGCCGGCGAGCAGGCCGAGCAGTGATTTCGAGACCGACATCAAGATGTGCGGGCTCTCGGCCGTCATCCCGTTGGCATAGCGCTCGAAGACGATCCGGCCGCGGTGGAGGATCACGAGGCCGTCGGTATCCGTCTCGTCGAAGAGCTCGCCGATGCGCAGCTTCCCGAGGTCGATCGGCGCGGACGGAAGCTCCCACACATTCGCCGGATCGTTTGGAATATCGGCCGACGCGACGACCTCGCGCACGTGGTGGAACGCCCAGCGGTTGAAGGGTGACGTCCGCCAGTTGGCGAGCGTCACCTGCCCGTCGCGCGCCGGCGGGAATCCGTGCATGAGCCGAGTCATCGGAGCGGGCGCTCCTTGAGATACCAGTCGAGGATGTGCGCGCCGTCCCACGCGACGACGCCCTTGCGGCCGAGGATCGCCTCGTACGCGCGCTCGACGTGGCGGATGCGGTGCGGCACGCCGGAGAGGTACGGATGGCAGGCGATCGCCATGACCTTCGGCC
>Ga0134085_10000500_pt1 | contig 14205 bp, 19 predicted proteins | sample 15_taG_10_FD_123125 | JGI IMG/M metagenome (GOLD analysis project Ga0134085, IMG submission 123125) | Grasslands soil microbial communities from the Angelo Coastal Reserve, California, USA - 15_D_Rain_20cm_2_09182015 | ecosystem: Environmental > Terrestrial > Soil > Grasslands ...
AGCGGCGAGATCCTCGAGGCCGCGCCCGAGCTTGCGGTGATCTTACCTGCGCAGGACGTCGGTCACCGTCAGGAGTAAGGTGACGAGCGCCTTCTTCACGCCGTGAGGCAGTACCCGCGCCAGTGCGCGGGTCGGGGGTGACGCGAGAAGGGTGATCTTGTGTGCGGCGTTTTCGAGGGTGCTCGGTCCGTTTAGCTCCTCGCAGTCTTCGCAGGTCATCGCGGCACCTCCACCAAGACCAAGGAAGGAACGGATCAAACAACAGTAGCTCCTCCTTGCCGCCTGACGCGAATTTTTCCCCGCGATCTTCGGAGTCGCCCGACCGTCGGAGGAGGCCGGCGATCGTCGATGTCGCGGCAGCGGCCGAGCGCGCCCTCAAGCGGCGGTGAGGATCTCCTGCGCGGCGCGCACGCCGGATGCGAGCGCGCCCTGCGTCCACCCCGGCCACGCCGAGGCGTGCTCGCCAGCGAAGTGCAGGCGGCCCTCCGGCCGCGCGATGTGGGGCAGCAGTGAGCGCATCTGGCCTGGTCGGAACCACGCGTAGGCACCGCGGGCCCACGGGTCCTCGTCCCAGCACTTGGAGGCGCCGCGCTCGAAGTGCCGACGGATCTCGGGGTACACGTGGTCGACGTAGGACAGCGCGTAGTCGATCCGCTCCTGAGGCGCCATGTTGGTCATCGCCCGCGCTGGCGGCCCCGCCGTGTAGCACTCGAGGATGCCGCGCGGGCCCGGCTGGTTCAGCGTGGGCTCGAAAATCCACTTCACGGGCAGGTCGGTGCTGGCCGACGTGGGCAGCTCCTCGTCAACCCAGAATCTGTGGTTGGCCTGGAGGTACACGCGAGCCACCGAGGTGTACGGCAGCTCGTCGATCGCCTGCCGCTTGGTCGGGGTGAGCCCCGGTCCGACGTCGAGCCGGCGCAGCACCGAGAATGGGATGGCGACGATGACGTGATCCGCCGTGAGTGTCTGGTGCTCACCGCGGCGCTCCACCACCACGCGCGCCCCGCGCTCGCCGGGCGTGACCTGCACGACCGGCGAGTTGTAGTGGATGCGCTGACCGAGGACTGACGCGAACGCGCGCGGCAGCCGGTCGTTGCCGCCCTTGATGGAGAACGTCTGGTGGGGCGTCTGGCTGAGCGCGAGATCACGGACGAGGAGCAGCGCCGAGTAGCTCTCGAGGCCGTCACCGAGGAGGTCGAAGTAGCCGACGCCAAGCAGCGCGATGGCGCCCGGCGAGGCGCCCCGTGCGGCGAGGAACTCGGCACCGTTCATCCGATCGAGACGCTCGACGCGCGGATCGGTGGGCCAGTCCGGTGTAGAGGGATCGCCGAGATCATGGAGGGCGTCGCCCACGTACTTCTTCCAGATGCCGGAGTAGCCGAGCTGCGCCTCTTCGTCGGTGAGCGGGAACGGCCACGTGGGGTTGCCGCCTCGCCCGAACCGGATCAGTCGACCGCGGACGTGGTAGAGCTTCCCGGCCGCCCGCTCCACCACCGGGACGAGCGGGAGGCCGAACTCGCGACAGTAGCCCATCGTAAGTTCGTGGTTGTCGGGCAGGAAGACCGCGCCCTCTTCCGTGTGGAGGCCGTCCGAGAACGGCTCCCGCAGGGTGTGGACGCGGCCTCCGGGCCGGTCGCGCGCCTCGAGCACGGCGACCTCGACACCCGCGCGAGTGAGCTCGTGAGCAGCGGCGAGTCCCGCCAGCCCAGCGCCCACGACGATGACGCGAGCTGCAGGCGGTCCAGAGCCCGCCCTGACGCTCGTCCGAGGCGGTGGCGTGCATCCGGCGAGCGGTGCCAGAGCCATCGCGCCATGACGGAGGAAGTCGCGTCGCTTCATGGCTTGGGTGCACCGGCGACGAGGAGAAAGCACGGCCACCGTTCTCATACTGTTTCCCTCGCCAAGCTCTCCGACGCGCCCAGAGAATCTGTCCGGCGAGGACCTTCGTCAAGCGGGCCTCGGCAGCGACAAGCTACGGTTCAAGAAGAGCTGCCCGGCGGCGCCCAGCTACGGGTCTCGGCGTCGATGGCCGCCACGACCTCGGCTTCGAGAGCGCGAGCGAAGGCCAGAGGCTTGCTCATACGAACGGCTCATGAGGGCATTTGCCCGCGTCGGGCATTTGCCCGGATCGCTTCATGAAAGTAAACCCATGCGATTCCGCAAACTTGAACGTCCTTCGGGGCTGGACTGACTCTTGCTGTCAGGGAAACGGTCATATCTTCGTGGATAGAGGACGGATGACGCGAGTCCTGATCGCTGACGACGCCGGAGACCAGCGGGCGCTGTATGTCGCGCCGCTGGCCCTTGCCGGCTTCGTCGTGGACGAGGCGGCGAACGGGGGCGAGGTGATCGACATCGTGGCGCGCCAGCAGCCCGATGCGATCGTTCTCGACCTCGTGATGCCCGTGCTCGACGGCCTGGAGGTGTGCCGGCGCCTCAAGGCGGACGATCGCACGGCGGCGATCCCCATCATCGTCCTCACCGGCCACACGCTGCCAGGAGTGCGCGAGACCGTCCACAGTGCCGGCGCCGACGCCTTCCTGACCAGGCCGTGCTCCCCTGCGACCCTCGTGGCCGCGATCCGTGGGCACCTGAGAGGGGACGCGGGTGGGGACGAGCCGAGCGGGGAGCCTCTTCGTGAGATCCGGATCTCGAAGCCTGCCCCGGCTCCTGACCCGCTCGTCAACCCCGCGGCGCCAGGCCCCAGGGCGTGGCTCTCTACGATCGCGGCCGCCGTCGCGCTCGCCATCAGCATCACGCTCGGCCCTGGCTCGATCGGATCGGTGCCGCGTGGCATTCGACTGAGCGACGTCGCGGACATGTCGATCGATCAGCATCAGAAGCTCGGTCGCGGGCTCGTGCCACCACAGGTCACCGGGGTGTCGCATCGCTTGATGGAGCGCTGGTTCCGGCAGCGCGTCGATTTCAAGGTCGTTCTTCCCAATGTCAAGGACCCCAAGGTCACGCTGGTGGGCGGCCGCATGTCGCGCTTTGCCAATGCCGAAGCCGCGGCCATCGAATATCAGCTCGATCAACACCGGGTCTCGCTCTTCATCGTCGGAGAGGAGGCCTACGACCGGCTGGCCCTGGGAGAAAGCCCGAGGTTCAAGCTGATCCGACAACGCGGCTACGACGTGATCATCTGGCGCCACGGGGCCACCGGCTACACGATGGTCTCGGAGATCGGCGTCCGCGCGTGCCGCGTGTGTCACGCACCCGACGAGACGTTCGACGGAGCCTCGCTCGAGTCGTTCGTCGCTCGTCTGTGAGCTGAGTCGCTCGTCAGGCCTTCACTCCACGTACAGCCGACCGGCGACCGAGTACGCGCCGTCAGCCCCACGCCCCAGGACCACGAATTCACCCATTCTCACGTTGAGACCGGTCAAATCGGTGACGACGCTGCCGTGAGTGACCAGGACCAGGGGCGGTCCATCACGCGGCTCGCTCATCACCTTCTTGATCTCGTCGACGCGCTGCCGCCGAAGCTGCGTGTCGTCGAGAGCGCCTTGAAGTGGGTCCCACGACTCGACCCGTCCAAACGCGAGCCGGGCGGTGTCGAGGCATCGACAGCGAGGACTCGAGAGCACCGCCCCGACCGTGATGCCGTGCTGCCGAAACGCCTCGCCGATCAGCCTGGCCTGACGGCGGCCGCTGTCGTCGAGATTGCGCTGGGTGGAACAGTCATCGAGCCTGGCGTCGGGCGGATCGAAGCCGCCGGGCGCAAAGCTGTGACGGAGCACGACGATGCTGCCGGCCGTCTGCAGGGCTTCCCAGACCGTGTCGGCGGCATGCGCCGGCGAAGCCACCAGAGCGAGCACCAGCCACGGGATGACGCGCTGAACGAACCACATCGCTCGGCATTCTAGTCCGGAAGTCCCTCGAAGATTTCCTCGCGACGCGAATGCTCGCTTCGGCGTGAGGCGCGCCCGGCGAGAAGGGTCTTGAGGAGAGGTCGCGTGGATGGCGGCCGGGCTGAATGGCGGTTCAGTGCGATCGCTGCGATCCAGTGCGATGCGCTGCGATACGCGGAGCGGGAATCGCCCGCTGCGTTTGACTCGACGACAGCTCTCACCTACGCTGCGCTCCATGTCCCAGTCGTCGTCGCATCGCGCAGAGCGCGCGCTCGCGTTGGGTCTCGCGCTGGCGCTCGCCGGCTACGCGACGTTCGCGCTCGCCGTCGGCCACTGGTGGGTGTCTGGCGTCGCCGCGCCCGTGGTCGCGGCGTTGATACTCGCTCGGCATCGTCGCGCGCGGTTCTCGGCGTACATCTTCTTCTCCGTCGTGGTCGCACGAGGCGTGTTGACCGGATGGTGGATGCTCGCCGGTGGCGCCGTCGCCGCGATCCTGTTGCTGCAGACACCGCTGGCGCTCCGCACGTGGCCGCGGCTGCCGACGCCTGCTAGAATGACGCGGCCATGAAGTTCCTCTGCCTCGACTGCGACGAACCGATGAAGCTCCACGGCACCGCCGGGCCCGACGAGGGCTCCCTCACGGTGACGTTTCGCTGTCCCGAGTGCGGCTTCCGCGTGGCGATGCTGACCAACGCGTTCGAGACGCAGATGGTGCAGAGCCTCGGCGTGAAGATCGGTGGACGCACGACGCCGCCCGCCCCCTTCGAGCACCTGCGCGCCTCGATGGCCGGCGCGCGGCCGGACGCGTTCACGGAAGCGCCGACGGCTGAGCCGCCGGCGAGCAGTTGCCCGTTCGCGGCGATGTTGAGCGAGGGCGCGAGGGCGGTGCCCGCCGCCGTCACGTGGAGCCCGGAGGCCGAAGTCCGTATCGCCCGCATCCCCGACTTCATCCGGCCCATGGCCCGCCGTGCGATCGAACGCTATGCCGAGGCCAAGGGCCTGGCGACCATCACGGAAGGCGTGATGGACGAGGCCCGCGGCGCTTTCGGCATGTAGATGACCCGAGCGGACCTCATCGCCAGCATGGCGAAGGCCGCCGGGTGGCCCAAGGCCGGCACCGAACGTGCGCTCCGGGCCATGCTGACCTCGATCCGTACGTCCCTCAAGCGCGGTGACCCCGTCACGCTGGTCGGTTTCGGCACGTTTTCGGTCGCTCGGCGGCGCCCCCGCACCCTGCGCAACCCAAAAACTGGGCAGACAGTCACCGTCGACGGGCGGATACCGCGTTTCAAACCCTCCAAGGAGTTGAAGCAGGCCGTCCGCTGAGGGCTCATCGGGTAAAATAGCCTCGGTGCTTCGCGTCTCTTCTCTCGCTCTGGTGATGCTGACTTTGCTGCTCGTCGCGCACGCCAGTGCTCAGCCCGTCCGCTCGCCGAGGCTCAATGCCGAGGCGGTCCTGCTCCTGGACGCCGACGGGCGGACCATCTTCGAGAAGAACGCCGACGTGGAGCGCGCCCCGGCCAGCCTGGTGAAGCTCATGACGCTCTACCTGGCGTTCGAGTCCATCGAGCGTGGTCGCGCCGACGTCGAGGACGTGGTCACGGTCAGCCCTCACGCCTCGAGGGTGGGCCGCTATCGCATGGGCCTTCGCACCGGGGAGCACGTCCCGCTCCGTGTCCTGCTCGAGGGCGTGGCCATCGCCTCCGCCAACGACGCCGCCGCCGCGCTCGCCGATCATCTGGCCGGTGACGAGGCGAGCTTCGTGGACCGCATGAATACGAAGGGCAAGGAGTTCGGGATGGCGGCCACCCGCTTCGCGAACGCCCATGGCCTGCCCGATCCGCTCCAGCGGACGAACGCGAAGGACATGGCGCTGCTGATCGTACGGCTGCTCCACGACTACCCGGCGGCCCGCACGCTCCTGGGCGGGCAGACCTTCATCTACCGCGGCCGGGTCTATGCGCGGCACATTCCGCTCTTCGACGACCCGCTCGGGGTGCAGGCGCTCAAGACCGGCTTCACCCACGAGGCCGGCTACAACCTGGCCGTGGCCGCGTGGCGGGGCGGCCAGGAGTTCGTGATGATCGTGCTCGGCTCGCGCAGTCGGGCTCAGTCGTTCCTCGACGCCAAGCGGGTGCTGCGCTTCGGCTTCGTGGAAACGGGCCTCGATCCTCCCGAGCCCGAGCGCGTGCGACCGACGAAGAAGTCGATCCGGGTCCGTCGCGCCGCTCAGGCCACACCCTGACCGCCCGCATCCGTGGGTACGTCTTCGACGCGTACGGCACGCTCTTCGACGTCCACTCCGTCATCGAAGCCGGCCGCGATCTCACCAGCGATCCGGCCACGCTCTCGGCGCTGTGGCGCCAGAAGCAGCTCGAATACACGTGGCTGCGCGCCCTCATGCGGCGCTACGACGATTTCTGGGTGGTCACCGAGGCGGCGCTGCGTCACACCGTGCGCCGGCTCGGCCTGTCACCGAGCGAGGCGCAGATCCGCCGGCTCATGGACGCGTACCTGACGCTAGCCTGCTTTCCCGAGGTTCCGTCCGCTCTGGAGCGCCTGGCTCCGCGACCGCGAGCGATCCTGTCCAATGGGTCGCCGCGCATGCTGGACGCCGCGGTGTCGTCCAGTGGGCTCGGCGGTCATCTCGCGCACGTGCTGTCCGTCGACGCGGTGAAGACCTACAAGCCCTCGCCCGACGTCTACGCGCTCGGTCCGCGCGCCCTCGACATCCCGGCCGGCGAGCTGCTCTTCGTCTCATCGAACGCGTGGGACGTGGCCGGTGCGAAAGCCTTCGGATACCAGGTCGCGTGGTGCAACCGCGCGAGCGCGCCCGAGGAAGAGCTGGGCCTGCGCGCGGACGTGGTCGTCGGTCGGCTCGATCAGCTGCCCCAGTAATTCGGAGCTCGTCAGAAAAATAGCGGCCCACCGAAGTGAGCCGCCATGTGCTGCGTGCGCCGCGCCGGGCGCGCTTACCGCCGCTTGCCGAGCTTCTTCCGCTTCACGTACGACCAGAGTTTCTTGGTCATGTCCGAGGGCCCGATCGGATTGCTCCCGAAGAGAGACTCGAGCGAGTCCCCGCACCCCTTGAAGCTGATCGAGTAACCGCCAAAGGCTTTTTTCTTCGCCGCCATCTGATCCCCTCCTCGTTGTGTGTAAGTCCCCAGTGCGAACCTGGGGGTATTACTACCACGCGTACGAGGGGCGGCAAAGAAAAAACACCGCCGGAAGGGGCCTCGCGGCCCTCTGAAAAATACGGGTGAGGGGTATAGGGCTCAGCGCCGGAGCGCGGGCATGACCTCGCGGGCGAAGCGGCGGAGCTGATCCTGGTACTCGCGCGCGGGCACGCCTTCCGGCCAGTGGAGCATCACCTGGTCGAGTCCGGGATAGCGTGCTTCGAACTCGCGGATGGCCTCGACGATCTGGCGCGGTGGCCCGCACAGCCACGCCTTCTGCTCGATGCCCTCGCGCAACGTCGGCACCCGAGCCGGCGCGCCCGGCGTTCCCCAGGGACGGCCGTGCTCGTCCGCATAGCGCACGAAGCCGAACGGGGCGAACCACTTGTAGCGCTCGTCGTGGGCGGGCTCGACCTGCCGGATCGCCTCCGCCTCGGAGTCGGCCAGATAGATCCCGACACCCCAGCAGAGATCCTCCCCGAGCTGCAGTGTGCGGCCGGCCCGAGCGGCGGCATCGCGGTACGCGTGGAAGATCTGATCGACGATGCGCTCGCCGTTGAGCGTGATCATGCCCTTGATCCCGCGGGCGGCGATGTAATCGAGCGTCTTGCCGCTCGCGATCGGCTGCCACATCTCCACCGGCCGGTGGATCGGGCGCGGCACGCAGGTGATCTCGCGCAAGTCATAGCCGCGGTACGGCACCGCCGGTGGCAAATCGTAGTGCTTGCCGTGGTGGCTCCACGACTCCTCATTGAAGCACTTGAAGAGCACCTCCATCTGCTCTTCGAAGAGCTCCTTGTTGGCGGCGTTGTCGAGCATCGGCGCGCCGAACGTCTCGACCTCGCGCGTGTGATAGCCGCGGCCGACGCCCATGATGACGCGGCCGCCGGTGAGGATGTCGGCCATGGCGTAGTCCTCGGCCAGCCGGATCGGATGCCACATCGGAAGAATGTTGAACGCGCACCCGAACTTCACCCGGCGCGTCTGGGTGGCCAGCCACGTGGACAGCAGGAGCAGGTTCGGAATCACCTCGTACCCTTCGTGCTGGAAGTGGTGCTCGGCCATCCACAGGCAGTGATACCCGAGCTCGTCCATCGTCTGGGCCACGTCCTTCGCGGTGAAGAACGCCTCGGCGAAACGCTCGTTGGGGTACCGGCGCTCGTTCGCCGGCGTGCCGCTCCGGCCAATGTTGTCGAGGTCGATCTGGCCGACGTAGAGCACGGAGAACTTGGTGATCACTTGGCTCTCCAGCCGCCGTCGACCACGAGCGCGTGGCCGCTCATGTACGCGGCGTCGTCGGAGACGAGGAAGCACACCGCGGAGGCGATGTCTTCCACGGTGCCGCGGCGCCCCGCCGGGACGACGGCGCGAATCTGGTCGTCGTTCACGGCGATTCCGCGACCGGAAATGTCCGGGACGCCGGGGCCGAGGATGGTCTGCGAATGCTGGCGGAGGCCGGTCAGGATGGGGCCAGGGCAGACCGCGTTGATCGTAATCCCGCGCGACGAGTACACGACGGCCATCTGCCGCGTGAGCCCGACCACGCCGTGCTTGGCCGCCACGTAGGCCGCGCCGCCGCCCGTCCCGTTGAGTCCCGCGACCGAGGCCATGTTGACGATCCGGCCCCGCCCGCGAGGCAGCATCTCGCGCAGGGCGCGCTTGCAACCGAGGAAGACGCCGGTGAGATCGATGTCGATGACGCGCCGCCACACGGCCTCGTCCGTCTCGTCGACATTGAAATAGCCGTCGAGGATGCCGGCGTTATTGACCATCATCTCGAGCGGCCCGAGCGCCGCCACCGCGCCCTCCACGGCGCGATCGAGCTCGGCAGCTCGAGCCACGTCGGCGCGGAACGCGACCGCGCGCGCTCCATTCTTGGTGACGAGCTCGGCCGTCTCGCGCGCGGCCGCCTCGTCGAGATCCACCGCCGCCACCGCCGCTCCGCGAGCCCCCAGCATGACGGCCGTCGCACGGCCGATGCCGGAGCCGGCGCCCGTGACCACCGCCGTGCCGCTCAGGATTCCGCTCATTCGAGAAACGCCTCCACCGCCCGCGCCGCCGCGTCGGGCGTCTCGTGAATCAGCATGTGACCGCCGGGCAGGAGCTTGACCGCCGCGCCCTTGATGCGTCGCTGCCACTCCTCGGCGTAGATCACCGGATTGGCGCGGTCGGCATCCCCCCACAGAATCAGCGTGGGGGCCGTGACACGGTGCAGGCGCTTGCGCAGGCCCTTGTCGGGAATGGGCCAGACGAACTTGGCGATCGCCGCCCGGCGCGCGATCGACTCCGTCTGGGCCGCCACGTTCGCGTCGTCGTCGTCGGGCAGCGCCATGAACGCGCGCGCCGCATCCGACGTCATGTCGGCGAAGAGCACGGGGCCGAGCTCGTCGGGCGGGAGGATCAGGACGTCCTGCGACGGCGCGTCGTCGCGCCAGAGCCCCAGCGGCGAGACCAGCGCGAGGCCCGCGGCGCGCGCCGGGAACACGGCCGCCAGCTCGGCGGCGATCATCCCGCCGAAGAAGTGGCCGCTCAGACGGGCGCGCCCGACGTCGAGCGCCGTGAGCAGCTCGTCGTAGGCCAGCGTCAGATCGAGCACGTCCTCCAGCGTCTCGACGCCGGTCGAGCCTCCGACGCCCGGGTGGAGCGGCGCGTACACGGTGTAGCGCCGGGCCAGACGGTCGAGGAACGGCGACCAGCCTCCGCGCTCGTGGATCGAGTGGAAGTAGACGAGCGACGTGCCCCGGCCGGCGCTCAGCACGCGGAACGTGACGGCCCCGGCGCGAACCGAAACGAGCCGGTCGTCCGGCGTCACCTCAGCTCGCACAGCCACTCGGCCACCACCGGTCCTCGTAGCCCGGCCACACGTCACGCAGATGCGGGAGCACCTCGCGCGTGAAGAGCGTCGTGTTGTGCAGGGTGAGGTCCTTCGGCATGCTGCCGATCTGGAGCAGGACCATGAGGTGGCCGACGCGCAGGCTCTTGATGCACTCCACGAGCTGCTCGCGCACGGTGGCCGGGCTGCCGGCGATCACGTAGCCCGAGTCCAGGTACTTGCCCCAATCGAGCGACTGGCGAATCTTCTTGGCCTGCGCACCGACCTGGCGCTGGATGCCGACCTGCAGCGTCTTGAGCGTGCGGTAGCCGGGGGCTTCGGCGAAGCCTTCCCAGACGTTCAGGCACTTCTGATAGAAGTAGTGCACGTGCGGGAAATAGAGGCGCTCGGCTTCGGCGTCGCTGTCGGCGACGCAGACGAGCTGCAGGAAGCCCGCGCGATAGGGATTGTCGTCGGCGCCTGCCGTGGCGATCGCGTTCCAGAAGCCGTCCATCGTCGCCTTGCCGCGCTTGTAGCCGTAGTAGGAGAGATTGCAGTAGACGTAGTCGAGCTTGGCCGTCCACTCCCACGTCTCGACACTGCCACCGCCCGGGATCCACACGGGGGGATGCGGCTTCTGGAGCGGCTGGGGCCAGATGTTCACGTAGCGGACCTGCGTGTACTTGCCGTTGAACGGAAAGACCTCGGGCCGCGTCCAGGCCTGCATGACGAGGTCGTGGGCCTCGTAGTACCGCTCGCGCAGCGTGGCCGGGTTGATCCCGTAGGCGAAGTTCGTGTCCATCGACGTGCCCACGGGAAACCCGGCCACCAGACGGCCGCCACTCAGCACGTCCAGCATCGCGAACTCTTCGGCCACGCGCAGCGGCGGGTTGTAGGCGGCCAGGCTGTTGCCGAGCACGATGATGGCGGCCCGCGACGTCCGGCGTGTGAGCGTCGCCGCCATCAGGTTGGGCGACGGCATCAGGCCATAGGCATTGTTGTGGTGCTCGTTGACGCAGAGGCCGTCGAAGCCGGCCTGCTCGGCGAACTCCAGCTCGTCGAGGAACTCGTGGTAGAGCCGACTGGTCTTCTCGGGATCGTAGAGACTATGCGGGACGTCCACCCAGACTGATCGGTAGCGGTTCTCGAAGTCGTCGGGCAGGAACCGGTACGGCATGAGGTGGAAGAAACAGATTTTCATGTCCGGCCTCGCGAGTCACGGATGATACCACGACGGCCAGAGGCTCAGGTGGGCTGCACGCCGAGCCGTTCCCTCAAGACGTCGTCCACCGCGTCGTCCTGCGTGACCCAGCGCTCCAGCGTCACGCCGCACGTACAGGAGACCTTGAGGCGATACCCGTTCGGAGTGTCGTCGCCCACCCGGGCGACGAAGCGGCCGTGCGGCCGGTGGACCACCCCGAAGTGCTCGAGGTCAGCCGCGAGGTTCATGGCGGCCTGCCGATCGTCGCACGGGAATCCTCTCGTGGGTGGCCCAGGTCATGTGCTTGATCCTGCGCGGGTCGTTGGGACGCGCGACGCGCGCCTGGATGATTTTGCCATCGTGGATGATCGACGGATCTCCGACGATCTCCCACGCGCCGTCGAGATCCGTGAAGCGATCACCGATGCGGAGCTGGATCGCGAAGAGCACGTGGGTCCATTCGCGGTCGGCTCGTGGTTGCGACGGCATCTCTTTCCATCCCGGATCCGTGCCTGCGCCGACGGCACGTCGTCGCACGCATCCGGTGCAAGAAGTCCACCGGCTCGTGCAAAGGCGAGGGATAACTGACGTTATGCTCCGTCGGGTTGTCACGTCCTTGCCGAGGTGCCAATTCGTACGACTCCATCGTCGGATCAGGGCGCGGCGCTTTTCGCGCGTGGTTGGTGTGGGTCGGCGGTGGCCCGAAGCCCGACCTCGGCCAGGAGACGACGCGGAATCACGAGGCCGACGAGGTTATCCCGCTGATCCAGGATCAAGCGGATGTGGAGGCGGCGGAACTCGGCACGCGCCAACGCCGCGACGAGCGCGGCGACCTGAAGTCCGGCGACGGGCTCGCTCAGCCGAGCCTCGATCGACTGGCGCTCTCCTCCCATATCCATCACGACGTCGTCTCGAGCGTTCGGGTTTACGCGAATCCGACTCAGACACCTCGGCCCGATGTCGGCGAGGCTTACGAGCCCGCGCGCGTGGTGGGGTGTGCGTGGACGTCTTCGTAGAGCGACGCGACGCTCGTGACGGGCAAACGGCAAGCGGTCGCGGATAGTTCCGGGCGACTGACAGCGGGTCGACCGCGCAGAGGCTAGAACGCCGTGTGGTGTCGGCGCGGTTAACGGCTTCGCCCGGCCGGCCCCACGGTCGGGAGCGTCTCCGCAGTTTTCATGGCAACGTGGGCACCGGGCACGGCAGTTGCTCCGAGCCCCTCCATGGCGGGATGGACCTCGCCTCGCTGAGGAGCGACTCTCGTGAGCGATATAGAAGACACCCCCTGCGTCGCGACGTTCTACTGTCCCAGCTGCGAGCCGGCCCGTGACCCGCTCAAGGAAATCCTGAGCGTCCATTGGTGCGACGAGCATCGCCCGGAGTTCGAGGGTCAAGACGACGACCAGGCCATCTTCCGCACTACTCTACAGTCCACCGTGGGCGAAGCCGAGGCGGAAACCAATCGCCCGTGGTGCGACCTCCTGCATCGCACGCTGAAACCATCGAAGCGAGCGCCACGCGCTCGTCGACCCCGGCGCCCCTCGCGCAGCCGGGTCAACGACGGCTGATCCACGATCCTTCGCAGGGCGCGCAACTCGCTGTAGCAACCCCGGGGAAAAATGGGAGGCGAGGCAACACGCCCCGCCTCCCCGAGTGATGACTACGCTCGGACTCGCGCTGGTCTCGCTCTAGTCGTGGTCGCCGCGACGGGCATCACGATCGTCGGGATCTGGCGCGATGCCGCGACCACTGCGGATGAAGCGGCCGTTGATGTCGATGTTATCCACGACGGCCAGTCCGACACCGCGGGCATCATCAGGAACCGACGTCGAGTCCGTTCCTTCGTCGAAGATCACATCGATACTCACGATCTTGCTGCCAACCGGGATAACCGGAAAGGACTGAGCTGGATTCGACGTGTTGAACCGTACACGAGTCCACTGAAGAGGATCCTGCGGCGCAGGCGTGGGCGTATCGTTGGAGCAGCCGCCGACGAAGTGGAACGTGTCGGGGCCGGTGGCCGGCCTCGCCACGACGTTGAAACGCGGAGCGCCGGCACCGCAGTGCCCACCGTTGCGGTAGTCGAAGCCGAGCGTGATGGGCGCCGTCAATCTCCGGAAGCCTTTGATCTCGGCACCTGAAGCCGAGCAATCCGTCGTAAGCCCGTTCTTGTTGAGGAGAAGACCAAACCGTCGGTCCCCGGCATTCGCGGCAGTATTCGGGTCACCATTGTCCGGCAGTCCCATACCGGGAAGCCACGCTGATGTGACAATATTGCTGCCTGGCAACGGGCCACAGTCGCCGGGCGCGCCCACGAACACGAACGGTACTGCGCGAAGCCCGTCGTCGTCATCACGATCGGCAAATGCCGGAGCGGCAGGAACGACGGCTACTATCACAACCGCGATCAAGAGAAGAATCCTGAACATCATTGCCCTCTCATTCGAGTCAAGAACGTCATCCTTGAAATCAACGAATCGCCAACGTCGCGGAGAATGGTTGGATCGATCATCCTCCCTTCTCGTTACGGTCGAGACAGTTTGGCTCTGCTTCAGAGTTGTCCTGACAAAAGTGAATGCTCAGAGGTGTGACGCTGCCTCAGTGCGACCTAATTTTTTGCCCAGTAGCCAACGTGTTACCCACAACTATGTGATGGAGTCAGGCCCACGTCGAGTCGTCCTGGTCGCCTCTGTCCCGAATCCGATGACGAACAACTACCGATACATCGTGCACCCGCAATCACCTCGCCTCGAACGCTGTGCACCCAAGTCCTCGTTGAGAGGCTCTGGTCCGGCTCGCCTAATGCGTGGCCGCGATCAGGCGCATTTCGCGTGCGAGTCGCTCATCATGTAGCGAATTTTAATGCCGTCGTCACGGAGCCGGACGCACCAGCGAGCAGTTCTCGGGTGGGCCGAGCAGATCACTCGACTATTCACCGAGCCTCGTTCGACGCGTCATAAGTCCACAACGAATGAACCATCGATCCGTCCCGGAAGTTTCACGGAATTGCCTCACGAGGTTGCCTCGGGGCGCGCATGTTCGGCACACCCGCACTCGCAATCGCCACGAAGGCCCAGCACCTGCGAGAGCATGCGGGCGACCGGCGCCCAAACACCCGTTTGCTTCCATCGGCTGTAGCGACGATACACGGTGTTCCACTTCCCA
>Ga0134085_10000509_pt1 | contig 14025 bp, 13 predicted proteins | sample 15_taG_10_FD_123125 | JGI IMG/M metagenome (GOLD analysis project Ga0134085, IMG submission 123125) | Grasslands soil microbial communities from the Angelo Coastal Reserve, California, USA - 15_D_Rain_20cm_2_09182015 | ecosystem: Environmental > Terrestrial > Soil > Grasslands ...
GTGCGAGCCGCAGGCCGTCCGACGGCCGAGGCGAGTCTGTGAGCGAGGTCGTGCGAGCCGCAGGCCGTCCGACGGCCGAGGCGAGTCTGTGATCGCATCTGTGTACCGCGGAGACGGCAAGCTCGTCGCCGAGGAATGGCCCCGGCCGACGATCGGCGCCGGCGAGGTGCTGTTGCGCGTCCTGGGCTGCGGGCTCTGCGGCTCTGACATCGCGAAGATCGTGGACCCGTCGACGCCGGCGCCGCTCGTGCTCGGCCACGAGGTCGTCGGCGAGATCGTCACGCTTGGCCCGGGCGTGACGGACTGCGCGATCGGCGACCGCGTCGTTGCCGCCCACCACGTCCCCTGCGGCGACTGTCACTATTGCCGACGAGGGAGCGAATCGATGTGTCACGCCTTCAAGGCGTCGAACCTCGACCCCGGTGGCTTCGCGGAGTACGTGCGAGTGCCCGCGCCAAACGTCCGTCACGCGCTGTTCCGGGTGCCCCGCCACGTGACCGACGAGGCGGCGTCGTTCGTGGAGCCCCTCGCGTGCTGTCTGCGCTCGGTACGGCGCGCGCGCGTCGCGCCCGGCGACACGGTCGTCGTCGTCGGCCTCGGCTCGATCGGCTGTCTCTTCGTCCAGCTCCTCCGGCGCGCGGGAGCCGTGGTGGTCGGCTGCGACCCGATCGCCGCGCGCGCCGAGCTCGCCCGACGCCTGGGCGCGGCCGCCGCGGGGCCCGCCTCCACGGCCGCGGCCGCGCAGCGCGAGCTCTCTGGCGGACGTGGCGCCGACCAGGTCATCGTCACCGGCGGCGGGACGGACGTACTGCCGTGGGCGGTGGAGAGCCTCCGCGACGGCGGGACGGTCCACTACTTCGCCAGCGGCGGCGACACGCTCCCGCTCCGGCTCGAAACGCTCTACCACCGGGAGCTCACCCTGACCGCCACGTACTCGTCGTCGCCCTCTGACCTCGCCGAGGCCTTTCGGCTGATCGTCGCGGGCGAGGTGTCCGTGGACCGGCTCGTCACCCATCGCGTGACGCTTCCCGGGCTCCACCGCGGCGTGGATTTGATGCGACGGCGCGAGGCGCTCAAGGTGTACGTGACGCCATGAGGGCGATGGTATTCCACGGGCCTGGCGACCTGCGTGCGGAAGAATTGCCGGTGCCCCGGCCGGAGAGCGGCGAGCTGGTGCTCCGGATCGACGCGGCGCTCACCTGCGGTACGGACGTCAAGACGCTTCGTCGCGGCCACCCGGTCATGATCCCGAAGGTTCCCACGGTGTTCGGCCACGAGTTCGCGGGCACGGTCACGGCGATCGGCGCTGGCGTCCGTGGCGTCCGCGAGGGCGACCGCGTCGTCGCCGCCAACTCGGCGCCGTGCGGCGCGTGCCGTCCCTGCCTCGCGGGCCGCTCGAACCTCTGCGAGGACCTGCTGTTCGTCAACGGCGCGTACGGTGAGTTCATCGCCCTCCCGCCGCGGCTGGTGGCGAAGAACGTCGTGCCGCTCGGGCCCACGCTCCCGGCCGTGCGCGCGGCGTTCGCAGAGCCCTTGGCCTGTGCGCTCCTCGGCATCGACCGGGCGCGGGTGGAGTCGGGTCAGACCGTGGTCGTCTTCGGCGCGGGCCCGCTCGGCTGCCTCCTCGGGATGGTGGCGGCGGCGCGGAAGGCCCGCGTCATCATGGTCGGGAAGTCCGGCTGGCGGTTCGCGCGGGTACGGGGGCTCCGAATCGGCGAGTGCCTCGACGCGACGCAGACCGAGGACGTCGTGGCTCTGATCCGCACCGCCACCGGCGGCCCGGGCGCCGACGTCGCGATCGACGCGACGGGCCGTCCCGAGGTGTGGGAGCAGGCGATCGACGTCACGGGCCGGGGCGGCAGCGTGGTATTCTTCGGTGGCTGTGCACCCGGAACCTCGATCCGCCTGGATACCCGGCGGGCGCATTACGAGGAGCTCACGCTGCTCGGCGCGTTCCACCACACGCCCGAGCTGATCCGGCGGGCCGTGGACCTGATGGAGTCCGGCGCGCTGGTACCGGACGACCTCATCACGCATCGGATGCGTCTGGACGCGGTCCGGCAGGCGCTCGACTTGATGGCCAGAGGGGACGCGTTGAAAGTGTTGATCGAACCGTGAGGGCACGCTCGCTCCGACTCGCCGGGTGAAGGAGATCGACTCGAGCGCGTCCGTTTTCCTCACCGACGCGACCGCGGTCTACGCCGGCTACCGCCTGGAGCACGACTCCAACGGGGACACGTCCAGACCGAACCGCGGCGGGGAAGCTCATGTGGCCGTAGCCGGAGTGTCGTACTATTCCAGGTGAGGCGGGGGCACGCATGAGGTCGACCATCTCCGAGATCCTGCTGGCGGGGCCGCGCGGCTTCTGCGCCGGCGTGGAGCGGGCCATCGATATCGTCGAGCTGGCGCTGCGCGTGTGCCAGCCGCCGGTCTACGTCCGCAAAGAGATCGTCCATAACCGCCACGTCGTCGAAGAGCTCCGCGCCAAGGGCGCCATCTTCGTCGACGAGCTGGACGAGGTGCCGGACGACGCGACCGTGATCTTCAGCGCGCACGGGATCTCGCCGGAGGTGCGCCAGGAGGCGGTGCAGCGGGGCCTCCGGGTTATCGATGCGACGTGCCCGCTCGTGACCAAGGTGCACCTCGAGGCGATCCGCTACGCGCGCGAGAACTACTCGATCGTTCTCATCGGCCACCAGGACCACGACGAGGTGATCGGGACGCTCGGCGAGGCGCCGGACCGCATCTTCGTCATCGCGAGCGCCGAGGGGGCCGAGAAGCTCGAGGTGCCCGATCCGAACAAGATCGCATACCTGACCCAGACGACGCTTTCGGTCGACGACACACGCGACGTCATCGACGCCCTCCGGCGCAAGTTCCCGAAGATCCACGGCCCCTCGCGCGACGACATCTGCTACGCGACACAGAATCGCCAGGCGGCGGTGAAGCGGCTCGCGAGCGACGTGGACGTGCTGCTGGTGATCGGCGCGGCGAACAGCTCGAACGCGAACCGCCTCGTGGAGGTCGCCCAGACGGCGGGCACGCGCGCCTATCTGATCAACGACGTGGGTGACATCCGCCCGGAGTGGCTCGAGGGGGTCCGGCGCGTCGGCGTCACGGCCGGCGCCTCGACGCCCGAGGTCCTCGTGACGGAGACCGTCGAGGCGCTCCGCCGCCGAGACGTCGCCGTGCGCGAGGTCCACGTGGTCGAGGAGGACGTGCGGTTCGCGCTGCCGCCCGAGCTCGACAAGATCGCGCGCGAGCGTGGGACCCCGCTGCCCACACGGCCCGCGGCGCGTCAGTCCCTGTAGCGGTCGTTCCCCGGTCGTTCTCCTCGGGGGGCTGGTGAGCCATGCGACTGGTGACCTACCGGAAGGGATCCGCGAACCCGCGCGTTGGCGCGCTCACCGCCGACGCGGTCCTCGACCTCGGTGCGCTGGCCGTTGACCTCGCCCGCGAGCGCGGCCTCGCGCGGCCCGCGCCGGGCGGGCGGTTCGGGACGATGCTCGAGCTGATCGCCGGGGGCGACGATGCGCGCTCCCGCGCGCGCGAGGCGCTCGAGCACGGGCTCGCGGTATGGAAGCGCGAGGGCGTCGACGGCCTCGCCGCCAAGAAGCTCGGGGCGCCCGCGGCGAAGATCCGTCTCGAGGCGCCGATTCCGCGGCCGCCGCGCAACGTCTTCTGCCTCGGGCGGAACTATATGGAGCACGCCGCCGAGCGCGGCGCCGAGGCGCCCGCCCATCCCGTGTACTTTACGAAGGCGCCGGAGTGCGTGCTGGCCCCCGGCGGGAAGATCGTCCACCATCCGGTGACGCAGGAGCTGGACTACGAGGTCGAGCTGGCGGTCGTCATTGGCGCGGCCGGCCGCGACATCCCGCGCGCGGGGGCCCTCGGCCACGTCTTCGGCTACACGATCGTCAACGACGTGACGGCGCGCGACCTCCAGAAGCGCCACGGTCAGTGGTTCAAGGGCAAGTCGCTCGACACCTTCTGCCCGATGGGACCCGTGCTCGTGACCGCGGACGAGATTCCCGACCCGCAAACGCTCGCCCTCACGCTGCGCGTGAACAACGAGACCCGCCAGTCGAGCCACACCTCGAAGATGATCTTCCCCGTGGACGAGTGCATCGCGGTGCTCTCGCAGGGCTTCACGCTCTTGCCCGGAGACGTCATCGCCACCGGCACGCCCGAGGGCGTCGGCGCCGCGCTCGGCAAGTTCCTCAAGGCCGGCGATGGGGTCGAGGCCGAGATCGAGAAGATCGGCGTCCTCGCCAACTGGGTCATCGCGCCCTGATCAGTCAGCCGAGCAAATCCTCGACGGTGACTGTCAGATCGGCGAAGGCGACGGGCGCGACCCGTTGCCCGCGCTCGAACGTCACCACTTGCTGGTACGCGTCGGCCGTCGGCACGCGGTAGACCTCCACACAGTCTGCCGTCAGATCCAGGATCCAGGCCTCGGGGATGGCGGCGCGCGCGTAGAGCGGCATCCTCACCCGGCGGTCTACGGTCAGACTCGAGTCTGCCACCTCGATGAGGAGCAGGACGTCGGCCGCCACCGGGTGCGCCGCCGTGTAAAAGTCCGCGCGCGGACGCAGCAGGGCCACATCTGGCTGGGGCTCGGAGTCCTCTTCCGGGAGCTCGATGGGGTTCTGGATCTGGACAACGGCGCGCTCGCCCAGCCGCGACGTCCAGAGACGGTTGAGACGGTTCACCGTGCCGGCGTGGCGCGAGCCGATCGGCTCGCGCACGACGATCTCCCCGGCGATCAGCTCGACTGGCTCGTCCTCGGAGAGGATTCCGGCCTCGCCGATCCGGTGGTACTGGTCGATGGTGAACCGATGACGCTTGACGGCGCCGGCCATCGTGCCTCTCCGCTCAGCCGAGGATGTCCGCGACTTCGAGGGTGACGTCCGGAAAGGTCTCGGGCGCGACTGTCTCACCGCGTGGGACCCGCCGGCGCTCGCGATAACGCCCGCCCCCGAGGTCGCGGCAGACCTCGACACACTCGCCATCCAGGTCGACGATCCACGCTTCCGGCACACCCGCCGCGGCGTAGCGCGGCAGCTTGATCGCGCGGTCCCGATGGTGCGAGGAATCCGCAACCTCCACGACGAGCAGCGCGTGGGCCGGCGTCGGGACGTCCTTGCCGTAGCGTGCGAGCGGAGGTCGTAGCAGGACGAGATCGGGCTCGGGCTCCGACCACCGATTCAGCCGTAGCGCGTTCTGCGAAGACACCAGCGCGCGGCCGTCCAGGCGGCGAACGAAGGCCTCGGTGAGGAAGATCACACAGCGGATGTGGCGGGCGCCGATGGGCGTCATCTCGAGGATCTGGCCGTCGATGAGCTCTACGCGCTCCCCCGGGGCCAGGATCCGGACCTCGGCCATCCGGTGGTACTCGTCGACGGTGAACCGGCGCCGCTTGAGCGTCACGGCCATGTCCATATTGAAGGCGGGCTGCGAAGCCCTGTCAACGCCGCAATTGCGATACACTGCGTTCGATCTCGAAGGAAGGCTCATGAGCTTCGTCAGCCACGTCGAGTGCACGGTCTGCGGTCACCGCCACGACCCGAAGCGGCCGCTGACCGTGTGTGAGGCGTGCGGGCAGATGCTCGCGGCGCGCTATGACCTCGAGCGCGTGAAGGCGAGCGTCAGCAAGGACGCGCTCCGGCAACGCCCCCCCGGGATGTACCGCTTCCGCGAGCTCACGCCGCTCGACGCGGGGGAGGTTCCGGTGACGCTTGGCGAGGGGGGGACGCCCCTGCTCGCGCTCCCGCGATTGGCGGCCCACCTCGGGATGCGCAGGCTCTGGGCCAAGGACGAGGGCCAGAACCCCACGGGCTCCTTCAAGGCGCGCGGCCTCTCCATGGCGATCACGCGCGCGCGGACGCTCGGCGCGCGGGGCTTCGTCATCCCCTCGGCGGGGAACGCGGGCGGCGCGGCGGCCGTGTACGGGGCGCGCGCGGGGCTCCCCGTGGCGGTCATCGTCCCGCGGGGGACGCCGCCCGCCGCGATCGCCGAGGCGCAGATCGCCGGCGCCCACGTCTTCACCCTCGAGGGCTCGATCCTGACCGCGGGGAGGGTCGCCGCGAAGGTCGCGCCCGAGCTCGGCTGGTTCGACCTGTCGACGCTCAAGGAGCCGTACCGCCTCGAGGGTAAGAAGACGATCGGTCTCGAGCTCGCCGCCGACCTCGACTGGCGGATGCCCGACGTCCTCCTCTATCCGACGGGCGGCGGCACCGGGCTCCTCGGGATCCCGAAGGGCTACGAGGAGCTCCGCGCGATGGGCTGGCTCGCGGGCGCGCTCCCGCGGGTCTTCGCGGTGCAGGCCGACGGCTGCGCCCCCGTGGTGAAGGCCTTCCAGGAGGGTGCCCCGACGACGACCGCCTGGGAGGATCCGACGACCCACGCCGCGGGACTCCGTGTGCCGTCCCCATTCGCCGGGCGCCAGATGCTGCGGGTGCTCCGTGAGACGGGCGGCGGTGCGGTCGCGGTGAGCGAGACGGCCATCCAGGATGCGCAGCGACTCGTTGCGCGGCTCGAGGGGATCTGGACGGCGCCCGAGTCCGCCGCCCTCGTCGCGGCGCTCCGCGTGCTGAAGGGGCGGGGGGACGTGGTCCGCGACACCGAGGTCACGATGATCTTCACGGGCGCCGGCCTCAAGTACGAGCCGCCGCCGCTCCCCTCACCGGTGGACCTGGCCGGCAGCGAGGAGGAGCTCCTGGCGCAGGTGAGGCGCGTCATCCGCCCGTAGAGGCCTGTGGTAGGATTGCCGCACCGCGGAAGGCCCGCCGGGAGGTAGCGGTCAATGGCGATCGAGATCGGGAAGGTCCGCAACGTCGGCGTCGTCGGGCACGGCGGCGTCGGCAAGACGTCCCTGGTCGAAGCCCTGCTCTTCACCGCCGGCGCGGTGACGCGCCTCGGCAAGGTGGACGACGGCTCGACGACCACCGACTTCGACCCGGATGAAATAAAGAGAAAAATCTCGATCAATACAGCGGTTGCCTATTGTGATTGGAAGGGACATCGGATCACCTTCGTCGATACGCCCGGATACGGCGATTTTATAGCGGACGCGCGCGCCGGGCTGCGGGTGGTCGAAGCCGCGGTCGTCGTCGTGGACGCCGTCGCCGGTGTTCAGGTGCAGACGGAGAAGGTCTGGAAGTTCGCGACCGAATACGGCCTGCCGCGCGCGGTCGTCGTCAACCGTCTCGACCGCGAGCGCGCCGACTTCTACCGGACGGTCGAGTCGCTCGCGCGTCGCCTCAAGGGGCGCCTCGTCGCGCTCCAGATCCCGCTCGGCGAGGAGTCGGGCTTTCGCGGCTACATCGACCTCGTGAAGCTCCGCGCCGTGACGTACGCGAACGGCAAGCCGAGCGAGGGCGAGGCCCCCGGCGACCTCTCCGAACGGGTCAAGGAGTACCGCGAGAAGCTCGTCGAGGCCGCCGCCGAGACGGACGACGACCTGCTCAACCGCTACCTCGAGGAAGGATCGCTCGGCGAGCCCGAGATGCTCCGAGCGCTGCGTGCCGGCATCGCCGCGGGCAAGCTCGTGCCGGTCCTCTGCGCGTCCGCCTCCCGCAATCTGGGATCCCACGCGCTCCTCGACCTCGTCGTCGACTCCCTGCCGGCGCCCGCCGACCGCGGTGAGGTGGCCGGGACCGACCTCAAGACGAAGCAGCCGGGCACGCGACCGCCCGATCCCAAGGCGCCCGTGACCGCGCTGGTGTTCAAGACGCTCTCCGACCCCCACATCGGCAAGCTCTCGCTCTTCCGCGTCTATAGCGGCACCCTCAGGTCCGACTCGACCCTCCTCAACGCCTCGCGCGGCGTCAGGGAGCGCATGGGACACGTCTCGTGGCTCATGGGGAAGACGCAGAAGAACGTCGAGGCGCTCGGGCCCGGCGAGATCGGCGTCGCCCAGAAGCTCAAGGAGACGCTCACGGGCGACACGCTCACCGACGAGGCGCAGCCGTTCGAGCTGCCGCGGATCACGTTTCCGGAGGCGGCCATCTCGTTCGCGATCCAGCCCAAGACGCGTGGCGACGAGGACAAGATCTCGAACGCGCTCGCGCGGATCGCCGAGGAGGACCCGACGGTCCACTACCATTACGACCCCGAGACCAAGCAGCTCCTCGTCGCGGGCGTCGGCAGCCTCCACGTCGAGATGGTCGTGGAGCGCATGAAGCGCAAGTACAACGTGGACGTCAACCTCCTGCCCCCACGCATCCCGTACAAGGAGACGGTCAAGGGGCGCGCCGAGGGCCAGGGCAAGTACAAGAAGCAGACGGGCGGGCGCGGCCAGTACGGCGACGTCTGGCTCCGCGTCGAGCCCCTGCCGCGCGGGGGCGGCTTCGAGTTCGTGGACGACATCTTCGGCGGCGCCGTGCCGCGCAACTACATCCCGTCGGTGGAGAAGGGCGTCCGCGACTGCATGAAGAAGGGGATCCTGGCCGGCTATCCGATCGTCGACATGCGAGTGATCCTCTACGACGGCACCTACCACGAGGTCGACTCCTCGGACATGGCGTTCCAGATCGCCGCCTCGCTGGGCCTCCAGAAAGTGTTCATGGACGCCCACCCCATCCTGCTCGAGCCCATCATGAACGTCGAGGTGACCTGCCCCTCCGACGCGGCGGGTGACATCATCGGCGACCTGAACTCGCGCCGCGGCCGCATCGTCGGCATGGAGCCGGCGGGGGAGACGGCGGCGGTCCGCGCCGCGGTGCCGATGGCGGAGATGCTGACCTACGAGTCGAGCCTGCGCTCGATGACCGGTGGGCGGGGCGGCTACTCGATGGAGTTCTCCCACTACGAGGAGGTCCCGGCGTTCCTGGCCGAGAAGATCATCAAGGAGGCCAAGGCCGAGAAGGAGAAGGCGGAGAAGCACTGAGGTCCTGGCATAGAATAGGGAGCCGGGATGATCTTCCAGCAGATTCTCAACGAAGAGTCCGGGTGCCTCTCGTACCTGGTCGGCTGCGGCCAGGCCGGCCGGGCCGTCATCGTCGATCCCGGCCGCGACCGTGTCCACGAATATCTACGATTGGCGCGGCGCCGTGGCCTCACGATCACGCACGTCGTCGAGACGCACACGCACGCCGACCACATCTCCGGCAACCGCGACCTCGCCACCGCGACTGGCGCGCCGATCTTCGCCCACGCGGCGGCCGGGCTCGCGTTCGACCACGAGCGGCTCAGGGACGGCGACGCGATCGGCGTCGGGAACATCCGGCTGACGGTCGCCCACACCCCGGGCCACACGCCTGACTCGATCTGCCTCCTCGTGACCGACCTCGAGCGTGGCGCGGAGCCGTGGTTCGTCCTCACCGGCGATACGCTCTTCGTGGGGTCGGTCGGGCGCCCCGACCTCGGCGGCGCCCGCGCGGCCGAGGAGGCGTACGAGAGCCTGACGCGCGTGCTCCTGCGTCTCGACGACAGCGTCGAGATCTACCCGGCCCACGGCGCGGGCTCGGCGTGCGGGCGCGCGATGTCGGCGAAGACGGGCTCCACGATCGGCTTCGAGCGGCGCTTCAACGCGGCGCTCGGGCTCCGCGACCGCGCCGCGTTCGTGGACTTCATCATGCGCGACCTACCGCCGAAGCCGCCCCAGTTCGAGAAGATCGTCGGCAAGAACCGGGGGCTGATCCCGCTCCATTCGGCCAAGCCGCGCCCCTACGCGGCGCGCGAGGCGTGGGAGGCGGTCCAGCGCGGCGAGTGCGTGGTCGACCTGCGCGACCCCGGGACGTACGGCGAGAGCCACATCCCGGGCGCGCTCAACGTCTGGATCGACAGCCCGCAGTTCGCCGAGCGCGTCGCGTGGGCCGTGCCGACCGGCGTGCCGTTGCTCCTCCTGGCGCCGGGCCCGTCGGACCTCGAACGCGCGGTGCAGGCGCTCTCGCGCGTCGGGGTGGACGAGGTCGCGGGGTTCCTCCAGTGGGGGATGATCGAGTGGAAGAGCTGCGGCTTCCCCCTCGAGACGGTGCCGCAGATCACCGTGCACGACCTCCTGGAGTGGCTCGAGGAGGGGCGCGACCTCGCCGTGATCGACGTCCGCGAGCCCTTCGAGTGGCTCGACGGCCACATCGACGGCGCCATCCACCTGCCGATGATGGAGTGCGTGGCCTGTCGCGACCTCGTCCCGCCCGATCGGCCCAAGGCCGTGCTCTGCGCGGGCGGGCTCCGCTCGAGCACGGTGATCAGCGCGCTCAAGCGCCACGGGATTCAGCACTGGTACAACGTCACCGGGGGCATGACCGCGTGGACCAAGTCGGGCTACCCTATCGCGCGGCCGACGACCGTCGGCCCGGCGCCCGCCGCGTCGCCCGGCCGGACGATGCTCGACTGCCGTGGGCTCGACTGCCCGATGCCGGTCATGAAGCTCGGGAAGGCGATCAAGACGGTCCCGCCCGGCGCGACGATCGAGCTGCTGGCGACCGACCCGGGCTCGATGGTGGACCTCGAGGCGTTCGAGAAGCAGTCGGGGCACCGGATCGTCGAGCGGGGGGAGTCGGCGGGCGTCTTCCGGTTCGTCGTGCAGCGGACCAAGTAACGGCCGACGCATGGGCCGCTCCCTCTCGGCGCAGTACGCGGTGCTCTTCAGCCGCCCGTGGCCCGTCTGGGGTTCCGCCATTCTCGTCGCCACGGTTAACGTCTTCCTCTTCGCCTTCGACCGGCCGTGGACCGCGTCGGACGGCATGCGGAACTGGGGGGACTGGGTGCTGACGGGCCTCGGGGTCGTGCGCCGGGCCGATCTCCTGGCCCCGTGGCTCTACTCGGGGTCGCTGCTGAACGCGGGCGTCCTCCTGGGCGGCCTCGTGGCCGCGCTGCTGTCGAGCGAGTTCGCGGTGCGCGTGCCGCCGCGGGGCGAGCTCGTGAAGGGCGCCTTCGGGGGGCTCCTGATGGGCGTCGGCGCCGTCCTCGCCTTCGGCTGCAACATCGGCGGCTTCTTCTCGGCGACGAGCGCGCTTTCGCTCGCGGGCCTCGGCATGATGCTCGGGCTCGGCGCGGGCGCGTTTCTCGGGCTCCGCTACCTCATCTGGGAGACGGAGCACCGGCCCGAGTGGTCGGGCGGGGCGGGGCGCGTGTACCTGGCGTCGTCCGACGCGGGGCCGAGCCGACAGCCGTGGCTCGGTGCGCTGCTGCTTGTCCTGCTGCTGGCGACACCGTTCGCGTACTCGCGCGTCGGCTACGTGGCGCAAGGCGTCTTCCTGCTGTTCGGTGGTGCGTTCGGCCTGATCTTCCAGCGCTCGCGCTTCTGCCTCGTGCGCGCGTTCCGCGAGCCGTTCATGACCGGCGACGCCGAGCACACGCGCGCCGCGGCGCTCGCGCTCGTGATCAGCACGGTCGGGTTCGCGATCCTCAAGTTCACCGACCTCAAGGACAAGAGCGAGTGGGTCTTCCCCGCCGCCGGCGCAGGGGCGCTCGGCGGCGGCCTCGTGTTCGGCGTCGGGATGACGCTGGCCGGCGGGTGCGGCGCCGGCTCGATCTGGCGCGCGGGCGAGGGGCAGGTGAAGCTCTGGGCAGCGATCGCGTGCTTCGCCCTCGGGGGGTCGCTCGCGCGCCTCGTGGCGGCGCCGACCGCTATCCTGAAAGAGCTCGGCGCCGCCGTGTTCCTGCCGTCGGCGATTGGCTGGGGCGGCGCGCTCGCCCTCGTGATCCTCGTGATGGCGGCGTGGGCCCTCGGCGCGACGTGGAACGAGGAGCATCGACGATTCAGCGCGATGTGAGCCGCGCGGCGGAGAACATCCGAGCGAGGTGGAGGGGTGTCATGGCGCGATTGACGCGCAGGGAATTCCTCAGGACGTCGGCGTCCGGCGCCGGGCTCGCCCTGCTCGCCGCGGGATGCGGGCCGGCGATCAAGGGCGACTTTGCGCCCAAAGCGGGCCGCCGCGTCGTCGTGATCGGCGGCGGCTGGGGCGGCGCGACGGCCGCGAAGTACCTGAGGCTGGCCGACGCCTCGATCGAGGTCGTCCTGCTCGAGCCCAACCGACAGTTCGTGTCGTGCCCCTTCTCGAACCTCGTCCTCTCCGGGGTCCGTTCGATCGACGGCCTCACCTTCGGCTACGGCGGTCTCCGGAGTCACGGCGTCAGGGTCTACCACGAAGCGGCGAGCGCGATCGAGCCCGACGTGCGGCGCGTCCGGGTCGGCGAGGGCTACCTCGAGTACGACCGGCTCATCGTCTCGCCGGGCGTCGAGTTCCAGTGGGAACAGGTCGACGGGCTCGCCGCGGCCCAGGACCGCGTGCTCCACGCGTGGAAGGCCGGTCCCCAGACGGTCGAGCTCGCCCGGCAGCTCGCGGCGATGCCGGACGGCGGCGTCTTCGTGCTGACGGTGCCGCCCGTCGCCTACCGCTGCCCGCCCGGCCCGTACGAGCGCGCGTGTCAGGTGGCGTGGTCCTTGAAGACGAAGAAGCCCAGGTCGAAGCTCGTCGTGCTCGACGCGAACGCGAACGTCGTCTCGAAGGCCGCCCTCTTCCGCGCCGCGTGGAAGGACTATCCGAACCTCGAGTACCGCGCCTCGAACAAGGTCGTGAAGGTGGATCCCTCCACGCGCGAGGTGACCACCGAATTCGGCGACCGGGTGAAGTACGACGTCATCAATCTGATCCCGCCCCAGCGCGCCGGGACCATCGCGGTCCAGGCGGACCTGGTCGGTGCGGACAAGCGCTGGTGCGAGGTCAACCACCTGACCTACGAGTCGGTGAAGCACAAGAACGTCCACGTCGTCGGCGACTCGACCATCGGGCTGCCGGTGCCCAAGTCCGGCAACATCGCCAACGCCATGGGCAAGATCTGCGCCGTCGCGGTCGTCCATCTGCTGAACGGCAAGGAACCGCCGGCGATGGCGCCGGGCAACACCTGCTACAGCTGGGTCAACGACCACGAGGCGATCGCGGTCGTCAACGCGTACAAGATCGAGGGCGGCAAGGTCGTCCAGATCGAGCAGAAGCTCACGCCCGGCCAGTCGGCCCAGTGGGCTCAGAACGCAGTCGGCTGGGCGACCAGCGTCTGGCAGGACATGCTCGCGTAGGCGAGGGTCGGAGTCAGCCTCGGAGGGGCCCTCGAGGCCCCCTCCGACCGGGAGGAGGGAGCGCCCGATGCGAACGATCTTCCGCCTCATCGGAGGCTCGCTGAGCCTCAGCGTCGTGCTCGCGAGCGGACCCGCCGCGGCGGGACCGCTCGACGCGCCCGGCGCCGCCAAGGCGCTCGCCTGCAGCGCCTGTCACGGCCTGGGCGGCCAGAGCCCGTCCAACATGATGCCGATCATCGCGGGGATCGCGCCCTGGTATTTCAAGAAGGCGATCGAGGACTACGCCGCGGGCCGGCGGCCGTCACCCGAGATGGAGCCCTACGCGAAGTACGTGCTCGAGGCCGGCGTCGACGACCTCGCCTCCTACTTCGCGAGCCAGCCGCGCCAGCCCACGGCGGTCAGGGTCGACGCCGGCGTCGTCGAGCGGGGCCGCGTCGCGTCCCAGCAGTGTGTCGTCTGCCACGTGGAGTCCGGGAAGGGCGATCCCGCGAAGGGGATTCCCGACCTGCGCGGGCAGCCCCCCGGATATCTCGCAAACCAGATGCTCCTGTTCAAGGCGGACCGGCGGAACCCGGGTGACGCGACGCTCAAGGCCCTCAAGGAACTGATGAAGTCGATCCCGGACGACCAGATCGCCGACCTCGCGGCGTACTATTCGAGCCTGCGCTAGGAGCCCGTCTGCGCTACGGCTTCGTGATCGACCAGCGCCGCTGCATCGGCTGTCACGCGTGCACCGTCGCGTGCAAAGAGGAGAACCAGGTGCCGCTCGGCGCGTTCCGCACCTGGGTCAAGTACGTCGAGCGGGGGACCTTCCCGCACACGCGGCGCTACTTCGCGGTGCTCCGCTGCAACCACTGCGACGCGGCACCGTGCGTGACGATCTGCCCGACGGTCGCGCTCTATCGCCGACCCGACGGCATCGTCGACCTGGACGGCGATCGCTGCATCGGCTGCAAGGCGTGCATGCAGGCGTGTCCCTACGACGCGCTCTACATCGA
>Ga0134085_10000512_pt1 | contig 13848 bp, 10 predicted proteins | sample 15_taG_10_FD_123125 | JGI IMG/M metagenome (GOLD analysis project Ga0134085, IMG submission 123125) | Grasslands soil microbial communities from the Angelo Coastal Reserve, California, USA - 15_D_Rain_20cm_2_09182015 | ecosystem: Environmental > Terrestrial > Soil > Grasslands ...
CGGCGGCACGGCGGCCGAAGAGCTCGCGCGATCCATAGGCGATGATCACGAGTGGCAGCGCCGCCCCGAGGCTGAAGGCGCCCAGCACCGCGGTTGCGCTGAGCAGGCTCGTTCGCTGGGCGGCCAGGCCGATCGCGGCGGCGAGCGTCGGCCCGGCGCATGGGCTCCACACGGCACCGAGCAGCGCGCCCAGCACGAGCAGACCTTTGAGGCCGCCGGGTGCCGTACGACTCGCCAGCGCCGTGGCAGTGCTCGCGACGGGCGCGGTGAGACGGGTGAGGCCGGACTGCAGGCGGGCGCTGAGCAGGACCCCTCCCACGAGGATCAGCAGACCGGCGGCGCTCAGTCTGACGAGATCGCGATCGAGCGCCAGGCCGACCAGCGCGAAGATCAGCCCCAGCACGGTCGCCGAGACCGCGAGGCCGGCGGCCAGGGCGAGGGGACCGTAGCGGTGACGCTGGAACGCGGTCGTGACGGTGACCGCCAGCAACGGCAGGACGCAGGGCGAGAACGCGGTCAGGACGCCGGCGGCGAACCCGAGGGCGCAGGCGCCCACGCCCATCGGATCAGAGCGCGCTCTGGAACAGGGTGCGGATCTGCTCGGGGTCGGTGACGGCCGTCGAGCGCTTCCGCTCGGTCTTGCCCTTGAAGGCGATCAGGGTGGACTGCATCGTCACGTTGAGGTCGCGGAGCGCCTGCTTGTCGGAATCGAAGTCGACGACGAACAGGACGGCTTCGCTGAAGGCCGGGTCCTTGGTCAGCGTGTCCACGATCGGTTGCTGGGCCCGACAATTCGGACACCAGGACGCGGTGACGAACACGATGACGGGCTTGCCGGCGTCCTGGGCCTGCTCGAGCGCCTGCTTGCTGTACTTCGCCACCGGGCCGGCGGAGGTGACGATCGGCATCGAAAGCACCAGCGCAACAAGGAGCGCAACGAAGCGTGTCATGAGACCTCCAGCGGGACTAGGTCGTCGGCTGATCGGCCGCGCGCTGAGCGCGGAGCACCTGCAGCAGTCGCTTTTTCAGCTCAGCGGGCATTCCCGATGCGGGCAGCTTGCGGGTGGCGGCGATCGTAGTTTTATAGGTGTTCATGAAGGCGACGCAGGGGGCACAGCCGTCGACGTGCCATTCGAGGAGTTCGACGGTGCGTTGCGGCAGCGCCCCATCGAAGTAGTCGCCGAGAAGCTCGGCGATCTGCCGACACTCGATCTCGGAGGGGCTCGAGCCGCTACCGCACTCGGACATCGCCATCGATTATAAGATGCCAGAGTTGGGCCCGCCGATTCTTTGCAGGCTTGCCTGGACGGTGGGGCGCTGAGCCCGGTATCCTTGGCCGCAATGCCGCTCCGGATCGCGGTGGTGACGCCATTTGCGTTTCCGTCGGTCCGGGGCAACGCCGTGACCGTGGAGCGCATCGCCGGCGGGCTCCGCCAGGCCGGTGCCGACCTTCGGGTGTGGGATCTGTCGATCACCCCAGAGGCGGTGATCGAGCGGGAAGTCGAGGCGTTCGATCCCCGCCTCATCCACGCGTTTCACGCCTACCGTGTGGGGCCCTTCGCGCTCCGCCTGGCCCGGCGCCACGAGATCCCACTGGTCGTCACCGTCACCGGCACCGATGCCAATCACGACCTCTCAGATCCCCAGCGCGCGGCGACCGTACGCCGGGTCCTCGAAGGGGCGGCCACTGTCGTCGTCTTCCACGACTCCTTGGGGGCTCGCATCACGGGGGCGCTGCCCGAGGTGGCCGCCCGGCTGGTGACCATCCCGCAAGCCGCGGTGTTTTCTGGCCCGCACCCGTTCGACCTCGCCGCGCGGTGGTCCTTGCCAGCCGAGCGCGTGCTCTTCGTCTTTCCAGCCGGCATTCGGATGGTCAAGCAGCCGCTCCTGCCCCTCGCCCCGTTCGATCGCCTCGTCCAGCGTCGCCCCCAGGTGAGGCTCCTCTACGTCGGCCCTGTCCTCGATCCCGATCAGGGGGAGTACCTTTTGGGCGAGCTCGCCAGCCGGCCCTGGGCCCGCCACGTGGGCGCCGTGCCCCACGGTCAGATGAGATCGCTCCTCGCCCAATCCGACGTCGTGCTGAACTGCTCCATCTCAGAAGGTGGGATGCCGAACTCGGTGCTCGAGGCGCTGGCGGCTGGGAGGCCCGTGCTGGCCTCGGATATCGACGGGAATCGCTCCCTGGTCGAGGACGGTGTCACCGGCTTCCTCTTCCGGGATACGATCGAGCTCGAGGCCAAAGCCGAACAGCTCGTGGCCGATCGGGCTCTTCGCGAGCGGCTCGGCCTGGCCGGCCGCGACCTCGTCGAGCGCCGGTATCCGCCCCACCGCGAGGTCGAAAGCTACCTGGGTGTCTACGCGCGTCTGGCTCCCGTCGCGTCCGCCTGAACCGGGGAGAGGGCGTTTCCGCCGCCGTCTGCTTCCTATGACGCAGAGAGACGTAAACGTGGTGCGCGGTGAATGAGCGCGCTGGGCGGGCTCAGGGCTCGGCGTTGCCGGCTTCGCCCAGGTTTTGGGCGACCGCCTGATCGGATTCGACGCGAGTCCGATAATCGTCAGCGATCACGCCTCGTTCGCCATGGACCTCCTCCTACACGCAAGCACTTCGATTCATGGCGGGGGAGTTGCACCTTTCGATAGAATCGGGACAGGCTTGAGAGAGGAGCGCTCGATGACCCAAGACGCCAGGGTTCAGGAGTTCGTCACCTCGTTCAACGCGCTGCGCAGCGAGGTCGAGAAGGTCATCGTCGGCCATCGCGAGATCATCACGCACGTGCTCTTCGGGATGTTCGCGGGAGGTCACGTCCTTCTCGAAGGCGTCCCCGGACTTGGCAAGACGCTTCTCATCAAGACGCTCGCCGAAGGACTCGAGCTCAAGTTCTCACGCATCCAGTTCACGCCCGACCTGATGCCGGCCGACATCATCGGCACGAACATCATCGTGGAGGATGCCGAGGGTCGGAAGCACTTCCAGTTCCAGTACGGCCCGATCTTCGCCAACATCCTGCTCGCGGACGAGATCAACCGTGCCACTCCCAAGACGCAGTCGGCGCTCCTCGAAGGCATGCAGGAGGGTTCGGTCACGGTCGGCGGGGCGTCCCGTCCGTTGCCGCCGCCATTCTTCGTGCTCGCCACCCAGAACCCCATCGAGATGGAAGGGACGTATCCGCTGCCCGAGGCGCAGCTTGACCGCTTCCTCTTCAAGCTACGGGTCCGCTATCCGGCCCTCGAAGAGCTGAACGCGATCATCGATCGCACGACGCATGCGACGTCGGCGAGCGTGCACCGGGTGATGAGCGGACCCAACGTCATGAGCTTCCGCGAGCTGATCCGCGAGGTCCCGGTCGCCACCCACGTCCGCGACCTCGCCTCGATGATCGTGATGGCCACGCATCCCGAGTGGGACCGGTCGCCCGAGCCGGCGCGACGCTTCGTCCGTTACGGAGCGAGCCCCCGTGGTGCCCAGGCGCTGATCCTCGGCGCCAAGGTGCGGGCGCTCGCGGAGGGGCGCTACAACGTGAGCGTCGACGACTTGAAGACCCTGGCGGCGCCGGCCCTGCGCCATCGCATCATCCTGAACTTCGAGGGTGAGGCCGAGGCCGTGGACATCGACGCGTTGATCCACGACATCGTGCAGAGCGCCGAGACGCTCGTCGGGCAGGCGAAAGAGCCGTTCCTGCGATGAGCCTCGAGACACTGGTCCGACGCATCGCCACCCAGGTGCGCTGGCGCCGCGCCGAGCACTACGCCCTGCGCGGCCTGTTCTACGGCGCCCTGGCCGGTGTGCTCCTGCTCGCGCTCAAGTTCTTCCTCGGCCCGTGGGCGCTGACGGCGGCGGGTATCTCGGTGGTCGTCGGGCTGCTCGCCGGTGCGGCGTGGGGCGCGACCAAGCGTGTGCCGCTCGCGGACGCGGCGCGACTGGCCGATCGCCACTACGGATTACAAGATAGGGTGACCACGGCGCTGGAATGGTCGGCCCGTGCCGACCGCACGTCGATGGTCGATTCGCTCGTGGCCGATGCCACGGCACGAGTGGCCGCGCTCGCGCCCAGGCAGGTGATCGAGCGCCAGTGGCCACGCGAGGCGCGATGGCTGCCGCTTCCTCTCCTCGGCGTCCTCGTGCTGCTCGTGACCCCACCGATCCCGTTGCCGTCGGGACGGCTGCTCGATCTGTCGCCGTCGTCGGAGAGTGAGGAGACGCGCGACAGGCCGGAGGCGGGAACGCTGGAGCAGGAGAAGCGCCCGCTGCCGCGGACTGCGGTCAAGACGCCCTCGTTCGAAGAGCGTGACTACATGCAGCGGGGAATGACCGGGGCCGGCGCCACCGCCGGCGACCTCTCGGCGGTGTTCAAAGACACCTCGCTCGCCAATCAGCGGCCGGACTTCAACTCGTTCCTCAAGAAGGGCGACGAACGGTTGAAGATGCTGGAGCAAGTCGATCGTCTGCCCGACCTCCAGTCCGACTTCACGGCGAGCCAGTACAAGATGGTCTTCAAGAAGTCGAAGGCGCTGACGGGTGGCCTCCGTCCCGATCAGATCTCCCCGCAGAAGCTGAAGGAGTTGCTGGAGGAGATGGAGCGGCTCGGACGCAAGGGCGGCGGCAACGTCGGGTCCGAGGTGTCGGAAGGGATGGAGGCGCTCGAGTACGGACAGCAAGACCGGGCCCTCGACGCCATGGAGAAGGCGCTCAACAAGCTTCGCGCGATGGAGGAGCAGCAGCGCTCCGGCAAGAATCTTCGAGGGGGTCGCGAGTCCGAGCGTGGCCGCGGCTCCGATCGTGATCGCGGCCGCAGCGGTGGCGGGGGCGCCGACGATCAGGACTTCGGTGAGGGCGAGGGGCTGCTGCCCGGCAAGGGCAAGAGCCCGAACCCCAAGGGGGAGGCGTCGCAGCGGCTGCGGGCGAGTCCTTACGACGTCGGCGTCGAAGGCGAATCACGCCAGGGCCGCAAGGATGGGTACGACACGAACATGACGGGCCGCAGCGGCAAGATGCCCTCGCGGCTGGGCTATCTCGGCGTCATCGGTCAGTACCGGAAGCAGATGGAGGACACGCTGGCGCGCGAGCAGGTGCCCCGGGACTTCCACGGGCAGATCAGAGATTATTTCCAGTCGCTCGACGAGCGGTAGTTCGTGACGACGGGCACCAGATCCGTCTCGTTCACGCCAGACTTCCTGGCCCAGCTCGAACGGCTTGCGCTCGCGTCGCGCCGGACGTTCCGGGGACGAGTGAGGGGCGAGCGGCGCAGCCCGCGTAAAGGGCAGAGCGTCGAGTTCTCCGATTACCGGCCGTACGGCATCGGCGACGACCTGCGCTACGTCGACTGGAACATCTTCGGCCGCCTCGATCGTCTGCACGTGAAGCTCTTCGTCGACGAGGAGGATCTGTGCCTGCACCTGCTCGTCGATGCCTCCCGCTCGATGGGGTTTGGTCAGCCCCAGAAGCTCGAGTACGCGGCACGGCTGGCCGCCGCCCTCGGCTTCGTGGGGCTCGTCAACCACGAGCGCGTCGGCCTCGGGATCTTGCGCGATCGCGTGAGCGAAGGCTGGGCGCCCGTGCGCGGGCGCAACCAGTTCCCCCACCTGGCCGACTTCATGAGCCAGGTCGAGGCGAGCGGGTCCACCAACCTGAACGACGGCCTCGGCAACTACGCGCGACGCGCGCGCGAGCCCGGGCTGGCCGTGGTGATCTCGGACCTCCTCGATCCCGGCGGATTCGAGGCCGGGCTGCGGGCCCTGCTCGAGCGCCGCTTCGAGGTCCACGTGATCCATCTGCTCTCGGCGGAGGAGCTCAATCCCACGCTGACCGGTGATCTCCGGCTGGAAGATTCGGAGACCGGCGAAGTGCGCGAGATCAGCATCGATGGCGACGCGCTCCGCGGGTACCGCGAGCGCCTGCACGCGTTCCTCGAGCGCGTCGAGACGTTCTGCCACGGGCGCGAAATCGGGTACCGCCGCGTGAGCACCGATGCGCCGATGGAAGACTTCCTCCTGGCGCAGCTCCGAGGACTGCTGCTCTCGTGAACTTCCTCTCGCCTCTGGCCCTCGGCCTGTTCGCGCTGTCGCTCCCGCTGGTGCTCCTCTACTTCCTCAAGGTGCGCCGCCGCGAGCGCATGGTGCCGAGCCTCCTGCTGTGGGAGACGTCGCTCCGCGACCGAGAGGCCTCCGCGTTCTTCCAGCGTCTGCAGCGCGATCCGCTGCTCGCGCTCCAGATCCTGGCCCTGGCCGCGATGGCGGTGGCGCTGGCCCGACCGGCAGTGACGGTGATGGGCCAGGGCGCGCGCAAGGTCGTCGTGGTGATGGACACGTCGGCCTCCATGAAGGCGCGCGATGCCGGGGGCACGCGCTTCGCCGCGGCGCGGGCGCAGGCCGCCTCGCTGGTGAGCGGCCTCGGCGAGGGCGCTGAGGTGATGGTGATCGAGTCGGGTGTGCAGCCGCACGTGCTGGCGCCGCTCAGTCGCGACCGCGAGCGCGCCGCGTCGGCCATCCGCTCCACGCGCCCGCGCGATCTCCCCCATCGATTGACGGACGCCCTGCGGACGGCGCGGGCGCTCGTGGGCGCCGATCCACGCGCCGAGATCTACGTCTTCACGGACGGCGCGTTCACACTCGCCGCTGGCCCCGAATCGCAAGACGCTCGGATCCACTGGATGACGGTGGGGCGCGGCGGGCGCAACGTCGGCATCACCAACCTCGCCGTCCGCAAGAACTACTACGGCTCCTTCGAATACCAGGCGTTCGCCTCGCTGGTGAACTACACCGGCGAGATGCAGACCTTCACGTTCACGCTGGCCGTCGACGGCAACGCGATCGCCGACAAGACCGTCACGCTCGAGCCGAACGTGCGCCGCTCGCTCCTGCTGCCCTTCAGCCACACGGGAGGCGGCGTGGTGAAGGCGAGCATCGACGTCCGCGACGATCTCGCCACCGACAACACGGCGTGGGCGGTGCTGCCGCCGCCCCGGAAGATCGCCGTGATGCTGGTCAGCCCGGGCAACCTCTTCCTGGAAAAGGTGCTCCGCACGGATCCCCAGGTCGCGCTCGACGTTCGCACGCCCGACCAGTATCAGGGCGGGATGGGCGAGGCCGACGTGGTCGTGCTCGACTCGGTCACGCTGCCCCGTGTGGGTCAGGGCCGCTTCGTGTTCGTCAACGCGGTGCCGGCCGACGTGCCGCTCGAAACGCTCGGGCGCATCGAGCGCCCGACGATCATGGACTGGGACCGCTCACACCCGGTGATGCGTCACGTCGAGTTCGCGAAGGTGAACATCGAGGACGCGCTCCGCATCCGGCCCCTCGCGGCCGGCCGGCCCCTCGTGGAAGCGGTCGGTGGCCCGCTGATCTACGCGCTCGAGGAACCCGACCGCAAGGCGCTCTTCGTCGGCTTCGACCTCTTCAAGACCGACTTCCCGCTGCGGGTGGCCTTTCCGTTGATCCTCTCCAACGGGCTGCGCTGGCTGCATCCGGCCGGTCTCGATCAAGCGAGCCTCCAGCTCACCGCCGGTCAGCCGATCCTGTTGCCGGTCGAGCACGGCGTGACCAGCGTCTCCGTGAACACGCCGGGCGGACGGACGGTCAAGGCTCAGGTCACGCGCGGCGTCGTCAGCTTCACCGAGACCGACGAGGTCGGCGTCTACACGCTCAGCACGGCCAAGGGCGAGACGAAGATCGCGGTGAACCTGGCCGACGCCGACGAGTCCGACATCACGCCTCGGCCGTTGCCCACGGCGGCGGCGCGCGCGACCGAGGCGGTGACGCCCGTCGCCGTGCAGCGGGAGCTCTGGCAGCTCTTCGTCGTGATCGCGCTGGCGCTGCTCGTGATCGAAGGGCTGCTCTACTGGCGCCGCCAGAGCGGCGGACGCCTCGCGCTGCCGTCGTCTCTCGGCGACCGATGGGCGCTCGCGCTGCGCAGCGCCCTCGTCGTCGTGCTTGCGTTGACGTTGCTCAAGCCGACGGTGCCGCGCTGGGTGGATCGTCTCAACGTCGTCTTCCTGCTCGATCATTCCGACAGCGTGAGCCTGGCGGCGCGCGAGCGCGCCTGGCGGTTCGCGGCGGAGTCGGTCAAGTCCATGCGCGGCAACGACCGCGTCAGCCTCGTCGTGTTCGGCGAGGACGCCGTCGTGGATCAGTCGCTGGCCAATCGCAGTGCGCTGGATCGGCCGAAGACGGACGTGGGCGGCCGCGGCACCAACATCTTCCAGGCCATCCAGCTCGCGCTGGCGACGCTGCCGCCCGGCCAGGCCAACCGCATCGTGATGCTGTCGGACGGGCAGGAAAACGGCGGCCAGGCCGTAGCGGGCGCGCAGGCGGCGAAGGAGAGCGGCGCGGACATCTTCTACGTTCCGGCCCCGCTCACCTTCGATCAGGAAGTCGTGGCCGAGTCCCTGGTCCTGCCCCAGGAGGTCAAGTACGGAGAGCCCTTCCAGGCCCGCGTGGTGGCGTGGAGCCTCAAGGACACGCAGGGGCGGCTCTCCCTCTTCCGTAACGGCGAGTTCCTGGGCTCGCAGGTCGTGCGCCTGCAGGCCGGCAAGAACGTGTTCAGCTATCGCCAGGCGCTCGACGCCAGCGGCATCCACGTCTACCAGGCCTCGCTCGAGGTCGACGGCGACACCATCGAGGACAACAATCGCGCGGTCGGGTCCGTCGTGGTCCGCGGCCGCCCGCAAGTGTTGCTGGCCGAGAAGGACCGGAGCCACGCCCAGTCCCTCGCTTCGGCGCTCCGCTCGCAGAACATCGAGGTCACGGTGGTGGACGCCGGCGGCGTCCCCAAGGACATCGTCGGGCTGCAGAAATACGACGGCGTGATCCTCTCCAACGTCTCGTCGCTGAAGCTCACCCGCGCGCAGATGACGATGATCCGCGACTACGTCCGCGACCAGGGCGGCGGCTTGATCATGGTCGGCGGCGAGGAGAGCTTCGGTCTGGGCGGCTATTACCGAACGCCGATCGAGGAAGCGCTGCCCGTGACGATGGAGGTCAAGCAGAAGGTCGAGATCCCGAGCCTGGCCGTCGTCCTCTCCATCGACCGCTCCGGTTCCATGGCCATGTCCACCGGCGACGAGAAAGTCACCAAGCTCGACCTCGCCAAGGAAGCCTCCCATCTCGTGGTGGACTTGCTCGACGACCGCAACGAAGTCGGCGTGATGAGCTGGGACACCGAGTTCATCTGGGACGTCGCCATGCGGTCGGCGCGCGACAAGGCTGCTATCCATCACGCCATCGCGACGATCAAGGCCGGGGGCGGGACCGATGGCTACCCGGCGCTCAAGGAGTCGTACGCCGTTCTCTTCGAGCGGCCGGCGCTGCTCAAGCACGTCATCTTCCTGTCCGACGGCCAGATGACGCGCGGTGATTTTGCTGGCCTGCTGCGTCGGATGGCCAAGGACAAGATCACAGTCTCGACCGTCGCCATCGGCAAGGACGCCGATCTCCAGCTCATGGTGGACATCGCCAAGTGGGGCCGCGGCCGCTTCTACTACACCGAAGACTCCCAGACGATCCCACGGATCTTCACCCTCGAGACCCAGCTCGCCTCGAAGGCGTCCCTGATCGAGCAACCGTTCAAGCCCCAACTGACCTCCGCATCGCACGAGGCGATGCAGGACATCGACTGGAAGGCGGTGCCACCGCTCGGCGGTTACGTGGCGACCACGCTCAAGCAGGCGGCCGAGCTGGTGCTGATGAGTCACCAGGAGGATCCGGTGCTCGCCACCTGGCGCTACGGCCTGGGCCGGTCGGCGGCGTTCACGTCGGACGCCAAGGCGAAGTGGGGCGTGCTCTGGCTGCGCTGGCGCGACTTCAACAAGTTCTGGGCCCAGCTCACGCGCTGGACGCTGCGCAGCGGCACGCGGAGCGACACCACCGCCGTCGTGGCCCGGCACGACCGCACCGGCGAGGTGATCGTGGACGCCGTCGACAGCAAGGGCGAGTTCATCAACTTCCTCGACTCCCAGGTGGGCATCGTGTCGCCCAACCGTGAGCGGAGCGTCACCGATCTGGAGCAGGTCGGCCCCGGCCGCTACCGTGGACGGTTCGAGGCCGAGCAGGAGGGCGTGTACCTGGTCGGCATCGGCCAGCGGCGGCAGGAACGCGTGGTTGGCTCTCAGCTGGCAGGGTTGGTGGTACCGTATGCACAGGAGCTTCGCGACCTTGGCGTCGACGAGGCGCGGCTCCGAGAGCTGGCTGAGCTGACGGGTGGGGGTACGCTTGGCGAGCCGCGCGAGACGTTCCAGCGTGGTCGGCGCCAGTCGCGCATTGCCATCGACGTCTGGCCCTGGCTCGTCGGTCTGGTGGCTGTGATGATGGTGCCCGAGATCGCGCTGCGGCGACTCGGAGCGGGGGCGTGGCAGCGAATCATTCCCGCTCGTTGGCGTCGAGACCCTGAAAGGGGGCAGAACGATGCGTGACCCGCGACCCGCGGTGATCCTCGGGATCCTGGGGATCCTGACCGCGCTGGTGGCGTTCACTGCCCCGGCGAGCGCCGCGGTCAAGCCCCGCGTGGTGCTCGTCGCGCCGTTCGACGCGGGCACGCTGCCGGCCGACGATCGCTGGATCGGTGAGGGCATCGGACAGGTCGTCACCCTCGGACTCGCCCAGCACCCGGCCTTCGTTCAACTCGACAAGAGCCGTCTCCGCGCCCTCGGTCAGCCCGAGACGTGGGGTGAGGCGGCGGTGATCCAGGCCGCCAAGGTTTCGCGTGCCGACGCGGCCCTGTTCGGCGAGGTCAGCCGGACCGGCAGCGACTACACGGTACGGCCGCGACTGGTGGAGCTGAAGGCGGGCGCGGCTCCCGAGGTGCTGGCGCTCGAGCCGGTGACCATTCCGGACAGCGAACTGCTCACCAAGCTCTCCGTCGTGGTCGTGGCGTACGCGCGCACCCTGAAGGTGCCGCTCACCGACGGCGACATCGCGCGCATGGAAAAGGCTGCCCGACCGACGAAGTCGATGCGCGCGTTCGAGCTCTTCGCCCGCAGCGAGGCCGCAGCACGCCGCGGCGGGCAGGAGGGTAACGAGAGCGCGGCCGATCTGCTGGCGCGAGCGATCGAGGCGGATCCGAACTTCGTGGTGGCGCAGTACACCCTGGGCGTCGTTCATCAGGCCCTTGGCAACCGCTGGAAGGCTGCGGCTCAGTACCGGGCGTCGACCCAGCTCGATCCTTTGTATCCGGAGCCCTACAAGGCGCTCGGCGACCTCTTCCTGGCGGCGCCGCGTCGACTCTTCGACCAGGCCGTCGAGGCGTACAACAAGGCGATCGAGCTTCGACCCTTCTACGCCGACGCCCACGTTGGACTGGGGGAAGCGCGCGCGGCGAAAGGCGAGACCGATGCGGCGGTGGCGGCCTACCAGAAGGCTCTGAGCTTCAACCCGGTGAATCCGCGCGTTTACATGAGCCTCGGGAAGATCTACTACAGCGAGAAGGGCCTCTACTATGAGGCCGTGAACGCCTACAAGAAGGCCATCGATCTCGATCCGTCGTCGGTCGACGCTCGTATGGGCCTCGGCGAAGTCTATGAGGACAAGGGCCTCTACAAGGAAGCGATCGAGGAGTACCGGCGCGTCATCGAGGTCGACGCCAAGCACACCGGCGCCATGTACAACCTGGCCGTCGTCTACGAGCGGACGGATCCCCGGCAAGCGATCGCCCAGTGGGAGCGCTATATCGCGCTGGCTTCCCAGCTCCCGTCCGAGAAGGACTGGGTCGACGTCGCCCGCCAGCATCTCAAGAAGCTGCGCAACCAGGTCAAGGACTAGCCCCCCGCGTGGAGGAGCTCAGGAAGGATCCCACCCGCGGCCAGTGGGTGTTGATCCGGCCCAAGGGCCACAGCGCAGGCGAGGACGACTGCCCATACTGCCCCGGCAATGAAGCCGCCACCATCGAGATTGCGGCCTACCGGAAGGATGGTGCGCCGCCCAACGGCCCGGGGTGGAGCGTGCGAGTCGTCCCGGCCAGCGATCCCTACTTTCGCATCGAGTGGGAGCTGATCCGCGAAGGCGTCGGCATGTTCGACATGATCACGCCCCGTGGCGCCAGCGAGCTCGTGCTCGAGTCGCCTCGCCACGACGATACGCTGGCGACGATGGCGCCCGAGCAGATCGAGTCCGTGCTGTGGATGTGGCGCGATCGACTGCTGGACCTGAAGCGCGATGGGCAGATCCGCGACATCCTGGTCTCTCGTCATCACAAGAAGCCCGGTGTGCCGTGGCATCACCCGTACTCGCGCCTGACGGCCATCCCGATCGTGTTCGACGAGACGCGCCAGGAGTTGCGCGAGGCGCGCGAGTATTACCAGTACAAGCGGCGCTGTCTCTATTGCGACATGCTGCGTCAGGAGATCGGAGCCCAGGGGCGAGTCGCCCGGCTGACGCCGGGGTTTGCTGCCCTCGTCCCGTACGCGGCTCGCAGTCCTCTGGAAACGTGGTTCCTGCCGCGACGCCACGGGTGCTCGTTCGAGGAGGCCCTGACGGCGGACACGGCGGCCGACCTCGCCCGGCTCGTGTCCCAGTACTTCCGGACCCTGGCGGCCTCGTTCGGCGATCCCGGCTACGAGCTCGTCCTCCACACCGCTCCGAATCTTCGATCGCGGATCCTCCAGGGGGACTGGGCAACGATCCGTGACGACTATCACTGGCACATCGAGATCTTGGCCCAGCCCGAGAAGATCAACAGGGTCGGTGGGATCTTCGTGAACGAGAAGCCTCCGGAGGCCACGGCGAACGACTTCCGGACGTCCTGGCAGACGACCTAGGATTCACCAGTCCCGGCAGGGTTTTCCTTGACATCACGATGACGGGGTGTAAACTCCGACTGAAATGATCGCCGATCGAAATGGTCGCCTTTGATGGGAGAACGGTGATGCTGCGCTTCACCAAACGAGCCGACTATGGACTGATGGCCATCCACTACATCGCCATCCATGAGGACCGCGGCTCGGTGAGCGCAAAGCGGATTGCGGACGAGTTCGGGATTCCGCCGGAGCTCCTGGCCAAGATCCTCCAGCGGCTGGCGCGAGAGCGGTTGATCGTCAGTTACAACGGGCCGAAGGGCGGGTATGCGCTGGCCCGGCGACCGGCGGAGATCTCGGTCGGGCAGGTGGTGCGCGCGCTCGAGGGCCCGATCAACATCGTGGAGTGTATGGAGAGCGACAGTGACTGTCCGCAGATGGCTCGCTGCAACCTGCGACGGCCGGTGCAGAAGATCCAGGTCGCGATCAGCCAGATGCTGGACTCGATGAGCCTGGCCGAGCTGGTGGCCAATGACGTGCCCGAGTTGTTCGCGATTCGGTAGTGCGAGGTGAGCAGTGAAATGGTTCGAGTAGTGCGAGCCGAGCAGCGCCGGAGCTGCCGCAGGTACCATCGCGGCGAGGCGAGCAGTGAAATGGTTCGAAAGACACGGTAGCGAAGAGAGAGGCGAGCGATGGCGGTGACGTTCCCGATCTTCATGGATGCGCAGTCGACCACGCCGGCGGATCCACGCGTGGTCGAGGCGATGCTGCCGTACTTCACCCAGAAGTACGGCCATCCGGCCAGCCGGAACCATCCCTTCGGATGGGAAGCTGAAGCGGCCGTCGATACGGCTCGCAGCCAGCTCGCGGCGCTGATCGGCGCCCGGGATCCGAAGGAGATCGTGTTCACGTCGGGCGGGACGGAGTCGATCAACCTCGCCCTCAAGGGCGTGGCCGAGATGTATCGGGAGAAGGGGAACCACATCGTCACTACGGTCATCGAGCAGCGCGCCGGCCTCGACGTGGCCAAGCGTCTGGAGCGGCAGGGCTCCGAGGTCACGTACGTGCCCGTGCAGCCCGACGGCCTGATCGACGTCGAGCAGATCGGCAAGGCGATCACGGACAAGAC
>Ga0134085_10000556_pt1 | contig 13325 bp, 14 predicted proteins | sample 15_taG_10_FD_123125 | JGI IMG/M metagenome (GOLD analysis project Ga0134085, IMG submission 123125) | Grasslands soil microbial communities from the Angelo Coastal Reserve, California, USA - 15_D_Rain_20cm_2_09182015 | ecosystem: Environmental > Terrestrial > Soil > Grasslands ...
CCGAGCGGGACGAGCAGGGTGAGGGCCAGAGCCACGAGGGTTCGGCGGAGGGTCATTGCGCGCCTCCTCGGTATCGAGGGAGATCGATCTCCGTCGAGTTCCGGAAACTCCAGCGGTCGAGTTTCCGATAATCTAGGGGTCCGCCGACAGCGAGTCAAGGTAGGCGAGCGCCTCGTCGCGTGTCTTCAGCCGTCCGAGCGCCTGGGCCTCTCGCACCCGCGCGAGCGCCCGGCCGACGGCGGGACCGGGGGCGAGGCCGAGCCGGTGCATGACGTCCTCGCCCCGGAGGAGCGGCGGCGCCGCCTCGATCGCCTGCAGCTCTTGCCAGCCGCCGAGGAGGTCGCGGATCAGCAGCGCGCGCCGCCAGACACTCCACGGCGAGGTGCCGGTCACCGCGGCCGCGTCGGCCAGCGCGAGCAGCAGCAGGTCCTGCGTGTCCTCGCGCAGGTCGCGATAGAAGCGGGAGCGCGCGCGGTTCGTCAGCCGCCCCGAGGCGCCAAGGTGCATCGGACGCAGGTGGTGGCGCACGAGGCGCTCGAGCACCCCGAGCGCCCGCTCGGGCAGGCGCAACCGTCGGCCGATCGCGCGGGCGCGCTCGGCGCCGACCACGTCGTGGTCGAAGAACCTCACGCGACCCTGGACCAGGCGCCGCGTCTCGGGCTTGGCCACGTCGTGGAGGAGCGCGCCGAGCTTGAGCACCTGGCCGCGCGTGACGCCACCGCCGAGCGGCTCGTCCATGTGCGCGCGGAGCTCCTCGCCGAACGGCACCAGCGCGGCGAGACGCGCGAGCACGCGGTCGGCCGCGGCCAAGGCGCGCAGCGAGTGCTCGAGGACGGGGAAGCGGTGCGGCGCGGGTTGGGCCGTCGCGCGCATCGCCTCCACCTCGGGCACGAGCACGCCGAGGAGCCCGAGCGCGTCCATGCGCCGGAACGCGCGCGCCGCGGCGGGAAGTCCCAGCACCGCCAGCACCTCGTCCCGCACGCGTTCGGCGGCGACGGCGGGGAGCGCTGGCGCGACGGCCCGGATCGCCGCGACCGTCCCACGCGTCAGCCGGAAGCCGAGCGCCGCCTCCAGACGCACGCCGCGGAGCGCGCGCAGGGGGTCGTCGGCGAGCACGCGGGAGGCCGGCGCGCGCAGGCGGCGCGCGCGGAGATCGGCGAGGCCCCCGGTGGGATCGACGATCGGCGCGGCGCCGTGTGTCGCCAGCTCGCGCAGCGGAACGGCGAGGGCGTTGACGGTGAAGTCGCGGGCCGCGAGGTCCGCCGCGAGCGACGGGCCGCGAAAATCGGTCACGTCGAGCCGGACACCCGCGACGACCACGCGCCCCGTTCCGCGCTCGGGGTCGAGGGGGACGAAGGCGCCGCCGAGCCGCGTCGCCACGCGCCGTGAAAGATCGAGGGCTCCCGCGGGGACCGCGATGTCGAGGTCGACCCCGGCCCCCGGCCGGCGCCCGAGCCACGCGTCGCGCACCGTCCCGCCCACGAGCACGGCCGCGCCGTGTCGGCCCGCGAGGGCGGCGACCGCGCGCAGGACCGCGACCTCGGCGCGCGTCAGGCGCTCGAGGCGGAAGACGGGCATGGGAGACCCTGGCGCGCCCGCGTCAGCCGAGCGTGACGCCGCCTTCGGTGATCCGGAACTCCACGATCTCGTCGGACATGGGCCTCCCGCGATGCTTGACCACGCACAGCATCCGGGCGAGTCGGTTGCCGACCCGCTCGCTGCCGAGCGCGAGGATCGTGTTCGCGGTCGCGCCGATGTCCCCCGTGGCCACCTTCCGCGCGAGCAGATCCTCGAGACGCGTCTCCTCGGTGGTGACGAGGAGCAGCGTCGTGATCCGCGCGTGGTCGTAGCCGTGGGCGTCGATGAACGCCCGGTGCTTCCACACCGGCATGCAGATCTCCATCCCGAGCGTCTCGGCGTCGCGGTGGATCGTCTTCCGGTAGAGCTCGTCGAACATGAAGAACTGGATCGAGTCCGCCGGCGTGTCCATCGGCTCGACGCCGTCGACCACCACGCGCCGCGTCCCGGCGGCGAAGTGGAAATACATGAACGGCCGGACCGTGTAGAGGGCGCGGTTGTACATCGCCTTCCAGTTCCAGTCGAACTCGGCGCCACCGTCGGGCGTCGCCACCTGGAAGTCGCGGACGCGCCCGACCCACGGGAGCGCGTTCGAGTAGAACGCCTGCATCTCGGCGGCGGGCGGGTACGGGTCGCTCATCGGCGTGACGGCGTGGCGCCAGGTCGCGAGGGTCCAGCCGAAGAGGCGTGCGGCGTAGGCGTCGTGCTGCTGCGAGTCGCCGCGCCCATTCATGTCGAGCACGACGCCGCGCGCGCCGTCGGCGACGCGGCCGTGATCGGCGAACGTGAGGCCCAGGTGGGTCTTGCCGATGCCCGTCGCGCCGTAGACGACCGCCAGCGTGCCGGGCAGCAGGCCGCCGCCGAGCATCGCGTCGAGCTTCGGGAGTCCGGTGGAGACGCGTTCGGTCACGCGCGGAGATTCTACACTGCCCGTCCCTTGGTCGCGAACTGGCGCTCGTAGAGCGTCGAGAGCTCGGCGAGCGTCGTCGTCTGGGTCGGGCCCTTGTCGTCGCGGATCTTCGTGATGCGGGCGAAGCGGAGCGCGAGCCCCGAGCGATACGTCGGACTCTTCTGGATCTCGTTGTACGCGACCTCGACGACGACCTCGGGCCGGACGCGTACGGTGTAGCCGTCGTCCGCCGTCGCGAGCCCCCAGAGCCGCGAGGTCATCTCGGCGAACTGAGCGTCGGTGAGCCCCTTGAAGGTCTTGCCGACGTCCGCGAACGCGTCGCCGTCGCGCACGGCCAAGTGATAGTTCGAGAGCCAGCCCCGACGTCTCCCCGAGCCCCGGTCCGCGGCCACGATGACGCAGTCGAGCGTCTCCACAGCCTTCAGCTTGAGCCAGCGCTTGCCGCGGCCGCCGGGCTCGTAGGGGCTCTCGAGGTCCTTCGCCATCACCCCCTCGTGCCCGGCCTCGAGCGCCCGCGCGAAGAACGCGCGCCCCGCCTCGACGTCGGCGACGACGACGCGCTCGGCAAGGTGACGCCCGCCGGTGACCCCGGCGAGCGCCTCCCAGCGCCGCTCGTACGGCTCGTCGATCAGCGAGCGGCCGTCGACCATCAGGCAGTCGAAGAAGTAGAGCGCCAGCGGCATCTCTCGGACCAGCGCATCCACACCGTGGACGCGGCGGAAGCGCCGCATCAGCTCCTGGAACGGAAGCGGCCGGCCCGCGGGATCGAGCGCCAGCACCTCGCCGTCGAGGATGAAGGGCGCGTGACCGAGGTCGCGGCGCGCGATCGCGACCACGTCGGGGAGGCTTCGCGTGACGTCGGAGAGGCGCCGCGTCCAGACCGCCACCCCGTCGCCGTCCCGGTGGAGCTGGATCCGCGCGCCGTCGTACTTGAACTCCAGCGCCGAGCGGCCCCGGTGGGCGGCGAGCGCCTCGTCCACGTCGGCGGCGATCTCGGCGAGCATCGGCAGGAGCGGGACGCCGGGCCGGGCGGTTGCCGCCGCGAGCGCGGCCGCGCCGCCGGTCACGCCGAGGACGGCGACGGTCGAGAGGTCGCCGAGCCGCAGGGCGGCGCGTCTCACCGCGCCGACGGGCGCCGCGGCGACCTGAGCGATCGCCTCCAGCACGAGGCCGTCGGAGACGCCCGTCCGCATCTCGCCGCTGACGACCCGCGCGAGGATCTCACGCTCGGCCTGGGACGCGCGGGCCAGGAGTTGTCCCACGAGACGCTCTTTGGACTGGCGAGCGCCCTGCCCCTGGGTCTCGGCGATCGCGGCGAACGCGGCGGCGACGTCGGCGAAGCTGAGGGGGGGCCCGGCGGTCGGCTCGTCGGCGGACGGCAGCCAGCGGATCCCGAGCGCCCGTGGATCGGCTGGGGGGAACGCCCGGCCCGTCAGGAACAGGACGGCGGTCGCCACGTCCTCGGCCGGCAGCACCCGGAGGAACCCGGCGACCAGGCGGAGCTTCTCGAGCCGTGCCGGAGTCCGCTCGAGCTCGAGGCAGAGGCTCACGAGGTGCCGGAAGTCGGCCATGGCGTCGATTGTACGGGCCGCCGCCCATCCTTGACTTCGATCGAGCGCCCACCCTAGGCTGACTCATGCATCGCCGCGTCCTCTACGACACGAGCTCGCGCGCGGCGGCGGCGGCCGCCCACCTCCTCGCCGACGAGTACGACGTGGGGACGCTGTCCGCCGATCGCGTGGCCGAGGTGGTCCCGACCGTACTCTTGATCGTGCCCGATTCGCGCGACATCCCCCAGGTCGGGCGCCACGTCCGCCTGGTGGCGCTCGTCGATCCCGCCGCCCCGGGCCCCGACTCCGCCGCATGGTACGCGCTCGTGCCCGAGGGCGCGGCGCGTGCCGTGGTCGCCAGCGCCGTGCGCAACGCCTTCGCCGATCTCGAGGCCGAGGCCGAGGTCGCGCGCCTCGACCGCGAGCTCTCCGAGCTGAACGCGATCGGCATCCGGCTCTCCGCCGAGCGGAACCCCCGCGAGCTCCTCGAGACGATCCTCACCAAGGCGCGCGAGATCACGAACAGCGACGCCGGCTCGCTCTATCTCGTGGACGAGGCGGCCGACGGCACGCGCCACCTCCGCTTTGCGCTCGCACAGAACGATTCGGTGGAGATCCCGTTCCGCGCGACTACGCTACCCCTCACGAACGACAGCGTGGCGGGCCACGTCGCTCGCCGGAAAGATCGTGAACCTCGAGGACGCGTACGCGCCGCCGTCGGGCGCGCCGTACCGCATCAACCGCGCGTTCGACGAGCAGACGGGCTATCGGACCAAGTCGACCCTCGTCGTGCCGATGCGCACGCCGCAGGGCGAGACCATCGGCGTCTTCCAGCTCATCAACTGCAAGCCGGACGTCGCCCGACGCCTCGAGACGCGGGAGGAGATCGAGCGGCTGGTCAAGCCGTTCAGCGCGCGCCACGAGAAGCTCGCCGGTTCGCTCGCGTCGCAGGCCGCGGTGGCGATCGCGAACAGCCGGCTCTACGAGGCGGTTCGTCAGCTCTTCGAGGGCTTCGTGCAGGCCTCGGTGACCGCGATCGAGTCGCGCGACCCCACCACCTCGGGCCACTCCTTCAGGGTCGCGAACCTCACGGTGGCGCTCGCGGAGGCCGTGGATCTCGTGACGACCGGGCCCTACGCCCCCCTCCGCTTCACGACTGACGAGCTGATGGAGCTCCGCTACGCCGCGCTCCTGCACGACTTCGGCAAGGTCGGCGTGCGCGAGCAGGTGCTCGTGAAGGCGAAGAAGCTCCACCCCGCGGAGCTCGACCGCATCCGCCAGCGAGCCGAGCTGGTCAAGCGGGGCCTCGAGCTCAGGTACGCGAGGAGGAAGATCGAGTACCTCCTGGAGAAAGGCAAGCGGCGCTACCGCGAGCACACCCGGACTCTCGACGCAGAGCTCCGCGCCTCTCTGACCGACCTCGACGCGAGCCTCGCGCGCATCGTGCTGGCGAACGAGCCGGCGATCCTGCCGCGGGACTTCGTCGAGGAGATCGAGCGGCTCGCGCGACGGAGCCTCGAGGACGACCTTGGCGGCGGCCGGACGCTGATCACGCCGGAGGAGGCGTCGATCCTCGCCATCCCCAGGGGGAGCCTCACGCCGGACGAGGTGCGGCAGATCCAGTCCCACGTCGTCCACACCTACCAGTTCCTCGCCCAGATCCCGTGGACGAAGGAGTTCCGCCGCATCCCCGAAATCGCGCGCTCGCACCACGAGAAGCTCGACGGCTCGGGCTATCCGTACGGGATGAAGGCGGACGAGATCCCCGTGCAGTCGAAGATCATGACGATCGCCGACATCTACGACGCCCTCACGTCGGGCGACCGCCCGTACAAGAATGCCGTGCCGCCGACCACGGCGCTCGACATCCTGAACGAGGAGCGCCGCGCCGGCCGCATCGACGCCGCGCTGCTCGACCTCTTCATCGAGGCCAAGGTGTACAGGCGCACGGCCACGCGCGTCATCCCGCCAGGAGCAGAGCGACGGCGCCCCATCCGATGACCGCGGCCAGCGCCAGGGCCGCGCGGGCCAGTTCGCGGGCGAGGCGCGCCTGGGGTAGGCCACCCTCGGCGGCACCGCATCTCTCCATGTGTTGAGTAGAACGCGCCAAAAAAAAGGCGCGCGAGCCCCGGCGATGGACCAGCGTGTAGGTGAGCGCCCGGGTAGCCATACGACCTTCCTTTCCGACTCCTCAGAAGCCGCGTAGCAGTCCGATGACCTTGCCGAGAATCTGGACGTGCCGCTCGCGCGGGTCGACCACGATGGGTCTCATCGTCCGATTCTCGGGCTTGAGCACGACGCGGGCGCCGTCGCGGAGGTAGCGCTTCACCGTCGCCTCGGCGTCGCCGCCGGCGTCGGACTCGAGGAGAGCGACGACGATGTCGTTGGGCTGCGCCGAGTCCTGGCGCCGCACCAGGACGAGGTCGCCGTGACAGATGTGCGCCTCGATCATGCTCTCGCCCCGGACGCGTAGCGCGAACACGTCCTCGCCGTGGCCGGCGAGCGCGGACGGGGCCACGGGCAGCTCCCCCTCGACGTTTTCGATCGCCAGATTCGGCGAGCCCGCGGCGATGCGACCCAGGATCGGCACCGGCCTGAACTGGCGTGTGCCGAGGGGGGCCGTGGGGGTGAGCGCCCGGGAGGTGCGTCCCGCGCTGGGTCGTCGCTGGAGCGCGCCCTTGCGCTCGAGCGCCCGGAGGTGGTCGAACGCGGCGCGGGGCGTGACCTTGAACCGGTTGCCGATCTCGCGCACCGTCGGCGGCACACCGTGTCGGAAGGTGAAGTTCTGGATGAACCCCAGGACCTCCCGTTGTCGCGCCGTCAGATCTCGCATGTGGCGGTTCCCGTGACCGCCATAATACTCAACGGGTGTTGAGCGTGTCCAGGGAAAAAGAGAGGCTCTCAGGCGGGCTCCCACGGCTCGCACACCGGACACGTCACGTACCCCTGCTCGCGCGCGTCGACGACGTGCTTGAAGTACAGGCGCTCGGCCTCGGGGATCCGCGTGGTCCACGTACAGTCGGTCCGGTGGAAGAGGCGCGAGCTGCGCTGCGCGCAGAAGGGCTCGGCGGGCGCGGCCGTGGCCGTGGCGGCCGGCGCGTCCGCGGCGGCGGACGGCATGGTCGTTGCCGCGGGCGGCGCGGTGTCGACCGTCGGCACGCTCGAGAGCGCGCCGACCGGATCGACGTCGTTCAGGTTCAGGTTCGTCTCGACGGTCTGGCGGAACTCGTCGCTCGCGCGGCGGAACTCGCGCATCGCACGGCCGACCATCCGTCCGAGCTCCGGGAGCTTCGAGGGCCCGAAGACGAGGAGCGCGATGACCCCGATGACGAGCATCTCCTGGAGCCCGATGTCGAACATGGTCGAACGCTAGAGTATCACTCCGGCCGTGGCGCGGTCATCGGAGGGGTCCAGGCGACGCCGGCCGCGCGCACGAGCTCGGCGAACGAGCGCACGACCAGGTCGGCCTCGGGGGCGGAGGCCGTGCCGTCGGGGGTGTAGAGGACGGTGCGCATCCCGAGTCGCCGGGCGCCCTGGATGTCTGACGCGATGCTGTCGCCGACCATCGCCGTCGCCGCCGGCTCGAGCCCGAGGCGTTCGAGCGCGATCCGGAAGAGTGGGGGCTCCGGCTTCCCCACGACGAACGGCCGCACCCCGGCGGCGACCGCCACCGCCTCGACGAGTGCGCCGCACCCGGGCAGGAACTCGCCGCCCTCGAGCGGCAATCGCGGGTCCACGTTCGGGGTGACGAGCGGGGCGCCGGCCGCCGCGGCGCGTGCGGCCGCGGTCAGCCGCTCGTACGTCAGATCGAAGTCGTTGCCGACGACGACGACGGTGGCGCGCCGGTAGTCCTTCGTCTCGACGATCTCGTGGCCCGCGCGCGCGATCGCGTCGCCGAGCTCGGGGGCGCCGATGACGAGCACGCGCGAGCGCCCGAACCGCCGTGCGATCACCTCGCCGATGATCTCGAGCGGCGTCAGCGTGTGCTCGGCGCACGTGACACCGAGCGCCCGGAGGCGGCGGCGGACGTCCTCCGCGGTCACGCGCGAGTTGTTGGTGAGGAACGCGAGACCGCGACCCGCGCCGTGGAGGGCGGCCAGCGCCTCGCGCGCCCCGGGGTTCAGGGCACTGCCGTTCCAGACGCAGCCGTCCAGGTCGAAGACGAAACCGCGCACGCCGGCGAGGATCGAGCCCGACACGAGGGCTAGTCGCCCGCCGAGGCACGCCTGAACTCGGCGGCTGCCTCGGCGTAGACTTGCTCGGTCCGCTCGGCCACGTGAGCCCAGCTGAAGCGCTCCTCGACACGGCGGCGCCCCGCGCGCCCCATGGACCGGCCCAGCGCCGGGTTTTCGAGCACGCGCGTGAGCGCGGAGGCGAGCGCGTCGGGGCGCGCGGGCTCCACCAGGAGCCCGGTCTCGCCGTCCACGACCACCTCGAGGATGCCGCCGACCGCGGAGGCCACCACGGGCGTCTCGCACGCCATCGATTCGAGATTGATCAATCCGAAGGGCTCGTAGACCGACGGGCACGCGAACACGGCAGCGTGGCTCATGAGCTGGATCACGACATCGCGCGGGACCATCGCATTGATCCAGACGACGTTCGGGTGATCCGGGACCGCGCGCGCGAGCCGCGCCTCGATCTCGGGCGTGTCGGGCGCCGACGCGCAGAGGACGACCTGCACGCCCGCGGGGAGCAGCTTCGCGGCCTCCAAGAGGTGGAAGATCCCCTTCTGGTCGGTCACGCGCCCGACGAACAGGACGTAGGGTGTCCGGACGCCGAACCGTTCGAGCGCGTCGCGCTCCGCTGTGGGCCTGAACACCTCGGGGTCGATCCCGTTGTGGATGACGACCACCTTCGCCGAGTCCACGCGGAAATGGGCGAGGATGTCCTCCCGCATCTTCCCGGAGACCGCGATCACGCGGTCGGCCGCCTCGACGGCCGTCTGCTCGATCCAGGTCGACAGGAGGTACCCGGTGCCGAGCTGATCGGCCTTCCAGGGCCGGAGCGGCTCCAGGCTGTGGAGCGTGACGACGAGCGGGATCCGGTAGAGCGTCCGAATCCAGAGCCCCGCCATGTCGGCGTACCAGGTGTGGGCGTGAGCGACGTCGGCGTCCACGGGATCACGGGCCATCGCGAGCGCGATCGAGAGCGTCTCGAGCGCCGGGGCGAAGCGCGGCCCGTCCGGGCCCCCGCCGAGGCGCTCCCACGCCGCGTACCCGCGAACCGTGACGCCGTGTGCGCCCGCGTCGGGCGGGCGCGCGCCAAAGCACCGGACCTCGACGGCCATGCGGCGCCCGAGGGCCTGCGTCAGCTGGTCGACGACGACGCCCGCGCCACCGTAGACGTGTGGGGGGTACTCGCGGGTGAGGACGAGCGCCTTCACGAGGGAACGCTCTGAAATCGAGTTGCCTAGAGCCCGATCCTAAGACTCATTTGAGCTCCCATCACTCGCTTCTTCCTGGCGCTTGAGCTTGCGCAAGACGGTGGTGGGGTCGATGCCAAGCAGCTTCGCGGTGAGCGTCTTGTTGCCCTTGGTGGCGCGGAGCGTCTCCTCGAGCAGCCGCGCCTCGACCTCGGCGAGCGGCGTCCCGAGACGGATCGAGAGCACGCCCTCCGGGAGCGGCGTCGAGCCGGCGATCTCCGGTGGCAGGTCGGTCACGTCCATGAGCGCGCCCTGGGCGAGCACGACGCCGCGCTCGATGACGTTCTCGAGCTCGCGCACGTTCCCGGGCCAGGCGTACGCCTCGAGCCGACGGATGGCTTCGTCGGTGAAGCCCTCGAGTCGGCGATTGTTCTTCGCCGCATAGACGCGCAGGAAGTGCTGGGCGAGGACGCGGACGTCCTCGCGTCGCTCGCGGAGCGGCGGCACGGTGAGCGTGATGACGTTGAGCCGGTAGTACAGGTCCTCGCGGAACCGCTTCTCCCGTACCATTTGGGCGAGGTCCTGATTCGTCGCCGCGACGATGCGAACGTCGACGCGGAAGGTCTTCGTGCCGCCGAGGCGCTCGAACTCGCCTTCCTGGAGCACGCGCAGGATCTTGGGCTGGGTCACCACGGAGAGGTCGGAGACTTCGTCGAGGAAGAGCGTGCCCCCATTGGCCAGCTCGAAGCGGCCCTCCTTCCGCCCGGCCGCACCGGTGAACGCGCCCTTCTCGTAGCCGAACAGCTCCGACTCGAGCAGCGTCTCGGGCAGCGCGGCGCAGTTGACCGCGACGAGCGGACCGCGGCTCCGCGCCGAGCGCGCGTGGATCGTGCGCGCGACGAGCTCCTTGCCCGTGCCGCTCTCGCCCTGGATGAGCACCGTGGCGGAGCTGTCTGCGACCTGCTCGACGAGCGCCATGGTTCGGCGAAAGGCGGGGCTGGAGCCGATGACCGCGCCCTGCTGGAGCAGGTCGTCGAGCCGCTGCTGGAGCGCACGGTTCTGCTCGATCAGGTCGCGGCGCTCCAGGGCCTTGCTGATGAGCTTCAGGAGCTGCTCGCGCCGGAACGGCTTGGTGAGGAAGTCGTAGGCACCGTCCTTCATCGCCTTCACCGCCTCCTCCACGGTGCCAAAGGCGGTGAGGAGAATGACATCGACGTCCGGCGCGATCGCCTTCGCGGCGCGAAGGACCTCGATCCCGGTGAGCCCCGGCATCTTGAGGTCGGTCACCACGAGGTCGATTCCGCCCCCCTGGAGCCGCTCGAGTGCGCCGCGGCCGTCAGAGGCGAGGATGACGCGGTACCCCTCCCGCGTCAGCGTACGCTCGAGGCTCTCGCGGAGCCCCGGATCGTCGTCGGCGATCAGCAGCGTCGCGGGATCAGACATTCACGGGCCTCTTGATCGGCAGCCGGATCGTGAAGACCGCGCCTCGGCCCGGGCGGTTCGCCCACCGGATCTCGCCGCCGTGCTCCTCCGTGATCTGGCGCGCGATCGGGAGGCCGAGGCCGGTGCCCTGCGGCTTCGGGTGAAGAACTGCTCGAAGAGCCGCGGCGCGACGTCGCTCGGAATGCCGCCGCCGGAGTCGGACACGGAGATCTCGACCGTCTCGCCGTCGAAGCGGCTCGCGATCGTCAGCTCGCCACCACTCGACAGCGCCTCGAGCCCGTTCTTCACGAGGTTCAGCGCGGCCTGGCGCAGGAGGCCGCGGTCGATCTCCATCATCGGCACGTTCGGGTCGATCGCGACCGAGACCGTGAGCCCCTGGCGGGTGGCGACCGGGCGGACGAAGTCGGCCAGCTCCTGCACGAGATGGTTCACCGACTCCTCCTCGAAGTGGGGGCGCGGGAACCGCGCGAACGCCAGGTACTCCTCCGTGAGCGCGTCGAGCGCGTTGACCTGGTCACGGATCGCGGTGACCAGGCCCGCCGCCTCCTCCATGTCCCGGTCCGGGCGACCGCGCACGATGTCATTGAGCATCTCGGCGTTGAGCTCGATCGCGCTGATCGGATTACGGACCTCGTGCGCCACCTTGAGTGACAGGCGTCCGACGGTCGCCATCCGCTCGGCGACGAGCAGCTCCTGCTGGGCCGTCTGAAGGCGAGAGAGCGTCCCCGTGAGCTCCGCGTTCAGCCGCTCCACCTCATTGCGCGCCCGCCGCTCGCGCTCGGCGACAAGGCCGAGCGTGACCGCGGGGAGGCCGACGAGCGCCGCGAGAATCACGGGCGGTGTCCAGCCCACCCAGGGGGGCACGAGCCAGGCCGACAGCGCGTACAGCGCGGCGCCGAGCACCGACGCGCCGAGACCCATCCACGGGCCGAAGTAGTAGGCATTGACCGCCACCAGCGGGAAGAAGAGGAGGTAAAAGAGGCTGTCACCCCCGCCCGTGAGCGAGAGGAGCGCGAAGATCAGCAGGAGGTCGATCGCCAGGGCGCCCACGAAGATCGCGCGCGTCGCGCGCGGGTTGACCGTCACGAGCGCGAAGATGCCCACCTTGTAGGCCGCGAACCAGAAGACCAGCCAGTACAGATCGATCCGATGCCGGGGCCGCAGGGGCACGAGGCCGAGGGTGGCGAGGCCGCCCACCATCACGACGGCGAGGAGCACGGCGAAGACGCGCTCGTCGCGCTCGAGCAGCCGGAAGATCGCGTGCCACGGCTTCCGCTCGTTCGATGCCACGGGGTCCCCCACGCCGACTATAGCACTACGGTCGCCGGCTCCTGTGATAGGCGCCGACCACGAGCCACGCCGCGACGGCGGCAACGCCGAGGAGCGCGAGCCAGCGCTCGAGGCGGTGGACGTCGCGCAGCACCTCGTAGACCTGGTCCGCGAAGAGGTAAGCCAGCCCGAAGCTCACCGGGACGCCGACCCCAGCGGCCGCCGCGTCGAGCGCGAGGAACCTCCAGAACGGTACGCGGGCGATGCCCGCCGTGAGGAAGGCCGCCGCTCGCAGCCCCACCACGTGGCGCGCGGTCAAGAGAATTTTCGCGCCATGGTCGCGGTACGCCGTGAGGAGCTGCGCCTCGCGCTTCCGGCTCAGCACCCGCCGGACCGCGCACCAGTCCAGCACGCGCTCGCCCCAGTGATGGCCGACCCAGTAGAGGACCGCGTCGCCCGCGAGCACCCCGGCGAGGATCACGGGGAGCGCGAGCCACCAGCGGAAGACCCCCGTATGCGAGAGGATGCCGGCCGCGACGATCGGGACTTCCTCGGGCACCGGCAGGCCGAGCCCGGCGGCGAAGAGGATGAGGAAGAGCCCGACGTACCGTAGCTGCTCGATGACGCTCGCGATCACACCGCACCTCGGCAAGATCCGACTCGTCTACGCTTCGGACAGTGTATACTCCGGAGCGTCGGATTCGGATGCAGTCATCGGTTCGCTGTGAACCGTCCTGCCCAGAATGGAGCCGTTCGGATGGCAGTCAAACTCTTCGTCGGCGGCCTTTCGTTTTCGACCTCCACTGAGCGCCTGCGTGAGGCCTTCGCCGGGGCCGGCACCGTCGAATCCGCGAGCGTCGTGACGGATCGGGAGACCGGCCGATCGCGTGGCTTCGGATTCGTCGAGATGGCGACCCCCGAGGAGGCCGAGCAGGCCATCAGCCGCCTGAACGGCACGAACCTCGACGGCCGCACGATCCTAGTCGAGAAGGCCAAATCCCCGGGCAGCGGCGGCGGCGAGCGCCGTGGTACAGGCGGCGGTCGCGGCGGCTCCCGCGGCGGCCGCTGGTAGCGACGCCCGTCCTCACCCGTCCTTTCTCCTGCGAGCGCCGGCGGCGGTAGTCTGTCGCCATGCCGACGATCCTCCACACCGAGGCGTCGCTCGGGCTCGGCGGCCAGGAGCTCAGGATCCTCGCCGAAACGCGCTGGC
>Ga0134085_10000564_pt1 | contig 13222 bp, 11 predicted proteins | sample 15_taG_10_FD_123125 | JGI IMG/M metagenome (GOLD analysis project Ga0134085, IMG submission 123125) | Grasslands soil microbial communities from the Angelo Coastal Reserve, California, USA - 15_D_Rain_20cm_2_09182015 | ecosystem: Environmental > Terrestrial > Soil > Grasslands ...
CGGGAATACCCTGTCCCTGGCGAATTGTTATTTCAGGTAACCACAGGGCATGTAACATTGTTACGTCCTGACGCGCCCCTATGTTCATCCTCTCAATGTCGCTGATTTCAAAGGCATTCGCGCCGGATAGCATTTTCGGTAGGGACAGGCGTCGGACACTGCGAATTACTCACAGCTTGCGGGTCCTTGACTGCCGGCAGAGGACCTCAGAAACACGCATTGCGTTGACACTTCCGGAATGTTTTCCTTTTCCTTTGCGTACTTAGAAAACCGGAATCAGTCCTGGATTGTGTCTCGCCAAAATCTCATCCGCGTCGAAAATGGCGCGATTCGCCTTGTGCCTCGGATTGAAAAGAGGACCTGAACTCGGTCATGAATTGCATTGAGGAGCGCGAAGGTTCTTTTTAGGCGACGACCCGGGCACATGCGGCGTACATAGATAAGGATAAACGAAAAGTTGGTCCGGATCAGGCAGCCCGATCGTAACGATGATGTAGCCCGCTGACTCGATCTTGAGAAAGGACGTGCGCCGAGGCTGTGGAGCGAATTCTGTAGTCTGGGGTTCCCTTCCTCAACCCAAGATGCGTCCGGTCTTCGTGGTAGTAGCGGACGTATTCAGAGAGCAAACGTTTCAGATGGTGCTCATTCAGGGCAATGACGTGATCCAGCAGATCTCGTCGGCAGCTTTCAGCCCAACGCTCCGCTACACCATTCTGCCAAGGGCTTGCGAAGGACGCTTGTACTGGGCTCATCTTCATGGATCGAACGGCCACTGGAACCTCTAGCCCGTACTTGGCATCGCGGTCGAAGATGAGAAACTGAGGCGCCAAATCAGACGGAAACGCTTCTCGCAGCGTTTTCGGCCCTGAACTGCGCAGCGAAACGAACCAATAGTAAAAACCCTCGCCCGGGCGTTAGGAAGCAAGAGCCGTTTGCATTCGACCTTCCGGCGTGGGCTGGGGGGTTCCCTCTAAACTCATCAACACGCGCGTCGAAAGGACGCGGCTTCCTCACCCGCAGGATTTAACGGCTCCGGCCTGCGCCTTGAATAGAGCGTTTACTGTCAGAAATGACAGTTCAGGGAAGAGCTGAATACCTGTTAGGTTCGACGCGGCGAGCACTAACTACTCGTGAGGAGCCACGATGGGTGTCAGGATCTCCAAAGCATTGGAGATTTCTACTTTCTTATCATGGTCCCTGGCCCTAATCCCATTGCTCACATGCAGCAGGCCTGGAAGAGGTTCAGAAGCGCGCGTTGAACGACGCACATCTAGTCCCCCGAAAACGCAAAATCAGATGCTAACGGAATCAGGACCTCAGACGCCAGATGATGCTCAGGTGAAAGCGGTTCTCGACAAGATGGCTGCGGCCGGCATCACTCGGCCAACTACTGTGGCAGACGTGCGAAAGGCTTATCTCTTCTACCCGAAGCTCTCGGGAACTCCGGAGCACGTTTTTCACATTGAAGATCGGCAGATCCCGGGGCCGTTAGGTAACATCACAGTCCGCGTTTACACGCCTACTCCGACGAGTGGCTTGCCTATCCTAGTTTTTTTTCATGGCGGGGGTTTTGTGGCGGGCAACCTGGACACGCACGATAATCCTCTGCGTTCAGTGACAAACCTATGCGAATGCATCGTCGTTTCTGTCGATTATCGACTTGCACCGGAAAACAAATACCCCGCAGCTCCGGAGGATGCTTATTCGGCAACCAAGTGGGTGGCGGAGCACGCCGGCGATATTGGCGGGGATCCACGTCGAATTGCTGTGGGAGGAGACGGCGCAGGCGGTAACCTGGCCGCCGTAGTTACGCTAATGGCCCGAGAGCGCGGTACGCCCAGTCTCATCTTTCAAATACTGATCTATCCGATGCTTGACGCTTCCACCATGAGGCCGAGTTGGTTCACAGAATCGGACGCTCCGACTGTGACGAGGGAATCTAAACATAAATTGCTTAGCACATATCTCCCAACTGCAGCGAATCTGGGAGACTCCTTTATCTCTCCGATCCGTGCTCAAAATTTCAAAAATTTGCCGCCCGCCTTATTGATGACCTACGGGGGTCATGATCCGATGCGGATTGAGGGTGAAGAGTATATTCGTCGTTTGAAGGAGGACGGAGTTGTAGCAAAGGTTTCTCTCTATCCACAGGCGATCCACGGTTTCTTTTTGATGGCTGGAGAACTGGACGCTGGGAAAAAGTGTATTGATGAAGTGGCGACGACCCTGAGAAACGCGTTCAACAGCATGCCCACAGGCTCTTCAATGAAGAGCGTACCCCGGTCTACTCCAAGAAATTAGCCTGCAATCGCCGCTATCATTGCCTGACCAGCCGCACCACGCCACAGTTTAGGTGATGTAATCAACGCTGGTCGACCTTTGGACTGTCTCGCCTAGCACAACTCAGTAGCGAATGCCCCACGAGACTATGAGCATTTGTGTAGTGATGTTCTTCGTCGGCGCAAAGTGATAGCGCGACTCCACGTACATCCGATAGGGGGCTTCACTTACTCTGAATGTGAGACCAACGCCTCCGTTGACTCCGAGAGCGCTCGCGTTCGAGTGTACCTCTGTTAAGTCGCTAACTATGAGCCCTGATGAACAGTTATATCCCCAGTACACCCAGGCCGGAATGCAACCGATGGTCGTGCCATCCTGAACAGGCCGTGAGAGGCTGGCGCTTCGGTGGTACCAGCCGCCACCAGCAATAAAGTAAGTACCTAGTGCTCTGCCGCGCAACTCCAGCTTGTATCCGCCCGTGAAAGCAAAAAGGTTACCGTGCCCACTGACCTTATTGGTATGCAATGCGATTTGGATGGGTCGCAGAGTTTGGTTTGTGGGGTAAAGCCAATTCCACAGGAAGTCACCTACAAGCGCATGTCGCCGAGTAAAGTTATAGCCTGCGCCAGCGCTCAATCCCAAACCCCAACTGACGTGCTGGGCGATCGGACTCAAAGGGGCGTTCAAAGGCATACCGAGACTCGTGGTGGCGCGCGGGTTATCGTTCCCAGTTTCTTTTCGAGCCTCTGTACGAAGGTACCAAGGGACTTCGGTTTCTTCTTGGGCCCACATGCTGCAGGGAATGGCTAACAGATGGGCCCAGAATAGAATTGTCATGGCACGCTTCATGATGTCCTCTAGGAGGAAGACTACTTACACCAGAAACTGGCCGTCTTAGCGTACGCGCTGAGCGGCAGAAATCCCTTCGGACCGTGCAACTTCACTCTAATTCTTACGTCAAAACGCAGCCTAGTTTGGAAAGCAAGTGCCATGAAACTGTCAAAAATAACAGAGCGCTTAGAGCGCGGGAACAGCAAGGCGCTGAGGTCGCTTAAGTAAGAATAGTGTCGCTTGCAAGGTTATATTGCCCCTGTTCTTAGCGCGAGCAATGACCTCTCACTTGAGTGCGTCTAGGTAGGCGTCGACGTCCTCCGGCGTTGGACACCATTCATGCGATTCCGCTGGCCTGAGTGGAAATGCAACGACCTGGTCAGTAGCAAACGAATCGGCGAGCACGCCGTTCTTGCCGTGGAAAGACTATATTTGTGGAGCACATCCGAATTGCATCAAGTACCGAAGTGCAAAACACCCGTGAACGCCGAATCCGCCGAACGGTCGGGTGTTCAGCCCTCCGGCGGCGCTAAGTAATAGCCTGGCCGTGCGCGTACTTTCAGATCCTTGCGTTTTACGTTCACTCTAATTTTGTGGTATCCCGTCTCCTTTGTGCCCTTGGGCTCGTAGGTCAACGAATACTGTGAGTGCAGCTCCGCGGCAATGTCGTCCACGGCTTTCTCCATCGACTTGGGTCCGAATGTGGCGATGTGGCGGCCGCCTGTCCCCGCCGCGGCTTTCTGAAGGGCGTGACCGGTAATCTGGTCTTTGATATTTTTCAGCGCCCACAGATTGAAATTCATGAGGTTCCCGTGGCCGTAACGAATGTCTTCCGCAGGCTGTATCTGCACCGTTCCGGGCATCCCAGGCTGTGGAAATGTCCCTTCCGGTGTGATCCGATGCCTGACGTCTTTCCCGGGTGCCTTCAACTCCGCCAGGGTAGTCGGAATCCCTACGGAATAAACCGCAATGTTGTAAAGTTGCGCTCGCTGTATAACAGCATTTAGCCGGGTATCGCTCCCTACGTCGGTCGCTTCTGACATAATTACTATGACGAGGCGGCGTTCCGCCAAATCAGCCGCAGATTGCCGCTGTAGACGACCGCTCAGCATGTCTACTCCTGTAGACATCGCGTCAAACAGCTTCGCGCGTTCCGTAGCGCACTTCAATTCACTGATCGTGCTAAAGATTGTCTCGTGATTGGTTGTAAAGTCTGTCAGCTTGTCCACGGAATTATTGAAACCCAACACCGCTACTTCGTCGTCTTGGCCCATCAGCACATCCGCGAAAATGATTCCGGTCTTGCGCATGTCGGGCAGAAGAGGTTCAATTCGCGAACTGGTCTCCACCAAAAGGACCATCAAAAGCGGGGTGCGCCCCAAATCAAGATACGTGATTTTCTGCGGCACCCCATTGTCCATGACTTGAAAATCTTTCGCGTCCAGATTGGAGACCAATTCGCCCGCTCCATTCGTGACCGTAACGGGCACATTCACCAACGACACGCGCATCCGGATTTTTCCCTGTGCCTGCGGCAGCGACGTGCTCGGCTCGTGCACGATTGGAGCGGAAGGAGCTTGGCCTAGCACAGTGTCCACGGTCAATATGGTAATGCAGGCCAAAATCCAAGAGGCCCTATGCTCTTTCATGTTCCACCGCTGGAGACTCTGGGGCGGCCGATCTTGGTCCAATTGCTATGGAGGCAGAAACTGACAGTTCTGACAGCACGGCGGAAGCATTGCCCGCGCAGTTGCCTTGCTGGTGCAGCAGAGTCGCTTGCGCCGGCCCTCGACTGAGCTGCCCCCTCTTCCGCACTCGTCAAAATGCGAAAATCATATATGCTTCTGGGCCAACCTGGGAGTGAAGGTCACGACGACTGCGAGAAAAAACACATAGTAAGCGGCTATAATAGCGTTCGGAGCGACAATCCGACCGAAGATCAAGTCAGTACTAAAATCCTGCGTAGGAGTTTGTTCACCTGCTGCACGTTTTTGGCATCGCCAGTGCCTTAACCGGCAGGATTGGACATCGGGATTCGCGCACGGATTCTCGCGCAACGAAAGGCCGTGGTCCGAAAGAAATACCACACAATTTGAGGATTCAGGTGGAATTATTCGACGCGCCGTAGCTTCCCCTCATGCTTTTTTCAGGAACATCAGTCCGCTCGTCATCCCATTCCAGTCAACCGAAATCGTGTCTCCCGTCGTCACCTGATCCGTTGCCAGCAGGCTTGCTAGGGGGTAAACCAGATGTCGCTCGATCGCTCGCTTCAAATGCCGGGCTCCATATTTTAGGTCCGTTCCTTCGCGTAGCAAGAAATCCTTTGCGGCTCGGGTTGCTCGAAATACGAAATGTCCCCTCGGCGTCACCGACAGACGCTGCTGCACAATTGTAAGTTCGATCTCCAGGATTCGCTCCAACTGTTCCCTGCGTAGAGGCCGGAAAACTATTGTCTCGTCGATTCGGTTCATGAACTCCGGTGCGAACCTCCGTTTCGCTGCTTCCGACGCCATCCGTTCAACCTTCTCATCCAGCCGCGGTTTCTCTCCTAGTGTCATCGCTGCTACAAAGCCCATTCCGCCCGTCATCAGCTCGGTGATTTCGCTGCCGCCCAGGTTCGAGGTCATAAAAATCATTGCCTGCGATAGGTCAACTCGCCGATTATCGCCCAGCGTCAAGGTCGCTTTATCCAAGATTCCCAGTAGCAATTGCCAGAGCGCGTCACTCGCCTTTTCGATTTCATCGAACAACAGGAAGCTGACCTTCAAGGTCTCTGTGTGATATTGCGCCAGGGCTTCCTGGGTGATCACAGGATGCGTTTCCCGGTGCCCCAAATAGCCTGGCGGTGAACCGATCAGCTTCGCGATTTCGTGCGAGTGTTGGAATTCGGCGCAGTCGACCTTGATCACTCCTCGCGGATCGCCGAAGAGCACCTCCGCCGCAACTTCGACAATCCGCGTCTTCCCCGTACCCGTCGGCCCAAGAAACAGCAAATTACCTAGGGGACGGCCAGGGGATTGTAGGCCGGCTCGAAACACTCGGTAGAGGTCTACAACGGCCTGCACTGCTTCGTCCTGCCCAACAATTTTCTCGCGCAGCCGCGCCTCGAATTCCCGGGACTCCGCCCCCTGGACGGTGGGATCTAGCCGTACTGCCTGTGCTCCCAAGACCTGCCCCCAATAGATCTAAGCTGTCACAGTTGCGCCGAGTGATGTTCGTTACTCCGGCGTGTCTGCGGGTGATCATCCGTAATTAGCTCTGGCAATTGCATATGATTCATATCCTCTCGGTGCCGGACAATCACATCGCCACATATTCTGAGCCCTTACGAATGCTTGTCGTTGCTCCGGGGCAATCAAAGATGATCCAGCCGCGTAATTGGGCCAAGCCTTCCATCGACGCGACTGAATACCACGAAGGTGGAATGTTCCGCAGGATCTGGCAGGTCCGGGCACCCGACAAGCTTGGTTGCGTTCCAGCAACGAAAATCATCTCGGTCCAGTTCATAATTGCGCAAATCCGGCGTTAGCAGTGTTGTCAGGCGTCGCGAACGCCGATAGGGTTCTTCTATAGGCCTAATGTCTAGGCTCTCTGGAGAAGTGATGCCAAGTAAAAGCCTTGCGTACAGACTGGTTTGTCTTCTAGGTTTTGCCAGTACCGTTTGTCTGTCTGTACGAGGGCAGGTTTGGGATTTCTTGGGTGATGCGCAGATTGACGGCACTAGGGATCATGACAGGATCCAGGTCAAGCGTCGCGATGGTGTCTTTCACACTATTCAGCTGCGGGTGAGTGGTGATCCCATTTTCCTCGACCGTGTCGTTGTCCACTTCGGAGATGGAACGTCGGAGGAACTGGCCGTTGGAGACCGTATCTGGCCAGGAGGAAGAAACCGCGTCATGGGCCTCGCCGGCAAACCTCATACAGTCGAAAGCGTCGAGCTTTGGTATTACAAGGAGCCCTGGGAACACAACCCTAGGGTGATTCTGTACGGTTCGTGAGGATGCGGCGGTGAAAAGCAATTAAGGCCGGTGTGGTGCATTAGACGGCCTTCAGGGGCATCTAATTTAGTAACCACTAGGGCCAGAACAGTGATGGGTGGTAGCCAGCCCTGCGTCGTATCAGGCACTCTTCAGCCCGGCGGCGATCCCGGTGACCTTAGCGGAATTGGACTCTATCTCAGAAGGAATGTTCTTGTCGGTTTCCTTCTCTGCGCGCTTGTTGATTTCAATCGAACCTTTGAACCACGCTCCTTCTTCGATAAAAACCTGTGGCGTTGTCAAATCTCCGGTCACCGCGCCATCGTTCATAATTTCGATACGGCGTTTTGCGCGGATGCTCCCCTTCAAGTTGCCTCTTATGATCACTTCGCCAGCGATGATGTCGGCCTTTACCTTTGCGGTCGGTCCTATCATCAGTTTTTGCTCATCGAGTTGGACGATTCCTTCGACCGAACCATCAACGAGAAGGTCCTCGTTGCCAAAGATTTCGCCCTTCACGAGCAAGCTCGGCCCGAGCCGCGAATGATTTACCTGCAAATTTCTTGGCTCCAGTTTCGCAATGGCTGGCGTGTTCGGCTTCTTGCTGTCCCACATGGGAACCTTCCCGGGTGCACTCGCACTCCGGAATAACTCAGCAAAAAAGAGATTCAGGTCTCGTCGCCAGCTACGGAGCGTATGCCTGGTCGCAGACATCACTCCGCCCGTTCTTGCACTCGCCTGTTCTGTCCTCGGCATGTCCGCATCCACCACAAAGAAAAGCATGCCTTCTAGTCCCCTCCCCACTGTCAAAACTGACAGGCAACAGGCAAGCTCCCCGTAACTAGAATTTACAAGGCTATGGATTCTTAAAATCCAGACTCTAGGGAAGAGGATTATGTTGCGGAAACTGTTGCCAGTACTCGGACTGCTTCTCCTTGCATCACTCTCGGCGCAAGCACAGGACAAGATAGAGGTGTTCGGCGGCTATTCTTACATGTACTTCCACAATTCACCATCAGCCCATCTAAATGGATGGGAGATCGCTGGGCAATATAAATTCACGGATTGGCTTGGCGGCGTGGCAGATTTTGATGGGCACTACGGATCGTCTAATGGCATCGGCATCTCGACTCATACTTACCTCTTCGGGCCGCAAATTTCGCTGCCTTCCCGTGTGTCGCCGTTTGCGCACCTGCTCCTCGGCGGCGCGCATATCAGTGAAGCAGGTTTTGGAAGGTCGTCATTCTCGATGGCGCTGGGAGGCGGTGTCGATGTTGCATTATTTCACGACCAGTTTTATTGGCGTGTGATTCAAACCAATTATTTGATGACGCAGTTCGGAAGCCGCGCGCAGAATAACTTTAGGGCTTCCACCGGAATTGTCTTTCGGTTCTAGTGAACGGTCATGCCGTCAAAAAAAAACGGCCGAAAATGAGCATTCTTGGACAATCTCGCAATTTCCTATAACACGAGTTAAAGCCTTTTATCTGGAGCGAACAGCTGAGTGTTCTCCACAGACGACCCCGAATGAATGTTTGTCCTCTTGGATGCGAAGCCTGGACGGATACGCACAAAGAATGTCTACTTTACGAGTTTTAGCAAGGTCGTTGCCGAGTTGTTCGAGCCGAATCGCCGCGTCCCTTTTACCCTCAGCCCACAAGAGGGCAACCCGTTCGCCGAAAATTGCAACCCGGGGATGTTTTGCATTAGCCGCCTTTGATGCTGACTCAATGAGGTTCTTGAAGCCCTCAAAGAATCGATCTGTGTCAGGCCAGCCATTGATCATGAATTTAGAGAGTGTATCGGCAGCATCCAGTGAAACGTAGCTTCCCTGTTGAATAAGGACATCGACATCCACCCCTTGCGCTTTCAATTCCTCAAACAGCATATCTCGGTGTGGTTTTGTAGCGAACACAACCGCTGCATTTCCGAAGCTCAGGGGGGCTCCGATAAAGTGAGTAACGCTCTCCAGAAAGACCACATCATCAGAATAGAACAGAACTTCGTGGCAGCGAGTGAACTCCATTTCTGGCACGCGGATCAATCGCGATGCGAGAAGCTCATCGTGGACAGGTTTGTCCGAGGCATGTGCATCCTCGGCTTGGGCAGAAATGACTCCCTTTAATCTGCTACTAACATACCGTTTGCCTTGAAAGACGGCTTCTACTGCCCCTACCAGTTCGCTTCCAGCGTCCAACTTGACGATGTAACCGTTCGCGCCAGTATTCAGAGCCTCCTCCACAACTTCCAGCGAATCGAAAGCACTCAAGAAAAGAATTTTTGAATTGGAGGGAATCTTGGTGATCTGTCGAGCGACTTCAATGCCATTGAGCTTGGGAAGGCCGATGTCCAGCAGAATCAGGTCTGGCTTAAGTTCTTCGGCTTTTTTGACCGCTTCTACGCCGTCTGAGACCTCGCAAACAATGTGCCATCCAGGCTTCTTCGGCAGAATCGCAGAAGAGACGAAGCGACGCCAGGGCTCAGAATCGTCAGCAACTAAGATGCGAATATTCACGCCGTTGCTTTAGGTCAGCCACGATAACGCGGAGCTTTATCATGGGACCCTATGGAAGCACGATTTAAATGCCACATATTGAAAGCCAAAAGTTGGAAGAATTCCCTCTAAGAGCAGGTAGCTTTATAATGCAAAAGGTTTAAGAATGGCCACGAGCAGATTAGCGGGGCTGGTGGGACTAGTCCTCGTAAATTCCCCTATCCAGCCCGTGAACTAGACGGTCAATCGAAGCCCCGAATACAGCACACACCCGGAGTAGGGTCGAGACGGTGATCGGCCGCCCGGCCTCGATTTGTTGCCAATGCCGTGCGGAAAAACCATAGGAAATCATATCTTCCTGAGAAAGGCCTCGCTTCTTTCTTAATTTGCGGATTCGTTTCCCTAATCGAAGGAAGAATCTCATTTGATTCAAAACAGTCGGCATTCAGCTTGTCCTCGGCCCCTATCGCAATGTGCGCGGTCGCTCTGCGGGCGCGCTTTGCGCACACGTCTCACAATATGGTCAAGAGGAGGCGAAGTCGTTGCTCGAAAGCAAGGTATCTTCTACTTCTCTGGCTGGCAAAGACCCTATTCGTTTGATTGGTTGAACGTTTAACGAACTATAACAAAGAGGCGAATGCGCCAATTCTGCATCGAAAGACAGAAGTCTTCTTGATACCGCTGACTCGAGATCTGCGGAAAACTCGCACAACAGCTTTAATGTGTGGGGGAGTAGTAGCCTGTTTTTGAGTATACGCTTAGCGGAGGAAGTCCCCTAGGTGCGCGCATCTTGATCTTAATTTTTCTCCATCGTCCATCGTGGGCTTTGTTGCTCGACCGATATCCCAAGACGTATTGATTTCTAAGTTCCAAGCCGATCTTTGTTGCGACGTCGGGCAATTCGTTGAGGTTTTCAACGGCGAACACGCGCCCGCCCGTCATCTCCGTGATTTCGCTTAAAAGGGAGGGACCGTTGAGCTCTTCGATCGTCCGACTGCGATATCCGAGAGGATCAAAGATGCCTATGGCATAAAGTTGGGTATCGGCTTCTTTCACTAGCCGCTTGATATCGCTTTCTTGGTAGCGGCTGTGGTTGTCGCCTCCATCGGACAAGATAAGCATGGCACGTTTTGCGTTGCGTGCACTTCGCATTTGGCTGAGACCCAGATAGACAGCGTCGAACAAAGCGGTTCGGCCCTTGGAAGAGGTAAACATCAGGCGGCTCTGCAGGTCTTCAACACCGTTGGTAAACGAACTCGTCAGCTCGGCGCGCTCATTGAAGGTAACCAGAAAAAACTCATCCTCTGGATTGGCAGTCTTAAAGAATTCCATGGCCCCCTCGCGGGCCTTGCCAAGTTTGTTGCTCATGCTCCCACTGCAGTCAAAGATTACCCCGATTGAAATGGGGACGTCCTCGGAGGAGAAGTTGATGATTTCCTGCTCAACCTTGTCCTCAAAGACTCGGAAATTGTCTGGATCAAGGCCTACAATCAGACGATTGTAAGGATCGGTGACAACCACATTGAGAAGAGTCAATTCTACATCTACATGCAACACTTGGGAGGGCTTGATGAGGGTGCCTGGAACAAGTTTATTGACATCTTGGGAGCTGGGCCCAGCGTCTTGTAGAGCGGGAATTAGTGCAGAGGACTGGGCTGCAGGCAGCCACGATGAATAAAGCAAAGCCAGAGTGAGGAAAAGGATCAAGGTGGAAAAGATAAATGATAAAGGCTTGGGTGCCACCTCGTGTTTCATTGGTTCCTCATTATCAATCTGGGCTTTCGGAGCTCTCCGGGCTTACCCAGGATCGAGACTGACCCCTGTCAACCAAGCTATTCTCGCGAGGCATCTATTGGAAACTGTCACAACAGACAGGCCGAAGGCTGGCACATGGGGGCTCTACTTATGAGAACAGAAGCCAGGTTGCAAAGCGGATCTTTGGCAGCGACACACGGATGTGGGTATAGGCAACAGGGCGAATACTCTCGTCTCGTTTTTCGCCGGCGCCTTGCACTCGGGAAGAGGAGGAATCCATGAATTTGGTCATCATGGTCGAAGGCGTGTGGTGTTGCCGATATTTCCGACTACACCCACCATTCATTGGACGACGCTGCGCAGCAATCGCAACCGATACGCTAAGGTATCCCGGCGATGGCTTTGTTCTGTAGAACACGAACTACTACACGCCGATTCTCGGCCTGCCCTTTCTCAGTCTTGTCGTCGCCGACTTGGTGAGTCTCTCCCATCGCACCTGGTGCCAGCATTCTCGTAAGAGGAATGTGTCCCTGCTGAACGAGGATATTGGTAACTGCGTCAGCGCGGTCTTCACTTAGCTGTTGATTTAGTTCCGTGCTCCCGACGGTTGAGGCGAAGCCTTTCACTTCGATCATATAGCCGTTGATAGGCTTGGCTTTGTCGGCCAAGGCCAGCAGTTGGGGCGTGTACTTTGGATCGACCTTGGTTTTACCGTGGGCGAAATATACAGTGACCTCGTCAAAGATGTAGTAGTCGTCGAGCTGGCCGAAGCGAGCAATGGCGGCCTCAACGGAGGCTTTATGCGCGGCAATCTTGGTGTCGTGCTCGGTCAGCTTTGCTTGCTGTTGTTGCAAAGCTTGGTTTTGCGCTTTCAGCGCAGCGTTTTGTTTTTCCAGCTCCTCTTCGTTCTGCTGCACTCGTACCTTTGTTTCGTGCAGGCCGGCTTCAATCTTCACAGCGTCTTGCAGATCATTACCTTTGAAGGAGACGGAAGTGGCTACCAGTTGTTTCTGATCGTTGTATGTTCCTTCGGCTTTAACCTTGAGCCCTGGGATAAGCGCCGCCATGGACATTTGCTTCCTCCGCGCCTGGAACATTCCCTGCACCTGTCCTACCTGAGTGCTATCCGTCAGCAAAACGTTAACGTCCGTAGAATCTTCAGCCTTTAGAACCATCATCTCCCCATTTCGTCCTTTGATGACACCCTGAACGTTTACGGACTGCGCAGCAGACACGGTGGTCAGCAAAGCGAAGCCGATGATCGACACTGCCGCAACGTTTATCGTTCTTAAGGAATTGAAGTGAGCCATAATGTTGTCTCCTCTCATTCGGCTACCAGAAAATATCCGTGACGCCTCGAGGACGCAAAAGCGCGAAGAAGACGCCTCTCCTATTTGGCTTCCTCCATAACCGGGGTCCAAGATCCGTCCGGGTTAAAGCGCTCCATTTTCGTGAATTCGTTGAGGGTGCCCGGTCCGAAGTTCCTCTCGTACACGACACCATCCTCGCTGACTATGAAGGTCTTCAGGCCCGTTTCACCGTATTCGGCAGGTGCCGCTACGAGGGCGAAGCCGCCAATCATCACGCCTTTCACTACGTAGTCCATTTGGCCAAGAGGGGCCGCCGGCCCCTGTCCTTTCAGAATCTTGAAGAAGTAGCCATGGTATGGTTCTGCTCCGGGAGAGTATCCCTGTTCGATCACCCGAGCGATCTTTTCGCCAATTGGTCCGCCCCAACTGCCGTCCAGGTTTTGCCAGGCCAGGCCATCCTGTTTGCCGGGATTACTTATAATGCGCTGGGCGTATTGATTGACGTCGAAACCTTCGCGTGGCCGGAGCGCATACTCGTGCTGTGCTTCTACATAGCCTCGGCAGATATCGATTGC
>Ga0134085_10000584_pt1 | contig 13020 bp, 14 predicted proteins | sample 15_taG_10_FD_123125 | JGI IMG/M metagenome (GOLD analysis project Ga0134085, IMG submission 123125) | Grasslands soil microbial communities from the Angelo Coastal Reserve, California, USA - 15_D_Rain_20cm_2_09182015 | ecosystem: Environmental > Terrestrial > Soil > Grasslands ...
GCGCTCGAGGGTCACGCCGAGGTGATACCAGGCGCGCGCGTCGTCGGGCGCCACGCGCAGCGCGTCGCGCAGCGCGTGCGCGGCCTCGCCGTAGTGGCGGCGGCGGCGAAGGTTGCGGCCGAGCGCGACGAGCACGCGCGCGTCGCCCGGGCGACGGCGTGCGGCCTCGCGGTAGGCGGCCGATGCGTCGGCGAGCCGGCCGGCGCGCTCGAGCGCGACGGCGAGCCCCTGGTACGCGCGCGCGTCGGCGGGCGCGGCGCCGATCGCCTCGCGAAACGCCGCCGCCGCATCGTTGAACTGTCCCTGGTCGAGGAGCGCCGCCCCGAGCGCCAGCGCCACGCGGCCCGGCGCCTGCGCGGCGGCCGCGCGAAGCGTGTCGGCGGCGGCGACGGGGCGCCGCTGCCGGCGCAGCACGCGCGCCAGCGTCTCGCGCGCGAGCGGATCGTCGGGGCGCCGCGCCAGGGCGGCGCGCGTGGCCGCCTCGGCGCCCTCCCAATCTTGCAGGCGCTCGAGCGCCCAGGCGAGGTTGAGGCCGGCGCGCGCGTGGTCGGGGCGCGCGCGCAGCACCTCGCGAAAAGCCTCGGCCGCCTCGCGGTCGCGGCCCTGCTCGAAGAGCACGCTGCCGAGCGCCTCGCGCGCGGAGACGGCGCCCGGCGCCAGCGCCACCGCCGCGCGCACCTCGGTCTCGGCGTCGGCGGCGCGGCGCAGGCGGCGGAGGGCGACGACGAGATCGAGTCGAGCCGTGAGGTCGTCGGGCCGCGCGACGATCGCCTCGCGGAGCGCGGCGGCGGCGTCCGCGAATCGGCCGCGGCGCGCCTGCACGCGCGCTCGCTCGCGACACGACTCGAAGAGGTCCATCACCCCGGGCTGGCCGCTGGCGGTGCTCAGCGTGCTGGCCGCGGACGATCGAAGATCGCCGCGATCATGTGATCGAGGTAGCGGAAGTCGAACGGCTTGGGCACGTAGCCGAAGGCGCCCGTTTTGAGCGCGTCGGCGGCGAGCGCGATCTGCTCGTTGGCGGTGACCATGATCACGGGAATGCTCTCGTCGATCTTCTTGATGTCCTTGAGCACCTCGACACCGTTCATCCGCGGCATGTTGATGTCGAGCAGGACGACGTCGGGGCGCCCGCGCAGCACGGCCGTGAGCGCGTCGGTGCCGTTCAGCGCCGTCTCGATGTCGTAGGTGGGCTTGAAATGCTCGCTGAGCACCTCGATGATCAGCGGCTCGTCGTCCACGACGAGAATGCGCTTGCGCGGCGCCGTCGTCATGCGCCCACCCTCAGCGCGGCCCACGCGCGGTAGCGCAGCCGGACTTCGAGCCGGCGGGGACTGGCGGGCAGCGTCGGATCGCGACCACGGCGAGAATCGTAGCACAACGGGCGCCCGTGCTAGAGTCGGCGACGGGGACGCTCCCACACAAGGAGGGCGCTCGATGGGCATCGGCGGGTGGATCTTCCTCGCGGTCGTCGTCGCCGTGGTCGTCTGGGTGATGGCGATGTACAACGGGCTCGTCACGCTCCGCAACCGGTTCCGCAACGCGTTCTCGCAGATCGACGTCCAGCTCAAGCGCCGCTACGACCTCATTCCCAACCTGGTGGAGACGGCCAAGGGTTACATGGCGCACGAGCGCCAGACGCTCGATGCCGTCATCGCGGCGCGCTCGGGCGCCGTGCAGGCCGCGCAGCGCGCGGCCGGCGCCCCGGGCGGCGCCGAGGCGATGCGCGGGCTCGCGCAGGCGGAGGCGGGGCTGGCGGGCGCGCTCGGCCGGCTCTTCGCGGTGGTCGAGGCCTACCCGCAGCTCAAGGCGAACGAGAACATGCTGGCGATCCAGGAAGAGCTGACGAGCACCGAGAACCGCATCGCGTTCGCCCGCCAGGGCTACAACGACTCCGTCATGGAGTACAACATCCGCCGCGAGACGTTCCCGGCGAACTTCATCGCCAACGTCTTCGCCTTCACGCAGGCGGAGCAGCTGCAATCGACCGAGAGCCCCGAGGAGCGCAAGACGCCGCGCGTCTCCTTCAGCTGACGTCGTGGCCGTGACGTTCTTCGAGCACCAGACGCGGGCGCGGCGGAGCACCTCGCTCCTCGTCGTGCTGTTCGCGCTCGCCGTCGTCGGCGTCGTCCTCGCCGTCAACCTGGTGGTCCCGCTCGCCCTGTACGTGGGCGCGCGCGGGTTCTTCACGCCGTCGCCCGGGCTGTACGTCACCCTGACCGTGGTGACGCTGGCCGTGATCGGCATCCGCACGCTGGTCGGCGTGCTCCAGATGCGCGGCGGCGGCGACGCGGTGGCCCAGCTGGCCGGCGGCGTGCGGGTGGAGCGCGGCACCCGCGACGCCGACGAGCGCCGGCTCCTGAACGTCGTCGACGAGATGGCCATCGCCTCCGGCGTCTCGGTGCCCCACGTCTACGTCCTGCGCGGCGAGCGCGGCATCAACGCCTTCGCCGCGGGCTACAGCCCCAACGAGGCGGTGGTGGCCGTCACCGAGGGCACCGCGCGCACGCTGACGCGCGACGAGCTGCAGGGCGTGGTGGCGCACGAGTTCAGCCACGTCCTCAACGGCGACATGCGGCTCAGCGTGCAGATGATCGGCGTGCTCGCCGGCATCCTGTTCATCGGCGAGGTCGGCAACTTCCTGCTCCGCGCGCGGAGCGGCGGCGACGACCGCCGCAGCGGCGGCGGCATCGTGTTCGTCGGCGCCGCCCTGCTGATCATCGGCTACGCCGGCCTCTTCTTCGGCCGGCTGATCAAGGCGGCGGTGTCGCGCCAGCGCGAGTTCCTCGCCGACGCCTCCTCGGTGCAGTTCACGCGCAACCCCGAGGGCATCGCGGGCGCGCTCGCGACCATCAGCGCCGGGCCGGGCAGCTCGCTCGTCGCCAACCGCCGCGCCGAGACGCTCAGCCACATGTTCTTCGCCACCGGCGTCAGCATGTGGTTCGAGTCGCTGTTCGCGACCCATCCCCCGCTGCTCGAGCGCATCGCGCGGATCGACCGCCGCTTCAACCCGATCGAGTACCTCAAGCGGCGGCGCCCGCGCGCCGCCGAGCCGCCCGAGTCGGTCGCGCCCGTCGCGCCGACGGCGCGGCCCGCGCCCCTGCCCGCGGCGGCCGCCCCGCTGGCCGCCGCGCCCGCGCCCGCCGCTCGCGCCGCCCGCGTCGCGGGCGTGCTGGACTCGGTCGGCCGCGTGACGCCGTCCCACGTGCAGTACGCGAGCGCGGTGCTCGAGAACCTGCCGGCGGCGGTGAACGAGGCGGTCGCCGATGCCGAGGGTGCCGGCGCGCTGGTGCTGGCGCTCGCGTTGAGCGACGACGAGCTGGCGCGCAAGCAGCAGTTGGCGCTGCTGGAGGCGGCGGGGGCCGACGCGCTCGCGCGCCGCGCCGACGCGCTCGCGGGACAGACGCGCGGGCTGGCCGTCCAGGCGCGGCTGCCCGTGGTGGCGCTCGCGGGGCCGTCGCTGCGCAGCCTCGACGCGGCCGCGCGCGAGACGCTGGCGCGCCAGCTGCAGATGCTCGTCGAGGCGGATCACCGGATCACGCTGGAGGAGTCGGTGCTGCTGACGCTGGCGCGCCGTCACCTGGCGCCGACGGTCGGCCGCGACGTGCCCGTGCGCTTCCGCTCCATTCGCGAGGTGCCGGACGACGCGCGGCTCGTGCTCTCGCTGCTGGCGCACGCCGGCAGCGGCGACACCGCGGCGGCGTTCGCCCGCGGCATGAGCGCGCTGGACCTGCCGGACGCGCCGCCGCTGCCGCGCGAGGCGATGGAGTTCGCGACGGTGGGCGAGGCGCTCGGCCGGCTCGCCACGCTCGCGCCGTTCGTGAAGGGCCGCCTGCTCGAGGCGTGCGTGGAGACCGTGATCGCGGACGCGACGGTGTCGGTCGTCGAGGCGGAGATGCTGCGCGCGGTGGCGGCGGCGCTCGACTGCCCGGTCCCGCCGATCCTGGCGCGCTGAGGTACCATGCCGCGTAGCGAGGAGAGCCCGATGGCGTTCGCTCCCGAGCACGACGTCCCGATCCCGTACATGCAGCGTACGCGCGACTATTACCTGAGGCTCGGCTACGGCGCGTATCGGTGGGCCCACTTCGCCGAGGTGCCATTCACGCCGCCGCTCGAGCCGCTGGCGCAGTCGCGCCTGGCGCTGATCACGACCGCCGCGCCGTACCAGCCGGGCGTGGGCGACCAGGGACCGGGCGCGCCCTACAACGCCGCCGCGAAATTCTACAAGGTCTACTCCGAGGCCAGCGACACGGTGCCCGATCTGCGCATCTCGCACGTCGGCTACGACCGCGTCCACACGAAGGCCGAGGATCCGAACACCTGGCTGCCTCTCGCGCAGCTGCAGAAGGCCGTGAAGTCCGGGCGGCTCGGCGCGCTCACCCCGCGGTTCCACGGCGCGCCGACGAACCGGAGCCAGCGGGTGACGCTGGAGACGGACGCGCCGGAGCTCCTGCGACGCTGCCGGGACGACGGCGCCGACGTCGCGCTCCTCGTCCCCAGCTGACCCGTCTGTCACCAGACCGTGAGTCTGGTCGCGCGGCACCTCGAGGCCAACGGCATCCCGACCGTCATCATGGGTTGCGCCAAGGACATCGTGGAGCACTGCGGCGTGCCGCGCTTCCTCTTCAGCGACTTCCCGCTCGGCAACTCCGCCGGACGCCCGTTCGACGTCGAGTCGCAGGCGCTCACGCTGGAGCTGGCGCTGCGCGTGCTGGAGACGGCGCCGGCGGCGCGCACCACGGTCCAGTCGCCGCTGCGCTGGCAGGAGGACGCCTCGTGGAAGCTCGACTTCTCGAACCTCGACCGGATGACGCCCGAGCAGATCGCCGAGCGGCGCCGCGAGTTCGACGAGATCAAGGCCATCGCGAAGACGAAGCGCGACGAGGCATAGCCCCAGGGGGGCCACCCCCAGGGAGGGCCAAGCAAGTGAGCAAGCCGTTCGCGGGCGTCCGGATCCTCGACTTCACCCGCTATCTCGCGGGCCCGTACGGAACCTATCAGCTGGCGCTGCTCGGCGCCGACGTCGTCAAGATCGAGTCGCACGAGGGCGACGAGTCGCGCCACCTGCTCGTCAGCAAGCAATGGGCGGACCGCAAGATGGCGTCCTCGTTCCTCGCGGTGAACGCCAACAAGCGCAGCATCACGCTGGATCTGCGTAAGCCGGCGGCGGTCGAGGTCGTCAAGCGGCTGGCGACCCGCGCCGACGTCGTGTGGGAGAACTTCCGGCCCGGGGTCATGGACCGGCTGGGACTCGGCTACAAGACGCTCGCCGCGATCAATCCGCGGCTCATCTACTGCGCCGTCTCCGGCTTCGGCCACACGGGCCCGGAGCGCACGACGGCGGCCTTCGACGGCAAGCTGCAGGCGATGTCCGGGATCATGTCGATCACCGGCGAGCCCGCGGGCGGGCCGATGCGCGCGGGGTTCGCGCTCTGCGACACCATCGGCGGCATGACGGCCGCGCTGGCGGTGTCGAGCGCGCTCTACCAGCGCACGCACACCGGCCGCGGCCAGTTCGTGGACGTCGCCATGCTGGACGCCGCGCTGGCGTTCATCCCGGGCCCGGTCTCCGAGTACACGGTGGCGGGCATCCCGCAGCGGCAGATCGGCAACGGCTCGGTGAGCCGCAAGCCGACGGCGAGCCGCTTCCGCGCCGGCGACGGCTACCTCGTCCTCGCCGTGCTGACCGAAAAGCAATTCGCGAGCCTCATGCGCACGCTCGGCCGCGCCGACGCGCTCGAGGACCCGCGCTTCAAGGACTGGCCGGCGCGCACGGACAACGACGCCGCGCTGCGCGAGGTGATCGAGACCGCCCTGGCCAAGGACGATCCGAAGTCCTGGGAAGCGCGGCTCACCGCCGCCGACGTCCCGTGCGCCACCGTCTGGAAGATCGAGGAGATCACGCGGCACCCACAGCTGGAATCCCGCGACGTGCTGCAGACCATCGACTCGCGCTACGGGCCGATGCGCCTGGTGGGCGCGGGGTTCCGGCTGGCGCATGGCGGCCCCGGCATCGAGCGGGAGCCGCCGACCCTCGGTGAGCACACCGACGAGATCCTCGGCGAAGCGGGCTACGAGCCGGCGGAGATCGCGCGCTTGCGGCGGGACGCGGTCGTCTGAGCTCCTGACATCCTCGCGAGTCTCAGGAGCCCGGGACCTCTCTGTACGTTCCCGGCTTCACGAACCAGTTCTGCGGGACGGTGCCGCCCCCGTTGCGGACGGACGGGCAGTTGTAGCTGATCGGGGCGTTGCCGACGTCGTCCGTATCGACGTTCGTCGAGGCCGTGTCCACGCGGTTCGTCGAGATCACCGCGCCCGTGATGCTGCCGCCGCCCGAGCCGTGCAGCGTCACGTCGTTCTGCGCGTAGAGCAGCCCGTTCATCGTGACGTTGCCGCTGACATGAATGGACCCCGCGACCACGATCCAGCCGTTCCAGCCGGCGCCCCAGTTACCGTGAACATCCACGGTGATCAGGTCGCTGTTGGGCGAGCTGTTCGTCAGCGCGTTGCCGGAGGGCGTGTCAACGAAGATGATGCCGTTCGGAGGCGGCGAGCTCCAGTGCTGGTCCCCCTGGTAATACGTCCCGTTCGCCTTCGCGAGCGACTTCAGGGTGAGGATGTCGCTGTCGCTGAAGAGGAAATTGCTGAAGTTGGAGGTCGGCTGGTTCGGAGCCGTGTCCGATCCGCCCACCGGGCCCGTGATGCTCGGGTGGCCGTTCGTGTTGATCGACCCCTGCGAGTACGCGGCCGCGGTCGGGTTGACGCCGGCGCAATACTCCGCGCCGTTGGCGAGGCTGGCGGTGATCGACGCGGAGCCGCCGACCTGGATCTCGGTATTCGTCAACGGCGGCTGCTCGCCGCCCGCGCACACCGCGCAGGGCGGATCCAGGAACTTCACCCGGGTCACCGTCGTCTGGATTTTCTTGATCGCGATCGGGTTGACGTTGTTGGGCACGTAGCCGACGGCGGTGATCGTGCGCTCGTTCGAGGCGGCGCCGGGGGCGACCGTGACGATGAAGCCGCCGACGCCCATGGCCACGTACGTCGAGCCGTCGTACAGCGCCGGCAGCGGCGCCGGCAGCGGGTCGGTCAGCGTGCCGAGCGTGCCCGGAGACGTCGCGCCTTTCGACAGCGCCCAGAGCGCGCGCTCGACGCCCGATTCGGCGATCGCCCGCGCCTGCACGTTCAGCATCTGGTTGCTGGCGATGATGGGCTCCGTCGAGGTGAGGGCCAGGAAGGCGACGGTCAGCGACGTGATCAAGCACATGATGATCAGCGTGAGCGGCAGCGCGATACCGTCCTCTGATCCGCGTCGGCGCACAAGTGAGCTGTTCATAGAATCCTCAGGCGAACGCGACTCGACCGCCGGTTGGTTCGCCAGCTTTTCGCTGCCCAGGCTCGAGGCCTGCACGTGCTCTTAGAGCAAGGGCCACACCAAAACTGCTCACCTCTTGTAAGTGCGGCAAAATTCACGCGGATCGTGCTCTGGCAGCGACCGCGGGCGGCTGGAACCTGGCTAGTTTTCGATCGGGCCGGAGAGCATAGCCGGCTAGAGTCTGATTAGGGCCGCCCCGACTTCCGCCATCGGCCGGCGATCGGCTGGCTGCGCCTGGGAAGCCGAGACGCCGGGCGCATAATACGGCGCATGCGACCTCGTGAGCAGACGATCTCGGTCGGCGGTATCGACGTCCACGCGTGGACCGGCGGCCAGGGCGAGCCGCTGATGGTCCTCCACGGTGCCGGCGGCAATCGCGGATGGACGCGGTGGGTCGAGCAGGTGGCCCAGCGCTTCACCGTGTGGGCCCCCACCCATCCCGGATTCGGACGCTCGGGCGACGCGCCGTGGATGGAAAGCATCGACGATCTCGCGCGCTTCTATCTCTGGCTCATCGACGCCGCCGGCCTCGGGCGGCCACACGTGCTCGGACACTCCATCGGCGGGTGGGTGGCGGCGGAGCTGGCCACGATGAGTCCACGCTCGATCGACCGGCTCGTCCTCGTGGCGCCGGGCGGGCTCAAGCCGGAGAGAGGGGAAATCCTCGACATCTTCTATCATCCGCCCGCGGAGCTGCGCACCCTGAGCGTCCACGATCCGACGACGATCCCCGAGTGGGACGAGCTGTTCGGCCGGGCGCCGACGGCGGCGGAGCTGGAGACCGCCGTGCGCAACCAGGAGATGACCGCGCGGCTCACCTGGAAGCCCTATATGCACAATCCTCGGCTCGCCCGGTTTCTACCGCGGGTGACGAATCCGGCGCTCATCGTCTGGGGACGCGAGGATCGCGTGGTGCCCCTCGACTGCGGCGAGCAGTATCGGCGGCTGCTGGGCAATGCGACGCTGTCCGTCCTCGACAAGTGTGGCCACCTGCCGCCCATCGAGCAGCCCGATACATTCGCGCGCCTCGTGATCGACTTCCTGCGAGGACCCATCCGGCCATGAAGCTCTACTACTTCAGCGAGATGCCACACCACGAGTTCCCCGACGAGGAGGGCGCCAAGTATCCGTCGCTTCGTCTCGACTTCCCGAACCGGTTCTTCAACCCGGAGAAAGCCCGGGCGAACTACCAGCGCTATCTCGACGAGTACGAATTCGCCGACCGGGCCGGCTTCGACGGGCTGATGATCAACGAGCACCACTCCACACCTTCGTGCGTCAACGTCAGCGTCAACATGACGGCCGGGATCCTTGCCCGCACCACGACGCGCGCCAAGCTGCTGATCCTCGGCAACATCTTGCCGATCGAGGACAACCCGGTGCGGATGGCCGAGCAGCTCGCCATGGCGGACCTGATCTCGGGCGGCCGCGTACTCTCCGGCTTCGTGCGCGGGACCGGCGTGGAGACCTGGTGGGCGAACTCCAATCCCGTCCACAATCGAGAGCGCTTCGAGGAGTGCCACGACTTGATTCTGAAGGCCTGGACGACACCGGGCCCCTTCCGCTGGGAAGGTCGCCACTACCATTTCCGGCACGTCAACCCGTGGTGCGTGCCGCTGCAGAAGCCGCATCCGCCCATCTGGATACCCGGCACCGCGAGCCCGGAGACGGCGGTGTGGGCCGGCCGTCGCGGGTACACGTACGTGCCGTTTCTCGTGCCGTTCGACGTGGCGCGCGAGCTATTCGACTACTACCGTCAGGGCGCCGCCGAGGTCGGCCGTACGGCGGGCCCCGACGACTTCGGCTTCCTGATCTGCGCCGTCACCGCGGACACGAAGGCCAAGGCGTTGGAGGCCGGCCGTCACTTCGTGTGGCGCATGGGCCCGACGCTGCGCGGCCCCGTGGAGTACTTCTCGCCGGTGGGGATGCGCTCGCGGGCCGGCACGCAGTTCGCCATGCGGGCGCGCCCGCGATCGCTCGCGACCATGAGCTATGACGAGCTGCTGGACGGCCACTACATCATCGCCGGCACGCCCGACGAGGTGATCGACCGCTTCGCCCACGTGCGGCGCGAGCTGGGGATCGGCCACCTCCTGCTCGAGGCGCAGGAGTCCCGGATGGATCACCCCACGACCATGCGCTCGATCGAGCTGATGGGGGCGAAGGTCATACCGGCCATGGCGACGGGGTGACGGGCCCCCCCCCGGGCTCCGGGCGCGCCGTCGCCGGGTGATCGGGCGCTCCGCTCGGCGCGACAGATCACCAGAGTTCGAGCGTGACCTCTGGTAGGTGTGTGCCCTTGCACGCCGTCTCGTAGAGCTTGGGCGCCGGTGCGCCACCCTTGACACCCGTTGGGTTGCGAGGCGTCAGATCCTTCACTGCGGGGTTTCGCTGACTGCGGCTCTTCTTGTCCATGGCGTTCCTCCTGAGACGAGATGACGGAGCCGGGTCGCATACGGGATGCCAGACGGGAATGCGAGGAATACGGGGCATTTCGCGGGGCGGCGATGAGAGAGCCCGGGTGCCGCGCCCACCGGGCAACCCGTGTCAGGGCACGTGCCCGATGCGTCCGTGCCCTCGGAGATGGCGGCGATCATCGTTGAGCCTCGTAGGTGTAGTAGTCGCGCGAGACTGCGCGGTCGAGCTCCCAGAGCGCCTTGACGACCTGACTGCGTTGAAGTGGCGTCAGAGTCGCGGCCCGCTCCTCCCACGGTCCAGAGCGCCCCATGATCTGCGCGACCGTGTCGAAGTGGTTGAACCCCGAGTCTGATGGCAGGCTCATGTGGAAGGCGTGCTCGAACTCCATCATGCCGGCGACGAGTTTCTTCTCAAATGGCACGTCAGGGAGCATGAGATAGTGGATGGCTTCACCCATCTTCTCGTGCTGGTAGGAGTAGGGGTTCATTCGTTCCCCCGATCTCCGAGGTCTTTGGTGCCTCGGTCATCGCCTTCCCCCCTTCGGCCCACGCGGGTCGATGGTGTCGGGAAGACACTGCCAAGCGAGTGATGCGGTCTGTAATCTGCCGGCGCTGCCCGCACCCACAGCACGCACGCGCCCCAGGCAGACGCCATCACCGCATGGTCGCATAGTCTCCGTCGCTGTCAGGCCGAGTCCTGCCCCGCGTTGACATGCATTAACTGCGTCGGATAGCATCGCCGCTACCGCACTGACAGTCGTGCCCGCTCGGGCCGAAGGGATGCGAGTAGCGTGAGGGTCTGCGTCTTGTCCCCCACGTCCCGCGCCCATACGAGGCGGGGACCGGGCCGACTCGCCACCTTCAATCCGTGTGGTCCCAACGCACAGTAGGTCCCTCTATGACAGCCATGCTCCGCGGCCTCAAACACGATCATGAGGTGGAATATGGATCACACGGGCGGTCGCAGTCTGTTCGGCCTCGTCCTTCTGACGTTCGCTCTCTGCGTTGCTTCCCCGGCGAGTGCGCGAGACCATGTTCCGATATTCCAAGACTGCGCGGCCCTCACGACGGCGCGGCTCGCAATCCGCGACCACGCGGCCGGCCAACATGGCCACGCCGACCAAGGTGCGGTCTTAGCGAAGGAGATCGAGCCCACCCTCACGTCGGCGACGTGGAAACCCGCGACTGGCTCCGTTCCTGAATACTGCCGCGTCGAGGGGTTCATTGCGACCGGGGACGCACGCGAAGGCGTAAATCGCGTCAGATTCGCAGTGAATCTGCCGACGCAGTGGAACGGACGCTTCGTGGCGCTCGGCGACGGCGGTCACGACGGTGCCGTGTCGACGTCGACGGTGCGCCTGGACCAAGGGTATGCCACCGCCAATAGCGACATGGGGCATGATGCGACGATCTTCCCCGCCGCTACATTTGCCTTCAACAACCGCCCGCGTGAAATCGACTACGGCTGGCGCGCAGTCCACGTCTCGACAGTCGCCGCCAAGGGCATCATTCATTTTTACTACGGTCGCCCGGCGGCCTTCTCGTACTGGGACGGATGCTCGACCGGCGGCCGGGAAGCCGCTGTCGAAGCTCAGCGATTCCCCGATGACTTCGACGGGATCGCGGCCGGCGACCTGTTCATGAATGCGATCGAGATCGCCATGGAGCAGGTCTGGAGCAGTGCAATATTCTTCCGCGACGTCAACGGCGATGGAGTTGGCTTCGACAACAATATCACCCAGGCCGACATCGACGCGCTCCGGGACGCCGTGCTCGCGAAATGCGACGTCTTGGACAACGACAAGATTCGGGACAACGTCGTTGGCAACCCCCTGGCCTGTGCGCGAGTCTTCACGAGCGCCGACATCGACGCGCTCGGTGCCGCTAGAGGGCTGACCGCGGGTCAGGTCCGGGCAATCAAAGACGTATACGCTGGTCCTCATAACTCCGCCGGCCACCGCTGGTACAAAGGGAAGAGCCTCGGAACCGAATTCAGCTGGGGCTCATTCGTCGTCCCCACGCCGGCGAATCACTTCTTCCCCGCCCAAGGCGGATTTTCAATGGAGTTCGTGAACTTCCTCTGGTTTGAGCACGACCCCGGGGTACCGACGGCGCGACGGAACGATCCCTCGCTGCTCCCGGGACCTGGCGAATACCGGTGGCTGGATTTCAACTTCGACACCAACACGCCAACAGGTCCGACCGTTCATTCGGGGACCGGACCGTGGACGCCCAATGATGGCGGCGGATTCATGCGGGCCATCCTGAACGGATCCGAAACAGACCTCACCCCGTTCCTCGTTCACCGGAAGGGGAAATACCTTCTCTACCATGGCTGGGCCGACGGCCTCATTGGCGCCGAGCCGACCGTGGACTACTATCACGGAATCGTCCGAGACACCTTCGAGGGCGACACCGCCAGAGCGCAGGAGAACGTTCGCCTCTTCATGGTCCCCGGGATGGATCACTGCGCGGGCGGCGTTCGCGGCGCGGCGGTGGGATGGGATAAGTTAGCGCCGCTGGTCGACTGGGTCGAAAATAATAAAGCTCCGGACTCGATCGTCGTCACTCAAGACGCTGGAACTAGGACCCCCCAAGGGAACGAGCGCATCATCTGCCCCTGGCCTCTACAGCCGACGTATGTAGGCGTATCCGGTGGTGGTGCCGAGAACAACCCCGCGAACTGGGTTGCGTCGAATTTCATGTGCCAACCAGAACCACATCACGACGAACGTGATCATGATGTCAAAGACGAGGACAACGTCGATCGGTAGCTAAACGGCGATCCCTTGGCGCGGAGAGCGGTTGAGCCCAAGCCTCACCGCTCTCGGCCGTCGCCTGAGAGAGATGGCGACGCTGGTCTTGCGAGGCTTCGGGCAAGTTTTTGTCGCTGCCGCGGGGCTGCCGCGCCATCGGCTTTATGACCTGCGGCACACCTCCGCAACGCACCTGCTCGCTGACGGAGCGCCGATCACCTACGTCGCCGCGCCGCTCGGCCACCGTAAGCCGACGACCACGCCGGCCTTTTACGCCCACTGGATCCCGCGCGGGGATAAGACCTACATCGACCGGCTCGCTGCGGCGCGTCTCACGGATATGAGCGACGCGAAACTTCTTGAAACATCTGGAGCCGGGGGCGGGAGTCGAACCCGCGACCTACTGATTACGAATCAGTTGCTCTGCCTCTGAGCTAACCCGGCTTTACAGGGAGTTACAGCCCGTCGGACCACC
>Ga0134085_10000593_pt1 | contig 12889 bp, 9 predicted proteins | sample 15_taG_10_FD_123125 | JGI IMG/M metagenome (GOLD analysis project Ga0134085, IMG submission 123125) | Grasslands soil microbial communities from the Angelo Coastal Reserve, California, USA - 15_D_Rain_20cm_2_09182015 | ecosystem: Environmental > Terrestrial > Soil > Grasslands ...
AGCGCGTACAGGGTGCGCATGAGGTGTTTGGTCCGGCGTCCCCGCAACAGCCAGCGGGCCAGCGGCCCCGCCCTGCTGCCGACCCGCTCGACGTAGGGCGTGCGGATCACCGCGAGCGGGACGCCGGTGACTCGCTCGGTGAGCACGATGTCCTCCTCGTCCGCCTGCACGATGGCGCGCTTGTACTCGGGGTGGGCAGTGCATTCGGGCGTGGCGATGAAGCGTGTGCCGAGCTGGGCGCCAGCGTAACCCAGTCGCAGCGCCGCTACGAACCCCGCCGCGTCGCCGATCCCTCCCGCGCACACCAGCGGGACGCCCAGGTCACCCAGCTCCTCGACGAGCTGCGCGGCGCTGCGCGGACCCGCGTGACCGCCGGCGCGGCTGTTCACGGCGATGAGCCCGCGCACACCTGCCTCGAGCCCCTTCAAGGCCCACTTGCGCTCGGTGACGTCGTGGTAAACGAGGCCGGCGACCTGACGCACGCGCTCCACGACCCAGCGCGGCTTGCCGAGCGACGTGATGAAGAACCGGACGCCCTCCTCCAGCGCGACGTCCACCCAGCGTTGCATGCGATCGAGGTACAGCCGTGACGACTGCTCGATCAGCACGTTCATGCCGATCGGCTTGTCGGTGAGGCGGCGGATCAGCCGGAAGCCGTCGCGCAGGTCGTGACGGTGGACATAGATCATCGAGAGCGGCTGCACGATGCCGATGCCGCCGGCAGCCGATACGGCGGCCACCAGCTCCGGGTTGGAACACGGGTACATGGCGCCGGCGATGAGCGGCACCTCGACGCGCGCGTCGCGGGAGAGCGGGGTGTCGAGCTGTGTCATGGCGTGGGCGCCGGGCCGAGCCGCCAGCGTACCGTCGCCCGCGCCACCACGTCGCCGCTCGAGTCGGAGATGACCGCCTCGAAGTCGTGCTCGGCGTCGACCGAGGTGTCGGGGAGGGGGCAGCGTGCTTCGGCGGTGAGGCGACCACGCGCCTTCTTGAGGTAGGCTATGGAGAGCCTCACCGGAATGCCACGGACGTTGGGTGGCAGCCCGGTGAGCAGGGCGAGCCCGCTCGTCACCTCAGCGAGGTTCGCGAGCGCGACGGCGTGGACGGAGTTCAGGTGATTGCGCACGCCCCGCCGATCGGCGATCTGGATCTTCGCGTGCCCGCCACCGAGTTCGACGACACGGGGGTGGATGGTGCCGGTGTAGGGAACCATCCGACCGAGCAGCCAGCTGAACACGCGCTTGCCGCCCGGAAGTGGGGAGAGCCGGGCCCACAGGGCGCGTAGCCGAGCGCTGGGGGCCGCCGGTGTGTCCATGGAGCATCAATTCTAGTAGGCGGCGACCGGGAACATCACTCCGGCCGGCGTGGTTGCAGCAAGCTGGATGTCTGTGAACCCCGCAAGGAGTCGCCACAATGGAGCAACGCACGCTTGGCAGGCAGGGCCTGGTCGTCTCCGCGCTTGGCCTGGGATGCATGGGGATGTCCGAGTTCTACGCCGGTCGGAACGACGCCGAATCCATCGCCACGATTCACCGGGCCCTCGACCTGGGAGTCACCTTCCTGGACACCGCCGATGTGTACGGCCCGTTCACGAACGAAACGCTCGTCGGCCGCGCCATCGCAGGCCGGCGCGACGAGGTGACGCTGGCCACGAAGTTCGGCAATGTGCGCGGACCGGACGGTACTTTCCGGGGCGTGAACGGCCGGCCGGAGTACGTCCGGGCCGCCTGCGACGCGTCGCTCCAACGGCTGGGCGTCGACACCATCGACCTGTACTACCAGCACCGTGTCGACCGCGAGGTGCCCATCGAGGACACGGTGGGCGCCATGGCCGAGCTGGTGCGGGAAGGGAAGGTACGGTACCTCGGCCTCTCCGAAGCGTCGCCCGCCACCATTCGCCGTGCCCACCAGGTGCACCCGATCAGCGCGCTCCAGACCGAGTACTCGCTGTGGAGTCGCGACCCAGAGGCCGATATCCTGCCCACGTGCCGGGAGTTGGGCATCGGGTTCGTGGCATACAGCCCGCTCGGACGGGGGTTCCTCACGGGTCGCTTCCGGCGACCCGACGACCTCCCTTCGGACGATTGGCGGCGCCACAATCCGCGGTTCCAGCAGCAGAACTTCGAGAAGAATCTCGAGCTGGTGCAGCGGATCGAGGTGATTGCTCGGGAGCAGCGATGCACGCCCGCGCAGCTCGCGCTCGCCTGGCTGCTCGCTCGGGGGAACGACATCGTCCCGATCCCGGGGACGAAGCGGCGCGCCCGGCTCGAGGAGAACGTGCGAGCGCTCGCCATCCGCCTCCGGCCGGAGGAGCTGCAGCGCCTCGACACTGTGGTGCCGCAGGGAGCTGCGGCCGGAGACCGCTACACGGAAGCAGGGATGCGGGCGGTGAACGTCTAGGGCGCGAGGTCCGACACCTCACGGCCCAGCAGATACCGTTCGGTGAAGAGGATCGTCGCGTAGAACTGGAAGTCCTGATTGCTCTTCTTCCGGAACCCGTGACCCTCGTCTTTCGCCATCAGATACCAGACCGGCACGCTCCGCTGCTTCAGGGCGGCGACCATCTGCTCGGCTTCGGTCCTGGGGACGCGCGGATCGTTCATTCCCGCGACGATGAACAGCGGCTTCGTGACCTTGTCCACGTTGTTGAGCGGCGCGGTGCGCTCCATCCACGCCCGGAGCGTGGAGTCGCGCTCGTCGCCGTATTCGACGCGCCGCAGGTCCTGGCGGTACCCGGACGTGTTCTTGAGGAAGGTGGCGAGGTTGGAGATGCCCACCACGTCCACCGAGCAGCAGACCCGATCGTTATAGAGCGTCGCGGTCACCAGCGTCATGTGGCCGCCGTAGCTGCCGCCCGTCACGAGCACGTGATCCGGGTCGAGATCAGGGCGCGCGCGGATCCAGTCGAACAGCGCGCCGATGTCCTTGTAGGCGCCCTCGCGCAGGGTCCCGTTGTCGAGCTTGACGAACGTCTTGCCGTGACCCGTCGACCCCCGCACGTTGGGGAGAATGAGGGCGATGCCGAGCTCGTTGACGTAGTAATTGCTGCGGCCCAGGAACCCCGGACGTGACTCGCCCTCGGGTCCGCCATGGATGTTGATGATGACGGGCCGGCGGCCGGCGAACCGAACCGGGGGCTTGTAGAGGAACCCGGAGACCGAGCGCCCGTCGAAGCTCGACCAGTGAATCAGCTCCGGCTCCGCGAAGTCCGCCGTATTGAGGCCGCCGGTCTCGCTCTCGGTCCAGCGCACCAGCCGGCCGGTCACGAGGTCGAGCGAATACGCGTCCTCTCCCGAGCGAGCGGAGGTAAACGAGAAGGCGAGCTCTGCGCCGGTGCGGCGCCAGGTGACGTTCCCGATCAGTCCCGCCGGCAGCTTCGGAATCCGTCGCTCCGCACCGGTCGCAGCATTGATCACGTGCAGCGCACCGATCCCGTCTTCGTTGGCGACGAACGCGATCCAGCGCCCGTCGGGGGAAAGCGCGAACTCGTCCACGTCCCACGGGAGGCGGTCGCTCAGGAAACGGTAGCGCTTGCCGAGCAGACTCAGATACGCGAGCCGCCGCACCTCCGATCCCAGGTCGGTCGTGAGATAGATCCCCTTGCCGTCGCGGCCGAACTGCGCGCTCCCGTACGCGACGGTGTCGTTGCCCTGCTTCGTCGTGAGCAGGGTCTTCACGCCGGTCGCGACGTCGACCAGCCACAGGTAGCTCTCGTTCACCGAGATCCCCTGGTGCAGGAGCATCGTCCGGTCGTCGGACGACCAATCGAGCGGCGCGTAGCCCCCGCCCTCGAGCTCCAGCACCATGCGGTCGGTGCGCGGGTCGGCGGGGTCCATCACCCAGAGATCCAGGTCCCGGCCGTTGCGCCGGGTGGACATGTAGGCGTAGCGGTCGCCCCGGTGCGACCAGACCCCGCCCACGTTGCGGGATTTCCCGTCGGTGAGCAGGGTAATGTCGCCAGTGGCGACATCGTAGCGATACTTCTGGAAGAACTCGCCGCCGCCCACGTCCTTGCTGAACACGACATAGCGTCCATCGGTCGGCTGGTACGACGCGCCGGAGACGGGATCGGGGAAGAAGGTGAGCTGGGTGCGCGCGCCGCCCGGGATCTTCACCAGGTGCAGTTGTTGGGCGTCGCCGAAGCGGGTGCCGATGAGCATCTCGCGTCGCGTCGGATGCCAGTCCCAGAAGGCCGCCGTGCGAAACTCACTGTACCGACGTGCCGCTTCGGCGATGCTCGCGGGGATCGGCGGGATTCCATCGGTGACGAGCGATTCGCCCGGCGGGATCGCCGCCGTCTGAGAGCGCGCCGGCGTGGCGGGGAGCAGCACGACGACGACGAGCAGACACGTCAGTCTGGGCATGCTGGGTTCCGTAGGTTATGTAGCTAGATCTAAGCTACGGCTGCGCGCACTGAGTGGCGAGGCTCGCCGAGCGTGGGCCGGGGTCATAGCTTTCCGCGGGGCTAATAATAAGGAAAGGCAACGGATGACGGCGTACCGGTATCCCGAGAGCCATGTGTTTTACCGCAAGCTGGGGCGCGCCTTCCCGCGCATCGTGCGCGGTGAAGGGTGCTGGCTCATCGACGAACACGGCAAGCGCTACCTCGACGCCGTGGGCGGCGCGTACGTCGCCAACCTCGGCCACTCGAACGGCGAGATCGCGGATGCCATGGCGCAACAGGCGCGGCAGTTCGGCTATCTGTCGGCCACCGCCTTCACGCACGCACCGGTGGAGGAGCTCGCTGCCGAGCTCGCCGCGACGCTCCCCGGCGACCTCGACAAGCTGTATTTCCTCTCGAGCGGCTCCGAGGCGGTGGAAGCCGCGCTCAAGCTGGCGCGGCAGTACTGGGTGGAGCGCGGCAGGCCTGAGAAGCACAAGGTCGTCGCGCTCGCTCCGGCCTATCACGGCAACACGCTGCTCGCGCTCTCCGCGTCGGCGCGCGAGCACTACCAGACGATGTTCCGGGAGTGGCTGGTGGACGTGCATCGCGTCGCTGCGTCGTATCCCTACCGCTGCCCGTGTCGCGGCCACGACCCCGGATGCCCGGTGTGCAGCGGCGTCGCGCTGGAAGCCGCGATCGTCGCGCTCGGTGCCGACCGCGTGGCGGCGTTCATCGCCGAGCCGGTGGGCGGCTCCTCCACCGGTGCCTCCACTCCCCGCCCCGAGTACTTCCGGCGAATCCGGGAGATCTGCGACCGCTACCAGGTGCTCTTGGTCGCGGACGAGATCCTGTGCGGCGCCGGGCGCACCGGCACCTGGTGGGCGATCGAGCCGTACGGGGCGCTGCCCGACATCATGACACTCGGCAAGGGAATCTCGGGGGGGTACGCGGCGCTCTCCGCCGTGGCGGCACCCGAGCGCATCATCGACGTGATCGCCGACGGCTCCGGCAACTTCATGCATGCGCAGACGTTCTCCCACCATAGCGTGGCGTGCGCCGCGGGCCTCGCCGCCGTGCGCTATCTCAAGCGCCACCACCTGATCGAGCGGTGCGCCCGCATCGGCGAGGTGTTGCAGCAGCGGCTCGCGGCGCTGCGGGAGCTGCCGCACGTGGGCGACGTGCGCGGCCGCGGCCTGCTCGCCGGGATCGAGTTCGTCGAGGACAAAGAAACCCGCGCGCCGTTCCCGCGCGCGGCGCACTTCGCCGAGGCGTTCACCGAGGCGGCACAACAGGCGGGACTGGTGGTGTGGCCCAACGTGGGGCACGCCGATGGGACGAATGGCGACCTCGTGATGGTCGCGCCGCCGTTCATTGTCACGGAGCAGGAAATCGACGAGATCGTGCGCCGGTTTGGGGAGGCACTGGAGGCTACGCTGAGGAGTCAGCGTGTCGGCGCAGTGGACCGCTGATGGCTGATGGCTGACAGCTGACAGTTCAGGAGCGCTCATGACCACCATCGCACCGGCTCAATCCAAGATCACCTACACGTCCGCGAGCGTCGACTGGGAGCTGTTTCACCGCCAGTTCGACGACGCGCTGGCGCGCGTGCGGGGGCAGCTGGGCGGGGACTATCCGCTCTACATCGCCGGGGAGGCAGTGCCGTCGCCCGCACCCCCGATCATCGACCGCTCGCCCATCGACACCGGTGTCGTGCTCGGCCGCTTTACTGCCGCGACGCCCCCGCAGGTCGACCGCGCGGTCTCGGCTGCGCGGGCGGCGCAGCCGGCGTGGATGCACGGCGGCTGGCGGGAACGGGTCGCGATCCTGCGGCGCGCTGCCGGCCTGGTGCGCGAGCGTAAGTTCGAGCTCGCGGCGATCATGAGCCTCGAGGTCGGCAAAGCCCGCGTCGAAGCGATGGGCGACGCCGAGGAGGCGGCCGATCTGATCGACTACTACTGCCAGCAGGTGGAGGACGCGAACGGGTTCGTACGCCAGATGGCGCGGGTCACACCCGTCGAGCACAACACCGACTTGCTGCGGCCGTACGGAGTGTTCGCCTGCATCGCTCCCTTCAACTTCCCGCTCGCGCTCTCAACCGGTATGTCGTCGGCCGCGCTGGTCGCGGGGAACGCCGTGGTGTACAAGCCGGCGGAGGAGGCGTCGTGGACGGGGCTCAAGCTGTACGAGATCTACCGTGACGCCGGGCTCCCGCCGGGCGTGTTCAACTACCTGTCCGGGTACGGGCCTGAGGCAGGTGAGACCCTGTGGCGCCACCCCGGGGTGGACGGGGTGGTGTTCACGGGCTCGAAAGCGGTCGGCCTGCGGATTCACCAGGGGCTCGCGACCCGTTGGATCAAGCCGTGCCTGCTCGAGATGGGCGGCAAGAACGCCGCGATCGTGATGGAATCAGCAGACCTGGACGCCGCCGCGGAGGGTGTCGTACGGTCGGCCTTCGGACTGCAAAACCAGAAGTGCAGCGCGACCTCGCGCGTGTACGTGCACGAACGGGTGGCGCGGCCGTTCCTCGAGCAGCTGGTCGGCAAGACGAGGGCGCTCAAGGTGGGGGACCCGACCGAGCGGGATGTCGTGTTGGGGCCGGTGATCAACGCGGAGGCAGTAGCAAGGTTCGAGCGGGCCGTGGCGCAGGTATCGCGGGAGAAAGGGGGGGCCATCCTGCACGGGGGTGAACGGCTCAGCGGCGCAAGCTTCGAGCGCGGGCATTTCGTCGCGCCCACGATCGCGCGGCTGCCGCTTTCCTCCTCGCTCTTCTGCGACGAGCTGTTCGTGCCATTCCTGGCTGTGGCGGAGGTTTCCGGGCTCGAGCAAGCGATCGCCGAGACCAACAAAGCGGAGTACGGGCTCACGGCGGGAATCTTCTCGAAGCGCGCAGAGGAGATCGAGCGCTTCTTCGACGAGATCGAGGCGGGTGTCTGCTATGTGAACAAGCGCACCGGGGCGACCACCGGCGCCTGGCCCGGGGCGCAGCCGTTCACCGGATGGAAGGGCTCGGGCTCCACGGGCAAGGGCGGTTGCGGCCCGTACTACGTCGCGCAGTTCCTGCGGGAGCAGAGCCGCACGGTGATCGAGGCATGAAGGATTACCCGCGCATCGTGGTCGCCCCCCCCGGACCGAAGGCGCGGGAGATCGTGGCACGGCAGGACCGCTGGGCGTCGACGTCCTACCCCAAGGAGTACCCGCTGGTGATCGCGCGCGGCGAGCGCGCCATGGTCGAGGATGTGGACGGGAACCGCTACCTCGACTTCATGGCCGGGATTGCGGTGGCGGCGACGGGCTACGGCCACCCGACGGTGGTCCGGGCGATTCAGGAGGCTGCCGGGCGTTTCCTCCACATCTGCGGCAGTGACTTCTACTTCGAGGGCTTCGCCGCGCTGTGCGAGCGGCTCGCCAAGCTCGCGCCGGGCCCGAGCCAGAAGCGCGTGTTCCTGGCGAACTCCGGGACCGAAGCAGTTGAGGGCGCGATCAAGCTGGCCCGGCATGCGACGGGTCGTCCGGGGCTGATCGCGTTCCTGGGGGCGTTCCACGGTCGCACCTACGGCGGCTTGAGCCTCACCGCGAGCAAGGTGGTGCAGCGCGCCGGGTTCGCGCCGTTCCTGCCCGAGGTGCATCACGTACCGTACGGCTACCGCTACCGCTGCGACTACTGCCGCGGTGAGCCCGTGTGCACGATGCGCTGCGTGACGGTCATCGAGGACGAGCTATTCGCGAAGCAGGTCGACCCCCAGAGCGTCGCGGCGATCTTCGTGGAGCCGATTCAGGGCGAGGGCGGCTACGTCGTCCCGCCGCCCGGCTACTTGAAGGCGCTGCGGGAGCTGTGCGACCGGCACGGGATCCTGCTGGTGTGCGACGAGGTGCAGAGCGGCATCGGGCGGACCGGAAGGATGTTCGCGTGCGAGTACGAAGGGATCGAGCCCGACGTCGTGCTGGTCGCGAAGGGCCTGGGCAGCGGCATGCCGATCGGGGCGATCATCGCGAAGCAATCGATCATGAAGTGGCGGCCCGGCGCGCACGGCAGCACGTTCGGCGGCAACCCGGTGTGTTGCGCCGCGGCGCTCGCGACGCTGGACGTCGTCGAACGCGAGCTGCTCCCCAACGTCGCGAAGTTGGGAGAGCGGCTGCTCAGCGGCACGCGGCGCCTCCAGGAAAAATACGCCGCGATCGGCGACGTGCGGGGGCGCGGGCTGATGATCGGCGTGGAGTTCGTGAAGGACCGCGCCACGCGCGAGCCCGCGCCGGAGATCCCGCACAAACTGGTGGAGCGCGCCTTCCGGAAGGGCCTGCTGCTGCTCGGGGCGGGGAAGAGCACGCTCCGCCTCGCGCCGCCGCTCGTGGTGGACGAGGAGGACGTGGATACGGCGCTCCGCATCATCGACGAGTGTCTGGATGAGCTGGACTGAAAGCGCCGTCGGCCGTCGGCCTTCAGCGGGATGCGCCGAAAGCTGATGGCGGGAAGCGCTTCCAAGGTGATGTCCATGCGCGACGCCATCGCCCGCTTCGTCCACGACGGCGACACCGTGGTCATCGAAGGGTTCACCCACCTCATCTGCTTCGCCGCGGGCCACGAGATCATCCGCCAAGGCCGCCGCGACCTCACGCTGTGCCGCCTCACGCCCGACCTGATTTATGACCAGATGATCGCCGCGGGCTGCGCCCGGAAGCTCGTCTTCTCGTGGGCCGGCAATCCCGGCGTGGGATCGCTGCACGCGTTCCGACGCGCGGTGGAGGGGAAGGGCGGGCCGCCGCTCGAGATCGAGGAGTACTCGCATTTTGGCATGGTCGCCCGCTTCGCGGCGGGCGCGGCCCGCCTCCCCTTCTGGCCGATGCGCAACTACATGGGCACTGACCTGCCGGCCGCGAATCCCCGCATCCGACACGTCACGTGCCCCTACACCGGAGCAGCCCTCGCGACCGTACCGGCACTGAACCCCGACGTGACCATCATCCATGCGCAGCGCGCTGACGCCCTCGGGAACACCCAGCTCTGGGGCCTGGTGGGCGTCCAGAAGGAGGCGGCGTTCGCCTCGGCGCACGTGATCGTGGTGGTCGAAGAGCTCGTGGAGGAGGCCGTGATCCGCTCCGACCCCAACCGCACCGCCGTCCCCGCCATGATCGTGGACGCCGTCGTGGTGGAGCCGTGGGGGGCGCACCCGTCGTACGCGCAGGGGTACTACGACCGTGACAACGATTTCTACGTCGCATGGGAGGCGATCTCGCGCGATCCGGACGCGCTCGAGCGCTACCTCGACGACTGCGTGCGCGGCGTGTCGGATCGGGCGGCGTACCTCGAGAAGCACCCGGGACTGACCGCACGGCTCAAAGCGGCAGCGCGATTCTGTTCCGGAGTGAATTACGGGTTCTGACGCCGCCTACACCCCCGACGAGATGATGGCGAGCGTCGCGGCGCGGGAGCTGGCCGACGGGGAGGTCGTATTCGTCGGGATCGGTCTTCCCAACCTCGCCTGCAACTTGGCGCGCGCCACCCATGCGCCACGTCTCGTGCTGATTTACGAGTCGGGCGCCGTGGGCGCCGCACCCGAGCGGCTGCCCGTGTCGATCGGCGATCCCGCGCTGGTCACGGGCTCCCTCATGGTCTGCGGCATGGTGGACGTGTTCCAGCTGCTGCTGCAAAACGGCAGGGTCGAAGTCGGCTTCCTCGGCGGCGCGCAGGTCGACCGCTACGGCAACATCAACACGACCGTCATCGGACCGTACGCGCGGCCGACGGTCCGGCTCCCCGGCAGCGGGGGGGCGGCGGAGATCGCGATTCACGCTCAGCGCACGCTCGTAGTCTCAAAGCTCTCGCCGCGCGCGTTTCCGGAGCGGGTCGACTTCATCACGAGCCCCGGACATCGCAGCGGAGGGGTGCCTCGCACCCAGCTCGGCATGCCGGGCGCGGGACCGGTCAAAGTGATCACCGACAAGGCGGTGCTCGAGGCGGACGAGGCGACCGGCGAGCTCGTCCTGGCGGCGCTCTATCCCGGAGTGGACCCGTCCGAGGTGCAGGCAGGCGTCGGGTGGCCGCTCGGGAGCCGGCCGCGGCTGGGACGCATCGATCCACCCACCGCGACGGACCTGCGGCTGCTCCGGCACGTGCTCGACCCCAAGCGGCTGCACCTCAAAGCATGAGGCGCGCCGTCGCAGTCGCCCTGTTGGTCGTCGCTGGTGCGCAGCGTCTGGGCGCGCAGGTCGACGTCGACTCCCTCGCCGCGCGGGTGCGGAAGGTCACGGACGCCTACCTCGCCGCCTACTTCGAGCGTCATCCAGAGGAGGCTACCCTCGCCGGCGTGTCCGGCGTCCGCCACGACCGCCTGCCCGACAACTCGCCAGTCGCCCGCGGGCGCTGGCAGGCGCGGGAAGATCGGTGGCTCGCGGAGCTGCGGCGGATCGATCCCGCTCTGCTCGAGGGGCGCCCCGAGTGGACGGCGTACGGCGTCATGCGCGCGTCGCTCGAGGGATCGGTGGCGACCCGGGTATGCCGGTACGAGCTCTGGAACGTGAGTCACGTGAACCGCGGCTGGTTGCCCATCGTCACGTCACTCGCCGCTGTGCAGCCGGTCGGAACCGAGGAGCTGCGCCAGCAAGCCCTCGCGCGGTGGCGGGAGATCCCTGTGTACATCGCGAGCGAGATGGCGAACCAGCGCGAGGGGCTGCGATTGGGCTACTCCGCGCCGCAGGGGAACATCCGTATCGTGATCAAGCAGCTCGACCAGCTGTTGGACGAGCGGATCGATCGATCGCCGCTGTATGGTCCGGCGTTGCGCGATTCCGCGCCCGGATTCGGCGACGAGCTGCGTCGCTTCATCACGAACGCCGTCGTGCCGACGATACGGCAGTACCGGCAATTCCTCGCCAAGGAGTACCTGCCGCGGGCGCGGAAGGTGATCGGCGTTTCGGCGAATCCCAACGGTGCGACGTGTTATCGGGGAGCGATTCAGGCGACGACGGGGCTCGCGCTCTCTCCCGACTCGATCCACCGGCTGGGTCGCGCGACGGTCGCCGAGCTCGAAGCAGAGATGCGAGCGATCGCCGAGCGGAGCTTCGGGTCGCGGGACGTCACCCCGGTACTCAAGCGGCTGCGTAACGACTCCAAGTACGCGTTCCGATCGCGCGAAGCGATGCTGACGTTCGCCGAGGCGGCGTTGGAGCGGGCCCAGCTGGCGATGCCGCGCTGGTTCGGCGTCCTGCCGCGGGCGGGCGTCGTCATCCGGTCCTATGCGGCGTTCCGCGAGCGGGAGAGCGTCGGCGAGTGGGACCCGCCCGCGGAGGACGGCAGCCGGCCCGGGATCTTCTACCTCAGCACGTACGACCCGAAGCACAAGCCCCGCGCGGACGTCGAGCCGCTCACCTTCCACGAGACGATCCCCGGACACCACTTGCAGGGGACGATCGCGCTCGAGCGGGGCGCCGCCATTCCGGCGATCGCCCGCTACTTCTGGTCGCCGGGTTTCGGCGAGGGGTGGGGCGAATACGCCGAGCAGCTCGCCGACGAGATGGGGATCTATTCCTCGGACACGACGCGCCTCGGGGCGCTCGCCGATCTCACCTTGTCCGCCGCGCTGCTCGTCGTGGACACGGGGATCAACGCGTTCGGATGGACGCGCGACGACGGCATCCAGTACCTCGAGGCCCACACGCGCGTCTCGGAACCCCGCGCAGCGGTGCCGGTGGATCGCTACCCCGTGTGGCCGGCGCAGGGTCTGTCCTACGCCCTGGGGCGCCTGGAGATCCGCCGGCTGCGGTCCCTCGCGGAGCAGGCCTTCGGCTCGAAGTTCGACGTCAAGGCGTTTCACGATCGGCTGCTGCAGGACGGCGCGATTCCTTTGCCGATGCTGCGCGAGCAGATCGAGCGATGGCTCGGCGGGCCGCGGTAGCGGTCGCCGTCCTGTGCGGTGCGGTGTCCTCCTCCCCCGCACCCGCCCAACGGGAGCCGGTCCTGAAGCAGGTCGACGTGCCGCACGCCTATTACTGGCGGGAGATGTACATCCCCCAGGCGACGAGCGGGCCGAGCGCGGTGACCTGGGCGCCGGATGGGACGGCGCTGATCTACTCGATGCAAGGCTGGCTCTGGCGCCAGCCCATCGGCTCCCCCGTCGCCGAGCAGCTCACGACGGGGGCCGGGTACGACTACCAGCCCGACTGGTCGAGCGACGGCCGGGCGGTCGCCTTCGCGCGCTACGCCAACGACGCGATCGAGCTTGAGCTGCTCGACCTGACGGCCGGCACCGTGCGAGCCTTGACGGCGAACGGCGCGGTGAACGTCGAGCCGCGCTGGTCGCCCGACGGCGGGCATCTCGCGTTCGTGTCGTCCCTGTACAACCGGCGCTGGCACATCTTCATCGCCAACCCGCAGAGCGGCGCGATCACCCGCTTGACCGAGGACCAGGACAGCGGGCTCCCCCGCTACTACTACAGCCGGTGGGACCACTATCTCTCGCCGACGTGGTCGCCGGACGGCAGTGAGCTTCTCTTCGTCTCGAACCGGGGCCA
>Ga0134085_10000601_pt1 | contig 12851 bp, 10 predicted proteins | sample 15_taG_10_FD_123125 | JGI IMG/M metagenome (GOLD analysis project Ga0134085, IMG submission 123125) | Grasslands soil microbial communities from the Angelo Coastal Reserve, California, USA - 15_D_Rain_20cm_2_09182015 | ecosystem: Environmental > Terrestrial > Soil > Grasslands ...
GCCGCGTCGGCCAGGCTCGGCGCGAGATCGTCGTACCCCACGCCCGCGTCCCCCGGCAACACGCTCGCGAGCCGTGCGAAGTACTCCTGCACTTCGGGCAGCACGCGAAGCGGCCGCTCGGCTGCGAGCAGCCGGCCCAGCGCGCGGATGAGGCGATGCGGCGCCGTGTCGGGCCATGGCATCGAGCCGTGGCCGGGATCGCTCCGCGCGGTGAGGGTGAGCGGCAGCCCCGTCTTCTCCGAGATCACGATGTGGCCGATCGGCGCCCGGAAGCCCGCTTGGACTTCGTCGACTTCATGTCGATCGCGCCGCGCCCGTAGAGGTATCCGTCGCGGATCGCGCCGCCGAACGGGTCCACCGTCCAGTAGCGCCGGTCGGCGTAGACGACGTCGATGTGGTGGTGGAGGACGATGCCCGGGAGCGAGCCGTCGCCGGCCAGGCGCGCCACGAGGTTGGCCCGGCCGGGCGCCGACTCCACGGTCTCGCTCGCGATCCCGTCGCGCCCGAGGACCGCCGTCAGGAACTTCGCCCCCTCGATCTCGTTGCCCGGCGGATTGGTGGTGTCGATCATGAGGTAGCGACGCAGGAGGTCCACCGCCTCCTCGCCGAGGGCAGTCCAGTCGATGCCCATCGAATGAGCCCTAGAACCCGAGGGCGGACTCGTCGATCGTCAGGTCTGAGAACGGCGGCAGTGAACCGCGATCGGCGCCCCCCAGGCGCGCGGCGAGGTGAAAGGCACCGCCGGACAACGCGTAGGCTTCGACGCTGCGAACTCCCGGCTCGACGATCCAGTAGTACGGAACTCGGTACCGCGCGTAGAGCTGAAGCTTGACGCCCCGATCGACTGCGAGCGTCGAAGGGGAGAGGATCTCGACGGCCAACGTGGGCGGTCCCTCGATCCCCCGGGCGCTCACGAGCGACAACCGTGCGGATTCGACATACACGACATCTGGCTGGACGACGGTCGTGTCGCTCAGGATGCAGTCGAGGGGCGACACAAAGACCTCGCCCAGCCCGTGCTCGTTGACGTGCTGTCGTAGGAGCGCGAAAAGCGCGCCGACGAGCCGCTGATGGCTCGAGCCCGGCGCCGCCGTCACGAACAGCTCGCCGTCGTGCAGCTCGTAGCGCCGCCCGTCGGCCGGCAGCGCCTCATAGTCCCGGTAGGTGAGGATGATTCGCGTCGGCATTTCCGCCATCCTGATCGGGAGTCTATCACTCCATCCGTGTTAGCGGATGGAACACGGAGGGAGAAATGTCTAATCTTTCAGACAGCTGAGCGCGGGGTGAAGCCGGCGACCGGGACGTACTGGTTGGGCCAGGAGAGGTCGTAGCCCTGCTCGTACGCGGCGTGACGCGTCCAGTACGGGTCGTAGAGGTGGGCCCGGGCGAGCACGCAGAGGTCGGCGCGCCCAGCGGCGATGATCGAGTTCACGTCGGCCCACGAGGCGATGTTGCCGACCGTCATCGTCGCGATTCCGGCCTCGTGGCGGATGCGGTCGCTGAACGGTGTCTGGAAGAGCCGGCCGTAGACCGGCCGCTGATCGGGCACCGTCTGGCCCGCGGAGACGTCCACGATGTCGCAGCCGTGGGCCCGCAGCAGCTTCGCCAGCTCCACCGCCTCGTCCGGCTCCATCCCGCCCTCGTGCCAGTCGGTCGCCGAGATCCTCACCGACGCGGGCTTCGCCGCGGGCCACGTCGCGCGGACGGCGTCGAACACCTCGAGCGGGTAGCGCGCTCGATTCACGAGCGAGCCGCCGTACGCGTCCTCGCGCGTGTTGGTCAACGGCGACACAAAGCTCGCGAGCAGGTAGCCGTGGGCGAAGTGGAGCTCGAGGAGGTCGAACCCCGCCTCGTCCGCCATCTGCACGGCCCGGACGAAGTCGTCGCGGACCATGTCCATGTCAAGCCGGTCCATCGCCCTCGGCACCTGACTGTGCGGGAAGTACGGAATGGGCGACGCGGCGATGAGCGGCCAGTTACCCGACTCGAGCGGCTCGTCGATCCCCTCCCAGAGGCGCCGCGTGGAGCCCTTGCGACCCGCGTGAGCGAGCTGGAGGCCGACCTTCGCCGGCGTGTGGGTGTGGATGAAGTCCACGATGCGCTTCCAGGCGGCGACGTGCTCGGGCTTGTACATGCCGGTGCAGCCGGGGCTGATCCGCCCCTCGCGGCTCACGTCGGTCATCTCCGTCATCACGAGCCCGGCGCCGCCGATCGCCCGGCTGCCGAGGTGGACGAGGTGCCAGTCGTTCGGCGTGCCGTCCTCCGCGGAGTACTGGCACATGGGTGAGCAGACGACCCGGTTGGCGAGCACCAGCTCGCGCAGCCGGAAGGGCGTGAACATCGGCGGGGGCGCCGGCGTCGCCGGCACCGTCACACGGCTCTGCGCCTCCGCCCTGGACGCGAACCAGCGGTCGACCGACTCGACGAACTTCGGGTCGCGCACCTTCAGATTCGCGTGGGTGACGCGGAGGCTTCGCGTCAGGAGGCTCATCGCGAACTGGATCGGCTCGAGGCGGCCGTGGTAGCGCTCGGTCTGCTCGAACCACTCGAGGCTCACCTGCGCCGCGCGCTGGAGGCTCTCGACCTCCGGCCGCCGCTCCTCCTCGTACGCGACCAGCGCTTTCTCCACCTCCTCGTGACGCTCGAGCGCGCGGCGGAGCGCGATCGCGTCCTCCATCGCGAGCTTCGTCCCCGAGCCGATCGAGAAGTGGGCGGTGTGCGCCGCGTCGCCGATCAGCACGATGTTCCGGTGATGCCAGCACGCGTTCTTCACCGTCGGGAAGTTGCGCCAGAGCGAGCGGTTTTTCAGAAGATGGTGGCCCCGGAGCTCCGCGGCGAACAGCCGCTCGGCGAACGCGATCGTCTGATCCTCGTCCGCCTGGTCGAGCCCCGCGCGCCGCCACGTCGCCTCCGTCGTCTCGAGGATGAACGTGGACATCGACGCGTTGTACCGGTACGCGTGGACCCGCCAGAGGCCGTGGTCCTCCTCCTTGAAGACGAACGTGAACGCGGGGTACGGAAACGTGGTGCCGAGCCAGACGAACTTGTTCCCTCGCCAGTCGATGTGTGGCCGGAAGTGCTCGGCGTAGCGGCTCCGCACGACGCTGTTGACGCCGTCGGCGGCGAGCACGAGGTCGGCGTCCGCCCAGGCGCCGAGGTCGCCGACCTCGGTCTCCCAGCGGAGCCTCACGCCGAGCTCCGCGCAGCGGCGCTGCAGGATGTCGAGCAGGAGCTGCCGCGACAGGCCCGAGAAGCCGTGGCCCGTGGAGGTCAGCACCTCGCCCCGGTAGTGGATGTCGATGTCGTCCCAGTGGGCGAAGTTCCGCGTGATCTCCCCGTACGTCTCGGGGTCGGCCTCGGCGAAGGTCTCGAGCGTCGCGTCGGAGAAGACCACGCCAAACCCGAACGTATCGTGAGGCCCGTTGCGCTCGACGACGAGGATGTCGTGCGCCGGATCCGCCTTCTTCATGAGCAGGGCGAAGTAGAGCCCCGCCGCCCCGCCGCCGATACTGACGATCCTCACGCGGGTATTTTAGGCTAGAATCCCGTCAGGGCTTCCCACCGAACGCGCGCGTCAACCTTCACCCGGAGGACGAACCATGACCGTCCGAAGCTTTCCTCTCACCCTCGCCGTGCTACTGGCGCTCGGCGGGGGCGCCGCCGCCGCCCAGGACAAGGTCGGCACGGTCCACTTCCCGACGTCGTGCAGCGCGCCGGTCCAGGGGGAGTTCGAGCGCGCCGTGGCCATGCTCCACTCCTTCTGGTTCTCCGCCTCCACCGCCGCGTTCGCGGCGGTCGCCCAGAGCGACCCGGGTTGCGCCATGGCGCACTGGGGCGTGGCCATGAACCTCCTCGGCAATCCCTTCGGCTGGCCGCCATCGCCGAAGGCGCTCGCCGACGGCTGGGCGGCCGTCGAGCGCGCGAAGGCCGCGGGCGCCAAGACCCAGCGCGAGCGTGACTACATCGCGGCGATCGAGACCTTCTATAAAGACGCCGACACCGTGGAGCACCGGACTCGCGCGCTCGCCTACCGGCAGGCGATGGAGCAGCTCGCGGCGCGCTACCCGGACGATCGTGAGGCGGCGGTCTTCTACGCCCTGGCGCTCAACGCGACGGCGCTCCCGACGGACAAGACGTATGCCGATCAGTTCAGGGCCGCGGGGATCCTCGAGAAGGTGTTCGCCGCGGAGCCGCAGCACCCGGGCGTCGCGCATTACCTGATCCACAGCTACGACTACCCGCCGATCGCCGAGAAGGGGCTCACCGCCGCGCGGCGTTACGCCTCGATCGCGCCGGCGGCGCCGCATGCGCTCCACATGCCGTCGCACATCTTCACGCGGCGGGGCTACTGGGGGGAGTCCATCGAGGCCAACCGCGCCTCCATCAGCGCCATCAGCAGCCACTTCGACCAGCTCCACGCGCTCGACTACCTCGCGTACGCCTATCTCCAGACGGCGCAGGACGGGGCGGCCAAGCGCGTGGTCGATCAGGTGAGCGAGCTCCCCAAGGTCAACGTCGAGCACTTCGTCACCGGCTTCGCGCTCGCGACGATCCCGTCGCGTTACGCGCTTGAGCGGGGTCGCTGGTCGGAGGCCGCGGGGCTCGCGCTCTTCGGCAAGGAGTTCCCGTGGGGTCGCTTCCCGCAGTCCGAGGCGCAGCTCGTCTTCGCACGCGCGCTCGGCGCCGCGCGGAGCGGCGACGTCGCGGCCACCCGGCGGGACATCGACCGCCTCGCCGCGCTGCGCGACGCGCTCGCCGCGGCGAAGGTCGGCTATTGGGCCGAGCAGGTCGACATCCAGCACGCGGTTGCGTCCGCCTGGATGGCGCGCGCCGAGGGGAAGAAGGACGAGGCGCTCGCGCTCCTCAGGGCCGCCGCCGACCGCGAGGGCGCGACCGAGAAGCACCCGGTGACCCCGGGTCCGCTCGCGCCGGCGCGCGAGCTCCTCGCCGAGATGCTCCTGGAGGCGGGCGAGCCGGGCCAGGCGCTGCAGGAATTCGAGGCGTCGATGCGCGTCGAGCCGAACCGTTTCAGGGGGCTCGCCGGCGCGGCGCGGGCCGCGAACCTCGCGGGCGATCGGACCAAGGCGCGAGCCTACTACTCCGAGCTCCTGGCGCTCGGCGAGAAGGCCGACGCCGAGCGACCCGAGCTCCGCGAGGCAAGGGCGTTCCTCGGCAAGTAACCCCGAACCGGGAGAGAGCCATGAAGAGACGCGAATTCCTCAAGCTCGGAGCCGTCGCCACCGGGACGTTCGCCGTCCTCGGCACGCTGCGTGTGGGCAGCCGGGCGGTGTCGGCCCAGAGCGGAGCGGTCCCGGCCGTGGACCGTCTCGTGATGACCAACGTCGTGGACAACGTGTACGACGTCTTTGCGAAGGGCGGGAAGCTCGACACGATCAGCGTGCAGCGGACTCCGCTGGAGCGTGACGACACGCTGCTTGCCGAGCACGGGCTTGCCTATCACCTCGAGTCCCTCCGGGGCTCCGACCGCCGGGAGATCCTGCTCGACTTCAGTCTCACGGAGCGGAACCTCCTCAACAACTACGCGGTCCTCAAGGTCGATCCGAGTAGGGCGGACGCGCTGATCCTGAGTCACGGCCACCGCGATCATTATGGCGCCCTCCCCGCCCTCGCACGCCTCGCGCACGGCAAGCTCCGGCCCGGCCTCACCCTGCATGCGGGCGGCGAGGACACCTTCTGCCATCGAGTCGTCGTCACCCCGGTCGGCACCGTGGACGGGGGCCAGCTCGACCGCGGAGCGCTGGAGGCGCAGGGGCTCAGGGTGGTCCTCTCGAAGGACCCGACGGTCATCGCCGGCCACGCCTTCACGTCGGGCCAGATCCCGCGGCTGACCGACTTCGAGCGGCCGCCGGCAGCCGCGCGCCTCGAGGCAGGACCGATGGGCTCCGCGTGCTCGGTAACACACTTCGGCGCGACCAAGGTCGAGGCCAAGCCGGGCGAGCTCGTGTCGGACACCTTCCAGGGCGAGCACGCCACCGCCTACCACGTCAAAGACCGCGGGCTCGTGGTCATCACGTCGTGCGGTCACGCCGGCGTGATCAACTCTGTCCATCAGGCCCAAAAGGCGAGCGGCGTTTCCAAGGTCCACGCGATCGTGGGCGGCTTCCATCTGGCGCCCGCCCCCGACGAGATCGTCGCGAAGACCGTCGAGGCGTTCAGGGCGATCGACCCCGACTACATCATCCCGATGCACTGCACGGGGTTCAACACGATCGTGGCCGTGCACCACGCGATGCCGAAGAAGCTCGTCATGCCGTCCACCGGCACGCGCGTGATCTTCGGCGCCTAGCGCAGTACACCCCAACCAAGGAGGCTGGCGCCATGGCCAAGGTGCTTCGTTGTGGCGATCTAATGCCGGGCTGCAACTTCGTCGCCGAGGGGAAGGACGTCGCAGATGTGATGGCGAAGGGCGTGGAGCACGCCAAGAAGGCGCACGGGCTGTCTCAGATCCCGCCCGACCTCGCGAAGAAGGTCCAGGCGGCGATCAAGGACAAGTAGCGGGGGGTTCGGTTACAGTCGCCAGTTCCCTGGCGTTACGTCTGCTCCTTGTCTGGGGAGCCAAGCTCGCTCGATCGGCTCAGGTCGAGCATCTCGGGCAGATGCTGAGCCCCGTCGGTCAGCTCGATTTGGGTGACAAGTTTCATCCGAGTGACGATCTCCTGAATCCGCGAAAGGGCCTCCAGGATCTCGTCAGTACGCTCACGCCCATTCGCGTCCGCCTTGTCGGCCAGGAGGCAGGTATGTCCCATGGCGGCCGCCAGCGGGTTGTTGATCTCGTGCGCGGCCGCGGCGGCGAGGCCGGCGACGTACCGGAGGATGTCTCGTCTCCGGCCGGCCGCTTCGGCCTCCTTGCGGTGCGTGATGTCACGGGCGATCAGCGACGCCCCGACGATCCTCCCGCGCGCGCCCCGGATCGGCGATACCGTGACGGACACGTCGACGCGCCGCCCGTCCTTCCTTACCCCTACGGTCTCGCAGTGCTCGACCCGTTCACCGCATGCGACGCGCTTGAGGATCTTCGGCAGCTCGTCCGCCGGGATCGTGGTCCCGATTGGCCACCGCCCGATGACCTCGCGGGCCGAGTACCCGTAGAGCCGCTCGGCGCCTGCGTTCCAGCTCGTGATTATGCCGTCGAGTGTCTCGCCGATGATCGCGTCGTCCGAGGACTCCACGATCGAAGCGGCCAAGGCCAGCGCCGCTTCGGCCCGGCGCTCCTCGACGACGGGGCCAGCGGCAGCGCCATTGTTGCCACCGTTCCCATGAAGGTCTGCAGCAGCAGGAGCGAGTCCTTGTGGGTCTGGACCCTTCGTGCGGGAGACCCCCACACCGTTCCGTTGCGCCGTGAGTCGCGCCATGAAGTAAAGTGTGATCGATAGTAGGTCCTAATATCTGCTCACAATTGCTCACCCTTTGGTTATGCGGGAGCATGGTTTTGTTCGACAGCTACGACAGATAGCTAGTACTGGCGCCCCTAGTCGTGGAGGACGATACTCAGGAGGGAACTGTGAACGTGCAGGCCGCCATTATAGTCAATGAGGCCCAGCTTCCGAAACTTGTTCATAAAGAAACTCACCCGCGACCGGGTTGTACCGACCATTTCGGCCAGTGTTTCCTGACTGATCCTGGGAACGACGAGCTCGTGTTGCCCTTCTTTGCCGAAGCGGGTCAGCAACAACAGAATCCGAGCCAGCCGTTTCTCACTGGAATTGAACAGCTGATCAACCAAGTCCTCTTCGATCCGAGTATTACGGGACAGCAGGTACGACATGAAGAGCTCTGAGAATGCGCGTTCATCATGCAGCATCCGTATCATCGTTTCTTTCTTGATTCGAAGGATAGAGCACTCGGTCATCGAGGTCGCCGTGGCCATGCGAAGGGGCTGTCCCGCCAGGCCTCCTTCGCCAAAAAAATCGCCGCTCCCCAAGATTGCGACGACCGCTTCTTTCCCGCGCGCGGATAGGACCGTCAGCTTCACCTTACCCTTCTCAATGTAAAACACCGCGTCCGCGGGACTGCCCTGCGAGAAGATGGTGTGTTTCCTTCGGTACTCCTTAACGGTCTCTGCCCCACGGACTTTCGCAAGGTACGTCCCGAGAGCGAATGGCGCGGCCCTTTTCTGTGTCATGAGTCGCCCCTTCATTCCGTCAGGGATTCTCACTGACCTATTGGTTGGTCACCGCGTTCTTCAAATCTAGCCCGGCGGCTCAGACGGAGTCAACAAGGTCGCGCGGCCGATGGGGCGCGCCTGAACCGGGCCAACAGGAACCGGAGCGCGAGCTCGAGCTTCCGCGCCCGCAGATCCTCCTCGCCCAGCGCGACGCGGGCGAGGAGCCGGCACAGGCGCCGGTCGGCCGCCGCGGCCCGGATGACCGTGTCCACGAGGGCGGGCCGCGCGAAGAGCCGGCGCTGGATCCTGAGCGAGTCGGCGAGCTCCCGGCCGATCTCCCGCCGCCACCGCGCCTCGTAGGACGCGAGGGCCGCCGCCCCACACGCGCCCCGCGCGAGCGCCTCGGCCGCGGTCTCGGCCGCGAGCCGGCCGGTCACCATCGCGTGGTAGATCCCCTCACCCGTGTAGCCGTTGACGAACCCCGCGGCGTCGCCGCAGACGAGGACGCGGTCGGCGTAGGTCCGCGCGAGGGGGCCGCCGAGCGGCAGCCGGTAGGCCTTGAAGTTCTTCGGATTCGAGTCGCCGGTGACGACGCCGCGGGCGCGCGCGTCCGCCAGGAAGCGCGCGTGATGGACGTAGGGCGCGCCGTCGAGCCGCTCCTTGAAGAAGGACAGGAGGAAGCCGACGCCCGCGTCCACGTGGTGACGCTTCGGGAAAACGTAGCCGTATCCCGGGTAGCCCTTGTAGCCGTAGGCGACGTAGATCGTGTCGGGATCCGCGGGGGCGAGCTCGGCGAGGTCGGTCTCCTCCATCGTGTCGATCGCCAGGGCGCCCAGGGAGAAGCCGTCGCCGAGTCCCGCCTGGCGCGCCACGACGCCGTTCACGCCGTCGGCTCCGATCACGATCCGCGCGGCGAAGACGCGCCCGTCCACGGCGCGCACGGCGACCCCATCGCGGGCGAAGCGGAGCTCGGTGACGCGCACGGCCTCGAGCACACGGGCGCCCACGGCGCGCGCCCGCGCCAGCAGCGCCGCGTCGAACTCCGTGCGCCGGAGCGTGAGATAGAAGGGCTCGTCCGACTCGGCGAGCACCGACGCCCCCGACGGGCCTTCCATCCGCACCTTCCGGATCTCGTGGATCGTGACGGTGGTCCGGAGATAGTCCACGAGCTCGGGAAACCGCCGGTAGACGCCGTAGCGGATGCCGCCGCCGCACGGCTTGTCGCGCGGGAACCGCTTCTTGTCGACAAGCAGCGTGGACACGCCACGCGCGGCGAGCGTCATCGCGGCCATGGCGCCGGCGGGACCGCCGCCGACGACGACGACGTCGGCCCCGGGTCTCACGGCGCGCGCTCCCGGCGCCACCCGCGCCACGCCAGCGCGGCCGCCGTCCCCTGCGAGAGGACGAGCCCCGACACCCAGATCACGGTCGCGAGCCCGACGCGGTGGGCGATACCCTCGGCGAAGTCTTCGACGACGTGCGGCACGATGAACGGCAGGCCGGCCAGGAAGACTCCGACCGTGGCCGCGCGCCGCGTCATGCGCCTGGGGCTCCGTGCACGGGGACTATTCTAGGGCGCGGACGAGTACAATGCGCCCATGCCCGAGTTCCTCCCGATCGTCCGCCGGTGGTTCGCGGAGACCTTCAGCGAGGCGACACGCCCGCAGCGCGAAGGCTGGGAGGCGATCGCCTCCCAACGCGACACCCTGATCGTCGCCCCGACGGGCTCGGGCAAGACGCTCGCCGCGTTCCTCTGGGCGCTCGACCACCTCCACCGCCTCGGGCTCGAGCAGCGGCTGGAGGACCGCGTGTACGTGGTCTACGTCTCACCGCTCCGCGCCCTGAACAACGACATCGAGAAGAACCTCCGCGCGCCGCTCGCAGGGATCCGGGCGAGAGCTGCGGCCGACGGGATGAGGCTCCCCGAGGTGCGGGTGGCGGTCCGCACCGGCGACACCCTCGCTGCCGCGCGTCAGGCCATGACACGCCGACCGCCGCACATCCTGATCACCACGCCCGAGTCGCTCTACATCCTGCTCACGAGCGAGCGGTTCAGGCCGGCCCTCGCTCACGTACGCACGTTGATCATCGACGAGGTCCACGCCCTCATGGGCAACAAGCGCGGCGCGCACCTCGCCCTCTCGCTCGAGCGGCTCGACGCCCTGGTCGAAGCGCAACGACCGGGAACGCGGCCCCAGCGTATCGGCTGCTCGGCCACGGTCAGCCCCCTCGACGCGACGCTCGACTTCCTGACGGGCGCCGGGGCGCGCGACCCGGTCGTCGTGGACGCCGGCTTCGCACGCGAGCTGGACCTCCGGGTGGTGGCGCCGGTAGACGACTTCCTCACCGCGACGAGCGACACGATCTGGGACGCGACGCTCCAGCTCGTCGCCGAGCTCGTCCTGGCCCACCAGACGACCCTCGTATTCTGTCAGAGCCGGCGGGCAGCGGAGCGGATCGCGCGCGACCTGAACGACCGCATCGGGGACGGCAAGGTCGCCGCCCACCACGGCTCGCTCTCCCGCCGGGCCCGGCTCGAGGCCGAAAACCGCCTGAAGCAGGGCGAGCTCAAAGCGCTGGTCGCCACGTCGTCCCTGGAGCTCGGGATCGACGTCGGCGCGATCGACCTGGTCGTACAGCTCCAGTCGCCCCGGAACATCGCTGCGGCGCTTCAGCGCGTGGGCCGCGCGGGCCACCTCCTGACCCGCGTCTCCAAGGGGCGGATCGTCGTCACCCGGGGCGAGGAGTTGCTCGAGGCCGCCGCGGTCGTGCGCTCCATCCGTGCACGCGAGCTCGATCAGATCGCGGTGCCCGAGGCTCCGCTCGACGTCCTGGCGCAGCAGATCGTCGCCGCCGTCGCCGCCGAGTCGGTGAGTGTCGACACGCTCTGGCGTCGCTTCCGGAACGCCGCGCCGTACCGCACGCTCTCGCGCGAGGACTTCGTCGCGGTCGTGCGGGCGCTCGCCGAGCCGCTCCCCGCGGAGGTCAAGGGCGCGGCGCCGCGGATCCTCTGGGACCGGGTGAACGACCGGCTCCATGCGCGGCGTGGCAGCCGCTTCCTCGCTCTCACTTCGGGCGGGACGATCCCCGACGCGGGGCTCTTCGATGTCTTCGTCGCCGAGACCGACCTCAAGGTCGGCACGCTCGACGAGGAGTTCGTCACCGAGAGCCTCCCGGGCGACGTCTTCCTCCTCGGGTCGCACGCCTGGCGGATCGTCAAGGTGCGCGCCGACCGTGTGCTCGTCGATGACGCTCAGGGCATGTCGCCGACGATCCCGTTCTGGAAGGGTGAGCACCCGTCCCGCTCGTGGGAGCTCGGCCTCGCCGTCGGCCGCCTCCGCCGCGACGCCGCCGACCGTCTGGACGCCGCAGATTTCGTGGACTGGGCAGAGCGCGAGTGCGGGCTCGATGCCCACGCGGCGTCGGCGATGCGGCAGTGGCTCGTGAAGGCCGGCGAGGTCCTCGACGGCGTCCCCGACGACCAGGGCGTGGTCGTCGAGTCGTTCGCCGACGAGCTGGGCGGGCGCCACGCGATGATCCACTCCGTCTTCGGCATGCGGATCAACGGCGCCTGGGGCATGGCGCTCCGCGAGAAGCTCCGGCGCACCTTCGGCACGGTCGCCGAGGCGAGCCACGTCGACGACGGCATCCTTCTCTCGTTCGCCCCGGGCCAGGTTCCGCCAGGACCCGAGCGGCTCGTGCGGCTCGTGGCGCCAGAGGAGGTCGACACGCTCCTGGGTACGGCACTCATCGGCTCACCACTCTTCGCGACCCGCTTCCGCCACGCGGCGGTGCGCGCCCTCTATATTCCGCGGATGTTCCGGGGCGCGCGCACGCCCGCGTACCTCCAGCGCCTCAAGGCCGACGCGCTCCTCGAAGCGGTTGGCGGCCGGGCGGAGTTCCCGGTCGTGGCAGAGACCCTGCGCGAGTGCTTCAGCGACGCGTTCGACGTCCCGCGGCTCAGGCGCCTCCTCGAGCGGATCCACGACGGGGAGCTCTGGACGCGCCACGTCGACACGCCGCTCCCCTCGCCCTTCGTGTACCCCCTCCTTCTCGCGTGGGACTGGGCGTACCTCGGCGCCGGCCACGCCGAGGAGCGCCGGAGCGACGCGGTCGTCATGCGGAAGGCCTGGAGCGTGAGCGCGGGCCCGTTGAGGCCGGAGATCGTCGCGACGGTGGAAGCGGAGCTCCAGAAGACCACGCCCGAGCGCCGGGCGCGCGACGCCAACGAGCTGGCCGCGATCCTCGACGACCTCGGCGATCTCACGGCGGCGGAGGTCGCCGAGCGCGCGCTCGGCGACGCCGACGAATTGGTCGCCTCGCTCCACGGCGAGCGCCGGGTCGTCCAGGTGGAACTCGCGAGCGGCCGCCGCGCGTGGATCGCGGCGTCCGACGCGCCCCTCTACGCTGCCGTCGCGACGCCCGAGGGGCTCGAGCGCGTGGCGCTCAGACTCACCCGGACGCGCGGCCCCGTGACCCCCGGGTGGCTCGCCGCGCGCTACGGCCTTCCGCCGGAAAGCGCCGCCGAGGCGCTCGAGCGCCTGACCGCGCAGGGGCTCGTGCGTCGTGGCGAGTTCCTCGCCGACCAACCCGCGCCGCAGTACGTCCACGTCGCGGTGCTCGAGGAGATCCAGCGTCGGCAAGTCCATGCGCGCCGCGTCCCGCGCCCGGTGGCCACCGCCGAGCGCTTCTCCGCCTTCCTGCTCCGGCGGCACCATCTCCATCC
>Ga0134085_10000607_pt1 | contig 12779 bp, 14 predicted proteins | sample 15_taG_10_FD_123125 | JGI IMG/M metagenome (GOLD analysis project Ga0134085, IMG submission 123125) | Grasslands soil microbial communities from the Angelo Coastal Reserve, California, USA - 15_D_Rain_20cm_2_09182015 | ecosystem: Environmental > Terrestrial > Soil > Grasslands ...
CCCGCGGACGAAGTTGGGGACTCGGGCCAGCCGCTCCTGGGCATCTGACGACCAACCCACGTTTCCCGTTTCCCGTTTCCCGTCCTCGAACGCGTCGTCCCTGCCCGTCGTCACCATCTTCCGCACCGTCTCGAGTGGTTGCGCTGGAACTGTCCGCCCGCCGATCTCGACGCCGAGCGAGGCGACGAGCTGCGTTTCCATCGGATTCGTCAGCATCGCAACAACGCGGCCGCACGTGGGACACTTGAATGCGGCGGCCAGCGTGCCGTCGCCGGGAAGCGCGCGCTCCTCGAAGGTCATCTGCCGGTCGCAGTCGACGCACAGAAATTTCATAGCCGCTCCGCGAGCGTCTGCCATATTGCGTCGCCCGGATTGAAGGGGATGCGGGCGAGCAGGGGGATTGCGAATTCGCGCGACAGGGTGTCGCCACCGTCTCCCGGGAATTGCGGCCCCGCCATGTTTTCGATCACGCCGAGGAGCCGCGCGCCGCGCTCGCGGGCGGCGTTGAGCGCACGCCGCACCGCGTCGGCTGACTCCACGGTCGCGATGGTCACGGCGAGCACGTCGGGCGGCGCCGGGAGCAGGTCCAGCAGCTCGTGCAGCCGGGCCACGCCGGGCGGCAGATCCACGAGCAGCACGTCGAGCGCGCCCCATGTCACGTCGCCCAGCAGCTCGCGCAGGGCCGCCGCTTCCAGCGCGCCGCGCCAGATGAACGCGTCGCTCCCGGGCCCTTTGAACGCCAGCGGCTTGCCGTCCTCCAGCAGGTGCGCCATCGACACGCAGCGTACGCCGTCCGTGCCCGCCACCGGCTCCACTCCGCCGGCGGTAACGGCGAGCGGGCCTCGGGCGTCGAGCAGGCGCGCCAGCGTGGGACCGTTCAGGTCGGCGTCCAGCGCGCCCACCCGCCGGCCGGCTCGCGCCAGCGCCCGCGCGAGGAGCGCCGTGACGAAGCTCTTGCCGACGCCTCCCTTGCCGCTCATCACGGCGACGATGCGGTGTACCGGCGCGAGCCGCTCGGCCACGCGCCGGTGCTGGGCGCCGACCTGCTCGCCCAGGCCTGAACGGTCGGCCTCGGTCAGCTGATGATAGGTGCGGATGTGGAGCGGTGGCGGCATTTGCAAATAATGCCTCCGGTGTGCCGGCCCCGCCATGCGCGGCGGGCTGCCTACCGCTCGAGGATGGTCTGCTTGCCGTTGTGCCGCAGCCGGACGCCCAGGCGCGTGGCGTCGGCCTCGAGCCGGCGCCGCACTTCTCCTCCGAACCAATCGGTGTCGTCGACGATCAGGAACCCGCCGGGCACGACCCGTTGCGAGAGCTGCTCAATCTCGGACCACACGATGGCCGGGTCGTGGCTACCGTCGAGGTACACCAAGCTGAATTGGTCCACCGGTCTCTTGGCGCCGTCGATCCAGAGGTAGAGCCCGGCTCCGAGCGTCTGCAGGAAGAGCGTCGAATCCATCATGTAGTGAATGTGATTCGCGTAGGGGGCGAGGTTTCGCTTCATCGCCCGATAGTGCCGCTCGTCGTATAGGGAAGACGACCCCTCATACGGCCGGGTGCCGTACGGGTCGACAGTAAGCAGCAGCGGGTGCCGGGTGCCGCGCGGATAGACGTCGTTCAACACCCGCAGCATGAGCAGCGCGGACCCGCCGCTGCGCGTACCGATCTCCAGCAGCGGCGGTGGATCGGGCACGCGGGGGGCTCGGGCTACGGTACGAGCCAGCTCGAGGAGGAAGCGGCTCTTCGTGTCGCTCTGGCGCCGGCACCAGAAGACATGCCAGCGGAGCCGTCGGTCCGAGATCATGCCGCTAACATAGGGCCGCCGTGTGCCGCTGGCACTCCCCGTGCACTCCGTCTAGCTTTTTCCCTTCACGCCATGATCGACGCACTGAAGCAGAAACTCCAGGCCGAAGTCGAGCGCTTGAATCACGAGATCTCCTTTGTCCTACCGAAAGAGATCGAAAAGGCGCGCGCTCACGGCGACCTGCGCGAGAATTCCGAATACAAGGCCGCGCTCGAGCGCCAACAGTTCGCGCAGGCGCGCGTGCATCATCTCCGCCTGCGGCTCTCGAAACTTTCCGACGTCCGCGAGCAGGACATTCCGCGGGACCGCGTCGGCTTCGGCTCGCGAGTGACCGTCGAGGACATCGATACCAAGAAGAAGGAGATCTACGCACTGACACTCGGGGAGCTCATCGAGGGCGAAGATGGCGTCCAGGAGATGCCGGTCTCGATGGCGTCGCCCCTGGGGCGCGCGCTCCTGGGCGGCAAAGTCGGGCAGAAGGTCGAGATCAGCCTCCCCATGGGCAAGCGCAAACTCAAGATCGTAGCGCTGCACACCGTGCACGACTTGGCGGAGCGGTCTTGACTAACGTCTTCAGGTGTTGTCAGTTAGACTCACGAAAAGTGACCAATCCCGGGGGGAGCGCATGACGTCGGTTCGTCTACTGACCGCTGCGGCGGTCTTCTTGCTTTCCGCCCCTACGGCAAGCCTCGCCCAGGCCGATCTCGACCGGACCGTCGCCGGCGGCGGCAGCTTCCCCGTCGGTTGGCACGTGCGCACTGAGCCGAGTCACCAAACCGGCCAACCGGCGCCGCTCGATAACGTGAAGTTCACGAGCATGGGCGATGGGCTGCACACGACCGTGGGTCCGGCGGCGATTTACTGGCGCGATCGCGACACGATCTCGGCCAATTATCACGTCGTCGCGAAGCTGAGTCAGATGAAGAACCCGGCCCATCCCGAAGCGTTCGGTATCCTGATCGGTGGGAAGAACCTCGCCGATTCCGGCCAGCGGTACACCTACTTCCTCGTGCGCCCGATCGATGGCATGTACTCGATCCGTCGCCGCGGCAGTTATGCGACCCGCCCCACTGCGGTCATCGAGTGGACCCCTAGCGACGCGGTGACGAAAGCCGACTCGAGCGGCCGGGCGACAAACGAGCTCAGCATTCAGGTGCAGGCTGGAAAAGCGAAGTTCATGGTGAACGGCAAAGAGGTGTACACCGGCGATGCCGCGAACCTCGACGTGAATGGCGTCGTCGGCTATCGCATCAATCACAATCTCGACGTCCACTTGGGTCCGCTCGGGATTCACAAACTGTGACCCACGCAACCGGTGCGGCCGGTGAAGATAGCTTTTCGTTCACTCCGTTCACGCGGCACCCCTTCTTCACGCAGGTGAATCGCTGGATCATCGACAAGGTGATCGGACCGGGGCGCCAGATCATCGTGGATCTCGGCTGCGGCCCGGGCGCCGTGACCAAGCTTATTCTGGAGCGTCTCTCGGGGGCCGAGCCGCCGCCACATGTCATTGGCGTCGACCCGTCCCCCTCGGCCATCGCGAGAGCGCGCGCCTGTATCTCGTCGCGCTTCGCAGAGTTCAAGGAGGGGACCGCTGAGCTCCTATCGCGTCTCGTCCCCCCCGCCGATGCCGTCGTCTTCCTCAATGCGATTCATTTGGTGCAGGACAAACGCCAGGTGTTGGGTGAGATCCGCAAAGCACTCAAACCGCGCGGTCTGCTGGGATTCAATTCGACGTTCTTCAACGGCGCCTACGTCGAGGGCACGGGCGGCTTCTGGCGTCGCTGGGTCGTGCGCGCCGTCCAAGTGCTACGGGAACAGGGAATCGCCGTCAAACACGAAGGACATGCGGCGGCCATGCAGTGGCTCTCGGCCGAAGAGTATGCGCAAGCCTGCCGGGATGCCGGGTTGCGACCAACGTCGGTCGAGCTCGTCACAGTCGATATGTCGGCGGAGAGCCTGGCTGACATCGGCCGCTTTTCGCTGTTCATCGAGGGTGCACTGCCAGGTGTGCCGCTCCAGGAAGGATCGGATGCGCTGCAGATCGGCCTGGAGCGCACCATGGACGAGCTCAAGGTTGATTCGGTGCAGCGGAATTGGCTGGAGGTTGTAGCCGAAGCGGATTGAGTCCCGCCCAGATCGTCACCGCGAGCACCAGCAGCGCCCCCACTGTAATCACGTTCAGGGATTCGAGCACCGCGCGCAGATGTCCGCCGATGAGCAGCGGCGCGGTCAGCGTCAGGCAGACGAAAGACGCCCACCACGCAAACCACGGCAGCCGCGCCTTCCTTCCCCGAATGACCCGCCACACCAGCCAGTACCCCGCGAGCAATGTGACGAAATGCGCTTTCCATGCAAGCGGGGACACGAGCGTCATCAGGCATAACCCCACGGCGACCTCACTAAACACCGAGGGATCCGCGAGTCCCGGTGGGTTGCGACGAAACGCGAATGCGAGGGCGATGAGTACAACAGCCACGACGCCGTAGAACACGTGCACAACACGCGTCGTCGGCCAGGACGCCACCGGGTACCGCAGCGGATCGCGGGCACCACCTTCCACGCTCAGCAGACGCTTCATAGCCGAGAGCAGTGACTGATTCGGGTACACGGGCGTCGGGTCGTTCGTCTCCACTGCCGCGCGGGTACGCCATGATGTCCACCGCTCAGCCATTGTTGCGGGTCCAAATGTCACCAGCGGAAGCACGACGTCCAGCACCAGGAGAAAAGCCGCCGTCCACGCCGCTGCCCGCCACGCGCGCTTATAAAGGAGGTAGGGAAGGAAAAGCAGCGGTACTGCGCGGAGGCTGGTCGCAGTCGCGAGTGCCAGGCCGCCTAGCGGCTCGCGCCGCCGTTGGAAGAGGTAGAACGCCAGCAGCACGAGGAACATGACATACAGATTGATCTGTGTGTGTTGGAGATGCTCCTGAAGTAGCCGCGCCGTCATCAGTACCGGCACCAGTACGGCGGACGACGTAAACGGTGCCGGTTCCTCTCCGACCAGACGCGCCATCAGTCGACAGCTTCCCCAAACGGTGGCCACGCTGCCGAGTTGCCAGAGGAGGAGAGCGATCGGCAGGGAGACCCGCGCCAGGAGGGCCAGACCGGCGGCCAGAAAGAGGAAGAACGGCGGCCACGTATTGATGGGAAGGCCGTACGGATCACCGCCCTGTAAGACAACTTCTCCAACTTGCGTGTAGCCGGTGAAGACGACGCCATCGAGCCGGCCCAGGCTGCGCCCGACCTCCCACGCTGCCGCGAGCACCAGGACTACTCCGATCGCGCGGCGCCAGCTCACTCGAGCACGAACGTCAGTCGCTGGAACGATTCCCGTAGTGCAGCCTCCACGACGTCCGGTGTTTCGCCGCGTGCAAAGATGAATCCCGGATACCGCGATCCCTCCGGAAATGGAACAAGCCGCTCGCCGGGATGCGCCGTGATCTGCACGTCTTCGATCAGCGGAACTGCCTTTGCCTCCGCGAGACCGCGCACTTCACGGAACGTGCCTGCCCCCGGAATCGGGATCATCATGACGCCAGCCGCCAGTCGTTCCCGCTGCAGGGATGGAATCGGCATGTCAAGTGCGTGGCGCAGAATGAGCTCTTCGAGGGACACGCCTTTGTCGCCGAAGCGAAGGACGGCGGAGCAGCGGCCGCCGATCGGGCGGGCGGCGAGCTCGATCAGCCATGGCCCTCCCTCGTTGTAACGCAACTCCGCGTGGACTGCTCCCTCGATGATGCCGAGGGCTCGCACGGCGCGATCGGCGCAGTCCTTGATGGCTGCCTGCAATCCAGCGGGCACGCGCGACGGTGTGACGTAGATCGTCTCTTCGAAAAACGGGCCATCGAGCGGGTCGGGCTTATCGAACAGCGTCAAAACATGGAGCCGACGATTGACCACCAGGCCTTCGAGCGCGACTTCGTAGCCGGGTATGAACTCCTCGATGAGATACTGCCGGGCTCGATCTCCGCACGCCGCGGCGGTTTCCGGATCAGCGAGTATGGCGCGTAGCCTGCCATGAGCCGCTACAAAAGACTGAGCGTTGTCGGCGCGAATGACGCCACGCGATGCCGAAAGGCGGGCCGGCTTTAGCACGCACGGATACGTGATCGACTTCGCGATTGTCGCAGGATCTTCATCGAGGTTACGCAACATGAAGCGCGGGACAGGAACTCCGGCCTTGGCCAACAGCTCGCGCTGCAGGTACTTATCACTCGCCGCGATCGCCGCGTGCACCGGATTCCCTTTGATCTTGAGCTTGGTCGCGATGGCGGCGGCGATCACCGCTGTTGCGTCGTCCACGCCAACCACTCCGTTGATCGGGTATTGCTCCGCGAACGCGCGCACTGCGTCAGCGGCTCGCTCCGGTTGCTCGAAATCCAGGGTGAGAAGACCTGCGGGGTTCGTCTGTTCGAGCGCGCTGGGCCGCTCTGAGGCGACGGTCAACTCCACGCCCATCTGCCGCGCGGCCTCCACGAACGCCGCGGTGCGGTAGGTCGTTGTGGGCAACAGCAGCAACAGTCGGGGCGCGGAGGCAGTTATTTCTTTGCGGCTTGGAAGTAGGGGTTCGCGCCCGACGTGTGATCCGTGATGTCCACGATGCCGCGCACCTCCGGCGCCGCCTGAGCGAGCAGCCCCTCGATGCCCTGCCGCAGCGTGACATCCGCCATTCCGCAGCCCTGGCAGCCGCCGCCCATGCGGAGCATGACGACGGCATCCTGCACGTCGATCAGCTCCACACGGCCGCCATGACGCGCGACCATCGGATTGACCTGCTCCTCGAACACCTTCGCCACTTGCTCATACAGCGCGTCATCATTGACGGCGTTCGGGAGCCGCGGCGGGGCCGAGAGGGGTGGGAGGTCGCTTGCCATCGCCGCACGGATCGCCAGGCCAACGGACTTACCAACCGCTTGCCAGGGAGCGGCTGACTGCTTCACGACGGTCACAATATTGCCCGAGACGATGAGCTCGCTCGCGTCGAGACCGGGGATCGCAAATATCGCTTCAGCGAGCGGCGATCCCTTCGCGTCGTCCGCGCCGGCGAAGCGGCGCACACCGCCCGCCAGCACCGGCTCGCTCACTACAAACTTGCACCGGTTGTTGTCGATTGGCTCAGCCGTAATGCGAATCTCAGCAGGCATAACAGCAACTATACTCGGGAAACGTGCAACGGGAAACGGGACACGCAGGAGTTTTTCACGTTTCCCGTTGCTCGTTTCCCGTGTCCCGACCGTCCCGCATTTGTTTCGCAGCTTGAACCATATTCCGCAGCGCGGCGAGCGTTTCGTCCCACCCTCGCGTTTTGAGTCCGCAATCGGGATTCACCCAGATCTGCGTGTCGTCGAGGACCCGCGCCATGTTCTTGAGCGCGCCTGTGATCTCCGTCGTAGCCGGCACGCGGGGCGAATGGATGTCGTAAACGCCCGGACCGATTTCGTTGGGATACTTGTACTGCTCGAACCCCTGGAGCAGCTCGGAGCCGGAGCGCGCATTCTCGATCGAGATCACGTCGGCGTCCATCCGCTCGATGACGCGCAGCACATCGTTGAATTCGCTGTAGCACATGTGCGTGTGGATTTGCGTGGGGTCCCGAACCCCCGCGGTCGCGAGCCGGAACGCGTCGACCGCCCAGTGGAGGTAGTCGGCCCAATCGGCGCGGCGCAGCGGCAGCCCTTCCCGCAGCGCCGGCTCGTCGATCTGAATCACGCGAATCCCCGCCGCTTCCAGGTCCAACACCTCGTCGCGGATCGCGAGCGCAAGCTGCTTCGCGGTCTCGGCGCGCGGCTGGTCGTCGCGCACGAAGGACCACTGGAGAATCGTGACCGGTCCGGTGAGCATGCCTTTGACCGGTCGTTTCGTGAGCGACTGCGCGTACCGGCTCCAGCGCACGGTCATCGCGCTCGGCCGTGACACGTCGCCGAAGATGATCGGCGGCTTCACGTACCGGGTGCCGTACGATTGGACCCAGCCGTGCTCGGTGAACGCGAAGCCGGCGAGCTGCTCTCCGAAATACTCGACCATGTCGTTGCGCTCGAATTCGCCGTGCACGAGCACATCGAGACCGATCTCTTCCTGCAGTGCGATGGTCTTCCCGATTTGGGACTCGATGAAGGCGTCGTATTCCTCTGCCGTGAGCTGGCTATCGTGCAGCTTCCGTCGCGCCGCGCGCACTTCCGCGGTCTGCGGGAATGAGCCAATGGTCGTCGTCGGATAGCGTGGCAGGGCCACTTGTGTCTTCCGGCGCACGGCGTACGGCGCGGGGCGCACTCGGTCTTTGTCAGAAACGGCGGCCGCCCGGCGCTGAACGGACGCGTCGTTGATACGTTTCGAGGCCCGCCGCGACTTCGCCGCCTTGCTGCTGGCTTCCACAGCACCACGATCGCCTTTCGCGAGCGCGACGACTTCCTGAAGCTTCTGTTTCGCGAAGGCGAGCCAGCTCTTGAGCTCCGGATCGAGTTTCGTCTCGAGGTCGAGATCGAGCGGCGTGTGCAGCAGCGAGCACGAGGGAGCGACCCACAGTCGATCCTCACCGACCGTCTTCGCGGCGCGGTCGAGCAGCGCGCGCTGCGCTTGGAGATTCGCTCGCCACACATTCCGGCCGTCAATCACGCCGGCCGACAGGGTTCGACCCTTCGGCCATTCCGACAGCAGGCGATCGAGTTGCCCCGGTGCCCGTACGAGATCCACGTGCAGACCCTGGACGGGCAACGCCAGCGCGGTCGCAACGTTGTCGTCCAGTCCCGCGAAATACGTCGCGACCAGGAGCTGAGTCTTATCGCCGCGTTTGGCAAGATGACTGTACGCGTGTAAGTAGGCCGCGCGCTCCGCTTCGCTGCGGTCCAGCGCGAGGCATGGCTCGTCCAACTGGATCCACGTCGCTCCTGCGGCGGCCAGCGCGCTCAATGCCTCGGCGTATACCGGCAGCAGCGCGTCGAGTAATGAAAGCCGGTCAAACCTCGTGCCCTTCGTCTTCGCGAGCAGCAGAAATGTGATCGGTCCGATGAGTACGGGCGTTGCATCGATGCCGAGCGCCTTCGCTTCACGAAACTCGGCGACGGGTTTTTGCGAGGCCAGCCGGAACGACTGGCCGCGCTCCAGCTCCGGCACGATGTAGTGGTAGTTCGTATCGAACCATTTCGTCATTTCCATCGCGGTGACGTCGCGGCCTTTGCCTTGACTCCCGCGCGCCATCGCGAAGTACGTGTCGGCGTCGACTTCATTCCCCTTCCAGCCGTACCGCGGCGGCACCGCGCCCACGAGCGCGCACGTGTCGAGCATCCGGTCATAAAACGAGAAATCATTTGCCGGGATGCGATCGATACCGATCGCGCGTTGCAATTCCCAGTGACGCCGCCGGAGCTCGGCTCCGGTCGCAAGTAATTGCTGCGCTGAGAGCTTACCGGCCCAGTATCCCTCAGTAGCGCGCTTCAATTCGCGCGCGGCACCGAGGGGTGGGAAGCCCAAATTCGAGGCGATGGTCATAGGAAGAACGGAATCTTAGGGGGTTGGTTGCCGGATCAGCAAGTTACTCGGGTGATGCAGTCACGCTCTCGATTGTCTACGGATTTCCGCGGTAGCTAGGGATGGGGCGGATGGGGAGGCGGCCCGTCACTCTTTCCCGGAGGCGGACCGTGACGTGGACCCCCAGGTCCCCCTGGCCCGCCCGGCCCTCCCGCCTGTGCGGCAGCGGCACGCGTGAGGCCTGCGGCAGCCTGCGCCGGCGTAGCGCCGCGCGCGACCTCGGTCTCCACGCGTCCGGGTAACGCGAGCAGATCGGCGGGCGGACGTCCTAAGCGCAACTCCGTGCTCACCAATTTCACGCTCTCAGGCGGTGGTACGCCGAGCGCCGCGAGCGTTCCGGCGACACGCAAGCCCACCGTGACATCGGCGGCAGGCCTGCCGGTACGAGCCAGCTCGGTGATGTCGCGACCGCGCAAGCCAGCGGTAATCGCGAATTCACCGGCGGCGATCGCGATCGTGTCTCCGCTGATCCCCCCGTCGCGCAACGACGCGGCTGCCGTGTCGAGCTGATCGACGATCACACGCAGCGCCGCCGTCACGCGCTCGGCAGGAATGCCCTTCGCGCTTCCCTCTATTGCTTTCTCGATCACGGGATCCACGGGCAGCCCACGCGCCGCGGCAGCAACGCCGAGACTCTCCACGACAGCCGCGATGCGGCCGGTGAATCGCTGTTGCCCGGCGAGCGGGGAGGCAGCGACAACTGCGAGCGTGAGAATCGAGGGGACGCGCATCGTCACAATGTGAGCACGCTGTTACGACGACCGAAGCCGTCGTCGACCGCGGGGGCGGTGGGGTCGGGCACCCAACGGGTGCCGTCCACGACAAAAGCGTATTGATGCTGTCCCGGAGGAAGCAACAGCGTCGCGGTCCAAAGATCGCCTGCACCGGAGCGCACGAGCGGTGTGGCGCGCGGATCCCAATGGTTGAACGTACCGGCGAGACTCACGTGCTGGGCTCCGGGCGCGACCAGCACGAACCGTACTGTGACGACGTTACCGGCAGCACTCGGGCCCACCGCAGACGGTCGCACGATCCAGAGCACGAGCGCCGCGGCCATCGCGAGCGCCGGGACAAGCAGCCACGACCTCCGCACACGCTGTCTCCGGCGCTCGAGCGCGGCCATCACGCGCCAGGTCACGGCGGGCACCGAGACGGGAGTGCGATCCACAGCGGCAAGCAGCCGGAGGGCTTCCTCGCCCTCGACGCGCAGCTCGAGCGGCAGATCGGCGATGGTAATTTCGCCGTCCAGGAGCCGCCTCACCTCAGGATGAAATTCCCGTTCGTTCATGTATGCTCCCGCAGTTGCTCCCGCAGTCTGTCGTATGCGCGGTGCATCCGCATTTTGAGCGACGGCACCGACGTGCTCAGCCGCTCAGCGATCTCTTGATACGACAGACCCTCAACGTGCTTCAGTACAAACACCTCGCGCTGCTCGGGCGTCAGGTCGAGCAGCGCATGCTGCAGGGCGCGCCGCCGTTCCGCGGTTTCCGCGACTTCGTCCGCGCGCTCTTGCGTCGCGACGCCATCGGCTGCTTCCAACGGCGCCGTCGTCCTGGTGCGCCGTTGCTCCGCAAAACAGCGGTTGCGGAGAATGAGAAAGAACCAACCGACAAACTTGTTCGGATCCTCACACTGCGCCAACTGATCGAAGGCCCGCACGAAGGCGTCTTGCACGGCATCCTCGGCGGCGTCCGTCGAGCCCAACATGCGCGCGGCGTAGCGGGCGTAGCGGTCTCGGTACCGGTCCACCAGCTCGGCATAGCGCTCGCGGTCGCCCGCGAGCACCGCCCGAACGATGTCGCCATCTCCCGCGTCCGTCTCAGCGCGCAACCAGTACCCCCCGCCCCCGCTAAAGAGCACCCCCGGGCTGGCCCGGTAACGTTACTTTCGCCACCCCGCAGCAATCTTTAGCTCGCTATGTCAGCGATGCTAGAGCCGAGACCCCCGGTACCCCCCCTCGTTCCGGATGGTGTATTGATCGAGCGACTGGTGCAACATGACTCGACCGCATTGGTCGAGCTGGAGCGCCGTCATCGCGGCTCGTTGTACGCGCAGGCGTACGGCATCCTGATGGATTCGAATCTGGCGGAGCGCGTCGTCCGCGACGTGTTTGCGCAACTCTGGTACGCAGCGGCGCGCTTCGTCGGGTCCAGTACTCCCCTGCGTTCGCTCCGCGCCATGGCCACTGAGCTGGCGCGTGCCGAGCTCGCTTTGCGAGACGTACGTATGCCACGGAGGTAGCATGTTGAAGCGACTGTTTGCATTCGTTCCCGCGCTCGCCCTTCCGGCGCTGCTCGCGGCCCAGACGCCCAAGGTGGCGGCTCCCAACGAGCACGCATCTGACGTCGCCAAGGCGAAGGTGGCAGCGAATATGGCGCGCCGGGCCACGCATGTGCGCGGTGAAGCGGTCGGGTTGGATAACCGGCCCGTGACGCCCGCCACGCCCGCGACCCGCGCGACGCGCGCGACCCCCGCCGTTCCGAATCCTGACGGCGGACCCGCGACGCCTGCCAAGCCCGCGACTCCGGCGACGCCGGCCACACCGGCATCGCCATCGCATCGGCCCGATAATGCCGGACATGGCCGTCGCCCATAACTGAGATCGTCTGTCCCGCTGTATCTTACCGGTCCCATGAAGTTGGGACCGGTTTTTTTTCTCCCGGCGCTCGCACTCTTCACCCTTCCTGACTCCGCGCGAACACAGGCTTCGCTCGGGATTGGGACGGGCATCGTTCGTTACGCCGGCGGCTCGAGTTTCAGCTCCTTCACGGCGTCTCCGGCCGCTCAGCGCCTCTCTCCTTCCTCTTATGTAGCGGCCAGTGGCGCGGCATCGCTGCTCGCTGGCGGGGTCTGGGCCGGTCAAGGTCGCGGAGACCTGTGGGCGGCGATTCCCACCCTTCCCGCCGCCGTGCGCGTGGCGGGCAGCGCGTCCATCGCTTTCAGCACGCGCTCTGACGGAGTCGCCGCAGGATCGGGAACGGCGCTGCTCGAAACGTTGTGGACCGCGAAACACGGCGGCATCGCGCTCGGCGCTGGTTGGGCGACGGGGGTCATCCAGGGCGCGCCCGGCGTCGGCGCGCTGCGTCTGCGCGCGCGCGGTTGGTGGCAGCCGGTCGCGTCGCCTGCCCAACTCTCGCTGACAGTCGAAGGCACGCAGTTTTACGGGTCGTGGTACACCGATCTCGTGGGCGGCGCGACCATGGAGAAACCGCGTCTGCTCGCATCGCTGTGGCTCAGCGCGCGCGTGAGCGCCACATACGCCTCGACGGGCGGGGCGAGCGCCTCGCTGCAGTACTTCGTCACTCCAGCGATCGCGGTGGAAGCGTCAGGCGGCAACTATCTGCGCGATCCGTTTCAGGGACTTCCGCGCGCCGGCTTCGTCGGCGGCGGCGTTCGGTTCTTTACGACACGCCGTGCGCTCTCCTCACCGAGCACCAGCTCCTCCGCCTCG
>Ga0134085_10000631_pt1 | contig 12568 bp, 9 predicted proteins | sample 15_taG_10_FD_123125 | JGI IMG/M metagenome (GOLD analysis project Ga0134085, IMG submission 123125) | Grasslands soil microbial communities from the Angelo Coastal Reserve, California, USA - 15_D_Rain_20cm_2_09182015 | ecosystem: Environmental > Terrestrial > Soil > Grasslands ...
ACGTGCAGTTATACGGGTGGCGGCTCAACGGCAAGCTGTACCGTCGTGATCACCTCCGCGACCACCGGAACCACCGTGGTCTCGGCGACCTCTTCCATTCCGCTGACGGGTGAAGGCTCGGTCACTCGAGCCACGGACGGCACAGCCGGCAGTAGCGGTCCAGCCAGCAAGACGTGGGTCGATGCCGCGATCCTGATCAACCCGCCCACCGCGACCAACAACATAGGAACGAACCATACGTTGACGATTACGGTGACGTCGTCGGGCGGCAACTTGGACAGCGGGACGGCTACTGCGAGTATCACGAGCGGTCCCGGCGGCTTTGTGGTGCCGCCGACGTGCAGTTACACAGGTGGAGGTACGACGGCCAGCTGTACCGTGATCATCACCTCGTTGGGGGCTGGGATAACAACGATCTCGGCAACCTCGAATATTACGGTCGCTGGGGTCGTCCTCGCCCGCTCCACCAACGGCACTACGACGCCTAGCGGACTGAACAACAGCAACCCGGCTCAGAAGATCTGGCTTGACGGCCACGTGCAGGTGCTGAAGACCGTGGATGGTAACGTACCCGGAGTGAACGATCCCGTGTTTACGTTCGAGCTTCGTGCGGGAGCCGATATCAACAACGCGGGAACGATACTTCAGACACTCACTACGAGCGCAGGGAACGGGACGTTAAGCTTCACGCCGTCGTTGATCTCCGGGAACGTCTATCAAATCTGTGAGTTGGCGATGCCTGGGTTTAGCACTTCCTTGACCGGTTTCTTCGGGGCGTTCAATCCTGGAGCCAGTTTGCCGGGTACGGTATGCATCAACTTCACGGCGCAGGCCGGAAACGTCGTGATTACAGTCAACAACCTCAGACAGGGCGGGTTGGCCGGCACGTCGGCCAGCACAATCGGCTTCTGGAAGAATTGGGCATCCTGCCAGACTTCGAACGGTGGTCAGTTGCCCATCCTTGACCGGACCCTGCAGGCCTTCGACCCGGGCGGATTCACCGTCGGCATCCTGACTCTGCACGACACGAATCCGGATCCGGATGTCGCGTCGGATTGCGGGCAGATCCGCAATCTGCTCGACAAGACGGCGATCAACGGCGGAAGGAAGTTGGCGAACGATCCGCTGTTCAACATGGCTGCCCAGTACGTGGCATACTCGCTAAATGTTCAGAGAGGCGCAACGGCGTGCGGGAGTCCAGACCTCGGTGGGGCGGCCCAGGCGTTGCTGGCCGCTCATCTGTTCGACGGACTCACGCATACAGCGTTGAATGGCGCCCAGGCAGCATACGCGAACGCCCTGAACAACCTGCTCGATACGTATAACAATACCAATGGGTGCCCGGCCACACTGCCGGCCCCACCGAATCCGCTGTAACTCTACCAGCGAGAATCCGCAAAACAACGGGCCCGGCTTCGGCCGGGCTCTTTTTTCTGAAGTCCTATCTGCCGTTCCGACTGCAGCCTTCAGCCAGCACGCGGACGCTTGTGGCGAAAAAACGTCCGCTGCCCGGCTTGCGGCCTTCCCAGTTTCCGTTGACGCGGACTTCACGGTCGATGAGTTCCAGTAACTTGCTCCCGATCGACGGATCGGGGGAAAGCGGAATGTTCCCTCGCGAGGCCTTCGCCAAAGCGTACCGGACATCACCTTTGTCCAGCTCACCTCGCAAACATCCGGAGATCGTATACTGGCCTTGCGCAGACGACGCGCCGGCCTGTGCTCGAGCGGCTGCCGGACCTGCCAGGTTGGGTTTCAGCCCGCCAGCGTCCTCGGTATAGTGCTCGCGGTCACCTTCTCCTTCCAAACAACTATATTCGAGCAGTTGCTCAGCTTCCGGTTGCCGCCGGACGTCGAATTTGATTTGCCAGGTTTCGGAAAATACGGTGGGATCCGTGAGAGTGGCTTCATACGTGTAGGTATTGGTGTCCTTCAGTGTGTAGCGCTCCACCACGTGCAAATTCTCATCAATGAAATTTCCCGTCATGTCGAGCCACGTTCTGCCGTTGAAGTTCGTCACATCGACGACCAGTGTGTCTCCTTCCCAGCGGCCCCGCGAATCTCCATCCCAGGCCCAGTAGTTTCGCGGATGGGAACTGTTGTCCAGCGGGATGATTCGAGGCTCGTGTACATATTCATAAAGGATAGTGAGATAGTTCTCATCCTGGATGATGGCGTGAGGATATGGCGGCTGTTCGGCGGCTCGCGGCACGCCGGCCAGATGGCAGCGTGGCTCACCGTCCATGTACTGGTTCATCTGGCGCCATCTCTTTTCAAGTATCGCCTCGGGCAAGTAGGGGATCCGAACACCGCGCAGAAAAAACTCATTCGTTGAAGCAGCGCCCCGAGCACCGCCGCCGCCTCCACCGGCGGCTCCTCGTGCCCCGCCCCCGCGTGCCTCGGTAGGGATAATGGCACCGGTCAGGCCAAAGCCTCCCACCTTGAACCAGGTTCCCTGGAAATCAGGACGGCCATCAGGCAGACGCGGGATATCTGAGCGCCCACTTTGTCCTCGAGCAAGCGAGAGCGCTACGACCAAGCTGACGGCGCTCCGGAGAAGCAGGTTGCGACTCAGGCGAAAACTCATTCCCATACCCCCACACTGAGGCATTCCCCTCTTCGCAGCCTGAGTTCGACTTTCTGTGCAAAGCTCCTCCTGCCTCATCGAACAGCGTCCGGGTTATTCCCAAACACTTGGCGTCCATCCGGAAGTGTCCAGGTTCTGCCCATGCCGAAGTTCGTTCCATCCTTGGCGCGAGGTCCCTCGACGGTGACGACATCGCCCGCCTTCAGTGTCTCCTTGGTCCACCCCAGGCGCAGGAGCGCGTTGGGATTCGTCACTTCAAACTTCCACTTCGTCACATTTCCCGTATCGTCTTTTACGTCCAGGTACACAAAACCGTGAGGATTGACGAAGTCGAACCGGGTGACCGTACCTGTGACCTTGACAGGAGCGCCTTGCATATCGAATACAGCGGCGAACGAATGGTGCGCCAGGGCCGGCAATTCGCTCGCGGGAACACCCAAGATGGTGATCAGCATGAGAAGCGTGGTCTTCCTCAAGCAAAGCCTCCTCTTATTACTTTTTATTTTTCGAAACCGCATCGGCAATCCTCCACCGGCGGTAATCATTTTTCAGCAAGTTCTTCGGATCGTACGGCGAGATGTGCCGATGGATGCCGTTCTCGTCTTCCAGACATTCGTCCTCAATCAGTCTGGCGCCGGCGTCCTTCACGCGGTGGAGGACCGTCCGGATTGTCCACGGCCGCGTGTACACTTTCGCGTCTTCGATTGTCGCTTCATACTGCAAAGTATCCGGGCCCGTCATGGTGTAGCGCTCGTGAACATTCACGTCCAAGCTGAAGTAATTACCCGCCTGATCGAGCCAAAGCTTATCCGTCAGGGCAGACACGCTGGTCACCAACGTATCGCCTTCCCAGTGGTAGCGCGTATCGCCCATCCACCAATCCGCTCCCCGGAAGTGCGGGCGGGGCTCAGGATAAAAGTAACGGAAGGCGTGATTCTCCTGGTATACGATGACGAAATTTCCAGGACTCTGGATAATCTGTAGCGGAGTAGCCGCATACGTGGCGCGCGGAACACCTGACTGGTAACACTTGATGGATGGGTCCGCCGTCATCCGGCTTTTATAATTCTCCTGGCGTTTCGCCAGCGCTTCGGCGGTGTACGGAATCTTTCCGTTAGGCGGGTCGACGATGATGCTCTTTGCCGGCGCAATTCCCTTCCCGCCCGAGTGTCCTTCGATGTTGACATAGGCCGTATCCCGCACTTGCCAAATCCCCCGGAAATCGGGAGTCTTGTTATCCCAAAGCCTTCCCGGCTTGTAAGAACTTCCCGAGCGTTGCGCCGCCGACTGCTCGGCAAATACGGCCGGAGCGGATTCCAAACTTAGGATCAAAAGAACGGTCGTAAGCAGCTTCATGAGATGGCGGCTCCGGTAGGTCATCGAACATTCATCCCCGGCAGTAAAGGCGGAATCGGCCAATTGCCATCATAACCGCGTTCAGATAGTGATCCAGCAGATTCTTCAAACAGGACCGCTCGCACCTGGCCTCAAAATTGATACTTCAGCGCGAATTGAATCAACCGCGGATTGACCGACGTGGAAGTGATCCTGCCGAAATTTGCGGACTGAGCCAGGTTCAACCCCGCTGGAACGGAAAACTGCGGATGATTGAATGCGTTGTAGAACTCTGAGCGGAACTGCAGCGAAGCATCCTCCCGCAGCCCACCGACTCGAAAGAGCTTCGCTAAACTAATATCCCAGTTGTTCTGGCCGGGGCCCAGAATAATCCCCTGACCGGAGTTGCCGAATCCCGTGCCGTTGATACATGCAGCCGCCGGCAGTCCGGCAATGACACAAGTGGCCGCCGCTGACGGCGGGGCCTCAAATGCAGAGGCATTGAAGTAGGCACCAATACGCTGCTGAATACTGCCGGCTGTGGCGACATCCTCGCGGCCCTTTGCCGGCGCGAATTGAGCTGTTCGGGTGCCAACGCCGCCAACGATTGTCCCCGCTCGAGTATCCATGATGGTTAGCGGCCTGCCGTCCTGGATGATCGTCACGCCGGAAACATTCCAACCGCTAATGAACTTGCCCGAAATTCCGGTACGGTTTCTCAACGGCAGATCCCAGCTATAGCTCAGCGCGAAGCGATGCGGATGATAACTGGGATTTGGCCCGTAGAGCTTGGCGATCGGATAAACCTGGTTCACGCCTACCCAGTCCGTGACGAAAGCGCGGCTGAACGTATAAGCGCCCTGGAACGTCAGGCCTTGTGAGAACTGCTTCCGTACGGTTGCTTGCAGGCTGTTGAACTTATAGTCGGCATCGTTTCCTTCAAAGGCAGGATTGTTCGCAATAAAACCGAGCATGGGAACCCGCAACGGCAGGTTAGCGGCGCTGTTGCTGGTGATGCACGCACCCAGGCCACAGTTCAGCGGCCGGTCCGGACTGGCAAGCGACGCCACGTTGCTGGGCGCAGCGCCCGTCGTGCCGCCGGCGTTGGCACCGGGCGCGCCGACTTGATGCAGTCCTCGCGAGCCGACGTAGCCGAGTTCCAGAACCCAGCGTTCTATGAATTCATATTGCGTGTTCAGATTCCACTGATAGACGGTTGGTACGGGTAGCTCTGAGCCCACACCCAACGGCATCTGCGAGATATTCGAACTGAGCGGCTGCGTTATCCCATTGCACGTGGGGCAAACCCAGCGCCGAACCCAGTTCGCTTGCGGCGTGCCGGCGTAGGGATCAGCGATACTGGCTTCCAGTGGTATTGCGGGATTGGCTCGTCCGATCTGCGCATGCATGGGACTGGATTGATCCGCGCTGTGCACGTAGAACTCACCGGACTTGCGTTCGCGGAAAACTCCAGCCCCGCCGCGGAGTACCAGCCGGCCGCTCTTTAATGGTTGCCACGCAAAGCCGACTCTCGGAGAGAAGTTGGCTTTGCTTGGAGGAAACTGCAAAGCGTAATTGTTGTTCGCCACGGTAACGCCGGCGGGAACATCGACCGTTAATGATTGAGTCCTGGCGTCGAAATTGGACGGCACCACAAACCCAACGAGCGTGCTGCCGGGACAAGGCGCCGGAAAACCGGCGCATGGAGCAGTGACCACAGGGAAAGCGGCACTCTGTATTAGACTCTGCCACACGTTGGGCCGCCTTCCGTTGTCCTCCCAAATTGGCGTGAAATATTCCCACCGCAGCCCGAGGTTCATCGTCAGCCGCTGGCTGACCTTGAAGTCGTCCTGAACAAAGCTGCTCCAATCCCGCGCGTTCCAGTGATCGGTGCTGGACCCCGGAATGTTGCGCCGTACGATACCGGCGCCGGTGCTGGCCAGGTTGGCCGATCCGCCCAGAAGAAAATCCGTGAAGCTATTGAAAGTCATGCTTCCTACATTCAGGCCTGGAAAATTCCAATCCCAGATATAAGGGCCGTACTCGAAGCCGGCACGAATCGTCTGCTTTCCGCGCGACAACGAGATCTGGTCGGCAAGCTGATATTGATGGGTAGTGTTACGCGTGAGGTTGAAGTTGTGCGTCCCTGTAAATAGTCCCGCAATGTTCAAAGCCATCAGGCGATCCACGGCTTGGGGATCCGGCGGGATAATGCCCACGTCGGAGTTTGTATAGCGTCCCTGGTTGGCCTGGTTATTTACAATATTTTGAAAAGAACCGCGGGCTTCATTGACGAGGCTGTTTGTCATCAACGTGGTCAGCTTCAGCACCGCCGTGTGATATGTGTACTCGGATCTTCCGATGAAGCCAGGCACCGCAAGCGGGCCTCCTTGCGACGCCAGGAACTGGTCCGACGGGGAAAAGGAATAAAAATATCTCGCCGATAGCGTGTGCTGGTTGCTCAACAAGTAGTCGCCGTTGGCCGTGACCTGATCCTCATGATAGATCGTCGGAATACTGTATGGCGTCTGGACGGGCAGCGGACCATTCAAGCCGATGGGATTCGGCGACTGCGAGAGCACCGCTCCGGGAATCAAGTACGCGCTCCGGCTTTGAGCGGGGTTTGGCGCGGCCAACTGAAGCAGCCGGAGCGCCACAGGATGAATGTTCGCTCCCGTGGCCGGTGTAATCGTTGCGGATCCGGGAAACACACCCGCCTTTCCTCCGTACTGATTCGGTGCTGCGAGCGCCGCGGCAAAAGCCTGCGCGGCCGCATCGCACTGCGCGACGCTGGTTGCTGAAAGAGGACACTTGCCGCGGCTGGCATCCGCATTGAAGCCCGTTGTTCCCATCACCGGCAGAGATGGATTCGTGGTGGCCGCGTTTTGCGCGGTGCCGAGGCCATTCTTGGTACGAGTTCCCTGATAAGAGGTGAAGAAGAAGACCTTGTCCTTTTTCACCGGACCACCTACAGTTCCGCCGAACTGGTGCTGGTCCATGCGGGTTTTCGGCAGACCAGCGCTGTTTAGAAACCAGTCATTTGCGTTTAGAGCGGTGTTGCGCAGGAACTCCCACGCACTGCCGTGGAAAACATTGCCGCCGGACTTTGTGACGACGTTTACATTGGCGCCAACATTGCGACCATAGCTGGCGTCATAAGTCGAGGTCTGGATTTTGAATTCCTGAAGTGCATCCGGATTGGGAATCGCGATGCCTCCTCGGCTCGAACCTACAGCTTCAGCGAGATTTCCGATTCCAGAGAAACTGTTAATCGGAACGCCATCCATCTGATAGTTATTCGAATTCGGGCTGGCGCCATTGGTGGCGATGTTTTGGGAGCCTTTCGCGCCTGCGGCCGCGTTTGCCACGTCGGCATTGGCCCCGGCGGCGAGACCCAACAGGTTGATGTAATTTCGTGTAGTGAGCGGAAGGTCCGTCACGGTTCGTGCCGCAATCACTGTGCCCAGCGTCGAATCCGTTGTCTGAATGGCTTCGGCCGCGGCCTGTACTGTAACTTCCTGTTGGACCGGTGCGGCAACGTCCAGGCGGCGGTCCAGTACGGGAGTTTCGGTGACGTTTACGGCGATGGAAGGAACTTCCACCGTCTGGAAACCCGACGCCTCAAACTTGATGCGGTAGGTGCCCGGCGGCAGCAGGTTGAATCTGTACGTTCCGTTCTCATTGGTGGTTGCTCTTCGAGCCTGGTTCGTATCGGTGTTCGTGGCCGTGACGGTTGCACCTCTAATAACGGCTCCCTGAGCATCCGTCACGGTTCCAGTAAGCGCTCCCGTTGCGGCGGTTTGCCCAAACAGAGCCGGAACCCAGACTGCCAGTAGTAAAAATGCAAGCAGCGTCCGGCGGCCGATGTCTTCCGTTTTTCGTTCCGCCAATGGTTTCCGTTCATCGATTCCCGTCATTGAAATTTCCTCCCCTTGAATGATCTCGCTGATGAAAGGCCGGCGTATTCGCCCCCCAACCTGGTAATTATTGAGTCCAATTTCCGCTAAGAGTTAACTCCAGTTGAACCCCAACGGCTTCCGCAAAACGAACCTATTGAACAGAATCCTATCCGAGGGTTTTCCGCCTGAGCAATACGCTAACACTTGCCACTGAGCCGCCGCGCTTCGAGCGATCGGCTCCAGCGACGGCTTAGCGCGCCTGGTTCGGCTTGGAAGAGGATGGCATTGCCGAAATTACGAGTGCAGAAGGGCATTAACGGCTTCGGATGATCTAACGTGTATTCGCAATCGATGTTTTACAATGCGACCAGTGCAGTGGCGTCATGCGAAGTATCGTTTTTATCTGAAACGGTGACTGCCACGAGTGATTCAGAGCCATAGGTTGACCGCAGAACGCGTGTCGGTAAAAGCGCTTGGCGGCCACCCTATGGCTCACGCCGCTTCAGGGAAGACGCAAGCTTAGTGCGGTTGCGTGCTCGCTCCCTTGCAGAGGTTGCCTGTTGTGTCCTTTTGCCCGTCGATGTATATGGTCGAGCGCTCGTAGAAGGAGACATTGCCATCTCCGCCCGGCAAGTTGGCCAACTTAATCTGAACCGTGAGCGGGTCAGTGGGATCGTGGTGTCCTATGGCAATGCAGCCGGAGAAGTAGATCGCGTTGTCATGGCAGTCCGCTGTCCCTCCTAAACCGTCGTTGCAGTTGGTGCCCGTGGTAGCTTGAGGTATATGGAGCAGAGTGTACCAACCGGTCTGTACGTGGGGGCCTCCGCCGCCGGCAGCGGTCTGTCCCGCTAGCGGCTGAATCAGGTTTCCGTTAACCGTGGCGTTCATCAGGAGTGCCGATCCGTTGTGCACATCACCTTGGGCCGAAAACGTCACGTAGAGGACGTCGATGTCGTTGGGAATGGTGAATGTTTTGGTGTAGACCGGAGTTCCACCCACGCCCCCAGCGGATGCGACAGCATTTGTGGATATCTCGCCGATCCCACCGACGGTCTGGTTATTTTGAAACTCTGCAGAGATGCGTCTCAGGTTAGTCGCGTTGTCTTGCGCCATGACCGAGACTGCCGCTAGCAGGAGCACTAGGCCGAGCGCCAACGTTTTTACAGCTATTCGTTCGTACATTCGCTTCTCTCCGTCGAAAATAGCCTGCGATTGTAGAAGAGCCGTCCATCGGCTATTTCATGATTGGTTGCGACCGCGAGGTCATGGACGACTCCTTTGCGCCGACTCCTTCGCGCTTGCCCGGATTGGGAAAGCCCGGATCCCCCCTAAGCAAACACTAATTGCGTCGAGCGAAAAGAATGAGAGTCACTCTTCGTTTGCACCCTGTCCTTTTATATTTTTTTGTTGTTCATATATTATGAATTTTTCCTGTCGCAGCGGTTAAAAATTCCATGTCACTTGAATCGGAATTAGCCGCGGATTACACGGATTTCGCAGATACGGAGATCCGCGGCCTTTACTGAACTTCTGACTCAGGACTTTCGGCGGACCATCTCATGCAGGCCATTCCGGATTACCGGAGAGATATGGCTCGCACAACAACCTGATGGCGGCCAGCCCCACAGGCTCTCACTTGGCGACCTCTTAGGTCTGTTCAAATTGGATATCTAGATAACTGGTCAGCGGGCGAATTTATGCAACAGGACCTGCAGCGTCAACTTACAGGCTTGCACGGCTTCACACGCTTTCGGACTATTTTCCCTTGCGCGCAGTTTAGAGGTGATTTTGGCGGGTCCGGGAACCTGATCCCCGGGACGGATGGCTGAGGGACTCTTTACAAATCACCCGCCGACCGCTGGGCAGTTCTAGCCAATGGACCCATTCGTGATCCATCCAATAGTACACGGTGGACCTACTGACCCCTACGATCTTGAGCGCAAGATGGATAGGCAGAAACTTGGTTTCTTTGTTGCAAACCTTGCAGAAGAACATGGCCATGACGACAAGACCTCCACTTTCCGCCGCTAGTTAATTCCTGCGTTCGGTCGGGAAAATTTTTGAGGCCCAGCCGCTACGCGAGAGGCGGTCATAGAAGGCTTGGTCGACGGGAAGAGTCTGCGTCAGGTGGACATGAACCGCTCCGCTCTGTCTTACGTGTTCCTGACACACTGGCCTGAAGAACAGGAGTGAAATCCGAAAGCGCCTCATATCCACATCCGTGTAACTGTTGCTATGAGAAAACCTTTCATTCCTTTGTGTTTTTGTCAACCCAGTATGTTGCGATTTTCCCGAAATCCATCGTGCGGGGTTTAATGTGGGCGACGCTCTCCAGGAAAATTTCTTGAGTGACCGGCGCGAGATTCCGCACCGTCATTTCCTCAATCACGCGCTGTCGAAGTCGTGTCATCGGAAAGCTCCTTGGCGAGATGGAATTTGCTGGAATCAGCGGCTCTATGGTTTCGTAACGAGCCTCATCCGGAAAGAAGATGTCAGTCTATTGACGTAATTGCGAAAAGCACGGTATTCGCTCACGGTTTCCGCGTTGGACGCAGGATGATTTCGCTGATAAAACTGTTCGGCTCCTGGGTCACAATTGCGCGCACGGCATGGGCAATATCTTCGGGCCGCAGCATTCTGTCGCGTGCTTAGCCGGCGGTCTCGGTGGGAGAGAAACGCGTGTCGGTTGAACCTGGACAGATCAGGGACACGCGTATTCCATGCTCTCGAACCTCTTCGGCGAGGGACTCGGTGAACCCGACAACGCCGAATTTTGAGGCGCAGTAGACAGCGCGGGTGGCCGAACCGACCTTACCGGCGATGGAGGCGATATTGACGATCTGTCCCGTTTTGCGTTCGATCATGGAAGGCAGTACGGAACGGCACGCAAAAAAGATCGAGCGCAAATTCGTCTCGATGAGAGTCTCGAAATCTTCATCTTTAAAATCGACGACCGGCCCGAAAATGCCAACGCCCGCGGCATTGACCAGGATGTCGACGGGGCCCACTGCGGCCGTCACCTGCTCGAAAAGCCTTTCAAGCTCCTGTTTCTTTCGAACATCCGTAGGGATCACACTTGTGGACGAGCCGATGAGGCGTGCCGTAGCGTCAAGTTCAGTTCGGCTTCGGGCCGCCAGCACCACCTGCGCCCCGAGATGTCCAAACTCAATGGCAATGGCGCGGCCGATTCCTCGTCCCGCGCCGGTAACAACAGCAACCTGATTTCGAATACCAACCACCCGTCAATCTCCCGGGACGGCGACTTCCTGGTCCTTGTACTGCAACTGATACAACTTGTAATAAATGCCGCGCTGGGCAAGCAACTGCTGATGTGTGCCGATCTCCCGCACGCGTCCCTTGTGCATAACGATGATCTTATCGCAGCGCTGAATCGTGGACAGGCGATGCGCGATGATGATTGAAGTGCGGTCCCGCATCAGGCGATCGATCGCCTGCCGGATCTGAAGCTCGGTTTCCGTATCGACACTCGACGTCGCCTCGTCCAGGATCAGAATTTGAGGATCGTGCGCGAGTGCGCGCGCAAATGCGAGCAACTGGCGCTGTCCGACCGAGAAAGTCGTACCACGCTCGTTCACCGGGTGCTCGACGCCCAAAGGCAACGCCCGCAGAAAGGGTGCAAGATTGACGTCCTTGACTGCGGCAGCAACCTTTTCGCGAGGAATCGGAGAACCCAAACGGATGTTGGACTCTATAGTTCCTGAGAACAAAAAGACATCCTGCAGAACAACGGCAAACGATGAGCGCAGGTACTCGAGATCGAACTGAGCGATATTCACTCCGTCGAGAAGAATCTCGCCTTTTTGAATGTCGTAAAAGCGCGTGAGCAGGCTCGTGGTGGTCGTCTTTCCCGCACCTGTATGGCCGACAATAGCAACCGACTCGCCGGGATGGACGTGAAAGGAGACGTCCTTCAATACCCAATTTTCGTCCTCGTAGGCGAACCACACGTTCCGGAATTCGATTTCCCCTTTAGGCGGCCTGGCCGGTTTGTTCGCATGGGGTGAATTGATAATGGTCGCGGGAGTATCGATCAGTCTGAACAAACGCTCGGAACTGGCCATCGCCGACTGAAGAATGTTGTATTTCTCGCTCATGTCCGCAATCGGTTGGAAAAACCGATTCGAGTATTGAGTAAAAGCCACAAGTGCTCCGAGCGTGAGAGCGCCCTGGATAACTTTTCCGCCGCCATACCAGATGATCAACGCGATTGCGACCGAACTGAGCAGTTCGATCGCCGGATAGAACCAGGAATAGGCCAAAATTCCGTCCAGGTTTGCAAGAAGATGTTCGTTGTTGATCTCGTCGAACTTCCTCGCGCTTTTTCGCTCCCGGTTGTAAAGCTGCACAACAGACATCCCCGTGATGTGCTCCTGAAGAAATGCATTGATCTTGGCGATCGCAATGCGCACTCGCCGGTAGGAATCGCGCGCCTTGCGGCGGAAGATGGCGGTTGTCAGGAAAATCAACGGAACAACGGATAACGTCACCAATCCCAATTCCCAGTTGAGGACCAGGATCGCTACCATGATGCCGGATAACGTGAAGATGTCGCCGAAGATCGAAACGATGCCTGCTGAAAACAGTTCGTTCAGGACGTCGACGTCGGTGATCACGCGCGTGATCAAGCGTCCCACCGGATTTTTGTCGTAAAACGATGGCGCTAAAGTGTGCAGATGCCGGAACACCTGCATGCGCATGTCGTACATGATCTTCTGCCCGGTGTTCTGCA
>Ga0134085_10000642_pt1 | contig 12502 bp, 16 predicted proteins | sample 15_taG_10_FD_123125 | JGI IMG/M metagenome (GOLD analysis project Ga0134085, IMG submission 123125) | Grasslands soil microbial communities from the Angelo Coastal Reserve, California, USA - 15_D_Rain_20cm_2_09182015 | ecosystem: Environmental > Terrestrial > Soil > Grasslands ...
CGCCTCCGGCGCTCTGCGTGAATCGGAACGGCGTCACGAGGCGCTGTTCCGCCTCGACCGACAGCGGGGCGCCCGAGTCCCACAATGAGATGACGAGCGCGGGCCCGCCCTCGGTCACGCCGATCCGGAGCTCCCGCGGCGGCTGGCTGTCGCGCAGCCGCCGCAGTGAGAAGTCGAGCAGCTTCATCAGCATCTCGGTGAGCTGGGCCATCGGACAGGACACCATCGGCAGGTCGTGCGGGATGCTCCGCACCAGCTTGACGCCCAGCTCTTTGAGCGTGCCCTCACGCTCGGCCAGCACGCCGTTCAGCACGATCGACGCATCCGACGGCTCGGCCGCGCCGATCGGGTGCTGCGCCAGCTCGAGGAAGTGCTGGGTGATCTCCGCTGCCCGTCGCACCTCGCCGTGCAGCATCATGAGCGCGCGGGCGCGCTCGGGGTCGAGCGGGCTGCCGTGTAGCAGGTCGGCGAGCGCGCCGATCGCGGCAAGCCGGTTGTTGAGCGCGTTCAACACGTTCGCGGAGCCTTCATCGAGCACCACGTGCTGCACTGGCGGCGGCGGCGGGGCGGGCACGCGGGCGGCGGCGAGACGGCCAGCGGCGGCTGTCGCGCGGTAGCGCCCCAGCAAGACACCGATGAACGCTCCGACCGCTGCGCCGAACGCGAACGCCACCCACAATTCCATGCGGTGTAAGCTATCCCCCGAAGCGCCCGAGGCCAGATGCTCCGCTTGATTACGGCCCGGCGGAGTTCTAGCTTTCGCGACCCGCCCTGGTGGTGGAACTGGTAGACACGCTGTCTTGAGGGGGCAGTGCCGTAAGGCGTCCCGGTTCGAATCCGGGCCAGGGCATGCGGAGGAGCGAGATGTCCGTCGATCACGGCTGGGCCGCCCTGGTCGTCGTCGCTCTATACGCGTTGCTCCACGGCGGTCAATGGGCGAGACGGACGTGGCGGGGTAAGAGGCACCAACGCTACGCCACGGACCGTGGCTTCCAGTTTGAGCCGGAGCGCTCAGAGGAATGGACGCGCCATGCCTCCACCTCCACCCTCGACCTCTTCTTGGAAGGGGATCGCCGTCGCTGGGGATTCACGATCACCGGCAGGTACGGCGGTCGGACGTTCACGGCCTTCGAATATGAGTGGTACCCCAGCACCCGCAGAGAGTGGCCGTCTCGAATCCGTGCCGTCCTGTGGGAGACCCCGGATGCGGTCTTCCCGAAGTTCTCCCTCACGCCGAAGGACCTGTGGACACGAGGCGCGGATTGGCTCTTGAGCTGGCTCGCTCGACCCGACGAGCGTGCCCTCTGGGCCGGCACCACCTCTGAGTTCGCTCGAGTATACGTACTTGCCGGCGACGATGCCGCAGCGGTCGGGGCGCTCTTCACACCTGAGATTCGTGCCTACTTCGTGGCCCACCTCGGACACTCGCTGGCGGGTGCCCAGAGGGAGCTCATTTGGTGGCGTCACGGCTCGCTACCTGTTGGGACGCGGCTCGAGGCGTTCCTGGCGGAAGGCGACGCCATATACAGGCGATTCGTCAGAGGTTGACTGCTGCGTGCGCCGCGGCCGGCGGTGGGTTAGGAGTGTGCGGACGCCATCTCCACGCGGATGCTGCGCCACTTCCCCTGACGGAACCGCACAACGCTCAGCGCACAGCGCGTCATATGGCCCAGCAAGATGGCCGTCCAGATATCGGCGGGGCGCAAGCCGCGCGTCGCCTGGAAGAACGCGCACAGGCCGAGCGGCACGACGGCTTGGGAGACGATCGAGATGAAGAGAGGCGAGCGGGTGTCGCCCGTACCCTGGAGTCCCCCCGTGTAGGTAAGCGCGACGGTGACGAACAGCCCCGACACGCTGAGGAAGCCGAGCAGTTGCACCCCGAGGCCGACGACGACCGGGTCGGTCATGCCGAACAGCGCGAGCAGGGAGCGCGGGATCGTGATGAAGAGCACGCCGATCGCCGCCGCGAGCCCGAGCCCGAGTCCGGCGGCGACGTGCACGCCGTGCACTGAGCGTTCGGGGCGGCCCGCCCCCAGGTTCTGACCGGCGACTGCGGCGGCGGCGCCCATCAACCCCACCGATGTCCATGTGATGAACGAAAACAGCTCGGTGTAGCCGACCGCATAGGCGGCCTGGGCCTCGGCGCTCTGTGCCAGCGAGCCGATGAACCGCAGCAGCAACACACCCGCGACGTTCATCGCGATTCCCTGGAACCCGGTCGGGAGGCCGAAGCGGAACAGCGCTCGGATGATGCCCCAGTCGGGCCGCCAGTCCATGCCGCGGTGCCACACGACCGGCAGCCTTCCCGAGATCAACCAGTACACGGCGACGCTGCTGATCACGAGGCCCGCCACCGTGGTGCCGACCGCGGCGCCGGCGGTGCCTAATCGCGGGAATGGTCCCAGACCCGTGATGAACGCGACATTGCATGCGATGTTCAGTACGGTGAGGAGAAGGCCCAACCACAACGGCGTGCGCGCGTCGCCTGCCGCCCGCAAGGCTCCCCCTACCATGAAGAAGAGCAGCATGCCGATGCTGCCGACGAACATGATCCGGAGGAACGGCAACGCCTCGGTGCGGACGGCGGGCGCAGCGTTCACCACGCCCAGGAGCGAGGGCGCGAGGAACCAGCCCAGCGGCGCCAGCAGCAATCCCCAGAGCGCCAGGGCCGCGAGGAAGGCTTGGTAGACGGTGCGATTGACCTGTTCGGGCTCGTTCGCTCCGGCGAAGCGAGCCACGAGCACCCCCATCCCGCTGAACACCGACATGACGAACACGATGACGACGATGAAGATCTGGATGGCCACGCCGATGGCGGCGTTCCCGGCGTACCCCACGAAATGCCCCACCAGGGCGTGATCGACCATCCCCTGGAGCCCGCCGATGAGATTCTGCAGCATCGTGGGCCAAGCGAGCATCCAGACGGCGCGAGCGAGCGGACCCTCGACGATGGAGCGATCGAGGGGCTTACCTCCCCCGCTTGGCATCCAGGCTCCACGGCCCCGCGCCCGCGGCCGAGATGTAGAGCCAAACGAAGCAGTAGATCACGGCGGGCGTGCCCTGATTGAGGACTGTCCAGAAGCCGTGCGACCCGTGCCCGATGAAATAGGCGACCGCCATCTCGCCGGCCAGCAGAAAGGCGACGGGACGGGTGAACAGCCCGACGAGGAGGAACAGACCTCCGAGGGCCTCCAGGACGCCAGCCAGGCCGAGCAGCGAGGCGACGGGCACTGTGCCACCGCCGGGCATGATGGCGCCCGGAAACGCGAACAGCTTGGCCGTTCCGAACTGCATGAAGACGAAGGCCGCGACGATCCGGAGGATGCTGTGCAGGTACGGCGCCGCGGAGCGCCAGCGAGACGCCAGAGCGGAATCGGTCACGAGTCCTCCTAGTTAAGCCGTTAGCACAGGCGCGTAGCCTGTGTTGCCTTGAGGCAGCGCTCCCGCAGGCCTGCGTCTCCCAAGCGCTCCGTCCACGCGGCGAATGCGTCGGTAGGGCCGCGCCACTCGAGCTCGTCCACGTCGCGGAAGAGCGGCGCGTCGGTCCGGAGTGTCGCCAGCTGCTTGAACAGCAGCGCCCGGTCGCGGTGCTCCCCGAGGACGGTGGGCGGGAAGTGCTCGATGACGCCGTGCTGGTTCAGGAGCCGTGCTGCCGTGACCGCGCCTATCCCCGGAACGCCGGGATACCCGTCGGCCGCGTCGCCCACGAGCGCGAGGAAGTCGGGGATCAGGCCGGGCTCGACGCCGAACTTGTCACGCACCGCTGCCGCATTGCGGATCTTGTGTGCTTTACGGTCGACCTGCACCACCCGATCGCCGCGGACGCACTGCGCTAGATCTTTGTCGGGCGTCCAGATGCAGACTTGCTGCACGCGGTCGTCTTGGGAGGCGATCCAGGCTGCGGAGGCAAGCGCGTCGTCGGCCTCCAGCTCGATCATGGGCCACACCACCACGCCCAGGACGGTGAGCGCCTCCTCGAGGGGATGGAACTGGGCGAGCAGGGCAGGCTCGACGCCTTCTCCGGTCTTGTAGTCACTCCAGAGGCGATTGCGGAACGACTCGATGACGTGATCGGTTGCTACGCCGACGTGCGTGGCCCCCTGCTCGATCATCTCCAGGACGGAATGCAGCACGCCACGCACGGCGCCGAAGGGCGCATCCTTGCCCTCGTTGGCGCGACGGCGGCCGTAGAACTGGCGGAACAGCTCGTACGTGCCGTCCACGAGATGAACGATCATCGCGCTGCCGCTGCGCTAGCGAGCGGGTTCCTGGTACAGGCCGATCACGTTCCCCGCGGGATCGCGGAACCGTGCCGTGATCTCAGGCGCGTCTCCCCCGATCGGTTGCACGAGCGCGCCGCCGTGCGCCAATACGGCGTCGATGGTCGCGGCCACGCTGTCCACCATGATGTAGATGAGCAGGCCCGGTTGCGGGGACGCCGGCCGGCCGAGCACCCAGGCGCCGCTCACCGCGCCCGTGGTGTCGTCGAATGCGGTGGATCCGTCGCCGCGTTGGCGGATCCCCCAGCCGAACACCTTGGCGTAGAAGTCGGCCGAACGACGGATGTCGACCGCGGGCATCTCGATATAGCAGATCTTGCCGTTCGTAGGGGGCATCAGCACTCCTGCGGATGGTTGGGCGTCGAGCCGCGTGCGCACGCGGCGGCGCGCGCGCGGAGCAGGTCGCGCTCGCGGCCGTTGCGCGTGAGCGCTGCCGCGCGCTCGAACTCGGCCCGCGCCTCCTCGAAGCGGCCCAGCTTGGCGAGGAAATCGCCGCGCACGGTCGGCAGCAGGTGGTAATTCGCGAGTGCGGGCTCGGAGCGGAGTGCGTCGGCGATCTCGAGGCCCGCCGCCGGGCCGAAGGCCATGGTGTACGCCACCGCCCGATTCACCTCCACGACGGGGGATTGCGTGAGTTGGGCGAGCGCATCGTACAGCGCCGTGATGCGGGTCCAGTCGGTCTCCTCCGGGGTGCGCGCTCGCGCGTGACAGGCGGCGATCGCGGCCTGGAGCGCGTAGGGGCCGAGGGCACCGGCGAGCTGCTCGGCACGCTCGAGCGCCGCGAGCCCGCGACGCACGAGCAGCTGGTCCCAGCGCGCGCGGTCCTGATCGGCCAACAGGACGGGCTCACCCCCAGGGCCGACGCGAGCGTGCAGGCGGGACGCCTGGATTTCCAGCAGCGCCACGAGGCCGTGCACCTCGGGCTCGTCGGGAACCAGCTCGGCCAGAATCCGGCCGAGCCGCAGCGCGTCCTCGCACAGCGCCGGCCGCACCCACTCGTCGCCGGCCGTCGCCGAGTAGCCCTCGTTGAAGACGAGATAGATGACCTCGAGCACCGACGCCAGGCGCGCCGTGAGCTCGGCCCCGCGGGGGACTTCAAACGGGACGCGCGCTTCGCGCAGGGTCCGCTTGGCCCGGACGATCCGTTGTGCGACCGTCGACTCCGGCACGAGAAACGCCCGCGCGATCTCGTCGGTGGTGAGTCCTCCGAGCAGCCGCAGCGTGAGCGCCACGCGCGCCTCGGTCGAGAGCACGGGATGGCAGGCGATGAACATGAGGCGGAGCAGGTCGTCGCCGATGTGATCGTCGATCGCGGCGTCGAGATCCGGCACTGCCGCGTCCCGCCGGGCCTCGAGCTCGTGACCGAGCTGCTCATGCTTGCGATCGAGCATCTTGCCCCGGCGCAGCTGGTCGATCGCGCGATGCTTCGCGGTGGCCATGAGCCAGGCGCCCGGATTGTCCGGGACGCCCGACTCGGGCCAGCGCTCGAGCGCGACGACGAGCGCATCCTGCGCGAGGTCCTCGGCGAGACCGACGTCGCCGGTGATCCGCGTAAGCCCGGCGATGAGCTTGGGGGACTCGATCCGCCAGACGGCGTCGATCGCGCTGTGCGTGGCGGATGGCGTCACCGCTTGTGCTCGTTTTGCGCGATACGCGCCTTGACGAGCTTCCGCACCAGCGTCGCGGGGAGGGGCTTGTCGGCGGTAAAGCGAATGGTGCCCTTGGACGTGGCGTACGACGCGAGCTGCTTCTTGAGCGCCTTCGTGATGTTGGTGCTCATGAAGAGGCTGCAGTGATCCTTGAACGCAGCGTAGCCCACCAGCATGCCGTGGTGCTTGAACATCGGGATCCCGTAGCTGATGACCTCGGTCGCCTCGGGCGCGGCGGCCTTGATCGTCTTGCGCAGCTTCTGGAGCGCGGCCCGCGGGGCGGGTGGGACCGCCCTGAGGTAGGCGGGCACCGAGGCAAACTTTTTCATGAGGCGAAGAACTCCGTCAGCACGGGGGCCATGGTCCCCGCCGCCACGTTGTGGGTCTGACCGACCAGCGTGCGGAGCTGTGCACCGGGGATGACCTCGGCGAGCCGCTGTGCCGCCTGGCGCAGCACCGGCATGCTCTTGTCACCGCTGATCACGAGCGTCGGCAGCTTCAGCAAGGCGGCCCGACTGGCTGGTAACGAGAAGTCTCCCATGACTGCTGAGTCGTAGGGGAGTGAGGGGGCCGCCGCCTTGAGCTTGGGCCACATCGGCAAGAAGCGGAACACTGTTACGAGCAGGCCGGGCATGCCGATGATGTCTTTCATGTAGTACTTGACGGCATCACCACGGCGCCCCTCGGCGATCAGCCGAACGAGCTGAGTCTGATGGTCCACGGGCGGCACGTGCGCCGCGTTCCCGACCATGAACGGTGGCTCGTACAACGCCAGCTTCTTGACGTTGAGGCGACTCGCTGCCGCCTCGAGGGCGAGGGCCGCGCCGGAGGAGATGGCGAACACGAACGCCGACCCTCCGGCCTCGCGGATCAAGGCGTCGAGATCTTCGATCTCCCGCTCGACGGCATAGGGCGCCGTATCGCCGCTGTCGCCGCGACCACGGCGATCGTACATGAATACCGTGAAGTCCCGCGCCAGGCGCGGCGCCAGCTTCGGCATCGGCCCGAACGACCGGCTGCAGAACGCGCCGTCGACCAGGATGACGGGTGGTCCCGCCCCCAGCTGGTCGTAGGCGATCGTGGTGCCGTCGCGCGAGCGTACCGATTTCACGGACCTCTCCTCATACCCTCACGTCGAACGGGCGTCGGCGAAATCGACACACCGACCCCGGCCGGCTGTCGCGGCGCGCGCTAATCCGCCGGCAGGTCCGCTATGTGGATGACCGGCCGGACCTCGATCGTGCCGCGCCGGGCCATGGGAATGCGCGCGGCGATGGCGATCGCCTCGTCCAGATCGCTCGCATCGACCAGGAAGTAGCCGCCCAGCTGCTCCTTGGTCTCCGCGAACGGGCCGTCGGTCACCACGCGCTTGCCCTGGCGTACCCGGACGCTCGTCGCCGTGGCGGTAGGCTCGAGCGGGGCGGCGGCGACATATTGGCCCGCGGCGTCGAGCTGGTGCGCCAGTTGGGTGGACTCGCGGTAGCACTGCTCTCGCTCGGTCTGGCTCAGGGCCTGCTCGTCCAGGTAGATCAGCAGCATGTATCTCACGAATGTGGCTCCCTACACTGTTAGGTCCCTGTCCAAGAGGTCTACCCATGACCCCTCTCCGTTTTAGGGGTCCTCACCCCTGTCCCCCTCTCCGTTCCGGAGAGGGGGGACTCATGTCGTTCCCCCTCTCCCGAAGGGAGAGGGGGTCAGGGGGTGAGGACTACCCGCCGGCGATCGCCCCGATCACGAGAAACGGCTCCGCCCCCGATGCCACGGCTTCGGGCAGCGGGGCATCGGGCGGGTCGTGGGTCAGGTCCCGCTCGCATGCAAAGAATCGCAGGAACGGCCGTCGCTGCGCGGTGACGTGGTCCCGGATGGTCCCGCGCAACATGGGATAGCGCTCCTCGAGTGCGTCGAGCACCGCGCCCCGAGTGACCCGGCCCGGGACGTCGAGCTTCACCTCGCCTTTGACCTGCGCCAGCGTCCGCAGGTGCGGGGGGAGCACCACGCGGATCATGGCAGCGTCTGAACCTCGACCGACAGCACGGCGGGAAGATCGCGTACGATGGGCGCCCAGCTGTCGCCGGCGTCGGCGGACGCGTACACCTGCCCGCCGGTGGTGCCGAAGTACACGCCACACGGCTCCAGTGAGTCGACGGCCATCGCGTCGCGCAGCACGTTCACGTAGCAGTCGCGCTGCGGCAGCCCCTGCGTGAGCGCCTCCCACTCCGTGCCGCCGGAGCGGCTGCGGTACACGCGCAGCTTCCCGTCGGGCACGTAATGCTCGGAGTCGCTCTTGATGGGGACGACGTAGATGGTCTCCGGCTCGTGGGCGTGCACGTCGACCACGAACCCGAAGTCGGTGGGCAGATTCCCACTGACCTCGCGCCACGAGTCGCCGGCGTCGTCCGAGCGCAGGACGTCCCAGTGTTTCTGCATGAACAGCACGTTGGGCCGCGAGCGGTGCAGCGCGATGCGGTGCACGCAGTGGCCGACCTCGGCGTTCGGATCGGGAATGTACTGCGAGTGCAGGCCGCGGTTGATCGGCTTCCACGTCTTGCCGCCGTCGTCGGTGCGGAACGCGCCCGCGGCAGAGATGGCGACGTACATCCGGCGCGGGTTGGCGGGATCGAGCAGGATCGTGTGGAGGCACATGCCGCCGGCGCCCGGCTGCCATTTGGGCCCCGTACCGTGACCGCGCAGCCCGGCGAGCTCCTGCCACGTTTTGCCACCGTCGCCCGTCCGGAATCACCCTGCGTCTTCCACCCCGGCGAACACCGTGTCCGGATCGGAGAGCGACGGCTCGAGATGCCAGACGCGCTTGAACTCCCAGGGGTGCTGCGTGCCGTCGTACCACTGGTGCGTGGTGAGGGGCTTGCCCGTTTCCGGCGACGCGTCGTAGACGAACTTATTGCTCTCGCCCTTCGGCATCTGGCCGGGCTCCATGGTCATTCCGCCGCCGGGCGCCTCCCACGTCTTGCCGCCGTCGCAGGAGCGTTGGATGATCTGTCCGAACCACCCGCTCGTCTGTGACGCATACAGCCGATTCGGGTCGGCGGGCGATCCCTTCATGTGATAAATCTCCCAGCCCGCGAAGTGCGGGCCGCTCACGTTCCACTGCTTGCGCTTGCCGTCCCCTGCCAGGATGAACGCACCCTTGCGGGTACCCACCAGCACCCGTACACCGCTCATGACTGACTCCTTTCATGACGTGCCCAACGAATGACGGCGGACAATCTACGCATTCCCCAGTGCGAGGAATACTAGTTGACGAATTTCGCACTCCCCTTCCCACGTCGGCTAGTGCAGCTTACCTCCCCGCGGCCTTCTGAACGTCGGGTGGAAAGTCCGAGATCTCCTGCACCTGGCGCACTTCGATAAGGTCGCCGTCCAGCATGGGCGCGCGCTTCGCCCATTCGATCGCTTCGGCTCGGGACTTCACCTGGATCATCCAGTAGCCGCCGAGCACCTCCTTCGCCTCGGTGAACGGCCCGTCGGTCACCTTCGTCTTGCCACCGGAGAAGCTTATGCGGGCGGCTTTGACAGGCGGGTGCAGCCCGTCGAGCCCGAGCAGGACGCCGGCCTTGGTGAGGGACTCGTTGTACTTGGTCATTTTGGCGACAAGCTCGGCCGGGGGCGCGAAGTCCGCCCCCGCCTTCTCGTACCCCTTCGGGATCACCAGCATCATGAATCGCATCGTGCTCAGTTCCTTTTGGTTTGGGTGCGCCGGGCCCATCCCGGCTTCATAGAAGCGTCGAACGAGGAGCCTCAGAATCGACACGCCGGCCCGACCATGCGCACCCCGCTGGGCTTATCGCCAGGCGACAGGTGCTTTGGGAGTCATGCCGCCCGAGCGAGCACCACGGCTCCGATCGTTATCACCGCCGCGCCGATCGCGCGGGCCAGGCGTTCGGGCCGGGGCCCCAGCCGCTCCGCCGCGATGGCGACCGCCACCGCTGCGACGACGGCGCTGTTCATCATCCCGCCGGCGAGCAGGACGGCCATCAGACCTACGCAGCACCGGCTGCAGTTCACCCCGTAGCGGACACCGTGCAGCAACGTCCCTGCGCTCCCACGGCTCTCCGGGGGGTCGCATGTGCGGCACAGCACGAGCTGGCGGGCCTTCCACGCGCTCAGCTGCACCGCCCCCGCGACGAGCAGCGCAGCGCCCGTGGCCAGCGGGACGAGCCGCGCGACCGCCGGCCACTCGAGCTCGGTACGGGCGACGGCGCTCCCGAGGGCGTAGACGGCTGCGCCGAACAGCGCCCACACGGAGAAGTAACCCACCCCCGCTAGGGCGGCGAGCTGGTTCCGCGGGATACTGGCGAGCATCGGCAGGAGCGGCGGCAACATCATCGCCACCATCATCACGAGCCACATCGCAACGAATCGGGCACCGCTGCCAGCCCAGGTCTGGGCCGGCATCAGTGTCCAGACCATCGACAGGGTCCAGCCGCCCGGCATCGCCATCCCGCCCGCCATGGAGCGGGACCAGTGGAGAGTCGCCGCCGCGCTCACCAGAAATAACAGCAGGCTGGTTCCGAGGAGCGGGCCGCGGCCTGACGGCGCGTCGGCCTCAGTCCTCATAGCGGTCGTGATCATCCTCGAGGACGGACAGAATGTTGCCGGCCGGGTCTTTGAACCACGCGATCAGCGGCCCGCCACGGAAGATGCCTCGTGCGTCGGTCTTGAGCGCGCCTTCGTCATACCGCTCGAAACGCACGCCGCGCTGCGTGAGGTCGTCTACCGCCTTCTCGATGTTATCCACTGGGAAGTTGAGGATGGTGAAGGTCGCCGGGGTGTGATTGGGCTTGGGGTACACCAGCACGGTGGCGCCACCCGCAAGGTGCAAATGCATCAAGCCGTGAGATTCAGAGATCTTCAAGCCTAGGGTGCGACCGTAGAACTGCTTCGCCTGTTGGATGTCGTTTACCGAGAAGCCGGAAAACGCCTTTGAGTCCGTCAGCATTGTCCTACTCCCTAGTGAGGGGACGGCTCGGGCTCGGAGGCCGAGCCCACATGCCGTCTAATGCGCGCGACCCGCATCGTTTGAACGCGCCCTGAGAGGGCGCGCTCGGCGCGCGTGCGCCCCTATGGGGCGCTACAAACCGCCGAATCTACACGCCGGATCGTCGAGGCGAAGGAAAGGGACCGTCAGATGTAGGTGAGCTCGCGGCCTAGGGCGGCGCACCGGAGCATGAGGGCGCCCCGGCTCATGTCGCCTCGCCCGATGAACTCCCGGGGAACGCGCAGGCGAGGTCCCAACACCTGTTTCAGCGGCTCCAAGTACTTCGCCGTCGCGATACTGCCGAGCAGCACGACAGCGTCTGTCGGGTGCAGGCGTTCGGCCAGGCGGGCGGCATCGCGCCGCAGCGGGCCGGTGTAGCGCCGATCGGCGGGATCGACCGGAATCCGGGCGATCGCCCGTAACCCGGCGAGATCAACGACGGTCCGGGGAGGACACAGCCCCCGACCCGGCACGATGACCTGAACGCCGGCGCAGTCGAGCGGCGGCTTGGCGAAGGCCGACGCATAAGCCAGCTTGCCCCGAAAGTACAGCCCGCTCATGAAGGTGAAGACCTCGCCAATGGTCGCACCGTCGCGCGATCGCAGCCGCTGCGCCAACGCCGAGCGGGCGTCCTTCCGCAGCAGGAACCCAGCGCGCTTGCCCGCGCAATTGGCGGGCGAGAGCAGGAAGATCTGGTGACCGGGCGACATATATTCTTTTCAAGCTATGCCGGAACTGCGCCGCACGGTACCGAAGCGCACGAGCGCCGAAGCCGAGCTGATCGTCGTCGCGGGGCACGAGATCGCCGTCTCGAACCCCACCAAAGTGCTCTTCCCGAAGCCCAAGTACACGAAGCTCGATCTGGTGCGCTACTACCTCGCCGTGGCCGAGGGAGCGCTGCGTGGGGCCGGCGGCCGGCCTAACGTGCTGGTGCGCTACCCCAACGGCATCACCGGGGAGTTCTTCTATCAGAAGCGCGCGCCGGAGTCACGCCCGCCATGGATCGAGGTCGTCACGCTGCGTTTCCCGTCGGGCCGCACGGCGGAAGAGGTCGTGCCGCGCGACGCCGCCGCGCTCGTGTGGCTCGCTAACCTCGCCTGTCTGGAGCTGCATCCGCATCCGGTGCGCACCGACGACCTCGACCATCCCGACGAGCTGCGCGTGGACTTGGATCCCGTGCCCGGCGTGAAGTGGCCACAGGTGCTCGCTGTGGCGGAGGTGGTCCGAACCACGCTGCACGAGTTCGGGCTCACTGGCTGGCCGAAAACGTCCGGCTCGCGAGGCATGCACGTCCTCGTGCGCATCGAACGGCGCTGGACCTTCGATGAAGTCCGCCGCGCGGCGTTGGCGCTAGCGCGCGACGTGGAGCGCCGCGCACCTACGCTCGCGACGAGCAAATGGTGGAAGGAAGAGCGCCACGGCGTGTTCGTGGACTACAACCAGAACGCCAAAGACCGCACCGTGGCCTCCGCCTACTCGGTGCGGCCCACGCCCGAGGCGCGGGTCTCGGCGCCGCTCAGCTGGGACGAAGTGGCGAGCGCCGAGCCGGCCGATTTCACGCTCGCCACCATGCCCAC
>Ga0134085_10000666_pt1 | contig 12257 bp, 7 predicted proteins | sample 15_taG_10_FD_123125 | JGI IMG/M metagenome (GOLD analysis project Ga0134085, IMG submission 123125) | Grasslands soil microbial communities from the Angelo Coastal Reserve, California, USA - 15_D_Rain_20cm_2_09182015 | ecosystem: Environmental > Terrestrial > Soil > Grasslands ...
GCGCGGGTCGGCGAGATAGCGTGCCGCGACCACCGGCAGCTGGAAGTCGTCGTCCACCATGATGTAGTTCTCGCGCGTGGCCGCGAGATGTGCGAGCAGCGCGCGCGCCCGCGCGAGCTGGCCCGCGGACACGAGGCGGTTGTACTCGGCGGCGTTCTCGCGGATCGCCTGGCCGCCCAGGGCCTCCTCGTGGCTCACATCGCCCGCAGGCGACAGCTTGCCGAGGGCGCTCCCCACGACGTGCTCCGACATGGCCGGCGCCCACACGGGCTGCATCAGCAGCGCGGTCATGAGCATGTCCCGGCCGAAATAGGTCGCGAAGTTCGGGAGCCCCGCCATGAGCTTCTGGCGATAGCTCAAGAGCTCGACGCCTCGCACCTCGCGCTCGAGCCGCCGGAAGCGCAGCGGGTGGGCCGTGTCGGCGCGGACCTGAGCGGCGAATCGGTGGAACTCCTCGTTGAAGATCTCGGCCCGCGTGAGCGGCGTCAGCGCCGGCGCGTCCGTCGTCACCCGAACGGTCAGGCGCACCGGGCCCCCGGCTGGGCGCCGGACAGTGACGGTGCTCCCGGAGAGCGCGGGAACCGTTTCCCGAGCGTCGCCCTCGAGCGCGAGCCAGAGGTGATTTTTACCGTCGAAGCCCGTCTGTTCGACCTCGACCGTCCAGGTCGTGTCCGTCCTCACCCCCCGTCCCCCTCTCCGCGATGGGTCCTCACCCCCTGACCCCCTCTCCCTTGGGGAGAGGGGGAACGCAGGAGTGAGAACAATGCGGGGCGCGAGCCGGGCGCGCAGCGCGTCCATCGTCTTCACGCCGAGCAGCGACAGGTGACGGGCACGCTCACCGGGCGGCAGTTTCGCGAGGCGATCGATCAGCTCCGACAGCTCGGACTGGGGAAACGGTGCGGCGTCGAGGGGCAGCGAGTCGCGGCCCGCATACTGGAGGTCCCGCTCCACGCGCATGGAGCCGAGCAAGAAGAGACCGACTCTGACCGTGGACGGAAGCTCGAGGCCATAGGACACCGACCGTGTGTGCGTCGATCCCGTTACGACGGTCCCGGAAGAGCCCCAGGCGATCTCCGCCGGCTTGCCGCTCGAGTCGCGGACGGTGAAGCCCACGCTTTCGTTGGCGGCGTCGGCCCACAGGTTCACGACGCGGCCGGTCGAGCCTTTCAGGTAGACCTGGAACGCGTTGCCGCTCGCGTCCTGGTAGACGCGCGTCGTATAGCCTTCATACGCGGCGGGGTCATCGAGCCCCGGCTCCGGGAAGGCGAGGTAGGGAGGCACGGTGTCGCGTGTGAACGCGACGGCGGACAGGAACGCGAGGAGATGCATGGGCGGCGGGAATCGTACGCCCAGCAGGGGCGTTGCGCTACCCGGGGCGCCCTCTTGACGGGTTACGGTTCCCCCCCCATGCTAGCCGCCCCCGAACCCCGCGGAGCGAGCATGGGTGAGGCCCTGACCGTTCGTGCCCTGCGCTCCGCCCTCTTTTTTTCTCTGCTGCTGTTGGATGGATGCCGCGCTGAAGGAGCGCATCGGCCACTGTTCAAACTCCTCGCCTCGTCTCAAACCGCCGTCACGTTCGCGAACACGATCACCACCAACGACTCCGTGAACGTGCAAAACGATGTCTACATCTACAACGGAGCGGGGGTAGCGGTAGGCGACGTCAATAACGACGGGCTGCCGGACGTTTTTCTCACGGGCAACATGGTCTCGAGCCGCCTGTATCTGAACAAGGGCGACATGCGGTTCGAGGACATCACCGAGCGAGCGGGAGTCACCACGCACCGTTGGGCCACCGGCGCAACCATGGTGGACATCAATAGCGACGGCTGCCTGGACATCTATGTCTCCGTCTCCGGACCCGAAGGGTCCAAAGGGGCAGACCGCGCCAACCTGCTGTTCATCAACCATGGGGATGGCACGTTCACCGAGGCCGCGGCGCGATACGGCATCGCGGACACGGGGTTCACCACGCACGCGGTGTTCCTCGACTATGACGGCGACGGATATCTGGATCTCTTCCTGCTCAACAATTCGCCCAAGGATTTTTCACGCGCCGAAGCAACCGGCCATCCCCTGGGCCTGAGCAGCACCAGTACCGAAGGCTACAATGAGCTGTATCGGAACAACGGCGACGGGACGTTCACCAACGTGTCCCGGAAGGCGGGGATACTCGCCAAGCTTGGCTATGGCCTCGGCGTGGCCGTCGCCGACCTGAATGGAGACGGCTGGCCCGACATCTACGTTTCCAACGACGTCACACCGAACGATGTCCTCTACATCAACAACCGGGACGGGACGTTCACCGACCGCGCGGCCGGGTCGCTCAGGCATGCGAGCTTCGCCGGGATGGGCGTCGATATCGCGGACTTCAACAACGACGGCCGGGCCGACATCCTGCAGGTCGACATGCTGCCGCCGGTCATGAGCCGGCGCAAGCGGATGAGCGGATTCGCGACGTACGACGGTCAGGTGGAGCTGCGCAGCAGGGGATTCCGTAACGACTACGACCTCAACACCCTCCAGTTGAACGAGGGGCTCACGGCGCACGGAGATATCGTCTTCAGTGAAATCGCCCGGTTGGCGGGGGTGTCGAGCACAGACTGGAGCTGGAGCCCCCTGTTCGCGGACTTCGACAACGACGGGTACAAGGACATTTTCGTCACCAACGGATATCCCAAGGCGGTGAACGATCTCGACTACCAGACGGCCGTGTTCCGGGCCCGCCGTGCCGGCGACAACCAGCGGGCGCTGAGACTCCTGAAAGAACTGCCGAGCTATAACGTCTCCAACTACCTCTTCCGGAACAACGGAGACCTGACGTTCACCGACAAGACCAAAGAGTACGGGATGGACCACCCGAGCTTCTCGTACGGCGCGGCCTATGCCGATCTCAATAACGACGGCAAACTCGATCTCGTCGTGAACAACATCGATTCGCCCGCCTTCGTCTATGAGAACGTCCAACCGAACGACGAGTCCCATCACTATCTGGAGATCCAGCTGGTTGGCGAGTCGCCCAATACGCATGGAATCGGATCGCAGCTCGTCCTCACGGCCGGCGGGCAGAAACAGTACCTCTATCAGTCGCCCTACCGCGGCTACATGTCCACCATGGATGACCGGGCGCATTTCGGGCTGGGGCGCGCCGGACGCGTGGACACGCTCGACGTGACCTGGCCCGATGGGCGTCATCAACTGTTGACTGATCTGGCCGTTGATCGGACGCTGATCCTCAAACAACGAGAGTCAGCAACGAACGGAGCAACCTCCAAAACCTCCACCAACCTCCATCAACCTCCACAGCCCTTTCAGCAAACGCACGCCCTGCGCTACCATCACCAAGCCTCGACGCGCGTCGACTACAAGGCGCAACCGCTCCTGCCGTACGAAGTCTCGAGCCAGGGCCCGCCCCTCGCCGTGGCGGACGTGGACGGCGACGGACTGGATGATGTCTTCATCGGCGGCGCGGCCGGCGTCCCGGGCAAGCTGTACCTGCAGCGGAAGGACGGCCGTTTCGTCGAGTCCACTCCCGGTCAACCCTGGGTGGCCGACACGGCGTACGAGGACTGGGGAGCCCTGTTCTTCGACGCCAACGGGGACGGACGTCCGGACCTATATGTGGCGAGCGGCGGCTATCAGCTCGCGCCCGGCTCGCGCCGGTTGCAGGACCGTCTCTACATCAACCGGGGAGGCGGCCGGTTCGTGCGAGACAGCCGGGCCCTCCCGGAAATGCTGACCAGTACCGCGGCGGTTGCAGCCGGCGACTTCACCGGTGATGGCCGATTGGACCTGTTCGTGGGCGGCCGCCTGACGCCGAGGAACTACCCGAATCCGACTCGAAGCTATCTGTTACGCAATGACGGGAGCCGCTTCACGGACATCACGGAAGAGGCAGCCCCGGAGCTCGTGCACCCGGGAGGAATGATCACCGCGGCGGTCTGGATCGACTTTGACGGTGACGGGCGATTGGATCTGGTGACGGCGGGGGAATGGATGCCGCTCCAGTTCTACCACAACGACGGCCAGCGATTCCGCAACGTGACCGCGACCATGGGCCTGCCGCCGCTGCGAGGCTGGTGGTACAGTCTTGCCGCGGGAGACTTCAACAAGGACGGCCATCCCGATCTCGTGGCCGGAAATCTCGGGTTGAACTACACCTACACCACGTCGCGCCACAGCCGGTTCGGCGTCTATGCGGCCGATTTCACCCGGAACCGGATCACGGACATCGTGCTCACACAGGAGATCGACGGCAGGGAGTACCCCCTCTTTGGCCTAGCGCTGTTGGGCCAGCCGATCTACCCGCTGGCCGTGAGATTCCCGAGCTACGCGGCGTTTTCCGAAGCTTCTGTCCGGCAACTGTTCGATTCCTCCCAATTGCAGCGTGCCGTCCATTTTCAGACGGATACCTTCGCCAGCCTATATCTGCAAAACCAGGGCGACGGCACGTTCCGCGCGTTCGCGTTGCCCGCGCTGGCGCAAATCTCCCCGATCAAGGGGATGATCGCCCACGACGTCGATGGCGACGGCAACCTGGATCTGATCGTGGCGGGAAACCTGTTCGACGCCGAGCCCAACACTCCCAGAGCCGACGCCGGCAACGGCCTGTGGCTGAAAGGCGACGGGCATGGTCACTTCACGCCGGTGCCCCCGGTCGAGAGTGACTTCCTCGCGCCCCTCGACGTCACTGGTCTGGCCCTGATCAAAACGCCCACAGGGAAGGCCGTGCTCGTTGCGAATCACGGCGACTCCCTGCAGGCGTTTGCGATCCGGAGGCGGTAGGAGCCTGGCTTGCCGTGCCCGCTAGGGGCACGTGGCCCCCCCCCAACCGGGATTCTGGCACAGCTTGCTTTGACCTCCCACCTTGCTCAGCTCGATCTGTACCGACGGGATCGGGAACAGATGATAGCGCGGTGTGAAGTCCGCCGCAGCCGTGAGGTACGACCGGCGCGTCTTTTCGGTCGTCACGTAGTTGGTGATCACCGTATCGGCAGCTCCCCAGCGCCGCAGATCGAAGAACCGTTGGCCTTCCATCGCCAGCTCGAGCTTCCGCTCGAGCCGGACGGCCGTGCGGGCGAAGACTGGATCGGTCCACGGCGTGGTGTACAACCCGACCTTGTACGTCGCCCACTTGATCGTCGGGTCGTTGATGGGCACCGCCATACGGGTGTCCCCCACACATCCGGGGTACTTTTTCGTCAACACGGTATCCGCTGACCCGCAGCCCTGAGCTGTCTGCCCGGCCCGCGTTCTAATCTGATTCACGAGGAGCCTGGCCGCGTCGACATTCCCTTGTTCGATGTTCGCTTCGGCCAGCAACAAGAGCAGATCCGCATACCGGTAGATATGGATGTGCACCGAATTCAGCTGCGCCGGTGCCCACCCCACCTTGCTCTCGGCGCCACTGGCCTTCTCGTGGATGTTCTTCTTGGGACTGTACAGACCGCCGTAGCCCGGAGCCCTGATCCACTTCGGCAGATGGAGTCCCCAGTCCTTGTACGGCACGCTATCCCGGCCGACCGTCCAGTCGACTCGCGGGTCGAGCGTGTCGTTGACCGACGCCACATAATTGGTGTTTCTCGCGTTCCACGCCGGGTTCGTCAACGCCTTCGGCAGGCCGCTGTCGTCCACGACGAACGTATTGACCAGGTTTTGTGACGGCTGGTGAAAGCCGCAGCACCCGAACGGGCTGTCGGAATGCGGGAAATTCAGGCGTTCGCCGTAGTTCGCTTTGTTCCCATCCGGCTCGCCGTCATTCGCCGATGCCTGGTAGGCCAGGATGGTCTCCGGGCCGTCGGCAAACTGCTGGAACCCGGTCCAGACGTGATCGAAGCTCGTTTCCAGTCCGAAGACGCCACTCGCCACGACCGCGTTCAGGGTCGTGATCGCGCCCGCATAGTCGTGGGCGTACACCTGCACCTTGCCCTTGTACGCCAGGGCCGTCCACTTGGTGGCTCGTCCCTTCTCGTCGTTGCGGGGCGTCGCCGGCAACAACTTGCTCGCGGAGTCCAGGTCGGCGAGGATCAAGGTTGTGTCGTTCACGCCGACATTCGTCTTTTTGAAATCCAGGGTGTCGTTCTCGAAGTAGTACGGAATCGTCCCCCACAACCGCATGCCTTCGAAGTGATAGTGCGCGCGGAGGAACAGGGCCTCGCCTTCGATGCTGTGGGCGGTGGCGTCGTCGATCTCCTTCGGCTTTTCGGTCCGCACCCGCCGCAACAGGCGCAGCGTCGCGTTGCTGCGGAAGACGCCTTCGTAGACGGCGCTCCACTTATCGTTCAGGTAGTCGTCGGCGGAGCCCGTGGTCCAGTTGTACAGCTCGATGTCGGTGACGCCGGGTTGGTCGGTCGCCTCCGACCCCTTGTAGGCATCGTCGCTCGGCACGCTGCCCCACACCCAGTTGCTCGCGGCGCAGCCCCAGTTGGCGTTGGTCGAATTCGTGCAATCGAGGCCCCGGTACGCGGCGATGAGGGTGCCTTCGACCCCGATGCTGTTCGTGAGCGTCTTCGAATCCAGCGCCCCTTGGGGGGGCACGTCCAGGAAATCCTTGCAGCTGTAGGTGATGCCCCCCAGCAGAACCAGGAGCCCCGTCCCGACGAGCAGTCTGTGCCAATGTAGCGTGTTCATCGTCTTCCCTTCCCCGAAAGAGACGAAGTCCTAGAAACTGGTGCTGATTCCGACGGTGAACGTGCGACTGCTGGGGTACGACCCCCGGTCGACACCGCGATACTGATCCCTGATGTCCTCGCCCGACCGCCCCTGCCCCGTGGCGCCACCCGCCGCCGGCAGCGCCGGATCGAGACCCGGGTAGCCGGTGATGGTGAACAGGTTTTCCGCCTGCACGTAGATGCGCGCAGCCGGGATCCAGCGGATCAACGCGGGCGGCACGGTAAACCCGATTTGCAGCATGCGCAGCCTGACGTACGATCCATCCTCGACATAGTAGCTGCTGACCTGCCGACTGAACGAGTCGTTGTTGTCGATTCTCGGGTACTTGGCATTCGGGTCCCCGGGGTTGGTGCACCCCTCGTCCCCCGCCATGCACCAGGAATTCGTCAGCAGGTCGTTCCGGACGTTCGTCGAGAAGTCGCGGAAGACGTAGAAGTCCTTCTGGTCGTCGAAGATCTGGTTTCCGAACGTGCCGAATACGGTGACGCTCAGGTCCCACGGGCCGTGGCGCACGGAAAGGTCGAGTCCGGCCGTGAAGTCCGGATGGGGACTGCCGATGATGGTGAAGTCGTCTCCGGTCACCACCCCGTCGCCGTTCACGTCGCGGAACTTGAGCCTCCCGGGCGCTTCCCCATCCTGGTACTTCGCGTTTGGATCGCCCGTGGCGGCGACGGCGGCCGCGTCGAGCTGCGCGATCTCCGCGGCGCTCGCGAAGTAGCCGTCCGCCTGGTACCCGTAGAACGCCCCGATCGGCTCACCGACCTGGTTGATGACGTGGTTCGTGAGGCGCGTGGGATTGGGACCGAAGAACGACAGCGTCCCCTGGTTGTCGAGGCGGACGATCTTGTTCTTGTAATGACTGCCGTTGAAGGTCGCGCTCCACGATGTCTTTTGTCCCAGCGTTCCCCGGTAGCCGATGGAGAAATCGATGCCGGTGTTTTGCATCGCCCCGATGTTGACGATCGGTGGAGATCCCTGCCCCCGCGTGGCCGGGACCGCTGCGGGGAACAGCAGGTTGTCGGTCTTTCTCTTGTAGACATCCACGGTGAGGGTGCCCTTGTTCTCGAACGCCGCGAGGTCCACGCCCACGTTCGTGGACTTGTTCTTTTCCCATTCCAAGTCGGGGTTGCCGATCGAGATCAGCCTGAATCCCTTGACCACCGTCGCCCCGGTGTTGCCGATATCGTAGAAGACGTCGCCCACGCTGCCCCCGAACTCGCTGATGATGCGGCCCGCGGGGACGTTCTGGTTGCCCGTCATCCCCCACCCGAACCGGAGCATGGCGTTCGAAAAGAACTTTCCGGCCATGAACGGCTCCTGGGACAGCCGCCAACCCACGTTGAACGCCGGGAACGTGCCCCACTGATGGCCCGGCCCGAATTTCGACGAGCCGTCCCGACGGACCGTGACGCTGAGGTAGTATTTCTCGGCAAAATTGTAGTCCGCCTTACCGAAGAAGGACAGCAATCTCGACTGACTGCCCGCGCTGCTGTCGTTCTTGGTTTGCGGGTCGGCGAGCTGATCCTTGATGTACCGGCTGCTCGGGTCCGTATCCAGGAGCTGACCGATGTGCCCGAAGAGGAACCGATCCGTTACCTGGTTCGCCTCCTGCCCCACCAGCACGTTGAGGCTGTGGCGCGCGAACGCGCGGGAATAGTTCAGCGTGTTACTCCACGTCCAGTCGGTGGTCTGCTGCTGGGTCTCGTCGATGGAATTGGTCAACCCCGGCTCGGAGTTCTCCGGTGTGATCGGATTGTACCCGCGGAACGATTCCTGAGAGAGGTTGAAGCCGAACCGCGTTTTCGCGGACAGGCTCTTCATGACCTGCAGCCCGGCAAAGACATTCCCGAAAATCCGATCGTTGGTGCTCCGATCGAACTGGCGCTGCCAGGCGTACCCGAGCGGGTTGCTGTTATTCCCCAGGCTCACGGCCTTCCCGGAGGCGAAGTTGCCGCGGATGTCGTACACCGGGACGACCGGCTGCGACAGGATATTCTTACCCAGGATGCCGTCTTCCCCGCCGTCATCACCCGGGATCCCGCCAAAGTGCTGCTCGCGCGACAGCGCGACATTCTCCCCGATGACGAATTTGTCGAGGGTGAACGCCGTGTTGACGCGGAGGGTCCCGCGCTGCAACCGGTTGTAGGCCGCCGTCCCTTCCTGATTGAGGAAATTGAAGGATGCGTTGTAGGCGTTGTCCGGACCCCCGCCGGCGACACGCAGGTTCGCGTCCGTCGTCTGCGCCGGACTGAACACGGCCTTGAACCAGTTGGTACCGGCGCTCCCGGGCATGATCAGGGTCGTGCCCTTGTTGCCGGGTCCCGGGTAGGCGTAGGTGCTCAGGTCGAGCGTATCCGTGGTCTGCGAGTGCCCGTTGTTCGGAAAGATGTAGGCGGGAACCGACGGGTTGTTGCCAAATTTATCGACGCCGTAGATCGCCTTGACGGCGTCTGGAATCGTATCGCCCGCGTTGATGTAGCCGCGCTTCACCACTTGGTAGTACTGCAGGGCATCCTGCATGAGGAAGTCGTCATACCCGTGGGTCGGCGACGAAACCCCGGTTCGGACATCCAGCGTCATGGAGCGCGGACCGGGCCTTCCCTTCTTGGTCTCGATGACGACCACGCCATTGCTGGCCCGCGATCCGTAAATCGACGCCGACGAGGCGTCCTTCAAAACCTGAATCTCGGCGATATCGTCCGGACTGAGCCAGTTGAGATACGAATCCTCCACCGGGGTGCCGTCGACGATGTAGAGCGGATCATTGTTCTGGAACGAGGTGATCCCCCGGATGCGGACCGTGCTGCGCGAGCCGGGCGAGCCGCTGTTAGCGACCGTGACCCCGGACACGGCAGCATCAAGCCGCTGCAACGAGCTGGTCGACGTCTGTTTGGACGCGCTCTCGATATCGACGCTGCTGACGGCGCCCGTGATGTCGGCTCGGCGCTGCGTCGTGTAGCCCGTCACGACGACCTCCGGCAATACGGCGATGGCCCGGTCCAGTGCGACGTTGATGGTCGTTCGTCCCCCAACGCCCTGCGCGCCACTGCGATACCCGATAAGGCTGAAGGTCAGGATCCCGTTCGCGGGAGCGGCGACGGAATAGCTCCCCTCCGCGTCGGTGACGGTGGCGATGTTGGTCCCCCGGACGCGAACGGTCACGCCCGGAATCGGCGTGCCTTCCGGCGTGGTGACCTTGCCGGAGACTTGCGTCTCCTGGGCCACGGCCGTTCCGCACACCAGCAGTGCCGCCACCACACCCAACCCCAGTCCACGAAGAAAACGCTTACGCTGCGACGTGTCGTTCATTTGGGGGCGCCCTCACTCTGCAGGTCTGCGCATGGCGTTGAGGCCATGCTTGGCAATCAGCTCGCGATACGTGATGAGTCGGACGTTCCGGGCCTTGACGGCCCCGGCGAATCGCTGCGACGTCAATGCATCCAACTCCCCCTGCCGATTCTTGCTCATGTCGGGCAGCGGTTGGTCGGTGTTCATATCCAGCAACGCACCCAGCTCGGGATCGTCCAACCCCACGTGCGTGACCACGAGATTCACGCCCGGCTGCAGGCGATCGACCATCGCGACCAGACTGTCCGCCTTCAGGCTCGGGGCCGCCCAGTACTGGGGCGTGTCCTCCTTTTCACCGAAATACTCCGACATGCCGAGCCCGTGCTCGCGCGCGAGCCGCTCAGTGACCTCACGGAACTCGGGGTAGCGCGTCGCCGTACCCATGTGGTAGTCGACGTAGTCGATCTTGACGCCGGACCGGAGCGCGCGCGCGATCTGGGCCCGCAGCTCTTTCTCGATCTCTCGCAGATCGGGATGGTTCCGATACAGCGCGTCGGCGGACTGGAAGAAATAGCCATCGGCATCGACGAGGGTCGGGACGGCCTCGCGACCAGTCACCGGCCCCCACCGGTAATTCTTCCACTCAGAGTTCAACGTGAGATGAATGCCGACGGCAACCGCGGGATGCCGCTTGAGGATCTCAACCGTTTCCTGGTACCAGGGACACGCGAACATGACCGACACGGAGACCGGCAGGCCGGTGTCCATCAGTCGTTGCAGCGCCATGTTGACGCTGTGACTCATCCCCGCATCGTCGGAGCGGATGAGCAAGTAGACCGGCTCGGGAGCAGGCACGCGCCCGCTCACGTCAGCCTGGCCGAGAACGGATCTCGGAAAGCTGGCACCAAGAAGCAGCATGGCAACAAGGTGACGGCCCAGCGCCATTCGCGTGCCTCTGACAGGTGGTCAATGGACTACCCGCGGAGCAGGGTTAGGAAATACGCCTCGGCGGGAAACCCCGCAAGGGGGCTCGCCTCTTGACGAGCCCGCCCAATGGTGACACTCTAGCCGGCTCGAAACGTCCCCACTGAGGACCATGCACGATCTTGGCGGGCGCTACGCGGCCTACGCGGAGCGCCTGGTCGCCAGCGCGACAGTCGATCCCGGCCACACCCCGAGCGAGCTGCGGCGCGCCGTCCTCGCGCGCGCGGCACGGCTGGGCGGCGCTTCCGAGCGCCTGGCCCGCACCACCGCCGACGTCCCTCCCGCGCTCGCCAGCTACGTCGACAAGGTCGCCCGGCACGCCTACACCGTGACCGACGAGGACCTCGGCGCATTGCAGCGCGCCGGCCACTCCGACGACGCCCTCTTGGAGGTGACGGTCTCCGCCGCGCTCGGCGCGGCCCTGGGGCGGCTCGAGCGCGGGCTCGCCGCCCTGCGGGGCGAGCCCCGTTCCGTCTCGGAACGGGGCGAGGGGTTGGGGGCCTCACCCCCTGTCCCCCTCTCCACGTGGTCCTCACCCCCTGTCCCCCTCTCCGCCACGCGGAGAGGGGGGACGCGGGAGTAGCGTCGATGCGTCTCCGCACCGTCGAACACGGTCACCGCCTGCCGCAGCGGCTGAAGCTCATGCTCATCCGGCTGGTGAGCGGGCGCCGCGTGCCCGACGTCGTCAAGACGCTGCTCTACCGGCCGGAGTTCTTCGGGCGGCCGATGTGCGACTGGACGCAGGCGGTGATGCGTGGGCCCTCACCGTGGAGCGTGGGCGAGCGGGAGCTGTTCGCCGCGTTCACGTCCCGCCTGAACCAGTGTGTGTTCTGAACAGGCGCTCACGGCGCGGTCGCGTCGCTGGCTCTCAAGCAGGAAAAGCGGGACGACAAGCTGGTCGCGGCGGTGCTGGCAGACTGGCGTACGGCTCCGCTCGATCCGAAGCTGCGGGCGACGCTCGGCTTCCTCGAGAAACTCACGCTCGCGCCCGCCGAGGTCTGCCCCGCGGACATCGCCCCGCTCCGCGCGGCCGGGCTGAGTGATGAGGCCGTGGAAGACGCGATCCACGTCTGCGCGTTGTTCAACATTTACGATCGCCTGGCTGACTCGATGAGCTGGTACCTGCCCGGGCCGGACGGCTATGCGGCATCGGGGCGCAACCTGATGAAGCGCGGCTATCGGTTGTAGGACCCCCGACCCACTCGCCGCGTATTGTACGTCTCGACGAACCGCCGGTGTGCGGCATCCGCCGGGAATGCCTCGTCGGCACCGTAGGGGTAGCGGGACATCCGATGGAACGGCAGCGGCTCGAC
>Ga0134085_10000669_pt1 | contig 12237 bp, 8 predicted proteins | sample 15_taG_10_FD_123125 | JGI IMG/M metagenome (GOLD analysis project Ga0134085, IMG submission 123125) | Grasslands soil microbial communities from the Angelo Coastal Reserve, California, USA - 15_D_Rain_20cm_2_09182015 | ecosystem: Environmental > Terrestrial > Soil > Grasslands ...
GGGTCGAGTGGTGGGGTGACGAAGTCGTGTCACTGCGCACGTTCGATCTTGACTCGCAGCGCTCGGGGGAGCCGATCGAGCGGGTCACGATACTGCCGGTGAGCACCGAGGGGGCCACGACCACCGTGGGGGTGCAGCATGCTGCGTCCGTGCAGCGACAGTCCTTGCTCGACCTCCTCCCTAGCGATGCGCTGCTCGTCTTGGAACAGGAATCCGCTCTGGCGCAGGAGGTGGATCGCGCGTGGGCGGAGGCAGAGCATCACCTCGAGATCGCGCGGCGGCTGGGCGAAGAGCCGCCGGCGCGAGCGGAGCTGTTCGTCGCTCCCGAGCGCTGGCGCGGCGAGCTGGCGGCGTTCGGCGGTCTCGCTCTCAACGCGCCGGACGTGGCGACGCGGTTCCCGCTCACCCCGCCCGAGCCCGTGGACCGCGACATCAAGCGACTACGCCGGCTGGTGGCGGCCGGCCCGCCGACGGTGATCCTGTGCGACAACGAGGGCCAGCTCGAGCGGCTGGAGGAGCTGCTCGGCACGGAGGCCGCGACGCTGGCGATCGGCGCGCTCGACGGCGGGTTCGTCCTGCCGGCGCTCCGCGTGCTGACCGACCACGAGATCTTTCGGCGCGCACGCCGCCTGCGGCGGCCGCGGCGCTACCGTGAGGCGTCCCCCACGGCGGCGGCCCGTGCGCTGCAGGCGGGAGACTACGTGGTGCATCTCGAACACGGGATCGGGCTGTATCGCGGGATCCAGACGATCGCGGTCGGCTCGGAGGGCGGCACGCTCGAAGTGGCGGTCGTCGAATACGAAGGCGGCGACCGGCTCAACGTCCCGCTCTACCGGCTGGATCAGCTCGAGCCCTACCGAGCCGCCGGGAACGGAGACACGCCGCCGCCCAAGCTGCACCGTCTCGGCGCGACGACGTGGCAGCGCCAGCGCGACAAGACACGGGCCGCCATCCGCCAGATGGCGGCCGAACTCCTCGACCTGTACGCGCGCCGCCAGCTCGCCACCGGGTTCGCCTTCCCGCCCGACACCGCATGGCAGCGCGAGTTGGAGTCGGCCTTCCTGTACGAAGACACTCCCGATCAACGTCGCGCCGCTGAGGAGGTGAAGCGCGACATGGAGCGCGCCCGGCCCATGGACCGGCTGCTGGTCGGCGACGTCGGGTACGGCAAAACCGAAGTTGCGCTGCGGGCCGCGTTCAAGGCGGTGCAGGCGGGCAAACAGGTCGCGGTCCTCGCCCCCACGACGATCCTCGCCGAGCAGCACGGGCGCACCTTCCGAGAGCGGCTCGCCGATTACCCCGTGCGGATCGAGGTGCTCTCGCGGTTCCGCAATCCCAGGGACACGCAGCGAGTCGTCCAGGGCCTGGAGCAGGGCACCGTGGACCTGGTGATCGGCACCCACCGGCTGCTCTCCCGCGACGTCAAGTTTCACGAGCTCGGGCTCTTGATCGTGGACGAGGAGCACCGGTTCGGCGTCCGGCACAAGGAGCGGCTGAAGGCGCTGAAGCTCGCGGTGGACGTGCTGACGCTCACCGCGACGCCGATCCCGCGCACGCTGCACCTGTCGCTCGCCGGACTGCGCGACCTGACGCTGCTCGAGACGCCGCCGAAGGACCGCTCGCCGGTACTGACGTTTATCGAGCCCTGGGACGACGCCTTGATCGAGGAGGCGCTGGCGCGGGAGCTCGACCGAGCCGGGCAGGTGTATTTCGTCCATAACCGCATCGAGACGATCGATACGATCGCCGAGCGGGTGCGTGCGCTCGCGCCACCGCGGGCGCGTATCGCGGTGGCGCATGGCCAGCTCAAGGAGGCGGAGCTCGATGACGTGATGGCGCGGTTCGTGCGGGCCGAAGTGGACATCCTCGTGTCCACGATGATCGTCGAATCGGGTTTGGACGTGCCGAATGCGAACACGATGATCGTGAACCGCGCGGATCAGCTCGGTCTGGCGCAGTTGTACCAGCTGCGGGGGCGTGTGGGCCGCAGCCACCGTCGCGCCTATTGCTATCTGCTGGCGCCCGACCTTGTGGACGCCGACGCCGAGGAGCGGCTGCGCGTCCTGGAGCATCACACGGATCTGGGCTCCGGCTATCGCATCGCACTGCGCGACCTCGAGCTGCGCGGCGCCGGAAACCTGCTGGGCGGCGAGCAATCGGGCCATGCGCAGGCCGTGGGCTTCGACATGTACTTGCGGTGGCTCCAGGAAACCGTCGACGCGCTGAAAGGTGGAGAGGGACAGGCAGGCAGCGCGACGTTCGCGCCGCCAGAGGTCATCCTGGACCGACCCGCTCATCTGCCGGACAGTTACGTGCCCGACGCGGCGGCGAAGCTCGATCTGTATCGGCGGCTGGCGCGGGCCGGGCGGCCGTGCGAGATTCAAGCGGTGCGCGAGGAGCTACGCGACCGGTTCGGCCCTCTCCCGGACGACGCGCTGCGCTTGCTTCTCGTGTCCGAGCTCCGCGCGCTCGGCGCCCAGGCGGGACTGGAGCTGGTCCTCGTCAAAGGCGACGAGGCGCGGCTCACGTTTCGGCGGGACGCGCATCCGCGCCTCGCCGGGTTGACGGCGGCGCTCGATGCCGTGCAGTTCGAGGCCGAGGTGCGGCGCCCGGCGCCGCTCTCTCTCCGGCTGCGCCGGCTGGGCGGCGAAGCCATCGGTCCCGGTCTCGTGCGGGCCCTCACGGCGGTTCTGCAGGACTCTCACGCCTAAGGAGACAGGATGCGACGGTTGGGTCTGGTAGTCGCGCTGTTGACGCTCGCGGGATGCGGCGCTCTCCGAGACGCGTTTTCCGCGCATCCTGCAGTGGCGGGGACCGCGGCGGGGCAGACCCTGACTGTGGCGCGCCTGGCGGAGCTCGCCGGCCGAGCCAAGAAGGTGCCGCTGCGTACCGAAGCGGTCACGGGGCTCACCACGGTCTACCTGGACTATGCGGTGTTCGCAGTGGAGCTCGCCCGCGGCCGCAACATGGACGATTCGGCGCTGGTGCTGGAGGCCAACTGGCCCAACGTCGCGCAGCTCCGGTGGGAGCATTACCACGATCAACTGGTCGCCGCCCGCGCGAAGCTCACGCCGGCCCAGACGGATTCGGCGTACCACGCCGGCGACGTCCGCCTGTTCCAGCACATCCTCGTGAGCGTCCCCCCGAGCGCTGCGTCCAAGGTCGAGCAGGACAAGAAGCAGCAGGCGGAAGGATTGCTCCGGCAGGTGCAGGCCCAGCGCGGCGCCAACTTCAGCCAGCTGGCGAAGCGCTATTCGGAGGATCCCGGGTCGAAGTCGCGCGGCGGTTACCTCGGCGCGGTGGGGCGCGGCCGGTTCGTCCCGGCATTCGACACCGTGGCGTGGCGGCTCGCCCCGGGCGCGATGAGCGGGCTGGTGCGGTCGCCGTTCGGCTTTCACATCATTCGCCGTCCCCCGCTCGAGGAGGTGCGCGACTCGTTCCGCACGGAGCTCGAGACCGCCATGGCGGTGCACTTCGACTCGGCGTACATCGATAGTCTCGCCGCGCAGCGCGACTTGAAGGTCCAGAGCGGGGCCGCGGCGCTCGTCCGCCAGGCGATCCAGGAGGTCGCGCCGGCCACGGAGGATCGCCGCAAGCTCGCTACCTACCGTGGCGGCGTGTTTCGGGTGCGGGACCTGGCTCGGTGGCTGTTCGCCCTTGACCAGCGCGATGTGAGCAGCATCGGCATGGCGAGCGACGCCCAGCTCACCGAGTTCGTCCGTCGTCTGGCGCAGCGCGAGCTGTTGCTGCGGGAGGTCGACTCGGCCGGCGTACGGCTCACGCCCGAGGACTGGCGGGGACTCCAGACCGAACACGACTCGGTGCTGACGATCCTGAGGACCCTGCTCGCGCTCTCACCGCGGGTCCTCAAGGACTCCGCGGCGACGGAGCCGGCGCGCATTGAGCTCGCGACGCGGCATGTCAACGAGTACCTCGATCGGGTCTTCGAGCAGGGGGCGGCGCAGTTCTTCCCGGTGCCTCCGTTTCTCGCGATGGCCCTGCGTCCGGGGCAAGGCTGGTCCGTCAACGAGGCGGGGCTGGCGCAGGCGCTGGAGCGCGCGCAGGCGATCCGCGCACAGCGCGATTCCGCCAGCCGTGGCAGCGGCACCGGTCTCAAGCCCGCGCCGGGGCCGCCGCCCGCGCCGCCCGCCGACAGCGCGAAGCAGCGGGCGCCGCGGTAACATGCGCGGCGGCAGCGCGATGCGGCTCGGGCTCGCCCTCGTCTTGGGAGGTGCGGCACGTGCGGCAGGCCAAAGGGAGCTGGCCTCGGCTCGGCCCGTCGACCGCATCGTGGCGATCGTGGGGTCGAAGCCGATTCTCGCGTCGCAGGTGGAGGAGCAGCTCGTGCTGGCGCAGGCGCAGGGGATGACGCTCCCCACCGATTCCGCCGGCCGGGCCGCGGCGCGGCGCCAGGTGCTCGGTCAGATGGTGGATGAGGAGCTGGTGGTCCAGCAGGCGGAGCGCGACACGACGATCAAGGTCACCGACCAGGAAGTTCAGGACCAGGTCGAGCAGACTGTGCAGAACGTGCGGAAGCAATTCACGTCGATCACCGAGTTTCAAGCGCAGCTCCGGGCGGCCCAGTTCCTGTCGGAGGAGGAATGGCGCCGCTGGCTGGCGGATCAGCAGCGCCGTGGGATTCTGCAGAAGCGCTTGCTCGATCAGCTGCGGGAGAAGGGCAAGTTGCGGCCGATCCCGCCCACGGACGCGCAGATGCGCCAGTTCTGGGAGGAAAACCGCACGCAGCAGCCGAAGCGCCCGGCGGCGATCTCGTTCCGGCAGATCGTCGTCACCCCGCGGGCGGACTCCACCGCCAGAGCGCGGGCGCGACAGCTCGCGGAGTCGCTGGTGGTGGTGCTGCGGCACGGCGCGAACTTCGCGGACGTGGCGAAGAAATACTCCGCCGACAGCGCGTCGCGGGAGCAGGGCGGTGAGCTGGGGTGGTTCCGCCGTGCCGTAATGGTCAAGGAATTCGAGGACATCGCCTTCCGGCTCCGGCCCGGGGAGATCTCCGATCCGGTCGAGACCGAGTTCGGCTACCACATCATCCAGGTGGAGCGCGTCCAGCCGGCGGAGGTGTTGGCGCGCCATGTGCTGATCGCCCCGAGCATCTCCGCTGCGCAGATCGAGCGGGCGCGTCGCGTGGCCGATTCGGTGCACGCCGCTCTCGCCGCCGGCGCGCCCTTCGACTCGCTGGCGCGCCGCTATGGAGATCCCCAGGAAGGCAAGATCGTACCGGAGCTGCCCCTGACCCAGCTGCCGCCGGACTACCAGCGCGCGATCGGCAGCGACACCGTCCCCGGCTTGAAGCCGGTGTTCGAGGTGGGGGCGGACTCGCGGCGGCCCAAGTTCGTCGTCTTCGAGCTCACGAAACGCCTGCCCGAGGGTGAGTTGAGCTTCGAGGACGTGAAGGACCGGATCCGCGAGAACATGGGCCAGCAGCTCGCGGTGCAGCACTATCTCGAGATCCTGCGCCGCACGACCTACGTCGACATCCGCCCCTGACGCCGTGGCCCGCCGCCCGCGTCTCGCCGTCACTCTCGGCGACCCGCGCGGCATCGGGCCGGAGGTCGTCGCGCGCGCGCTGGCGTCCGGGCCCCTCGATGCCGAGGTCACGGTGATCGGGGCGGACGATCAGGTCGGCGACCTGCGAGCGGATGCCAAGGTCGGGATCGGCGTGTGGAACGCCGGGAGAGGGGAGAAGGGAGAGGTCCCCTCAGCTGATCAATCGGTTGCGGTGCGCCGGAGCGAACCTCTCCCTTCTCCCTTCTCCCCTGAGGCTCTCGCCGGCCGGCTCGCGGGCCAGGCGGTGGAACGTGCAGTACAGCTCGCCCGGGACGGGAACGTGGACGCCGTCGTCACGGGGCCGGTGCACAAGCACGCCTTGCATCTCGCCGGATTCCGCTACCCGGGCCTCACGGAGTTCCTGGCGCATCTCGCGGGCGACCGCGACGTGGCGATGATGCTCACCACGCGCGGGCTCCGGGTAGTGCTCGTCACCACTCATCTGCCGCTGCGGGACGTGCCGCGCGCCGTCACGACTGAGCGCGTCGTGCGCACCGGCCGGATCACGGAGGCGGCGCTGCGGGAGTGGTGGGGGATCGCACAGCCGCGGCTCGCCGTGTGCGCGCTCAACCCGCACGCCGGCGACTCGGGGCTGTTCGGCGACGAGGACGATCGAGTATTGCGCCCGGCGGCCGAAGCCCTCGCCGCGGCGGGCCCCCTCTCCGCGGACACCGTCTTCGTGCGGGCGCTCCGCGGAGAGTTCGACGCCGTCCTCACGCCGTATCACGACGTCGGGATGACGGCGGTAAAGGTCGCCGGGTTCGGCACGGGTGTGAATGTCACCCTCGGGCTGCCGTTTCCGCGGACGGCCCCCGATCACGGGACGGCGTTCGATATCGCCGGGAAAGGCGTGGCGGACCCGAGCTCCATGCGGGCGGCGCTCGAGCTGGCGGTAGAGCTGGCGGGCCGGAAGGGCCGGTGACCCCGGCCACCGGCCCGGGGTCAGCCGCTTGAATTTGGCTACGGGCGGCTGACCCCGGGGCGACGCCCCGGGGTTGCACGCGACCGGTCGGCGACCCGCAGCTGCTCGAGCAGTTGCTGGTGCTGCTCGAGTCGTAGCTTTTGACTCGCCCGATTCACCACCAGTACGGCGCCGACGTCCAGGATCTGCGCGCGTTCGACGAGGCCGTTCTCGCGCAGCGTGCGACCAGTATCGACCAGGTCCACGATCCAGTGCGACAGTCCGAGCAGCGGGGCCACCTCGACGCTGCCGCTCACCGCGATCACCTGCACGCCCAGACCGGTTTCGGCGAAGAAGGCGCGCGTCAACCGGGGGTACTTCGTCGCGACCCGCGGCGTGACGCCGCCAGTTAGGGCCGGGTATGGAACCTCGGTCGGGCTCGCGACGACCAGGCGGCAGCGGCCGAAGCCGAGTGCGAGCGGCTCGAGCACGTCGGCCTCCGTTTCGCGCAGCACGTCGGTGCCCGTGATCCCGACGTCCGCCGCACCCGACTCCACGTACACCGGGACGTCGGCAGGCTTCACGAACAGCACCGACAGCGACCCGTCCGACGAGGGTACGAGCAGCTTCCGGTTGGTAGCGGGCTCCGCCACCGCCGCGCCGCTGGTCCGGAGCAGAGCGAGGGACGGCTCGAGGAGGCGCCCTTTGGCGAGCGCCATCTTTAGGATGGTCCGCGCGGTCACGGCGCCGCCGCGGCCAGCGCATCGAGGTCGAGCGCGAGCCCCACCGCAGGGAGAGGCCGGCCGAAGCGGCCCATTAGATCGTCGTAGCGACCACCCGCTCCGACAGCCGTCCCCGCTCCCGCGATGAAGATCTCGAAGTGGATGCCCGTGTAGTAGTCGAGACCGCGCACCTCGCCGAAGTCGTACACGACGTGGTGTCGCTCGCTTCCGGACAGGGCGGTGTCGATCGCCTCGAGCCGCGCGATCGCACCGTTCGATCCGGGCGCGGTGTCGATCACCCGAGCAGCACGGTCGAGCGCCTCGCGCCGGCCGATGATGAACGGCAATTCGGTCAGTGGGCCGGGCGCGGCGGCGGCCAGTCCGGCGGCGTCCTTCCGGTCGATCAGGCGCCGCACCGCGGCGCGCTCGTCGAGTGAGAGGGCCGCGAGTGCCGGCGCCAGCGCACCGACGTGGCCCAAGTTCAGCTGAAATTCTGCGACGCCAGCGGAGCCCACGAGCGCGAGCGCGAGGCGCAGCACCTCGACGTCGGCCACCACGCCGCCTTCCCCCAGCAGCTCACCGCCCACCTGGAGGATTTCGCGCGGCCGGCGCCCTTCCCGCTCAGGGTCTTGGCGGAATACCTTGCCGGCGTACGAGAGGCGCAGCGGCGTGGGCCGATCGGCGAGCTTGGTCGCGGCGAGGCGCGCCACGCTGGCAGTGAAGTCGTAGCGCAGCGCCAGCAGCTTGCCGTCCAGGTCGAGGAAGCGAATCAGCCGGTCCGCGATGTCGGCCGCTCCGCCGCCGGCGCGCACGAAGACTTCGGCGTACTCGAAGGTGGGCGGGATGATCTCTTCGTAGCCAGCCGCCTCGAGCCGCTCGAGCATGCGGCTCTGGAGGGTGCGCCGGCGACGCACGGCGGCGCCCGTGAGATCGAGTGCGCCCGGCGGAATCGGCGCGATGGAGGACCGCCGGGTCACTGCGCCGTTCCCTCACCGGCGGCCCGCTGCAGCAGGCGTGCGGCACCGACTCGGCGGCCGTCCATTTGCACGATTTCGAACGCCGCGCCCTTCACGGGCACGTGGTCGCCGACCTTGGGAAGTCGGCCGAGCGTGCCGAACAGGTAGCCGCCGATCGTGGTGTAGCTCGTCTCGTCGAGGTCGAGCCCGTAGGTCTGGTTCACGTCGCGCAGCGGCATGGCGCCGGGCAGCAAGGGGGCGCCCTCGCCCGGCGCTGCACGGGTCTCGGCGCTGGGCCGATCGTACTCGTCGTAGATCTGGCCGACGATCTCCTCGAGCAGGTCCTCCATCGTGACCAGTCCAGCGGTGCCGCCGAACTCGTCGAGCACGATGGCGAGGTGAATCTTCTGACGCTTCATGTCCGCGAGCACGTCCTCCACCTCGCGGGTGCGGGGCACGAACACGGCGGGGCGGAGAATGGCGCGGAGCGAGCCGCCCTTCGCCGACCGGAGCCCCGCGAGGATGTCCTTCGCGTGGACCAGGCCGACGATGTCGTCGAGCGTCTCGCGGTACACGGGGTAGCGCGACCGCCCGGCGACGGCGACCTGATCCGCCGCCTCTTCGAGCGTCAGGTCGATCGGCAGCGCGACGATGTCGGTGCGGGGGGTCATCACCTCGCGGGCCGTCTTCTCACTGAACTCGAACACGCCCTCGAGGAGGCGCGCGTCGTCCGCTGCGAGACGCCCGGTCTTGCGGCTCTGCTCGACGAGCATGCGGATTTCCTCAGGGGAGTGGATCCGCTCGAGCTCGGCGGTCGTGCTCCGGATCCCCAGCAGCCGGACGACCCGGTTGGCGCTCCAGTTGAGCACGTCGGTAAACGGCCGCGTGATCCAGGAGAAGAAGATCAGCGGCGCCGCGATCCAGCGGCTCGTTCCCTCGGGATAGGTGATGGCCCAGGCTTTGGGCGCCTGCTCGCCGAACACCACGTGGAGGAAGGAAATCACCGCGACGGCGACGGTCGAGGCGACGCCGCCCCGCGTGAGGAAGCTGAGCGCGGCGGGCAGCGCGGCGAACCAGTCGTGGAACAGGTGGGCCACGGTGTCCTGGGCCACGTAGCCGAGCAGGATCGAGGCGACGGTGATGCCGAGCTGTGCGGCCGACAGCTGCCGGTAGAGATCTTGCAGCGCTGTCTGGACGGTCTTAGCCTTCCGGTCGCCGCGCCGCACCAGGGCGTCGATGCGCGTGCGCCGCGCGGCGACGAGCGCGAACTCCGCCGCGACGAAGAACGCGTTGGCCAGCACCAGCAACACAACCGCGATGAGGCGCATGCCGATCGACTGTGACAGAGGCCCGGGCATAGAGGCGGGAACATAGCCGGTGCTCACTCGACTTCAAGCGCCGCCGTATGACGTGCTGGCGCCCCACCTGCCGCGGATCGGGGGAGCCGACCCGGACACTGCGCGCGCGGTGCGCGCGATCCTGGACGATGTGCGCACCTCCCGCGACGCGGCTGTGCGCGAGCACACCAAGCGACTCGACGGCGTGGATCTGGCGCCGGAGCAGTGGGAGGTGCCCGGTGTCAGGTGTCAGGATGCACTCGAAAAGATCCCTCGCGCCGTTCACGCGGCACTGCAAACGGCCGTGCGGCGCGTGCGGGGCTATCACGCCCGCCAGGCCGATGAGGGCTTTCTTGAGCGCGACGAGCACGGCACCGAGATCGGCATGCGGGTGGTGCCGCTCGAGCGGGTGGGGCTGTACGTCCCTGGGGGCAAGGCCGCCTATCCCTCGACTGTAATAATGAATGCGGTGCCGGCGGTCGTCGCCGGAGTGGCGGAGATCGTCATGGTCACGCCGCCCGGGCGCGGGGGCGAGACGCCCGACGTGGTGCTGGCCGCGGCGCGGCTGGCCGGAGTGGATCGGGTGTTCCGGATCGGCGGTGCGCAGGCGATCGCCGCGCTCGCCTACGGCACGCGCACGATCCCGCGGGTCGACAAGATCGTGGGTCCGGGCAACCGGTTCGTGACCGAGGCGAAGCGTCAGGTGGCAGGGGAGGTCGGGATCGACATGATGGCCGGACCGACCGAGGTGCTGATCATCGCCGACGGGCACGCGGACGTGCGCTTCATCGCGGCCGACATGATCGCCCAGGCCGAGCACGATGAAGACGCCTGCGCGTGGTGCGTCACCACGAGCACTGTGCTGGCGGACGCGCTCGATAACGAGTTGGCGCGGCAGGTGGCGCGCGCGCCGAGGAAGACGATCGTCGAACGCTCGCTCGCCGCACACGGCGTTGTTGTGGTGGTTCCGGATCTGGATAGTGCTGTCGAAGTCGCCAACCGGCGGGTGCCCGAGCACCTGGAGGTGCTGACGCGCGACCCGTGGCCCGTGGCGCGCCGCATCCGGCACGCCGGGGCGATCTTCGTCGGCGCCTCCACGCCCGAGCCGGTGGGCGACTACCTCGCGGGCCCGTCACACGTGTTGCCCACCAGCGGAACCGCCCGGTATGTTTCGCCGTTGGGGGTGTACGATTTCGTGAAGCGCATCAGCGTGATCGGGTATTCGGAATGGCAGCTCGAACAAGACGCGGCGCACATCATTGCGCTGGCGGAAGCCGAGGGCCTGTTTGGGCATGCGGAGGCGGTGCGCGTGCGACAAGGCGCCGTCAGCCGTCAGCCGTCGGCAGCTCGGCGCAGCGAACGGCCTGAAGGCTGACGGCCGATGGCGAGTTTGCCGTTAGAAGTCCAGTGCACCCACCGCGCGCCGCTGCGCGCCGAAAGCCGGCGTCGCCTGGCGGTCGTGCTGGGGATCTCGGCTGTGGTGATGGTCGCCGAGGCTGTGGGTGGCTGGGTGGCGCACTCCCTGGCGCTGCTCGCGGACGCTGGTCACATGCTCGCCGACGTCGGCGCCCTCGGGCTCGCGCTCGGCGTGGCTTACCTGGCCCGGCGTCCCGCCACGGCGGAGCGCACTTTCGGACTGCTGCGGCTCGAGATCCTGGCGGCGTTGGTGAACGGCGCGGCGTTGTTGGCGATCTCAATCGGCGTAGCGATCGAGGCCCTGCACCGGCTGCGTGACCCCGCGCCAGTCCAAGGTGCGCTGCTCGCCGCCGTCGCCGGGCTCGGGCTCGTCGCCAACGTTGCCGGAGCGACGCTCCTGCACCGCGGGCACAACCACTCGCTCAATGAGCGGGGTGCGTATCTCCACCTGCTGAGCGACGCCCTCGGCTCCGGCGGGGCGCTCGCCGCCGGCGCGATCATCCTCGCGACCGGCTGGGTCGCCGCCGACCCGCTGACCTCGATCCTCATCTCCCTGCTGATCCTCGCCAGCGCGTGGCGCCTCGTGAAGGAGAGCGCAGACGTGCTGCTCGAGGCAGCACCGGCCCATATCGCGCTCTCTGAGGTGCACGACCGCATCGCCACCGTCCCCGGCGTGGCGTCGGTGCACGACCTGCATGTGTGGACGGTGACGAGCGGCATCATCGCCATGAGCGGGCACCTCGTCGTCCAGAACCCGGGCGACAACCAGCGCGTGCTCGAAGCGGTCCAGGACCGCCTGGGGGACATGGGAATCGGGCACGTGACGGTGCAAATGGAGCGAGACCAGACGTGTGAATGACGGGAGCAGGAAGCGCGGGGAAGGACCCTCCGGTGAGGAGCGTCACCACGTCCTGGGCCGTATGGTACCGCTCCCTTCTCCCCTCTCCCCGTCTTGTATTTTTGAGACCACCCTCCTATACTGCGCCCCTCGATTCGAGCCATCATCAGGAACGTAGCCCCTTGCAGATCCGCAACATCGCCATCATCGCCCACGTCGACCATGGGAAGACCACGCTGGTGGACCAGATGCTCCGCCAAGCGGGGGTGTTCCGCGCCAACCAGCAGGTGGGGGAGCGGGTGCTCGACTCGAACCCGCTGGAGCGCGAGCGGGGGATCACCATCCTGGCGAAGAACACGGCGGTACGCTGGGGCGACACCAAGATCAACATCGTGGACACCCCGGGGCATGCGGACTTCGGGGGCGAAGTGGAGCGGATCCTTCGGATGGTCGACGGCTTCCTGCTGCTGGTGGATGCCGCCGACGGGCCGATGCCGCAGAC
>Ga0134085_10000676_pt1 | contig 12185 bp, 9 predicted proteins | sample 15_taG_10_FD_123125 | JGI IMG/M metagenome (GOLD analysis project Ga0134085, IMG submission 123125) | Grasslands soil microbial communities from the Angelo Coastal Reserve, California, USA - 15_D_Rain_20cm_2_09182015 | ecosystem: Environmental > Terrestrial > Soil > Grasslands ...
CTGTTCGGAAATTTAGCTTCCTAGCGCGAGGAACTTCGGCTTAGCGGCTTCGCGGTAAAGACTGACCTCGAATCAACCGCGAAGACGCGAAGAATCACGAAGCAGCAAAGCCGCAACCAACAGCATGAACGAAACCACAGATGAACACAGATGAACACGGATCGGATCGGTGTTTATCTGTGTTCATCGCTGGTTGCATTTTGTGCAGCTTATGCAGAGGAAAATCCTTGCCAGTTTGCGAAGAATTTTTGGCGTAGTACTACGAAACAGCCTGAGGAAAAACTTCGTGCAATTCGTGGAATTCGTGGCAAGCTTTTCAAACGCAGGATAATTCCCCACGGATCTCTCTGAGAGTTCAGATTGTATCGAGGCTCCAGGGTGCGCGGTACGGCTTCACGAGGTGTTTGTTCGCGTCGGGATCGCCGATGAACTCTTCCTTGCTCGCGTCCCAGTAGAGCTTGCGTCCCACGGCGTAGGCGATATTTCCCAGAATGGCGGCGGTGCTCGAGCGGTGACAGATTTCGACATCGGCATTCGGCGTGGCCAGGCCGCGGACGGAGTCGATGAAATTGCGGGCATGCGGTGTGCCCTGGTCCAGGCCGCGGCCGCGTATGGGATCCATGTTGTAGGACAGGACGCTCTCATCTGCCGTGCCTTTGCGTATCTCACGCGGGAATAGTTCGTACTGTCCTCGGTCCGCGTAGAGCGTTGCGTCCGTTCCGTAGAATTGAATACCGCCTCCCTTCGCATCAATGCCGCGATTGACGCACTGGGACATGGAATAGATCAGGACCCAACCCGGGTACTCGTAGACGACCTCGAGGGTGTCCGGCGTTTCACGATTGTCCTGGAGCGCCAGCTTGCCTCCCGAGGCGCAAACGCTCTTAGGCGCCTCCACGTGCATACACTGGTGGATAGTATCGATCCAGTGCACACCCCAGTCCGTCATCAGACCGCCCGCGTAGTCCCAGAACCAGCGAAAGTTGCCGCGCAAGAATCTGTTGGGATTGTAAGGCACCTTGGAAGCCGGCCCAAGCCACATGTCCCAGTCCAGGCCGGGAGGCGGATCCGAATCCGGAGGATTACCAATGCCGGCTGGGTAAGAATTCCCCATGTTCCAGGCGCGGACCGCTGTGATCTCGCCAAGAATGCCGCCCTGCACCAGTTCCTCTACCCGCTTGAAATGAGGCCCGGAGCGGTGCTGCGTGCCTCCCTGTACGACGCGGTTGTACTTGCGCGCCGCCTCGACCATCTTCCGCCCTTCGCCGATGCTGGTCGCCAGGGGCTTTTCCACGTAGACATGTTTGCCGGCCTGGCACGCATGAATGGTGGGAAGCGCATGCCAGTGATCCGGGGTTCCGATAATGACAGCATCGATGTCTTTCCTCTCCAGGAGCTTCCGGTAGTCTTTGAGGATCTCAGCCTTCCCTCCCGCTTCGGCGTTGGCTTCCTCGGCGTGAGGCGAGTACACGTCGCAGATTGCTGCGACCTCAGCCCCCTGGCGCAGGAAACTCCTCATCACGTTTCTTCCCTGGGCATACGGAGGACCTCCGGGGCCAATCACACCGACGATCAGTTTGTCATTGGCGCCCAGGACGTTCTTGACGACCGGGGCGGAGGCGAGCGCGGAAGCCGCGGCGGTCGTGGTCTTCACAAACTCTCTTCGATTCAGTTTCACTCTGCCCATGGCAGCTTCTCCCCATTTGCGGATTGTAGAGCGAAAATAGAATTTTTTCTCTCGTGGCTCAAGAGAATTCTGCCTTCGCGTATTGCGCAGGCAATCACCGCGAAGACGCGAAGAATCGCCAAGAAGACTTTGGATTCTTCGCGTCTTTGTGGTGAAAAACTGCTTGAGTGGTGAATTCAGTTGAAGTGTGGTATGAAAAGCGCATGAACGGCGTGTGGTTCCTTGACCTCTGGCAGGCGAAGTGCAACCAGGATCCCGCCACGGTTTTCCCCGATTGGAATCCCAGAGAAGATCGTATAGGGATTCTCTCACCTCACGACGATGACGCGTTGCTGGGAGCAGGCTATGCCATTCTTGCCGGCCGGGAACTGGGCGTAGCGGTCTGTGTGATGGTCGTCTGCAACGGATGCGCTGGTTACAGTACCGCGGAACAGAAATTCTCCATTGTCGAGATCCGGCGCAGGGAAACGCTCGAGGCTTATTCCCGTTTAGGGCTTGCACCGGAGGACATCCATCGCTTCGATGTTCCCGATTTTTCTGCGGCGGCTCGTATTCCCTGGGAGCTTCCGGGGAACGAGGAAGGGATCATCGCGGACCTGATAGCCGAGCTTCGGCGGCGTCGCGTCACGCGGTTCTTTATCCCCAACGGCTATCGCGAGCATCTGGATCACGAGGCGGTTTACGATCTGGGACGTTATGCATCCTCGCAGACCGGCGACGCGATCCTGGTGGACTATGCGGAGCCCTTTGCGGTGCGCTCGGTTCACGTCTACTCCGTGTGGGGCGATTTCCCCCCGGCCCTTGCGGAAGGCGCGCCGCCCGAGCTGCGCGCCAACAAAGCGGTCGTGGTCCCTCAGGGCTGGGAAGAGAAGGTCCGTGACGGCATTCGTGCGTTTCGTTCCCAGGGAGCCATCATTGAGAACCTCGCGAAGGCGCGCGAAGGCCGTGGTTGTTCTGAGGGGTTCCTGGAACTCTACCAGGATTTGGACCCGCGTCCCAATCTCGACTACGGGCCTTACGTGAGCGCCGTCAACCGCATCCTCCGGGGTCAGGTCTTGAAGATCTAGGTCGAAATGACCAATGACCATGACCAATGACAAATAGAGGTCAGAAGCGCGGACAACGAACGGCTATTTGTCATTTTTCATTGGTCATTTGCTCTCTGCGGTGCCCCCAAAGGAGGCGCATGAAGTTTCGCTACGATCTGGCACGATTCATCCCTTACCGGGACATGGCCGTGTGTGAGCGTGTCCGAGGAATTCCACGGGAGCAGATCACCCAGCACCGTAACCCCGCTTTCAAGATCCGGGTCATCGACACCCCGGCGGAGTTCTATCTTGGATTTGCTCTGGACATCGTCCGCCGTATTCGAGAATCCCTGGAAGCAGGACAGAGGCTGGTTGCCATTTTCCCCGTGGGGCCGATGCCGCAGTATGATGCAGCGGTCGAAATGATCAATCGCCTGCGCATTTCCTGCGGGCACGTTATCTCGTTCAACATGGATGAATATGCAGACCAGGACGGCAATACGCCCCCCCTGAGTTGGGAGGGTTCCTTCCAGCGGGCGATGATGGAGAACTTTTTCGGGAGGCTGGATCCGGACCTGCGCCCGCCGGAGAGCCAGATTCATTTCCCGACCAAGGAGAGGATCCGCGATTACGGCAAGAGGATCGCGGACTTGGGCGGGGCGGATGTCTGTTACGGAGGCATCGGCTGGTGCGGGCACGTTGCATTCTGGGAAGCGCACCTGGGACTGGAGTTTGGGGAGGATCTGGAGGCTTACAAGAAAGCGGGCCCGCGCTGCGTAGAGCTTCATCCCATGACGATCATGCAGAACGCCCTGCACTCTTTCGGGGGCGATTGGTCGTGGGTTCCGCCGAAGGCAAACACGATCGGGCCGGCAGAGATCCTGGGAGCCAAGGATCGCAGCTTCTGGCTGGACGGATATCTCGGCGGAGGCGTGAGCTGGCAGCGGTTTATTGCCCGCCTGGTGGCTCACGGGCCGGTAAACACGCTGGTTCCGGGCTCCATGCTTCAGACGGCGCCCGGAACCTATACCGTCCTGGGTGGTGTCGCCGACAATTGCACGATTCAAATGAAATAGCGGAAATCCGAAATCGGAAATCCGCAATTGGAGGTGAGATGACGGACGAAAAATACCTCGGCGTGGGAATTGTCGGTACGGGGTGGGTATCCGCGGAGCACATTCGCGCTTTTGAGCGGAATGCGCATACGCGTGTGACGGCCATCTGCAGCCGGGACAAGCTGCGCGCTCGCGCCAAGGCCGAGTCCATGAGACTCACCGACTGCGCTGCGTACGACCGCTATGAGGCGATGCTCGACGACAAGCGCGTGCAGATTGTCTCCGTCTGCACGCCTCATAACCAGCACGCGCAGCAGGCTATCCTGGCCGCCCGGGCAGGAAAACATCTCCTGGTCGAAAAGCCGATCGCCCTGGACCTGGAGAGCCTGCGCGCCCTGGAGGCCGCGGTCAAGCAGTCAGGGGTGAAATCGATCGTGAGTTTCGTCTTACGCTGGAACCCGCTTTTCGAGGTCATCAAGTCCATCCTGGGACAGGACTTGATCGGCAATCTGTTCTATGCGGAAGTGGACTATCTGCACGGCATCGGCCCGTGGTATGACCAGTACTCCTGGAATATCCGCAAAGACACGGGAGGCAGCAGCCTCCTCACGGCGGGATGTCATGCGGTGGACGGAATGCGCTGGTTCCTCGAAAGAGATGCGGTTGAAGTTTTTGCCATGGCCAACTTCAGCAAGAACAACCCGCTAAAGTATGAATACGAACCCAACAGCGTGACCTTGATCCGGTTTGCGGATGGAATCATGGGCAAAGTGGCCAGTTCGATCGAATGCGCGATGCCGTATGTCTTCAATGTCGAGCTGCTGGGCGAGCAGGGGACGATTCGCAACAACCAGCTTTTTACTCGCAAGTGGCCCGGCCAGGCAGGCTGGGCGACGATCCCGGCGGTACTGCCGGACAGCGGCGACGTCTCCCATCACCCGTTCGTGGGGGAAATCAATCACCTGGTGGAGTGCATCCGCACGAACACCGAGTCTCACGTGAACGTAGCCGACGCCGTGAAGACGCACGAAATCTGTTTCGCGACTCAGATGTCGGCGGAAACGCGAAAACCTGTGTCTCTCCCCCTTCCATGAGATAAGACTTGGCAAAATGACCAATGACCAATGACAAATTGGACCGGGGAAATGTCTGATCGTTCATTTGTCATTTGTCATTGGTCATTTTGCGGAGAGATTTTCGACGTAATCATTCTATGAAAAGCTACGTTACACCGACTTTGGTCAAACGGGTCAGCCCGACGCAGACGGACATTACCTGGAATGATGGGCATAAAGGTTCCTATCCCTCCTGGTATTTGCGCGAGAATTGCCCTTGCGCCACGTGCGTGGAGGAATTCACGGGCCAGAGAAAGATTCTGAAAGGGAGCATTCCGGCGACCCTTGGGAGGGTCGACGTCCAGCCCGTTGGGAACTATGCTCTCAATTTTCGCTGGAGCGATGGTCACAGTACGGGCATTTATACGTTTGAATATTTGCGCAAGCTTTGCCCGTGCCCCCAATGCCTGCCCGAAGGTCTCCGAGAGCCCACGGAGCTCGGCAGAAAACCCGGCTCTTTCGAAGTCTGAAAATCCTGCTTCCACCACGAAGACGCGAAGGCGCAAAGAGTCGCAAAGAATTTTGCGTAAGACAGCAAACAATTCAGCGGTTGGTCCTTTATGGGCCAGAGACGGATTCTCGTCAACCAGAGCCTGAGGTGACACTTGTCTGAAAGCAGGCTGGTACGGGCGGTAGGCAGGTGGGACCTTACGGCACTCGCGATCAACGGGCTGATCGGCGCGGGCATCTTCGGACTTCCGGCGGACGCTGCGCGGCTCACAGGGCCGTGGAGCCCGCTGGCGTGCCTGCTCTGCGCCGCGGTGGTCCTTTTCATCGTCCTCTGCTTTGCCGAAGTGTCGAGCTTGTTTGTGGGGACCGGAGGACCGTACCTGTACGCGCGCGAAGCCTTTGGCGATCCCCTGGGTCTCGTGGCAGGGTGGATGATGTGGCTCGCCCGGGCCACGGCATTTGCCGCAAACATAAACCTCATGATCTCGTTCTTGGGTTATTTTACTCCCGGAGCGCGAGCGGCACCGGCGCGCGCGGTAATTATTGTCGCGGTCGTGAGCTTTCTGACGGCGATCAATATTCGTGGAGTGCGCCTGGGCGCGCTGGTCGGTGACGTACTGGCTGCCACGAAGCTGGCGCCGATGTTTGTGTTTGTCCTGTCGGGTTTGTTCTTCGTCGATCGGCAGATGTTTGATCTCGGTTTTCGGCCTAGCCGGGCGGACTTCGGGCAGGCAATGCTGCTGTATGTCTTCGCCTTCACAGGTTTCGAATTTGCCGCCATCGTTGCGGGTGAAGCGCTCGCTCCCAGGAAGGATTTGCCCGGCGCGATGCTCACGGCGCTCGCCATCGCAACTGTGCTGTACACCGGCATTCAAACCGTCTGTGTGGGTACGCTTCCCAACCTGGCCAACTCGCGCACAGCCATGGCAGACGCGAGCGCCCGCTTTCTCGGCTCGCTGGGTGGCAAGGTCATCGCCGCGACGGCCCTGGTTTCAATCGCCGGCAATCTTAGCGGGATGGCCCTGATCTCGCCGCGCCTGACGTATGTCCTCGGCGAAGATGGTCTGTTGCCTTCCGCGCTGGCCGCGACGCATGCGCGCTTTCGAACTCCTTACGTTTCCATCTTGCTTTATGGTCTCGTAACGGCAACGCTGGCACTGAGCGGCAGCTTTGTCGTGTTGGTGCGGATCAGCGCCGTGGCGAGAATTGTGCCTTATATCCTGACCTGCCTTTCGATTCCGGTGCTGCGCAGAAAGTATCCCGATATGCGGAACAGGTTCCGGCTGAAGGGGGGGTGGGCGATTCCGGCGGTTGCGGTGGCGCTCTGCGTCTGGCTCTTGTTCCAGAGCCAGTGGAAGGACATCCTCGCGGCCGGCATCGCCCTCGCAGCCGGCTTCCTCCTCTACGCACTTAGCTCACCGCTAAGACGCAAAGACGCGAAGAATCGCTAAAGATTCGACAAAATCATGCGGCGGATTCCTAGTTTGATGGCAGGCACGTTGAAATTGATAAGGAAACCCAGTCTCTTTCGGGCGAGCTTGAGCTGGGTAAGAATCTGCGCCATGAAAATCGGATCGAGCGAATCGACCGATTTAAGCTCGCAAATTATAAGATCCTTCACCAGAACGTCGAGCCGCAGGCAGTCAGACAGGACTATGCCGTCGTAAACCAGAGGTACGGTGAGCTGCCGCCGGTACGGAACACCGCGTTTCTGGAGTTCATGGCAGAAACAGGTCTCGTAAATGGATTCCAGAAGTCCAGGACCGAGACCCCTGTGGACTCTGTAGGCGCAGTCCACTATTTTTCTGGCAAGCTCTTCTTCTTCTGGCGTCGTAGAAGTCATGCGTTGAATGTTTCATGAGAGGCATGATTATTTCAGACAAAAGTGGTTCTTGCGCTTTTTTTGCGTCTTCGCGTCTTCGCGGTGAGAGGGGCCCATAAAAATAAATCGAACGGGGGCGGGGCTACTTCTTTGAAGGAAAGAGCCTGCACCGAACCAAACCAATCTTCGCCAAACGGAACTTCAGTGCGGTGTTCAGACAGCCGAAACCGTACTTGACGCTGCGCCAGAAATTGATCGACGACGCTTCGGAGAAATACCGCGTGGGGCAACTGACCTCCCCAATCCCATGCCCCAACCAAAGGATCTGCGCCAGCATCTGGTTGTCGAACACGAAATCATCGGAGTTGGCCTCGACCGGCAGTTGTTCCAGGAGATCGCGCGAGAAGGCCCGGTACCCGGTGTGATATTCAGACAGTTTCGCCCCGGTCAGAATGTTTTCTGTGAGGGTAAGAAACCGGTTTGACACGTATCTCCATATAGGCATTCCGCCTTTGAGCGCGGAACCCCCCAGAATCCTGGAACCGAGAACACAGCTGTAGAGACCCTGTCCAATCAGGGAAGCCATCGCGGGAATCAGCTTGGGCGTGTACTGATAATCGGGATGCACCATGATGACGATATCGGCTTGCGCCTCCAACGCGAGCTTGTAACAGGTCTTCTGGTTTCCACCGTAGCCCAAATTCCGGGGATGCGTATGGACCCGGGTGCGGGGCAGGCTGCGCGCAACTTCCGTGGTCTCGTCACGGCTGGCATCGTCGACCACAATCACCAGATCGACAATGCCCTGCGCCATCACCTCGTCATACGTCTGGCGTAGTGTTCTGGCGGCGTTGTACGCCGGCATGACCACCACCACACTCTTGTCTTGAAACATTTTTTCTCACTGATCCTCCGAGTCTTCGCATCTTTGTGGCGAGCTATCCCCGACGTGACAGAAAACCGAGGGGTTGCCCACACAAAGATCAGGCCGACGCGCAACATACGCATCTTGCCGCATCGCGCCTCACCATACCACGATTCGCTTGTGCTCCGACAGGATGACACGATTTTGTCCGCCGGGGCGGAATACGTACCGATTCAAACCTCCTAGTAGCTGCTTTCCAGAATTCCACGAGGAGCAAAGCAGCAAAGGTGTGACCTCAGTCACATCGCAGGTCGGCTTCACCTCCGATTCAGCACTCGAAACAGGACTCATTGCCCATCCCCCCGGAACCCACTGGTTTGCCTGAGGAGGTTTGAAGCCGTGATGAAAATCTGGAAAGGGAAGCACGAACTTGTTTCATTCATAGGATTAATTTTTCTCTTAGTTTCAGCCGCAGTTCCATCGACACGGGCCGCCGATGTAACACTGACATGGGACCGAAGCACCCAATCCACAGTTACGGGGTATAAGCTCTACTACGGAACCGCTCCACAAAGTTACGCGACACCGATCGACGCCAGCAACAATACTACTTACACGGTCAACGGGCTGGGTTCGGGAACGTACTATTTTGCGGTAACCTCTTACGACAGCTCGGGGAACCAAAGCGGGTACAGCAATGAAGTGTCCAAAACCATCACGGCCACGACGACCGTTGCCAACCTGCGCGTCACGGGCGCCTCGGCCGGAAGCGTGTCGCTCGCTTGGGACCAAACGACTGACCCGGCGGCCGTGAACTACAACTTGTACTGGAGCACGTCGTCCGGGAGCTATGGGGCGACCTACGCCGACGTCAGCCCGGTCACGACGACGGCCTACACGGTCACGGGCCTGACGCCTGGCGTCACCTACTACTTCGCGATTACGTACGATACCTTGGCCGGCGAGAGCGCCTATTCGAACCAGGTCTCGAAGGCGGTGCCCACGGCAACCTGCACTTACTCGATTTCTCCTGCCAGCCAGTCCGCCGCGAGCGGCGGCGGGGCCGGAAGCGTGTCGGTAACGGCACCCGCGGGATGTGCCTGGACGGCCGCGAGCAGCGCCGGCTGGGTCACCGTTACGTCGGGCAGCAGCGGCTCCGGCAACGGGACCGTGAACTACTCCGTGCAGGCCAACACAGGCACGAGCTCTCGCACGGGGACTCTGACGGTGGCGGGGCAGACGGCGACGATCGCTCAGGCGGGTGCTCCTTCAACAGCGAGCGCCGATGTAACACTTGCGTGGGACCGAAGCGCAGACTCCACAGTCGTGAGCTATAAACTCTACTACGGAGTTGCCTCAGGGACTTACCAGACGTCGCTCTCGTGCGGCAACAACACGTCCTATACCGTCACCGGCCTGGGCGCGGGAACTTACTATTTTGCGGTGACGGCCGGCGACAGTTCTGGCAACGAAAGCGGCTATTCCAACGAAGTTTCAAGGACTATCACGGGCTGCGCTTACTCGATTTCTCCTCTCAGCCAGTCCTCCGCGAGCGCAGGCGGAGCCGGGAGCGTGGCGGTGACTGCGTCGGCGGGGTGTCCCTGGACGGCCGCGAGCGGCGTGAGCTGGATCACCATCACGTCGGGCAGTGGCGGGACCGGCAACGGGACCGTGAACTACTCCGTGGATGCGAACACAACAAGCACGGCCAGGATTGGGACGATGACCATAGCGGGTCTGACATTCACAGTGACTCAGTCGGGGACCAGTTGCGGCTACTCGGTTTCCCCCGTCAGCGCCTCGGCCAGTGCGAGCGCCGGCACCGGTACCGTGTCGGTCGCCACATCGGGCACGTGCAGCTGGAACGCGGCAAGCAACGCGGGCTGGATCATTATTACCTCGGGGAACGGCGGCGCGGGCAATGGCAGCGTGAACTACTCGGTCCAGGCCAACACCGGCACGAACCCCCGCACCGGGACACTGACGGTGGCGGGGCAAACGGTAACGATCACTCAGGCGGCAGCTCCGTGCACTTTTAGCGCGTCTCCTACCAGCCAGTCCCTCAGCTCCTCAGCGGGCGCGCTCGCCGTCACCGTGACCACGGGCAGCACATGCGCGTGGACGGCCGCGAGCAATGTGGGCTGGATCACGCTTGCGTCCGGGATCCCCGTCACGGGCAGCGGCACGGCAGGCTTCAGCGTCGCCGACAACAGCGGCGGCGTCTCTCGTACCGGTACAGTCACGGTGGCGGGCCAGACGGTCACAGTCACGCAGACAGGCGGGACGAGCTGCGGCTTCGCGATTTCTCCGGCCAGCAAGACTTTTGACGGCACGGCAGCAACCGGCAGCGTTTCGATTACGAGCCCCGGCTCCTGCAGCTGGACAGCCTCCAGCAGCTCAAGCTGGATCACGGTTACTTCGGCTGCGAGCGGCGCCGGAAACGCCACAGTTACTTACTCGATTACCCAGAACACGAACTCGAGCGCCCGCAGCGGAAAGATGACGATTGCCGGTCAAACTTTCTGGGTCGCCCAGAGCAGTGACCAATGCAACTTCTCCCTCACTCCTGCCAGCACGAGTTTCGACAACGCAGGCGGATCCGGGAAAGTGGCGCTCACCGGACCCAACGGCTGCAGCTGGAAAGCCTCCAGCACTGAAAGCTGGATCAGCATTTCTTCACGCACCAAGGGCCATGGAGACGGGACCGTCGGCTATTCGGTGCAATCCAACACGGCGGGTGGATCGCGCATGGGATTGCTGATCCTCGGGGGAGACATCTTCACTGTCAACCAGGGTGTGAGCGGACAGACGTTCTTCCCCCAGTTTTCCGCGGGTGCGCAGTGGGAGTCCGAGTTGGTTCTGACGAATCCATCGAGCAGTGAAACTGCGACGGGTTCTGTCACTGTGCTCAATGATGGAGGAGAGCAGATCGGGGACTCCGGATCTCGTTCTTTCACGATCGAACCGCTTGGGAGCGCAAGGTTCGCCATGGATGGCAGCGGCGACCTGGTGTCGGGCTCGGCGCGGGTCAAGGCCAATATTCCCGTGGCAGGTGTGGCGAAGTACCGGCATCCCGCGCTGGGGATGGCGGTTGTGGGAAACAGCGCGCCGGCGCGCAGCGTGATGGCGGCGGTGGTAAGGGACAAGGATCGCGGCCTGAATACGGGGATTGCGGTCAGCAATGCGCTCGACAGGGCGGTTGAAGTGAAGCTTTCGCTTCGGGGTCATGACGGCCGGGAGGCGGCGGGAGGGTCGGCATCGTATACACTGCCGGCGAGCGGGCATGTGGCCAAGTTGATGGATCAGTGGTTTCCGGAGGCGGAAACTTCCGGTTTCCAGGGGACGGTGGTTGTATCGACCGAACAGACGGAAGAGAGCATCACGGCGGCGGCGATGCAGATCGGGACTTCCGTTGGGGAGCTCACGTCGCTGCCGGTGGTAGCGGTGGATCCTGCGCGGGCTGGCAGGGAGCTCTACTTTGCTCACTTTGCGAAGGGGACGGGCTGGGACACGGCGTTGTTCCTGACGAATCCCACGGGATCGATGACAGCGAGCGAGGTTGTCTTCTATGACGATGCGGGTAACCTGATATCCCCTTCGGCGAACGGGCAGATGTCGGCGGGAGCGCCGGCGAGCCTGCAGCCGCAGGGGGGCGCGGTGATAGCGGCGGATGGTTCTGGGGAACTGCTATCAGGATCGGCGCGAGTGGTTGCGGACAACGCGCTTGGCGGTTTTCTGCGGTTTTCGGCGCCGGGTCTTGGAATGGCGGGAGCGGAGGCGAGCGAACCGGTGGAAGGATTCATCGCTCCGATGAGTCGCCATGCGGGGCAGAGCACGAGCACGGGCGTGGCGATTGCGTCGATCGGCAATCCGGTGGCGTTGAGTCTGACGTTGCGGGATGAGAACGGGAAACCGGTGGTAGGTGGCGAGGCGGTCCTGGAGTTGCGCGCCAACGGCCACGTGTCACGCTTGCTGGAACAGTTGTTCCCGGAGGCCGACACTCATAATTTCAAGGGGACACTGACGGTGAAGGCGGCGGGCGGAAAGATCGTCGGTACGGTGATCGAGATCGGCTTGCAGCCCGGCCAGTTCACGGCACTGCCTGTCGCCGAGCTTCGGTAGACTTAAGTAAATGCCTCTGCTCACCGCAGGGGCGCAGAGAA
>Ga0134085_10000686_pt1 | contig 12040 bp, 15 predicted proteins | sample 15_taG_10_FD_123125 | JGI IMG/M metagenome (GOLD analysis project Ga0134085, IMG submission 123125) | Grasslands soil microbial communities from the Angelo Coastal Reserve, California, USA - 15_D_Rain_20cm_2_09182015 | ecosystem: Environmental > Terrestrial > Soil > Grasslands ...
AGGCGGCCGCCGGGCGTCGACGCAACATCCAAGTTCTTGTATAGTGGGCCATGGCCGAAAAGCCGCTGATCTGGCTCGGGGACTCCCGAGACAAGATCAGGGGCTTTCCACACGCCGCCAGGCAGATCGCCGGATTCCAGCTCTGGCGAGTGCAGTGCGGCCTGGAGCCGAACGATTGGAAACCGATGCCGAGCGTCGGGCCGGGCGTCCAGGAGATCCGCATCCACACGGGTGCAGAGCACCGCGTCTTCTACATCGCCAAGTACGCCGAGGCGGTCTACGTTCTTCACGCGTTCGAGAAGCGGACGCGACGGACACCGCAGAATGACCTCGATCTCGCCCGGCATCGCTTGGGCCTGCTGCTCCAGCAGCGAGCGCGGCGAAAGGGATAGGTGATCCGTGAGGAAAGTGAAGCTGACCCGGTCGACTGGGAACGTGTTCCGCGACCTTGGTTTCCCGCCTGATGAGGCTCTGCACCTCAAGGTCCGCTCCGAGCTGATGCTGAGCCTCCAGAAGGCGATTGCGGCGCGCCGCCTGAAGCAGGGCGACGCTGCCGAGCTTCTGGGCGTCACCCAGCCGCGCGTCAGCGACCTCATGCGCGGTCGAATCGACCTCTTCAGCATCGACACCTTGATCGACATGCTCGCCAAACTAGGCATCCGCGCCAAGATCGTTCTTCAACCCTCTCGCCGGCGCGCCGGAGTCGCCTGAGGCCCGCGGTCAGCAGCCGAGGCTCCGCCCCGAGCCCCACCTGAGTCCCGATCATATTCGCGCCGCGGTCGAGAGACTTGCACAAGGCACATCGAGCGCCGCAACCGGCACCGCTGAGGCATAGCGTGCGAGGCATGCGCGTTCAAGTGCTTGAAAAAACGTGGTGCGCCCGGCAGGGATCGAACCTGCGACCTTCGGATTCGAAGTCCGACGCTCTGTCCGACTGAGCTACGGGCGCGACGGGTACATACGATACATCAACCAGGGCCACCCGAGGCTGGAGGGCGTCGGGGGGTGTAAGCTCAGAACCGTAGGCCGTTGATGGTCCGCACGCAAGAAGCGCGATGCTGCGGTGCGGCAGTTTTCAGCCCGTGGGGCTGGTCTCCTCCGCTGAAAGCTCGAGCGCCCCTCCTGAGTAGTGTTCGGGGAGGAGATCGAGCGAGCAGGCTGGTTCACCTGATGAGCCACAAAGAAGGACGTAGGCTGCTCATCTGTCCCGCGACCGGCCACGCTGTCAACGATCCAGTCGGACCCTTCTGTGGCGACCACGGGGCGAGGATGTTCTCCGACTGCCCGGCCTGCGGAAGTGAGTGGTCTCGCACCTGGGAGCCACGAGGAGAGAAGGGGACCGATTTCTGTGCTCAGTGTGGCAATCCCGCCCCGTGGCTCTCGCGGACGGAGCTGATCCAATGGCTCAAGGCCTGCGTTCAGGCGACCGACCTCGAGCCCGCGAAGCGACGCGAACTTCAGGAGGCGCTCGATCGGATCGCCGAGCTGGCGCCGGACGACACGAAGACGGCCGCGGGATGGGACAGGCTCCGAGCGGTGGCGCCAAGAGTATGGGAGCTGGCGAAGCCGGTCATCAACGTCCTCATCGGCGAGGGCGTGAGGAAGATGCTCAGGCCGTAGGCGCCCGCGCCAGCCGGTCATCCCAGATCCGGCTCGATCCGGAGGCCGTTGTTGAATCGGTTCGTGAAGTTCGCCATGCTCACGACCAGAGCGAGCTCGACCACCTGGTCTTCACCGAAGTGTCGCTTGAACTCGTCGAGCGCCCCGTCGCGGAGCCCGGCACCCGCGGCCCGCGTCAGCCGCTCGGCGTAGAGGAGCACCGCCTTCTCCTTCGCGTCGAAGAGCGGGCTCGTCTCGTAGAACGTCAGCGCCCTGATCTGCTCGTCGGTGATGCCGATCCGCTTCGCCGAAGCGGTGTGGGCGCGGGTTCAGTACTCGCACCCGTTCAGGATCGAGGTCTTCAGATACGCCAGCTCTTTGTACCTCGGCTCGACCGTTCCCTCGCTCATGACCGACGAGTAAAACGCCAAGAAGTTCTCGAGCGCCGCCGGGCGATGGGCCATCACGGCGAAGATGTTCGGCGCGCGCCCGAAACGCTTCGTCAGGTCGTCATAGATCGGCTTCGCGGCGTCCGCGGCCTTCTCTTTCGGGATCGGGTTGACGACGGGCATGAGCGTCTCCTTTCGAGCGTCGACTGCCCCCAGCGTCCGGGAGTCGACCGCCAAGCGTCCAGGAGTCGACCCGAGGAGGCCGTCGCCGATCAGGCTCCGGAGGCGGCGTTGAGGGCCGCGCGGATCACGACGGTGAAGGACCCGATGAGCATGGCGATGAGAATCGCCGAGCCGATCCAGAGCAGGGTCTGCAGCCGCTTCTCGTCCATCGTGGAACCCTCCACGGGCGCACGCTAGAGCTTCGCGGCGATCTCGGACGCGAACTGGTCGAGGTGCTCCAACTCGTCGAAGACGGGGTTGAGCATGAGGAAGCCGACGCCCGCCGCGGTGATCTCGGAGAGCCGGTCGAGACACTCCCCGGGGTCGCCCCACACGGAGACCTCGGCGGCGAGCTCGGGCTTGCCGTAGAAGGCGCCGAACCACTCGGCGAGTCGCCGCCCCGCCCGCGCGCGGTCGCGATCGACCGCGATGTAGACGCGCTTGCCGAGCGGGAACGTCGCGGGATCGCGCCCGGCCTCCTCGAGGAGGCCGCGCAGGAGCTTGGCCTCGTCGAGGAACGTCGCCGTCGAGACGGAGCCCGCGCCGATGAAGCCGTCGCCGAGCTTCACGGCGCGCCGCAGCGCGTTCGGGTGGTGGCCGCCGAACCAGAGCGGCGGGTGCGGCTTCTGCAGGGGCTTCGGCTCCATCGACGCGTTCTGGAGGTTGAAGAACTCGCCCTCGAAGGTGACGCGCGCCTCGGTCCACAGGCGCTTCATGAGCGCGAGCCCCTCGGCGAAGCGCGCCGCCCGGCGCGCCGCAGAGAGACCGAACGCGGGGTAGACGCGCGGGTTGCCGCCGAGCCCGACCCCGACCGTGAGCCGCCCGCCGCTCAGGTGGTCGAGCGTGGCGAGGCTCTTGGCGAGGTGGACCGGGCTGCGCAGCGCGGTGAGCAAGACGGCGGAGCCGAGCCGCATCCGCTCGGTGCACGCCGCCGCGTACGTCAGGAGCGCGACCGGCTCGAGGCTCCGGATCCCGCCCAGGATGTGCTCGACGACCCAGACGCTCTGGAAGCCGAGCGCCTCGGCGCGCGCCAGGAACTCGCGGATGCGGCGCGCGTCGAACGCGCCCTGCACGCTCGTCTGGGGGATCGCGACGCCGAGCTCGACCCGACGCTTCACGCCGCGAATCCTATCACACCGGGCGCGGTGGTATAGTGTGGGGCGCCGTCGGCACCGCGGACCCGAACCGTCACGACCAGGAGACCGCCATGAACCCACTCAAGGAGCTGATCGCCAAGGCGGTGGACCGCCTCGGTGACGATCTCGAGCGGCTCTCACACCGGATCCACGACAACCCCGAGCTCGGCTACGCGGAAGTCAAGGCCGCCGCGTGGCTCACCGAGTTCCTCGACGCGCAGGGCTTCAAGGTGGAGCGCGGCGTCGCCGGCGTCGAGACCGCGTTCCGCGCGACGCTCGAGACCGGCGAAGGGCCGACCATCGCGATCCTCTGCGAGTACGACGCGCTGCCGGGCATCGGCCACGCCTGCGGCCACAACGCCATCGCGACCGCCGGCGTCGGCGCCGGTGCCGGGCTCGCGGCCGTGCGCGATCGCCTGCCGGCCGGGCGCGTCCTGGTCATCGGCACCCCTGCGGAGGAGGGCGGCGGCGGCAAGGTGCGGCTCATCAAGGGCGGCGTCTTCACGAGAGTAGACGCCGCGATGATGGTGCACGGCTGGGACCGCTGGGTCCCGCACATGGACTTGCTGGGGATCGTGCGCGTCGGCCTGGAGTTCACGGGCAAGGCGGCGCACGCCTCCGCGGACCCGTGGGAGGGCGTGAACGCGCTCGACGCCGCCGTCCAGACCTACACCAACGTGGCGATGCTGCGCCAGCAGGTACGCCCCGACGCGCGCATCCATGGCATCATCACCCACGGCGGCGCGGCGCCCAACATCATCCCCGAGTTCGCCGCCGCCGTCTTCTACGTACGCTCGATCGATCTCGACGACATGTGGGCGCTCCAGAAGCGCGTCATCGCGTGCGCGGAGGCGGCGGCGAAGGCCACGGGCGCTACGCTCCGGATCGTCGAGAGCCCGGACAACATCTACGAGCCGATGAAGCGCAATGCGACGCTGCTCGAGGCCTTCCGCGCCAACCTCCGGGCGTGCGGCGTCGTCGAGGCGCCCGAGATCAAGGACCGCCTCGGCTCCTCCGACGTCGGCAACGTGAGCCACGTGATCCCGGCGATTCAGCCGCTCATGAAGATCGCGCCCGACGGCACGCCGATCCACTCGCGCGCCTTCGCCGCGGCCGCGCGGAGCCCGCTCGCGCGCGAGGGCACGCTCACCGCGTCGAAGGCGATGGCGATGACCACGCTCGACCTGCTCGCCGATGCCTCGCTCGTCCGGAAGGCGCAGGCCGAGTTCAAGGCGTCAACGTGACGCCCGGCGTGGCGACGCTCAGGGTATTGGCTGGACGGAGCCACGCCGTGCCCACGGCACGCCACCCACGGCGTGTCCCAGCCTCGCGGCACACGTTATGGTGAGCGGCCCGGTCGACGCGCTCAAGCCCAGGATCGCCGCGGCCGTCGACCGTCTCGCGGACGAGCTCGAGGCCCTCTCCCACCGAATCCACGACCATCCCGAGCTCGCGTTCAAGGAAGAGCAGGCGCACGCGTGGCTCACCGAGTTCCTCGCCAAGCACGGCGCCCGGGTCGAGCGCGCCGTGGGCGGGCTCTCCACGGCGTTCCGCGCGACGATCGACGGCGCTGGGCCCGGACCGACGATCGCGATCATGGCCGAGTACGACGCGCTGCCCGGCATCGGCCACGCCTGCGGCCACAACGTCATCGCGACCGCGGGCACGGGCGCGGGGGTGGCCCTGGCCGTGGCGCTCGGCACGCTCCCGTTCCCGGGCCGCGTCCAGGTGATCGGGACGCCCGCGGAGGAGGGCGGCGCGGGCAAGGTCAAGCTGATGGAGGCGGGGGTCTTCAAGGACGTGGACGCGGCGATGATGATCCACGGGCGCTGCGGGACCCAGGTCTGGCGGCCCACGCTCGGCATCATCAAGGTGAAGGCGGAGTTCTACGGCAAGGCGACGCACGCGGCGTCGTGGCCCTGGCGCGGGGTCAACGCGCTGAACGCCGTCATCCAGCTCTTCGTCGCCCTCGACCAGATGCGCCAGCAGCTCCGCCCCGACGCGCGTGTCCACGGGATCATCGTCAAAGGCGGCGAGCAGCCGAACATTATCCCCGAGTACACGCGCGCCGATTTCTACCTGCGCGCGCTCACGCGGGACGACGTCGACGAGCTCGCCCGACGGTTCACCGCCTGCGCCGACGGCGCGGCGGTGGCCACGGGCTGCCGGGTCGAGGTGACGCCCGATCCCACGATCCACGAGCCGATGAAGCCGAACGGGGCGATGGCCGCGCTCTTCGAGCGGAACCTCGGGCTCATCGGCTTCTCGGTGGACCCGGACGACGGGGAGGCGGGTTACGGCTCGACCGACTGCGGCAACGTGAGCCAGGCGCTGCCGACGATCCACCCCTACATCCGCATCGCCCCCGACGGCGTGCCCGGCCACTCGCGCGAGTTCGCGGAGTGGGCGCGCTCGCCGATGGCGCGCGCGGGCCTCGTCGCCGGCGCCAAGGCGCTCGCGCTGACCGCGCTCGACCTGCTCGCGGCACCGGAGAAGCTCAAAGAAGCCCAGGACGAGTTTGCAGGAGGACACCACCGATGAGGCGATTGCTCGCGTTGATGCTGGGACTACTGCTCGCCGGCGCGCCGGCCTCCGCCTGGGCCGCGACGGCCAGGGCCGAGCTCAAGGACGCGCAGGGCAAGGTCGTCGGGAGGGCGACGCTCAGCGACGCCTCCGGCGGCGTCAAGGTCGCGCTGAAGGCGACCGGCCTCAAACCCGGCGCCCACGGGTTCCATATCCACGCGGTCGGCAAGTGCGAGCCGCCGGCGTTCACCTCGGCGGGCGGCCACTTCAACCCCCAGAACAAGAAGCACGGTCACAAGAACCCCGAGGGTGCCCATGCGGGGGACCTCCCGAACCTCGTGGTGGGGTCGAACGGGGCGGGCTCGCTCGACGCCGTGGCCGTGGGCACGACGCTCAACGACGTCACCGGGCTGGCGCTCGTCATCCACGCCGACCCGGACGACGAGATGACGGACCCCGCCGGCAACTCCGGAGCGCGCGTCGCCTGCGGGGTGACTACGAAGTAGCGGAGCGCGGCGCCGGTCCGAGCGCCGCCGCGATCCGGCCCGCCACCCAGCCTCCCGCGACCCCCGCGACCAGCGTCAACCCGAGCGCGACGAGCGTCGCGCCCGTGCCCGGCACGAGCGGGCGGAACGCGGGCAGGAAGGCGAGCCTCACCGCCATGAGCGCGAAGAGCACGAGCGCGTACGCGACGGTCGCCGCGACCGGCCGGCGACGCGGATCCACCACGATCATGGCGGCGACGGGGAGGAGGCCGAGGAGCTGCGTGAGGCTCGCCGTCGCGCCCGGCGGCGTGCCGTTCTTCCGTGCCACGAGGTACGCGACCGCGATCGGCGACGTCGGATCCTTGGCGATCTCCGCCTCGATGACCGACACGGGCTGGAGGAGGTCGAAGCCGGCGCGCGCGATCTGCATGCCGAGGAGGCCGAGCGCGACCGCGCCGGCCATGACGACGGCGGGCGTCCAGCGGACGCCGGACCGGTGCGCCGTCGTGACGAGCGCGACCGGCAGCACGAGTGCGGCGAGCATCGCGTAGAAGTGGAAGAGGACGCCGCCGTAGAGATACGCGAACCGGAAGCTCGGCTGCAGGGCGAAGTGCAGCCCGATGAAGAGGATCGTGCCCGTGGAGACGACCGCGGCGACGGCGGCGCGCCCCGTCGCAGGATAGACCTCGCGGGCGATGCGGAAGCAGGCGAGCGTGTTGATCGCGGCGCCCAGCAGACCCAGGAGGTGCGGCGGGCTCCAGAGCGTGACGTCGAGGCCGAAGAGGCGGTGCCAGAGGTCGTCGATCGGCGCTGCGAGGACGGTCAGCGCGATCCCCCACGCCGCCAGGTGGAAGCCGCGCGTCCCCGTGAGGCCAAGCACACGCACGACGTCGCCGCCGCGCCAGGACGGGGAGAGCGTCGTCGCGGCGAGGACGCCGAAGCTCAGCCCCACCATCACCACGACGCCGGCGTAGGTCATGAGGTGGGGCGCGATCCAGAAGGAGTCGCGTCCGATCAGCGTGTGCCACTGGATGTCCCACTGGACGCCCCAGCTCGAGACCACCTTCGCGCCCAGAAGCCCCCACAGCGCCGCGCGGCGCCACGCGAGCGACGCGTCGGCGGTAACCGCCGCCACAGGGGCGCCGATCGCTTCGGTCCTGACGCTCATGCCCGCCCGCAGTCTACCGTCACGCCCCCATCGCCGCCAGGACCTTCCGAGCCTGGTTCAGGTGGTCGATGGCGTGCAGGCGCCAGCTGACGATCGCGTACGACTTCCAGTCGAGGTCCTCGACCCACGCGAGCGGCGTCGTCGTGCCCTGCGCGTCCTTCACGTTGACGACCATCACGAGCGGCGCCGTCGCGGCGGTGCGGAAATCGGGCGGCACGGCGGCGAGGGTCCTCTGGACCTCGGCGTGCATGCGCGTGAGCTCGTCGAGGAGCCACGGCCACGGCCGCAGGAGCGGCGCCTTCGACTGGAGGCTGGCGGGGATCGGCTCGCCCGGCGGCCGCCGGCCCGCGAGGAGACACCAGAGCTCGTCGAGCCCCGGGCGGTAGGTCTCGACGAGGTGATCCACGATCTCCTGGATCGTCCACTCCCCCGGGAGCGTCGCGCGCGCCGCCTGCGCCGCCGAGAGCGGCGCCAGGAGCGCCTCGACCGCGCGGCACGGCTCCGCGATCCGCTCGCGGAGGGCGGCCACCGGTGCCTGCGCGCTCTTCGTCCTGAAGTACTCCCGCGCCTTCTCCATCGCCTGCGTTTCCGCCTCGGACCTCATGGCGCCTCCTTTTCGAGGTAGCGTGTCAACACGTCTTCGCAGAGCCGGACCGCCGCCGCGGCGCCGAATGCCCTCGGGTCGAACGTGAGCTGGAGCGAGACGCCGTCCACGAGGGCGAGGACGACGGCGGCCGCCTGCACGACGTCGACCCGGCGGAACGTCCCAGCCTCGATCCCCTGGGCGACGAGCGCGCCGATTTGTCGGCGCACCCGCCTGTAGAGCGCGGCGTTGATCTCGCGCAGCCGCCGGTCGTGCATCATCTCGCCCCAGAACTCCACGAACACGACCCAGAACTCCCGCGCCTCCGTCGCCAGCCGGAGACAGGCGGTGATGAGCGCGCGCAGGCGCGCGCGGGGATCGCGGGGGCCCCGGGCCTGCGCGGCGGCGACCCGGCGGTCGAGGTCCGCCATCACCATCTCGAGCGCGGCCACCAGGATCGCTCGCTTGTCGGCGAAGTAGTAGTGGAGGATCCCCTGGCTCACGCCCGCCGTGCGGGCCACCTTCTTCATCGTCAGGCCCGCGTAGCCGTCGCAGGCCAGACAGCGGATCGTGGCGCGCACGATCTGCTCCCGTCGGAGCGGGGCGACGCCAACCTTGGGGCTCATGCTCTTTTCTTGATTGGGCGACCAATTATCATCGAGGCGCCCCCCCACCGTCAAGCGGGCGCGGTCGGCGGATGGGGATCCGGGAGGGCCGGGGGGGAGCAGGCGCTCAGGCGCCGGCGCGGCGCCGCGCCGCCGCGCGCTCGGCCTCGAGCCGCTCGAGTTCGACGGCCGAGTGGTCGGCGAAGGTCATCGCGGCCGCGATCGCGCGATGGCCGGCCCGCTCGGCGATGAGCCGGTGCATCGCCTGGCAGATCCTCCGGTACGCGGGGTGGCCCTGGGGCGTGGTGCGCAGCTCGATCACGTGCATCGCCTCGCGCGCGTTCATCTCCATGTAGAACCGGACCCGGTACGCCATCGCGACCGCGTACGAGGCGACCTCGGAGAGCCCGGCGGCGACGATCGCGTCGTGGAGCTCGGCCGACTCCACGAGGACGCGCGTCCAGTCGGCCTCGGCGCCGGCCTCCGCGACCGCCTCGGGCATGACCGAGCCGTGGTGCGGCGTGAGCCGCTGCCACTCGAGTGTGAGCAGGCGGTGGCGCTGCAGGTCGCGGAACGCCCCGTAGTCGCCCAGAATGTCGAAGCGGTACGAGGTCCGCTCGAAGGCGCGCCCGGGCCGGTGGCGCCGGTTGAGGCGCTCGCCTACGTAGGCGTCGAGCACCGCCCGCCGCTCCTCGAGCGACATCTTTCGCGCGCGCTCGAGCAGCTCGTCGTCCGGCAGCGCCGAGACGGCGTAGAGGGCCGCCGCGACGACCTTCACCTCCCCGTCGGGATCGAAGTCCGTCAGGGTGACCTCCTCGCGCGGCTCCGGTGCGGCGGCGTCCAGCAGGCGCGCGGCGACCTCCTGCGTCGCCGCGCGCGTCGCGGCGAGATAGCGCGACCAGGCACCGCCGCGCTCGGGCAGGTCCACGCGCTTGAGGAACGCCGGAATCACGCGGCGCAGCTCGGCCAGCATCAGCTCGGCGTACGCGCGCACCTCGGCGAGCGGGTGGGCGCGCATCCGCAGCAGGAGCTGCTCGTACGCCTGGCCCGTCCCGTAGATGCCGACGTGGGAGATCGTCGCCGCGGGCAGCATCCCGCGCAGCGTGTCGAGCGCCTTCGCGCGGATGGTCATCCGGTAGACGGTGTCGGCCTCCGCGGCAGCGCGCGGGTACTTCGTCTCGTAGAAGGCGCGCATCCGCGGCAGCCACGCCCGGTAGGTCTCGAAGGCGCGGTCGAGCACCGCCACGTACCGCTGGCGGAGCGCGGCGTCGAGCTCGGCGGGGACGTGATAGCGGTAGCGGCCGCCCGGGCGGTCGTCGTACGGGATGTAACGCGTCGACTGCTCGAGGTAGGCCATGAGGCGCCCCCACTCGAGCACCTTGGTCAGGATATTGGAGGCCCCCTCGCACGCCAGGTGGACGCCGCCGAGCTGAGCGACCGAGTCGTCGCCGTACTCGAAGAAGACGCGCTCGTAGAGCTGCTCAGCACGCTTCGTCCCGGCGTCGCCGACCTGCCGGGCCACAACCCGCGCAGCGTCCGCCGCGGAGCCGCTGGCGGCGCGGAACTCGTCGAGGAAGAGCCGGCGCAGCGACTTCGGCGAGCGCGAGTAGCGCGCGAAGAGCGCGCCCTTCACGACCTCGGACAGGTTGACGAGCGCGAAGACCGGGCCGTCGAGGTTGGTGAAATAGGGGGCGAGGGCGGCGCGTTCCTCCCGTGTGAACTCGTCGGCCATCTCGAGGGTGATCTTAGCACCTCCCCGACCGTCCGGCGCCCCTACGCGGGCCGCCTTGAATCGGCGCGGGATCGGTACTACTATCTCGCGGCGTCTCGTTCTCGGTGTGCGACACCTCTCACGGCTGAAAGGAGCACGTGGCATGAGGCTCAAGTCCCTGCTCGCTCCCGCCCTGATCGTCGTCGCGTCGTCGTCCGCCGCGCTGGCCCAGAGCGACTGTACCAAGCTCGTCCCGCCCTCGCCGTGGGGACCGAACGATCAGACGGGCGCGACCAACCGGGTGACCGCCGGGGTGACGAAGGCCGCGGCCGCCGAGATCCAGGAGGGCAAGGTCGTTCCGATGTCCTACCCCCTCGCGGACGGCGTGCCACTCTTCGGCACCCGGTTCACCAAGACCATCCTCACGGCCACGTCGCTCGCACCGGGAGCGTCGTTCGGCGAGAACCAGCTGACCTACATGGAGGACACCTGGCTCAGCCAGAGCCACGTCGGGACGCACCTCGACGGGTTGGGCCACATCGGGCGCAAGGATTGCTACTTCAACCAGACCGCGATGGGCAAGTACATCAACCAGAACTCGATCACGAAGCTCGGGCTCGAGCACTTGAAGTCGTTCGCCACCCGCGGCGTTCTGATCGACGCGGTCAAAGTGTACCAGGCGGCGGGAAAACTCAAGAGCAACTCGGCGTGCACGAAGCCCTGCCTGGACAAGGGCACGGTGATCACCCGGGCCGACCTCGAGGCCGGGCTCAAGCTGTACAACGTCACGCTCCGTGAGGGCGACATCGTGATCATCCACACCGGCTGGGGCAACCTCTTCGAGCAGTACCCGAAGCAGAACGCGCTCTTCAATTCGGGCGAACCCGGCATCGGCAAGGATGTGGCGAACTGGCTCGCGTCCCAGAAGATCGTCGCGGTGGGCGCGGACACGTGGGCCGTGGAGGTCATCCCCGGCGAGGATCCCAAGGAAGCGTTCATCGTCCACAACATCCTCATTACCGACCACGGCATTCACATCATCGAAAACGTCCGCACCGACCTGATGGCGGACGAGGCGGCCCGCACCAACCGCGCGACGTTCTTCTTCAACATGACGGTCCCGCGCGCGGTCGGCCTCACCGGCAACTTTGTGGGTATCGACGGCATTCGCTAGGCCCCGCGGGCTCGCGGCGCCGACGGTGGATTCGCTCACGCCGGCGCCGCCGTCCGAGCGCAGGTGGTTTGTGGCCGGCGCGGCGGCGGCGCTGCTCCTCGCCGCCGCCGGGGCCGGCGGGCAGGAGCGGCGGTACACGGTGGCCTTCGCGAATCTCACGGAGGAGCCGACCGTGACGCTCGAGGGCACCGGCTTCACCGGTCGCGACCTCAGAGAAAGCTTCGCCCTCGCAGCGCGACGGCTGCCGGTCGAGATGGTCTTCTACGACAACGAGCGGAACAACCGCCGGGCGGTAGCCAACGCGGAGGCGGCGGTCGCACGCCGCGTCGACCTCTACGTCCAGTATCACGCCGATGCGGCCACCAACAGCATCGTCGCTGACCGGCTCAGGGCTGCGGGCATCCGCATTCTGGCCGTGAATTATCCCGTCGCCGACGCGCCGCTC
>Ga0134085_10000693_pt1 | contig 12016 bp, 10 predicted proteins | sample 15_taG_10_FD_123125 | JGI IMG/M metagenome (GOLD analysis project Ga0134085, IMG submission 123125) | Grasslands soil microbial communities from the Angelo Coastal Reserve, California, USA - 15_D_Rain_20cm_2_09182015 | ecosystem: Environmental > Terrestrial > Soil > Grasslands ...
GATGCAAATGGAACGTGCCCTCGGGCTCCCGGACCGGTGCGGTGTGAATGTAGTAATTGAAGGACGGATCGTCGAGCACCCGATCCATTCGACCGAGGACGCCTTTCAGAATCCGCGCGAGTGCCCCACGTCCGCATCCGAGAGGGTCTCGAACGCACGCGCGTGGACTTTCGGGAGGAGCCACGTCTCGAACGGGAAGCGCGCCGCATACGGCTCGAGCGCGACGAACCCTCCGTTCTCGGCGACGACGCGGCGACCGGAGGCCAGCTCGCATCGGAGGATTTCGCAGAACAGGCACTCGCCCTCCCGCTGCTCGGCGTGCGCGCGAGGTGAGCGTCATGGTCAGGGGACTCGACCACGATCTCGTGGGCCCCGACGCCGTCGACGCTGACGAACGGCCCGTCCCAATGCTCTCGGACCTCGCCGACCCGTTCGAGTGCGGGGAATTTGTTCGGCACACACCGGATCGACCAACCCGGCCCGTCCGGCTTCCCGCGATCCCGATACGCGAGGACCTCCGGTGGCGTCATCGTCTCGTGGCCCTCGCAGAACGGGCAGCTCTCCTTCGCCGTTGCATCCTTCGGATTCCGGAAGACACCGGGCCGTTGGGAACGGGCCGCGGAGAACACGACCCAGGTGGACGTCGCGTAATCCTTGCGGATTTCCGGCACGAGGCCCGTCGAGCGGTAGGCGCTCCCGGGCATTTTGAGGATTGTGGTGCCGTCCGAACATTATTTACGAATGAGCGCGATGACCGCCGTCGGCTAGGGGAGAGGAGACTTGGCTACATCATCGAACGATCCGAGTGCGCCCGCTGGAGGAACCGACTACGCACCGCCCAAGAAGATGGGCATGCTCGTCGTGGTCGTGGTCGCGTTGCTCCTGGTGACCAACGTTGCGACGGGGCTGGCCGTGTATTATCTTGCACCGGCCACTCCCGCACCGACCGTCCAACCGCTTCGGGTCATCGGCCCGTGGTCGGCATCCGAGAAAGATAAGTTCCTCCCGGTGCTCAACCTGTTCAAGAATACCACAGGGATTAACTACGAGTACATCACGACCCGCCAAGAGGACTTGCAGTCCCTCTTGCCGAACTGGTTTGCCGCCCGACGGGCGCCCGCGGACCTCATCTTCATGCCGAGCTCGTTCGTGAAGACTTATGGAACCCAGGGTCACGCGGCCGATCTCGCCGGCACGGTGTCCGAATCGAACTACGCCGCCGGTGCGTTGGATCCTCTGAAAGACGGGAGCAAGATCTACGGTGGCGCGTACACCGGGAAAGTCAAGCCCGGGTTCTGGTATCGCCAGTCGTTCTTCGCGGCCCATAACTACCAAGTCCCCACCACATGGACGGGCTTCGAGGCGCTCCTTCGACAAATCGAGACGGACGGATCTGTGAACAACACGCCGATCATCAGCGGGGACGGCGTGGGATGGCCCCTCTCCGATGTCGTGGAGCACTTCCTGGCGACGTACGGCGGCCCGGACATGAACAAGCAGATCATGGCGAAGACCCTCCCCTGGACATCGACCTCGGTCCACGACGTGTTCGCCAACTACCTAGTGCGGACGTTGACGCCGGGCGTCGTCTGCGTTGCCTCGTGTTGGAGCGCCCCGCGGCAATGGGACACGGGCGTCGCAGAGTGGTGGAAAGGCGACTACGCTCTGTACTTCATGGGGAGCTGGATCACCGGGATGGTCACGCCGAACTCGGACATCCGCGTCATGCCCTTGCCGGGTGGCGTGAACCCCTCGGGCGTCGTGTTCGCGGCGGACTATTTCTTCGTGCCGACCTACGCTTCGCGGCTAAATGATGCAAAGCGCCTCGCGGCGTTCCTCGGGAGCTCGGCGGCGCAACAGCTGCAGGTTACCGTCGGCGGACACATCGCCACCGTGACCGGCGTGCCGCTCAGCGCCTATCCGGCCGTTGATGCGCGCATCGCGGCGAACCTGACGGGAAAAGTCATCCTGTCCGATCTGGACGACACGATCGGCGGCACGTTCCAGGGGACGTTCTGGACCCAGTTGCAGGCGTTGTGGGCCAACCCGTCGAATCTCAACGCCGTGTTGACAAACATCCAAGCCGCAATGCCTCCATGAGTGCGAAAGGGGAGCGCGCCAAGCGCTCCCTCTCTTCTTCTTTCCAACCCTACCTGCGCGTCATCTTCTTCGTCCCAGCGACGGTCCTGCTCATCTTCCTCGTCGTCTACCCCGCGCTTCAGACCCTCCTGCTGAGCTTCTACCACCCACCCGGCGCCTTCGCACGCCTCGACAACTACGGGTCCGTTCTCGGCAACCGCCAGACGATCGACACGTCCGATTGGTCGATTCCTTACGGGACCCTCGTCAACAACTTCCTGTGGATCGCCATCCACCTCCCGTTGAGCCTTTTCACAGGGCTCTACCTGGCGCTCACGCTCCAAAAGGTTCGAGGCGCGTCCATCGTCAAGTCGTTCATTTTCCTCGGAATGGTCACGCCGATGATCGTGGGAGGAATCATCCTTCGCTTTCTGTTCGACGAGAAATCAGGCATCGTGCCACGCGCCTTCGGCCTCCTCGGCATCAGCGGGTTGGCAATTCAGTGGACGGCGTACCCGGAAACACTCCTCTTTGGCCTGATCTTCGGGTCCGTCTGGCTCTGGGTCGGCTTCAGCTTGATCGTGTACTCGGCGGGACTGACGACGATCCCACGGGACTATTTCGAAGCCGCGCAGATGGACGGTGCCTCCGCCTGGCAGACCTTCCGGAAAGTCACGTGGCCCCTTCTCCGGCCCACGACCCTGACCGTCGTCACGATGACGATCCTATGGGAGTTGAAACTCTTCGACATCGTGTTCGCCGCAACGAACCCGAACGGGGGCGTCGGAGGAGCCGCGGACGTCCTCGCGCTTCAGATGTTCCGTTATGCGTTCATGGCGGGTAACTTCAACGACGCGGCCGTGGTGGCGACCCTCCTCACCGGGCTCACGCTTCTCGTCTCCACTTGGATGTTCAAGCGAATCATCATTGGAAAAGGCAAGAACGCGGGCCGTCTTGAAAGGGCCCTGAGACGCCTTTGGGCTCGAGCGAAACCGCAGGGAAGCGTGCTCAAGGCATGATGGCCAACGGACGAGGTCGGCTCCGAATACCCAAGATCCCGGTACGGACGGTCGTAATCCATGCGATTGCGTGGGGGATCGGCCTGCTCTGGCTCTTCCCATTCCTCGGAGTTTTCATGACTTCGATTCGGCCCGTCACTGAGATCTTGAACGGGTGGTGGGTCACGAATCCCTTCAATCCGACGTTGCAGAACTTCCAGACGGCCTTTACCGATCCGACGACCCCGATGTGGCGCGGATTGCGCAACTCCTTCATCGTCGCGATTCCGTCGACCTTCCTCCCGATTTTCATCGCATCGCTAGGAGCCTACGGGTTTGCCCGATTCCGATTTCCCATGCGAGATTATCTCTTTCTTACGATCGTCTTGTTCATGGCGATCCCCCAGCAAATGGTCGCGATTCCCATTTTCGTCACGATGATCAATGCGGGACTTTGGGACACGTTCCTCGGCGTCATTCTCGTCCACACGGCATGGGCGCTCCCGTGGATCCTTCTATTCATGCGAAACTTCTTTCAGACCCTCCCCTTGGAAGTGGAAGAGGCGGCGCGGGTCGATGGGGCGTCGGACTTCCGAATCTTCTACAAGATTGTGCTCCCGATGTCTCTCCCGGCACTCGCTGCGGTCGCGGTCCTCCAGTTCATGTGGGTTTGGAACGACTTTTTCTTCGCGAAGGTCCTCCTGTTCTCGTCGCAGAACCTCGTGGCAACGCAGCTCGTCCCGCTACTATCGGAAGCGGGTCCGTTCCATAAAGACCAAGGGATTTTGTCCGCTGCATCGATCGTCGTGATGATTGTCCCGATAATCGTGTTCGCGACGATGCAGCGTTACTACATTCGCGGCATGATCGGTTGGACGATTAAAGGCTAGCTTCATCCGCGGAGGCAATCATCTCGAGAAGCCCTGCACTCGCCCATGCCTGGACCGGATTCGATTGAGTCCGACCGACGGGCGACTCGGAGAGATCGACGATTGAATCATCCACGACCGCATACAACTCCGGGATCTTCCCCAGCTCGTCGCGGGCGTTGAGGAGCGCCTCGCGGATTCGTCCCGCTTCTCGACGGAATCCCGACCTCTGCAAGCCCTTGTAGATCATCCAGTTGTCGTGGGGCCAAACGGTCCCCGTGTGATACCCGTAGGGATCGAAGTCCGGTTCCGACGACGCATGGGTCCGGATGCCATAGGGCGTCCACATGTCTGTGCGGAATAAGCGGTCGACCACGGACCGCGCGATTGGTCTCTCGAGCGCACCGGTGACAAGGAGATGGCCGGGGTTTGATGTGACAGCGGCCCGGGGTCGTTTCTTGCCGTCGAGAGCGAGGTAAAAGGTACCCGCCTCGGCCCACCAGAAAGCCCGAATGAGCGCCGACTGAAGACCGTCCGCCAGCTCGCGCGCCCGATCAGCCTCGTCTTTCTTTCCGGTGCGCTCCGCCAGCTCTGCGAATCCGCGGTGGGCCATGACCGCGTAACCCTGCACCTCGACCATGGCAACCGGCGGCGAGATCTTCAAGTGGTCCTCGCTCCCGTCCTTCCATCCCTGATGGAAGAGAGCAGCCGGGTTTCGGCTGCGGTACTCGATGAAACCATCCCCGTCCAAGTCACCGAACTCCATCATCCAGTTGTGGGCCCGTCCGATGGCCGGCCATAAATTCGAGAGAAGTTCGCGGTCTCCCGTGCGCGTGATGTATGCGGATGCGACGATGAGGAAGAGCGGCGTGCTGTCCACGCTCCCGTAGTAGGGGAACTTCCAACCCGGTAGCTCGGCCTGGGCCGCGCGCTCGAAACGGTACTCGTGGAGAATCTTCCCCGGTTGCTCCTCGGATACGTCGTCGTTGGATTCCCCCTGGTACTTCGCCAGAACGAGCAACGTGGCGCGCGCGATTGAGGGATCAATGCCGAGGGTTTGCCAGGCGCTGATCAACGAATCCCGGCCAAAGAGAGTGTTGTATCGGGGCCATCCCGCCCTCAGGTATCCCGCCGGATCTCGAAGCTTGTCGAGGTCCTCGAGGAGTTCGCGTCGAAGGTCTCGAATCGACAAAGCAGCGACCTCTGGCAGGCGTCGGACCTAGCCGATCGCCTTCCCGGTCTTGCGGTCAAAGAGGAGGATCCGTTCCGGCCGGAACCGGACCGAGAGACCGGAGAGCCCTTCGGCGTCGAAGGCGATCCCGACGACCGCCTTTACGAGTCGGTCGCCGATCGTCAAGTCGAGAATCGTGATATCTCCCTGAGGTTCTGTCGTGTACACCTGAGCAGCGATGCAGTCCGGGCGGCCGGTCGAGTCCGGGAGAACCTCGACGTCTTGCGGCCGCACGCCAATGAGAAGCTCCTCCGACACGGCATTCTCGATTCCCGATTGCAGGTGGTCCGGCACCGCGAGTTGAAAGTCACCCGCATCCAGGACCCCTTCCTTCGTCAGGGTGCATTCAATCGAGTTGATCGGAGGGCTTCCGACAAAACCTGCGACGAAGTGGTTCGACGGGTGGACGTATACCCTTCGTGGCGTATCGTACTGCTGAAGCTCGCCGTGGTTGAGGATCGCGATCCGGTCGCCCATGGTCATCGCTTCCACTTGGTCGTGCGTCACGTAGATCGTGGTGATGCCTAGGTCCTTCTGGAGTTTCTTGAGCTCCGCCCGCATGTGGACGCGAAGCTTCGCGTCAAGGTTGCTCAGCGGCTCGTCCATGAGAAACGCCTGCGGCTCGCGGACGATTGCTCTCCCGAGGGCCACCCGTTGCCGCTGGCCTCCGCTCAGCTGAATGGGCTTTCGCCCGAGGAGCGACTCGATCTGAAGCAGCCGGGCCGCGTGATTCACACGCCGGACGATATCCTTCTCAGCGACCTTGGCATTCTCGAGCGGGAACGCCATGTTCTGGTAGACCGTCATGTGCGGATAGAGGGCGTAACTCTGGAACACCATCGCGATGTTCCGCTGTTTCGGGTCGAGGTCGTTCACGAGTCGATCGCCGATGTAGATCTCCCCTTCCGACGGGGTCTCGAGGCCGGCGATGCAGCGCAGGGTCGTCGTCTTGCCGCACCCGCTCGGTCCGAGGAGGACGACGAACTCCTTGTCCCGGATCTCGAGGTCCAGTCCCTTGACGGCGACCGCGCCGTCGTACGACTTGGAGAGCCCCTGCAACTTGACTCGGGCCAAGGAGACGTTGGACGTGCAAGAACGGATAAATAATCTTCGCTTACCCCTAGCTGTCGCCGCCTCGGAGATGTCCGCTTTCCATGGAAGAAATTCGCGTTGCAGAGAAACGGTTGTCCGACTACCGGGCGATCATCGGCGGCCCGGCGTTCGCCGAGATCCTCGCCTTGGCGAGCAAGTTGAAAGGAAAGCGCGTGGCCCACGTGAACGCGACGGGCTACGGCGGCGGGGTCGCTGAATTGCTCCAGAGCCTGGTCCCTTTGCAGCGGGATGTCGGTCTCGATGTGACCTGGTTCGTCCTCGGCGGTTCGAACGCCTTCTTCACCGCGACGAAGACGATGCACAATGCGCTCCAGGGTTCCGACGTGGGCCTGACGCCGGACATGCAGGCCAATTACCGCCATTTCAACGAGCTGAACGCCGCGGACTTCAAGGACGAGTACGACTACGTCATCATCCACGATCCCCAGCCGGCTCCGTTCGCGACCTTGTGCGAGCGGAAGGGGAAATGGATCTGGCGGTGCCACATCGACCTGACGTCGCCGAACAAATCCGTCCTGCGGCTGCTCGCACCCCACCTCGAAGCGTACGACGCGGCCGTCTTCAGCGCCCGCGAGTACGCCCCGCCGACGGTCCGATTCCCGCGGATCTACGTGAATCCGCCTGCGATCGATCCGACGAGCCCGAAGAACCGCCACGTGTACCGAGAGGAGTTCGAGACAATCTTACCTCGGTTCGACGTCGATTTCAACCGGCCCGTAATCAGCCAGGTTGGCCGCTTCGATCCATGGAAAGATCCGCTCGGCGTCATCGATGCGTACCGGCTCGTGAAGAAGAAGATTCCGAAGGTGCAGCTCTTGCTGCTCGCCTCGATGGCCCGCGACGATCCGGAAGGCTGGTTGTGGTTCGAGCGCTCGGCCCGGCACGCGGGCGATGATCCGGACATTCACTTCCTGACCGATCTCCGCGGAGTCGGTGCGCTCGAAGTGAACGTCCTCCAAAGACAGACCGACGTGTCGATCGCAAAGTCGCTCCGCGAAGGATTCGGTCTCATCGTGAGCGAGTCCCTCTGGAAGAGCGTCCCCGTTGTCGGGGGCGATGTCACCGGCATCCGCATCCAGATCAAGGACGGTCGTCACGGTTACCTCGTGTCCAGCGTGAGGGAATGTGCCGACCGGACGATCCAGCTCCTCCGCGATCCGGCGAAACGGAAGACGATGGGAAAGGCGGGACGGGAACGGGTCCGCAAGAACTTCCTCATTACGCGGTACCTGCGCGAATACCTGCGAATCTTCTCCGATCTCAAGGCCGCCGGTTGAGCCGCCGGGATGGCCAGCCCGGACCGGCGAGATGGGGGAACCGCTTTAGTCCCCGAGACCCACTCCGGGGCATGGCCGCGCGGACGCACCGAAGTCGCGTGACGGGAATCGGAGGCATCTTCTTCAAGGCGAAGGATCCGGAGGCCCTCGCCCGATGGTATCGCGAACATCTCGGCATCGCCATCGAGGGGATGGTCGCCCTGTTCGCCTGGCGAAGCGGCAAAGATGGGAAGCGCGTCGGGCACACGGTCTGGTCGATCTTTCCCGCGGACACGTCATACTTCGGAGAAGACGCCGCCTCGTTCATGATCAACTACCGGGTGAAAGACCTGGACGACGTGATGGCAGCGCTGCGGAAGGAGGGCGTCACGGTCGACCCGAAGATCGAGGAGCTGGAGTACGGCCGCTTCGGCTGGGTCGTGGACCCCGAGGGAAATCGAATCGAACTCTGGGAACCGCCGAAAACCAACCGCGCCCCCGAGAAATCCATCGCCATGGAATAAGCGCGGATGCCCCACGTTCATTAGACGAACACTTCAATGGCCAACCCCGCGAGGAGGAGAATCCCTGTCACCACCGTCGCCAAAATCATCCCCGCGTTGGATGGAATCAAGGCGTGCGGATCGGCCCCCGCCCGCCGCAGTCCGAGGATTGGCTTGATCGCGAGGGGAATCGCGAGGAGCGCGAGGAGGGCCCACGGGGTCAGGGAGGACAGGACGACGCCGAGGACGAGGATCGCATAGGCCGCGAGGACGATCGCGCCGAACGCCGTGGTCGCACGTGCCACGCCGAGCCGGACCACAAGCGTCCGCTTCCCGACGGCGGCATCGGCCGGGATGTCCGGGATCTCGTTGATCCACAGGATGCCTGCGACGAGCAGACCGAGGGAGATGGAGAGAATGACCGCGGGCGGATCGAAGGCGCGCGTGAGGACGTAGTACACTCCCAGGACCGTCACCGGGCCGAAGGCGATCCCGACCGCGATTTCGCCAATGCCTCGGTGGGCCAAGCGGAGGGGCGGCGCCACATAGAAGTAGGCCACCGCGACGCCGACGAGGCCCAGCCAGAGGAGAGGGAGGCCGACGATGGACACCAGGTAGAGACCGATGAGGGATCCGAGGAGGAGAAACGTCACGGCCACGGCGAGGTGCGTCCTCAAATTCAGCACGCCGCGGAACAGGACGCGACCTCCTCCCGCGAACGGGTTGAGGTGGCGAACCTGCAGATCGTTCCCGCTCCGATAATCCCAGGCGTCGTTCGCCATGTTCGTCCCGAGATGGATGAACCCGAGCCCGAGCAACGACAGGCCCAGGAGGCCGAGATTGATCCCGTAGCCCGCCTGGCGCGCCGCGAGGGCTCCGACGAAGCCGGGAATCAGGGAGGCCACGAGGAACGGCGCTCGGAGCGCCTGGACCCAGAGCCTCGCCACGGGCACCGGCCCGGGCGGGGTCAATGGGTGCGTCATGCCCATGAAGCCCATGTGGTGTCCCTCGCGGACGATCGGTCGAACGGTGAGCACCGCGCGGAAGGTGGAACCGTCCTTCCGCATGAGGGTGACCTCCTCCTCGAACTTCCCCTTCTCGACGGCCTCCCGAAGGAGGCGCGGGACGAGCGTCGGGACGTTCCTCGGCACATGGAACATCGCGACGGACATTTTGCCGATGACCTCGTCTGGGGTCCATCCAAACAGGTCGGCGGCGTCCGCCGCGTACTCCTGCACGATGCCGTGCGTGTCGCACGTGATGACCGAGGTCCTCGACTCGAAGGGCGGCGCGGCCATCGAAAGAGCCTCGGAGCCGTGTCTCACGGACGTCGCGGCGGTTCCAAGGGATGCGTCATCCCCATGAAACCGATTTGCTTTCCGTCCCGGTACACCGGGCGGACCGTGAGCCGCGCGCGGAAGACATCGCCGTCCTTTCGGCGGAGCGTGACCTCTTCCTCGAATTTCCCTTTCTCGACCGCTTCCTTGAGCAGACGGGGGACGAGGGTGGGCACGTTCTCCGGCAGGTGGAAGGTCGCGACGCTCAGTTTCCCGACGACCTCGGCGGGCGACCATCCAAACAACTCTCCGGCGTCCGCGGCGTACTCTTGCACGATCCCTTGCATGTCGCACGTGATGACGGACGTCTGCGCGTGGAACGGCTTCTGGGCCATGGGTCTCTCCCAGGAAATCGAGGGACCACACGTATAAGTGGGTTCTGGTTTACCTGTCAACCATCCGCCGATGAAGCGCCTCGAGCTCACGGTGCCCACGTCACTCCTCGACGACCTCGAGATCCTGAGCGACCGCTTCTTTCGTCACAACCGCTCCGTCCAAGTCCTTCATTCCTTTTCCTTGCGCCCGCAGACGAACGCCCTCATCGTCCGTGTGCATCGGAAGGGCCCGTTCAAAGACGAGGCGACCGTCCGGCGGGAGGCCCGCGCGATCGCGCGTCGATACCGCGTGGCCCGCTTCGAGATCCTCTCGACCGACCGGACTCGGGGAGAATATGTCGCGTGGATCGAATGGCGTCTGCCCGAGCGACTTCGAGGCCTCCTGGGCGAGGAGTGGTCCGGGGCAGTGCCCCTCGAGGTCGCCGCGGTCGGCTCCGGCGAGGCCCGCGTGGTCCTCCTGGCCTCCGAGAAGGTCCTTCCCGCCTTGAGCCGATTCCTCGATGATGTGGAGGCGCCGTACCGGATCCGGGCGATGAAGAACGCGTCCCTTGAGGCCTGGCAGCCTCTGGCTTCCCTGACGCAACGACAACGGAATCTCTTCGAGCTCGCGTATCATCTTGGCTACTACGCGAGTCCCGCCAAAGCGACGTTGCGACAGATTGCAGGCTTGGTCGGAATTACGCGCGCAGCGGTATCCAAGCACCTGCGAGCCGCGGAACGGAAAATCTTTGCCACGGCGTTGGGCGGGAATCGTTGACCCTGGGGCTACCGAGCCACCGTCCGTGTCGAAACGTATGCTCCTTCCCTGGGTTCTCGTTCCTTCGGTGGGCACGGTATCAAGCTCGATAGGAATCGCACAGAGAAATGTTCCGTCTTCCATATGCTTAAGTGAATTGCGCTCAATCCCTTCGCGTGGCGAGGGGGTACCGCCGAAAGCGGTTCTATTCCACGGCCAACCGGATCCTTGCCCATCTGTCGGCGACGGCGTCTCACGAGCCCGCGAGCCTGAGCGGACTCACGCAGGAAGGCATCGCCGCGGCGACCCACTCCGGGCGTACGACCGCGACGAAGTGGCTCGCGCGGATGGAGTCGTCCGGCCTCGTCGTCGGCGAACGCGCGCACGTCCCCGGCCATCGGGTCCGGAAGACCGTGTACCGATTGAGCCACGAGGGATGGGTCCAGGCGATGAAGCTCCGGTCCCGACTGCACTCGGACATCGTGGAGGTCCTCGCCCCGGGCCTCGACCCGACGCCGATGCGGGTCGCGGAGATCCCCGAGATCTTTCCCGCGTACGTCAACATGACGGCCGCGGTCTCCCTCGTTCGGCGCGGCCGCCTCGACTTCACGAAGCTCCAGGGCATCGGTTCCGGAGGCGTCGCGCCGCTCCTCTGGGGCGACACGTTGCGGCGGCTCGGTCGGGTCTTCGGCCGCACGGAAGAGTTCATGGAGCTCGATGCGTGGGCCGTCTCGCCGTCCTCACTCCTGATCGTGACCGGCATCGCGGGGATCGGGAAGAGCACGCTCGTCGCGAGCTGGCTCGTCCGGCAGCGTCCCCGGCCGTACATCTACTGGTTCGAAATCCATGACGGCACGACGCGGCCGATCCTCCTCGAAGACCTGGCCGCCTTCCTCACCCGGCTCGGCCGTCGGGGCCTGAAGAATCTCCTGGCCGAACATCGGGCGGCGGACCCGCAGGTGATCACCCGCGTGCTCTCCCACGATCTGCGGGAGGTCCCGATCCTCGTCGTGCTCGACAATTATCAGCGCGCGACCCCGGACCTCGCGCGGTTCATCGCCGGGCCGCTCCTCGAGCTGGTGCATGCGGCGTCGACGAAGGTCCTCCTCATCTCCCGCACGCGACCCGCGAGCCTCATGCGGCGCAAGGTCGCGAAAGATTCGCGGGGATCGGTCCTCCATGTGCACGGACTGGACCTGGAGGCGTCGCTGTCCCTGCTCCGGGCGAAGGGATTCGCGGGGGACGACGTCGCGCTCCAGCGGGCCGCCAGTTCCGCGCGGGGCCACCCGATCCTCCTGTCGTTCGCGGCGCAGACCGGTTCGAGCGTGAGCGGGGAGATGACCCGCTATCTGGAGCGCGAGATCTGGCAGACCCTGTCGAAGGACGAGCGGACGATCCTCGAGGCGTCGTCATTGTTCCGCGGCCTCATCCCCGCGGACTCGCTGCACTGCTTCTCCGACGAATGGCAGGCCGCGGTCCATGGCCTCCAAGCCAAGAACCTCCTTGCGCCGACGATCTCCGGCGGCGTCGTCGTGCACGATACGATCCGCGAATACATC
>Ga0134085_10000696_pt1 | contig 12009 bp, 11 predicted proteins | sample 15_taG_10_FD_123125 | JGI IMG/M metagenome (GOLD analysis project Ga0134085, IMG submission 123125) | Grasslands soil microbial communities from the Angelo Coastal Reserve, California, USA - 15_D_Rain_20cm_2_09182015 | ecosystem: Environmental > Terrestrial > Soil > Grasslands ...
GCCGGCGCGTGGAGATCATCGCCCAGTAGAAGGCCCGCGCGTCATGCCGCCCGCGCTGCTGGTCACGACTCATCGACCGATGCCGTCGAGCAGAGATCTGCGGCGCGGGCGGGAAAGCGGGCATCGGATCCAGACCATCGTCGTCGGGTTGCTCGCCGTCCTGACGTCGGCGGCTCACGCATCCCGCACTGAAACGCTGGACGGCTGGCCATGGCAGATCGAGCTTTCGGATGCGGTGGTCGTCGTCTATCAACCGCACATCGATGCGTGGAAACGCGATCGGCTCGCGTTCTGCGCCGCAGTGACGGTGCGGACCACCGACTCTGATGACGAGGTCTTCGGCGTGATCTGGGGCGGGGCACGCATCACCGCCGATCGCGTCGCGGGACGCGTAACGCTGAGCGAGATCCGCCTCAACCGGAGCGGCTTCCCGGCATTGCCCGACAATGGGAGGCGCCACCTCCGCGAGTTGCGCAAGCGCCTAAAGGGCGTCACGGCAACGGACGCGCTCGAGCGGCTCGAGGGGTCGTTAGAGGAGTCCCATCAGAATCGGACACCCAGGGCGGGCTCGACATCTCGTCCGCTCCAGCGACCGAACGGGGAAAGTATCTGACAGGTGAAGGTATTCGTCATGGATGCCTACTCCCGCCGCGCACCGCAGCTCTCGGCTAGGCTCGAGGTGAGTTGCACGGTTCCTCCAGTGCGTCGGCGACCATGAGCGAGCCCCTGGATTCCGTCTTCCAAAGCCAATGGGTGGTCTTCGCGCTACCGGCAGTCCTGCTGGTCGGCTTCGCGGAGCTCGGCTTTCGACTCGGCCTGCGCTTGTACGTGGCGACGGACACGGCCCGGAAGGGTGAGATAAGCGGCATCCAGGGCGCCCTGCTCGGCCTGCTGGGTCTGCTGCTCGGCTTCACCTTCGCGATGGCGGTCAGCCGCTACCAGGCCCGGCGCGACCTCGTGGTGAAGGAAGCGAACGCCATCGGCACGACTTTCCTACGCGCCTCGCTGCTCCCGGAAGCGCACCAAGCGCCCGTCGAGGACCTGCTCCGCCGCTACGTTGAGGCGCGTCTCACGTTCCAACCGCTGGCCGCTGACCCCGTGAAGCTCGCCGAGGGCCTGCGCCTGAGCGCCGACATCCAGCGTCAACTCTGGCAGCACGCGGTGGCAGTGGCAAAGGAGACGCCAACGCCCATCGTCGCGACCTTCGTCATCACGGTCAACGAGACCATCGACACCGAGGCCGAGCGTCTCGCCGCCGCGCGCGACCGCATCCCGGGCACCGTCTGGCTCCTGCTCCTCACCGTTGCCTCGCTCGGCTGCGTAACGAGCAACTATATCGCGGGCGCAGACGGCGCGCGCTCGGTGTTCAGCAGCATCGTCTTCCCGTTGCTGGTGGCCGTGGTGATCATCCTGATCTTCGACCTCGCCGATCCGAGCCAAGGCTTGATCCGCATCACCCAGCAGCCGCTCGTCGATCTCCAGGATGCCATCCAAGCAAACGTCCGATCGGGGCCGTGAGGTGGAATCTGATCCGGCCGGGACGCCGCGCCGCAAGTGAAGTTGCCGGTGACCGCGCTCTCGCGGATCGAGGAGGGCGCGCGCGGGCGCCCAAGGGGATCGTGAGGCGGGTCGCCGGGGCGATGCCCGTCGCGCTCGCGGTCGTCGTGATGACCGCGTGGGCCACGCTCGCGATCGACTACTCGGACCTACCCTCCGCCCGGCTGCGAACCACGCTCGCGATCGCCTTCGCGGCGGGCACCGCCCTCGCCTTCGTGGTGCTGCGACGCCGATCTCGGACCCTCGTCGGGTTTCTCGTCGCCTTCGCCGTGGTGGTGGGCTGGTGGCTCCGGATCGCGCCCTCGAACGACCGCGACTGGCAGCCCGAGGTCTCGCGGCTCGCGTACGCCGATGGCGACGGCGAGCGCATCACGCTGCACAACATCCGGAACTTCGACTACCGGACCGAGACTGACTTCATCCCCGGCTGGTACGACGCCACCTTCGAGCTTCCCGATCTCCGGTCTGCCGACCTCATCGCCTGCTACTGGATGGGCGAGGCGATCGCGCACGTCATGGTGAGCTTCGGCTTCGCGCATGACCGCTACGTCGCGGTCTCGATCGAGACGCGGAAGGAGCGCGGCGAGATGTATTCCACCATCGCCGGCTTCTTCAAGCAGTACGAGCTGATCTATGTCGTCGGCGACGAGCGTGACCTGATCCGGGTGCGGACGAACTACCGCGAGCCGAAGGAGGACGTCTACGTCTATCGTGCGCAGGTGCCGCTCGAAAACGTGAGACGGCTGTTCCTCGACTACGTGCGGAAGATGAACGAGCTGAAGGACCACCCGGCCTTCTACAACACGCTCACCACGAACTGCACGACGAACATCCTTCTTCACACGCGCGTGAACCCCGGATCGCCACCGTTCAGCTGGAAGGTGCTGTTGAGTGGCTACGTCCCGCAGTACGTGTACGACCTCGGCCGACTCGACACGACCGTGCCCTTCGAAGAGCTGCGCCGGCGCTCGCGCGTGAACGAACACGCGCAGGCAGCGGACCGAGCTGCCGACTTCTCGATACGGATTCGCGACGGACTACCCGGGATGACGCCATGAAGGGGAACCTGGAGAAATCGAACACGGGGACGCCGTGGAGCGCTCATGGGGGGCTGGTCGGGGCGGACGTGTTCTTGCGGTGCATCACGGTCCTCGTTCGGGCACCCCGTGCCGTTGCTCCGCGAGGCGTAGGACGCGGGAGCGGAGGCGGCTCGCCTCGAACCCGAGCGTCTCGCAGATGTTCAGGAACGAGAAGAGCCAGCGCCGGTCATTGGAGCGCATCCACTCTGCGGCTTTCCGCCGAAGGAGCGCGCGCCGCGCGACGGTGGGCACGGGCGCCTGCAGGAGGAGCTCCACCGCGTCGGTCAGGACCGCGAGCATGAGCCGCTTCGCCGGCTGAAGCCTGGTGAGAGCGTCGACCGTCGACGTTCCGATCGCTGCCTCGCAGAACGTGGCGAGGGCCACGACGTCCGAGCGCTTCGGGGAGTCGCCGGCGCCGTATGCCCTCCCGCTCGCATCGCGGGGCTCGCCTGCCCGACCGACGCGTGTGACGCTGCGCGTCCTCGTCGGCTGGCAGGCGACATCAGGGGCACCCGAGCCGCAGAACTGGGCGAGGCCTCCCGTCGCATCGACGCACACGGTCTCGCCCGCCGTCGGATCGGGCGTGGTGCGGGCACACGTGAAGGAACCGGCGCAGGCGCCGGCCGAGCACTCACCACGGCCCCGGCATACATCGGGCATCGACGTGACGTCGCTCGGCTCGCCCAGCTGCGCGACCCACGGCATCCGCGGGTGCGCACCCGGCTGGGGGATCATCGTCGACGTGCCGTGTGAATCGTCGCCCCCCCGGGAGATGCGGATCGCGCCGGCCGGAGCTGCGAGCACGAACGCCGCCAGGACGGCCGCCGTCCCCTCTCGGCGTGGAGAACGCCGCATCGGAACGGGTGCAAGCGACGTTCCGCGCGAGACGACACGTGGTCGGCCGTGATGCGCTCGACCCCTCGTGTCGCACTGACCTGCGGGTCGAAACGACACGGTCAGGAGGAGGGTACGGGGCCGCAAACCGCCTGCCGGTGAGGAGGGCGGCGGCGGCACCGGACGTGCTTCCAGGAGCGCGGCGCCGTGGACGCCACGTCACGAGTCGAGAGCCAACCGATGCAAGCCACCAGATCGAATCCCGCCTTCAAGTCTGGTCCCCGCGCGTCCACGGCGCCTCCGGCGAGCCTGCTCTCCGGGATCGGCCTCGTGTTCTGGATGTGCGCGGCCGTGGTCGCATTGGTGGTGGTCGCGGTCATCATGATCCTGCAGGACCTGCCGGGCGCCTGCGGGCGCACCCAGGAGGCCGGCTCGACGGCGCCGTGGAGCCGGAGCGTACCCGAGCCGAGCTGGTGGGTGCGTAGGTGACGGTCGGTGTGGCCTCGCTGGCGGTTCTCGGGCCGGTACTCTCAGGCACCTGCAAGGCGGGCGTCCAAGTGTCAGCCGAGGGTGGACCACCCCCCGCTTCGGCACGAGGTGGCAAGAAAGCGGCACGTTCGAACGGCAAACGGGAAGGGTAAGCAGCTCGCAACGGCGAGGACGGGGAGACCTCGAGAAGTCCGTGATTCCGGATCAAGCACTCTCAGCGGAGCGCGCCTCGTCCGCTCGCATCGTCGCCCAGCGCGTCGACCAGATCATCCGCGCGCTGCTCGCCGACGGCAGGGGCGCCGTGGGGATCGAGCACGTCGCCGAGCGGATGGCGACGAGTGTCCGGACCCTCCAGCGACGGCTCCGCGGCGCAGGCCTGAGCTACTCGGCGGTCGTCCAGCGGGCCCGGCGAACAGCCGCCCGGGAGATGCTGAAGGACCGGGGAGCGGGAATCGGTGACGTCGCCCGTGCGCTCGGATACTCCGATCCGGCGCACTTCACCCGTGCGTTCCATCGCTGGACGGGCTCTACGCCGCGCGATTTCCGCGCCCGATCAGCCGCGGTCGAAAAGCGACCTCGCCGCGACCCGTGAGCCAGGGCACATGCCGGCCCGTCCTGGCGTCATATGGCAAGATCGTGGATCGCACGGCACGGGTATGCTGAGCCATGCTCGCGACGATGTGAGCCGCGCGAGCGATGCTCATGGCGACTCGTCTGCGCACCGTGCTCGGACTCTGTGCCGTTTTGAGTCTCGGTGCATGCGCGTCGCCGATCGGCGTCACCCGCGTTAGCGCACGCTCCGTCCATCGGTCGCTGACGGCGAACGCGCTCTCGACGGGCCACGCGAGCGAGTGGACGCGGAACACCGTGAGCTCCTGGGGCCTGCTCGGGCGCTTCGACGGCGACCCGGAAGGCGTGCTGCAGGCGCTGCGCGAGATCGTCACGAGCGGACACGGAGGCAGCGCCGAGCTGTTCGCGCTCGGCGAGCTCTCGTTCTTGCACGCGGAAGACACGCAGAAGAGACCCTACTATCTGGCCGCGGCCGTCTACACGTACGCGTTCCTCTTCCCGCAGGACCCAGACGGTCGACCCGATGAGCTCGATCCCCGAACGCGGCTTGCCGCGGACCTCTACAACCGAGCGATCACGACGGCTTTCCGATCCCGCGACCGCCACGCGGTCGACCTCGCGCCGGCGACCTATCCCTTGCCTTTCGGTGAGATCGAAGTGTCGATGGATCCCCGTTCGCTCGACTGGGGTGATCGCCGGCTCGTCGATTTCGTCCCCGTCGCCGAGCTGAAGGTACGGGGCATGCGCAACAGGTACCGGCGCGCGGGCGTGGGGGCGCCGCTCGCCGCTCGTGCCGTCCCGCGCGCGGACGTGGATCTGGAGGAGAGCCTGATCGCACCCCGAGCCCGGGTCGCGGCGACGGTCCTGCTCCGGCTCGACAACGTCCACTCGGGGATCGTGTCCGGAAGGATCAGGGGCATCCTCGAGCTCTACACGGCGGACAACTACGAGACCACCAGGCTCGATGGTCGGACAGTGCCCCTCGAGGTCGAGGAGACAGCGACCATCGCCGCGCAGCTGGCGGATTCCCCGATGTGGAAGCGCGAGCTCTGGGGATTCCTCGGTCGCGCCGAGACGGGCGATCGGCTGCCGATTCTGGTCAGCTTGACCCCCTATCGGCGTGGACGGATCCCGGTCGTGTTCGTCCACGGCACCGCATCGAGCCCAGGTCGGTGGGCCGACATGGTGAACGACCTCCTTGCGGATCCGTGGATCCGCCGTCGCTGCCAGTTCTGGTTCTTCATGTACGACACGGGGAATCCGATCGCCTACTCGGGCATGCTGCTCCGCGAGAAGCTGACCGACGTGGTGTCGCGACTGGATCCCAACGGGCAGGACACGTGCCTGCGGCAGATGGTGGTCCTCGGCCACAGCCAGGGAGGCCTCCTCACGAAGCTCACTGCCGTCGACACCGGGTCGCGGCTCTGGAACGCGATCGGCCGCGTTCCGTTGGCCGAAGTGCCGGCATCCGAGGAGTTCCGGAACCTCCTCGCCCGGGCCCTGTTCGTGAAGCCCCTTCCCTTCGTGCGGCGGCTCGTGTTCGTGGCGACGCCCCATCGCGGAAGCTTCCGCACCGGAGCATTGGTGAACGGCCTTGTCCGCCGCATGGTGCGGCTCCCGGAAAGCCTGGTCTCGATGTCGCACCACACGCTCACACAGGGCAGCGGCGCATTCTACGCTGCACGAACGATCGCGAGCCTTCCCACCGCGGCCGAGAACATGACACCCGGAAATCCCTTTCTGGAGGGGCTCGCCGCCATCCCGGTCGCCGACGGGGTGCCGTATCACTCCATCATCGCCGTGAAAGGCGCCGGACCGGCCGAGGAGGGCAACGACGGTGTCGTCGCATACCGGAGCGCGCACGTCGACGGGGCCGCCTCGGAGCTCGTCGTGCGTTCCTCACACTCGACCCAGTCGGAGCCGGCGACGGTCCAGGAAGTGCGGCGGATCCTGCATCTCCACGGCGCCGAGCTAGAGGTCGCGGGCCTGAACTGCCTGCCCGCGGCCCGGTGAGACGGGTGTCTCGCCAAGGTGCCCGCAGCGATGCACGCGGCTCGGTCCGATGGAAATCGCGAATCTTGATCCTGGCGTTCCTGCTCGCCTCGGCGATCATCCCGAGTGGGGCGCGGGCGGACGACGAGGACGCGACCGTTCCCGCGCAACAACCCACTCTCGTCACGCAGGCCAGCGCGCCGTTATCGAACATCCTGCAGATCCGGACCCAGGATTCGTACGTGCGGGAGTTCACCGGCCTGCACGGGCAGGGCAACGTGCTCACGATGGCCGTGACCATGCCGCTACCGGCGTATCGCCTGCTGCCCTTCCCCCAGCTCTCCCTGCTGACGATGCCGACGGCGGTCACGTCGCCCGGTGGTTCCATGGGATTGGGCGACTTGCGCTTGCTCGACATCGCCGTGCTCGAAGCGGGCCACGGGATTCTCTGGGGCATCGGCCCGACCTTGGTCTTTCCGACGGCCAGCCAGCGGACGGGCGGTCAAGGCAAATGGCAATTGGGACCGGCCACGGCGGTGGCGTTCACCCCCGAACGTTGGCTGATCGGGCTCCTCGCGCAGAATCCGATCTCCTTCGCGGGCGATCGCGAGCGGAACGAGACAAACGCGCTCTTCCTCCAACCCTTCGTTACCTATCAACTCGGGAGGGGATGGTTCGTCAGATCGCAGCCCCAGATGGTCTTCAACTGGAAGACCGGGAACCAAGTGTTGCCCGTCGATTTGGGGGTGGGGCGCGTGTTCGAGGTCGGTCGGCAGTACGTGAGCAGCTTCGTCGAGCCGTTCTGGAACGCCTCGGCGGACGGGCCGACGCCCGTATACGGATTCACGTTCGGCGTTTCGCTCCTGTTTCCCAACTTTTGGCAGCGCTCCCAGATAGGGACCGAGCCGCGCAGATGAGAGGCTCCGGACAACGTCCCTGCCCGGTCGACTCGAAAACGCGCTGCCAGAACTCGCCACGGGGATCGAGCTGCCGTCGGGCAGCGACGGCGACGGCTATCGAGACGTGCGTGAAGCGCTGGTTCCACACGCCGACCAGGTCATCGGTGCGGTCCGCCATGCCGGCGTGGACCGAGTGCTGTACGAGCGCGAGGCAGAGCTGCGCGTCGAAGGAGTTCGTCGGCAGGCTCCGGATCGTGTGGCTCGGGTCGACGTAGCGAGCTAGTACCCGGCGGGTGGGTTTGCCATGGTGTATGCGACGTCTCCGCCGCTGTAGACGCGGATGTACCAGGCGGAGTCGCACCGGTAGTAGGTAGTACCGCCGACGACGACGGTGGTCGGGACGCAGTCCAGGGTCCAGTACGGCGGGGTCGCGACCGCCGCGCCCGCCGCGCCGCCTGCAACGACGGCCGCGCCGTAGGGGTAGTAATCGCCGCCATGGTAGCGGTCGTCGTAATGATCGTCGGCGTAGTCCTGCCAGTCCTCACGGCGGTTGTTGCCGTAGTTCTGCCACTCCTCGCGTGTCTCGTCGCGCCGCTCCTGCCGCTGCTCCCGATGCTGCGCCCTGTTTTCCTGGCGACCCCCCCGGTCTCCGGCGTCGGGGCGCGTCGCACCCTGGCCCTGTCCGGCGCCGTAGCCTCCGAAGCTGCCGCTCGCAGCCGGACCATGCCCGGTGTACCCGCCACCCGCCGGCGCTCGTTGGCCAAAAGACCCCGCCGCCGCGACGCCGCCGCGCGCGAATCCTCCGCCGCCGCGTCCGCCGCTGCGTCCACCGCCGCGGGCTAGGACGTCTCCCGCCACCACGAGCAGAAGCGCGGCGACCAACGCCGCCGCGCGTGTCACGGCGTCTTCTCCCGCCGCGGGATCAGCACGGGTATCTGCTCCGCGCCGGCGGCCGGCGTGAACGTGAAGAGCCTGTCGGGCACGTCGGGGGCGAGATTCCACGCGCTCAGATCGGCCTCGAACTGCGGTTGCCCCTCCGCGACGCGATAGGTGATGACGATGCGGTTCGGCAGCGGGTCGCCATCGCGTGGGATCCAGAGCTGCACGTCCGTCTTCGGGCCTCGAAACGCCACGTGGTCGGTCGCCACGCCGCCGAGCTGCTCCTCGGCGACGAGTCGGGCGTTGCCGACGACGTCCTTCAGCTGCCGGGGAAGGTCGGCCTTCAGGAGCTCGCGTAGCGGCAGGCGCATGTCGAGGCCGGTCACGAAGTAGTCGAACGCCGCGTCGACCGTCCCCGGCTTAGAGACGGTCGCGTAGACCTTCTCGTCGAGATCGAACACCGCGAGCTGCGTCCCGTCGAAGAGAACTCCGCGGCGAGACCCGTCGCGCCGAGTGACGTCGATGCGCGCGTGGTCCGGACGCCTGAGCGCCACCATTCGTCGCTCGCCGAACTGCACCTTCTGGCCGGACTCCTGCACGATGTCGTACACCGAGTCGATCGTCACGCTGAGACGCTGCGCCCGGGCGAGGAAGTCCGCCATCGCTTCGAGGCGGGCCGCGGCCCGGTTTTCCTCGCCGAGAACGACCGAGTGGACCAGCGAGGCGCCGAGCGCGACGGCGACCAGCAGCAGGTCACGGGCTCGTCTCACGAATCCTCCCGCACACACGCGACCGTCGAGGCGCCACGCCACCGAAGCTGGCGATCATGTCACCACCTCGCCCCGTTCGAGTCCTTGAGCGTGACCTCCCACGGCGCTTGCCGGGAACGTCGTGGCGAGCAACGCGGCAGCCAAGCCGCAGACCAACGTCGAGGGACTGCGCATTCGCGCCTCTGGTCAGGCCTCCGCTGTAGGCCCAGACAGCCGTCGATGCTTGCCATTTTGCGCCAGTGTCGTGACGGCGTGAGGAAGCGGTCGCCGAGAAGGTGCGGCGTCCCGACCGTCGCGGTCAGGCCCTCCTGGCTGTTCCGTGCGTAGGTCGCCTCGAGGTCGAGCGTGGCCCAGTCCCCGCGACATTCCGGTGCGTGAACTTGGCGCCGCCGAGACCGCCGGACTCCGGGTCGTAGCCCACCTCGGGAATGATCGCCCACTGTCGCTCCTTCGACGGCTCCTCTGCCTCCTCAAGGCTGATCACCGGGGTAGCGAGCAGATCGGCGCTGTCCTCTTCGGTCGAGATCTGATGAACGGCGAGCGCCGGGAGGGCGCTGACGAGGACGGCGCCGATTAGGGCGGCCGAGAGAACGCCTCGGCGTGGTGACTCATCGCGGCACCGGCGTCCTCGACCGGGCAAACGATCGGTCGCTCGATTCGAGCGCATCCCGTGCACTCCGACACGATGCTCGTCGCGAGCATGGCGGCGGGCAACGGTCGTCACCTCATTCCGTCCAAGTGAACCGTGTGGGCGAATCGGCATCCCATGCCTTCAACCCATACGTCGGACGCGGTCCGACGGCTTGCCGAAACACACCACTGCTCGGGCGCCAACGCCCTCCTCACCAGGTTCCCATGCCAGCGCGTGACGACACGGACTGACCGGGCCTGAACGCACATCGTAGCCTCAGGACACGTCGGCGTGCCGCACTCGGGGCTCGGGTTCGACCATCGTCGGCGTCGCGGGGACGTGTCGCCGTTCCGCTCGCCGGTCGGTCCAGCCACGGATCACCTCGTAGAAGACCGGCGTGAAGAAGATGCCGAAGACGGTGACCCCAAGCATGCCGGAGAACACGGCGATGCCGAGCGCGAAGCGCATCTCGGCGCCCGCGCCCGCCGTCCGCACGAGCGGCAGCACGCCGAGGATGAAGGCGAACGAGGTCATGAGGATCGGCCGCAGGCGGGTCTTCGTCGCCTCGATGATCGCGTCGAAGCGCGACTTGCCCTGATCCTGGAGCTGCTTCGCGAATTCGACGATCAGGATCGCGTTCTTGGCGGCCAGGCCGATCAGGACGACGAGGCCGACCTGCGTGAAGATGTTGTTGTCGGAGCCGACGAGCCAGACGCCGCTGATGGCCGCGAGCAGGCACATGGGCACGATCAGGATGATCGCACCCGGGAGGGACCAGCTCTCGTACTGGGCCGAGAGCACCATGAAGACCAGCACGGCGCCCAAGACGAAGACGAACACGGCCGTGTTGCCCGCGAGGATCTGCTGCAACGTGAGCTCCGTCCACTCGAAGCTCATCGTCGCGGGCAGCTCCTTCGCCGCCAGGGCCTCCATCGTGGCGATCGCCTGCCCGGAGCTCACCCCCGGCGCCGTGCCGCCCGCGATCTCCGCCGACGCGAACATGTTGTAGCGGTTCACGATCGCCGGGCCGGTGGTGTCCCGGACGGTCACCAGCGTCGACAGCGGGACCATCCCGCCGTTGCGATTGCGGACCTTGAGCTGCCCGATGTCGTCCGGGTCGACACGGTACTTCGCGTCTGCCTGAATGTTCACCTGCCAGTTGCGTCCGAAGCGCGTGAAGTCGTTGGCGTATGCCGAGCCGAGGTATATCTGGAGGGTCTGGAAGACGTCGTTCAGCGACACGCCGAGCGCCTTCGCCTTCGCCCGGTCGACGTCGAGATAGAGCTGGGGCTGCGCGGCCCGGAAGCTGCTGAACAGCCCGACCAGCCCGGGCTGCGCGGTACCGGCGCGGATCATGCTCTCGACCGCGCCCTGGAGCGCCTCGGGACCGGCGTCGGCCCGGTCCTGGACCTGCAGCTTGAAGCCGCCGGTGTTTCCGAGCCCGTCGACGGGCGGCGCGCCGAACGCGACCACGATCGCGTCCTGGATCTGTCGGAACTGCCCGCGGAGATTCGCCGCCACCTTCGCCGCGGGAAGATGCGCGGCGACACGATCCTCGAATGGCTGGAGGATCACGAACATGCCGCCGACGTTCGAGATGTTGTTGCTGGTGAGGATCGAGTAGCCGGGGAGGCGGATCGTGTGCTGGACGCCCGGCGTCGCGCGCACCATCTCGTCGAGCCGGGCCATCACCTGCTCGGTACGCTCGAGACTGGCGCCGTCCGGCAGCTGGGCGTTCACGACCAGGTACCCCTTGTCCTGATCGGGGATGAAGCCGGTGGGGACGGTCCGGAAGCCCAGCCACGTGAGGACCATGAACCCCGCGTACACGGCGAGCAGGAGCGCGGTCGCGCGGACGAGACGCGCGACAACGCCGCCGTAGGCCTCGGTCACCCGCTCGAAAACGCGGTTGAACCCGCGGAAGAACGCGAGCAGCCCACGGTTCACCCGCTCGTTCAGGCGATAGCCGACGATCCCCCCCGCGCCGGCGACGACGAGGCGGACGGCCCACAGCGCCGCCGCGCTCCCGTGCGCCTCGTGCCCGTGCCCACCGGCCGACAGGCCGAACAACCCCTGCACGCGACCGGTGAGGAAGAAGTCGGCGAACAGGGCACCCAGGAGCACCACCGCAGTGCGCGGCAGCGCCTCCCGGCGCTCCTCGCCGTGCGCGTGCGGCTTGATCAAGGTGACGGCGCGCGCCGGCGCCATCGTCATCGCGTTGATGGCCGAGATGATGGTCGACGCCGCGATGGTGAGCGCGAACTGCCGGTAGAACTGGCCGCTGATGCCGGCGATGAACGCCGTCGGGA
>Ga0134085_10000697_pt1 | contig 12009 bp, 11 predicted proteins | sample 15_taG_10_FD_123125 | JGI IMG/M metagenome (GOLD analysis project Ga0134085, IMG submission 123125) | Grasslands soil microbial communities from the Angelo Coastal Reserve, California, USA - 15_D_Rain_20cm_2_09182015 | ecosystem: Environmental > Terrestrial > Soil > Grasslands ...
CTCGAGCAGTCCGCCGACGATCTCGGCAAGCCGGGCGTGGATCTCTTCTACAGCCACGGGCGCATCAACGCGTTCCGCGCCGTGACCCAATAGCCTAGATTGCAGCACGAGGGCGGCGGGCGCTGACGCGGGACCGCCGCCCTTTTTTTCGTCTGGTCAACTGGTGAGGCGGCTCGTCCGAGGAGGGTACGGGTTGATGGATGTCCAGGTGGGAATGGCTCCTGCGATGCGCTCCCCCGAGCGCTGGCTGGCCGTCGTTCCGGAGAGAGCGCCCGAGACCGAGAGTACGCTGCCAATGCTGGCGCATTCGGCGCTTATGATGGTCATTACCGCCGACTCGCCCGCACGGATCGGCACCCCCTCGCTGGGGGACTGAGGGCTGGCTCCGCTACCCCGCTGAGCGAGAAAGGCTGCTGAATCACTCGCCGTCATGAGCTGACGTTCTGGCCCCGTGACCTGTCTATCCCGTACGGACTCTGTGCACGCTAGCATCCCCAGGGCAGCGAGCGCAGACCACCCGAGCGACCAGGTTCGCCGTTGAATTATGCTGATCATGGAGGACCTCCAGGTTCGATCTTCTCGAGCTGCGAACTACTGCCGGGTGCTTTGAGAAAGTGGAGCCGGTATTCTGTACGTGGCTCTTTCTCCAGACGCAGCGTTACGGCGATTCGTGGCTCAGCGCTTCCATCGGTCGAAAAGGCATGCACCGCCAACTCCGAAGGACGGCCCAACCCGACGACCACCACGCGATACGTACCCTCCGAAGGCTGGTTGATGATTACTTGCACGGTGAAAGAGGTCGCGACTTCTCCGGTGACGGCGTTGTCGATACGATCCACGAACACGACCGACCCAGGGATCTCCTTGACTTTCCTGCCTGTCGCCGGATCCAGCCCAGTGCGCGCCCCCCGTGGGTCGACGACCAGCAATCTCGCGTTGTCGATTACGACCGTAAGACTGCTGCGATCCCCAGCCGCACTCTTGCGCGGCGGCGTATCGGTCCCGGCCTGCGTGGTGTCGAGCCCCATTACCTCGGGTGCCGCTCCCGCCGCGTCGGGACGGTGTTGTTCGCCCGCGTCGGGACGGTGCTGTTCGCCGGCGGCGCGGCACGCGATCGCTGCGCAACCAGCGAGGACCCTCAATAGGAGACTCGTGGCGCCGCACCGCGTGCGACAAGGAGGCAACGGGTCGCCCTCAAGCGGCAGATGGCCCTTTAGTCTGCCATCTCTCGGCAGCAAACGCTATGTCGTTTTGCGCGGCACAGGGTTTGCCGCGCCCACGCGACATCTCTCAAGGTGCGCCGCGCCCGCCTGTCGCGATCACGCAACAGCGCGAGCGCCTGGATCAAGACGCTGGCGAGCCTCGCACAGTGGGAAAGCACTCGCCTCTCGCTCTGTCGCGGTGGCGAGATGTACGTGCCTTGGGCATGACCTACGTCATTGTGAAATTCGTAGAGCGCTGCAGCGCGCGAAATGTCGATCAGACGGAAGGCGGCGCCCAGGCGAGTGCCTAGGAATTCCTAACGGCAAGAGGTTGAACTTCCCGCAGCCGTCGACCGGTCTAGCGCGGCCGGCTCATCTGCGGCGTCGAGGTCCCGAGTTCGAGAGTACGTTCATGATCGAACGTCGCACGTTGCGAGCGGTGTCCACACCCTTATCAAAGCGAATCCTCGTCTAGGGCCTGGTGTTTTCCCCGCCGCTCGAGGTAACATAACCGAGCCGCGGCCCCGACGCGTCGGCGCCCCGGCCGTTAGTGACTCGCTGGCAAGCGGTCCCGGGACCGCCTTCGGAGAGGTGCGACCCAATGGACACCATCGCTGGCGCTCCTCCGATGCGCTCCCCCGAGCGCTGGCTGGCCGTCCTCCGGATCGCCGTCGGCGTGTGGTTCGCCAAGGCGCTGTTCACGAAGTTGTCGGTCACGCTGCTGTGGGGCTTCCTCCCCGTTCTCAGCGCGTCGGACCGCTGGATGCACGTGATGCCGCTGCTCGTCGGGAAGTACGCCGATGGGAACCCGGTCGGGTTCTTCCGGGAGTTCATGCAGCACACCGTCCTGGCGCACAGCGGCCTGTTCGCCCAGCTGACAGCCTTCGGGGAAACGGCGGTCGGCCTCGGGCTGGTGTTCGGCTGCCTCACGGCACTCGCCTCCGGCATTGGGCTCTTCCTGGTCGCCAACTACGGCTTGGCGGTGCAATGGCAGGGCTCGGCGCAACAGGGATTCCACTACATGCTGATCACGAGCCTGGTCGTCATCCTCGCGGCGCGCGCGGGACGGACCTGGGGCGTGGACGGCTGGGTGCGGGCGCGCCGCCCCGCTTGGTGGCTGGCGCGCCTGCCGCTCGGCTAGGAGGCGCACTAGGTGTCCTTCAGGACAGTGCTGTGCCGAGCCCACGCTTCAGCGTGGGAATCAGCGAGTCGCAGCGATCAGAAGCCTTCCCCTAAGCGATCAGAAGTCTTTCCCTAGGGGATGTAGAGCAGATCGTTGGGCCGGTCGCCTACCGGAATGGTGGCGCTGACCTTCCGCGTTTGCGTGTCGATCACCGAGACCTGGTTGGAACGACCGTCGGCGGTGTAGAGCCACCGGGCGTCGGGCGAGAGGGCGATGCCCCAGGGGCGCTTCCCGACGGGAATCGTGTCGATCACCTTGCGCGCCGTCAAGTCGACGACGCTCACGCTGCCCGCTGCTCCCTCAGTGACGTAGGCCAGCCGTCCGTCCGGAGTGAAGGCGATTCGCACCGGCTTGGTCTTGCCATCCCGGATCGGGAACTGCCCCAGCACCGAGTCCGTGGCGACGTCCAGGATCGTGACGTTGCCGCCGGCCTCGGCCGTCACGTACGCCTGGCGGCCGTCCGGCGAGAAAGCCACGGTGCGCGGATTCTCGCCCACGTGAATCGTCCGCAACACGCGGCCGGTCGTCGCGTCGAGCACGCTCACCGTGTTGCTCGTTTCCGCGGTGACGTACACTTTCGCGCCGTCGGGCGACACGGCGATGCCTTCGGGCTCTACGCCCACCGGGGTCGAGAACCGCATCGCCCCGCTGCCGGCGTCGATGGCCGACGCATGCGCGATCTCCTCGTTGGAGACGTACAGCGTGCGGCCGTCGGGGCTGACCACGACCAGCTCGGGATCCCGGCCGGCGGCAATCGTCTTGGTCATGGCGGCCTTGGCGACGTCGATCACGCCGACGGCGTCGTCCTGACCGAGGGCCACGTAGACGGTGCGCTTGTCGGGGCTCAGCGCCAGCCCGCGCGGGCGCTTGCCCACCGCAATGGTCGCCCGAACGGCGTTGGTCCGGGGGGAGATGACGGTGATGGTGTTCCCTACCTCGTTACTGACCCAGAGCTGAGGATCCGCCGTGCGGGCCGGACCGGCGCCCGCGAGGCAGAGCGGCGCCAGCAGGACGCCATAGCGCGCCCGCGTCATCGCAGATCGCATCCGCCCTTTCCCGTCAATCGTTGAAGATCGCCTGGTCGGCGTGGATCGCTTTGTCCAGCCCGCGGATCCGATCGCGCCCGCGAATGCTCCGGAGGATCGCACCGCTCAGATCCGCGCCGGTCACGTCGGCGTCGGTCAGGTCGGCGCCCGTCAAGTCCGCACGCACCAGCAGGACCTTCCGCAAGTTGGCGCCGGAGAAGTCGGCCCCGGTGAAATCGACCCCGCTCGCGTCCGTGCGCATGATACCCATGGACTGGTTGCCCGGGTCCGCGCCCAGGTCCGCGTTGGCGAGTTTGGCGCGCGCGAACTTGGCATTGCTCATCGGCGCAATGATGCGGGCGTGCGCGAGGTCGGCATCGGAAAAGTTTGCGTCGGAAGCGATGACCGCGAACAGACTCGCATCGCGGAGCACGGCGCGACGCATGTCCACGCGATACATCACGGACGCGTCGAGCTTGGCGCCCGTGAAGTCGGCGTCCGTGGCGATCGCGTCGGAGAGGGTGACAGAGAAGAGCTGCGCCTTCACGAGACTGGTCTTCACGAGCTGGCAGCGCGACAGGTTAGCGCGCTTGAAGTCCACGCCGCTCAGGTCGAGGCCCGAGAGGTCTTTCCCGGTGAAGTCGGCCGGAGCTTGCGGAGTGGCGGCACCGATCGCCGCGAGAACCTGCTCACGGGTGAGGCGCTGCTGGGCGGCGGCAACGACGACGCTCCCTACGGCAATCGATGCCAACGCCGCCCCGACGACCGCGCGGGTCACTGACTCTTCTTCAAGTCCGATTCGCGGTGCGGCCGCCCCGGCTTGAGCCAGCCGTCGCTCCGCGCCTTCACATACTGGTACAGCTCCTTTACGGCGGCGGTGTCGAGCAGCACCTTCCACGCCGGCATCCCCTTGTCGGCGCGGCCGTTCAGCGCCGTGTATTCGAACGAGTCGCGGGGGTAGGCCTTCCCGTCCTTGCTCAGCACCCACCGCAGATCGGGGGCGTTGGGGAGCACGGGATGCATGGCGTCCTCGCCGTGGCAGCGGAAGCAGTACACGTGGAACCACTTCCATCCCTGATAGATCGAATCGGATACGAGGAGGCTGTCGCGCGGGCTGCCGGCGCCTGGGGCGGCGACGGCTTGTCCGCCGCGCTGGGAGGACCCAGTCGTTGTGGGGCGCAGCTCGAGCATGGGCACGCTGTACTCCTGGAGGATCGCCGTGATCTCGCCGCGGCGGCGGTCGATCACGGAATCGAGCCGAGCCTTGAGCTCCTTGTCGCGATGCCGCACGCCCATCGCCATGCTGAAGGCGAACGGCATGCCCGAGACCGCATCCGAGTCGGGGAGCGCCGCCATGGTCAGCGGCACGGGCTGGCGCTTGACCCAGTAGCCGGCCAACGGTCCCCACACGATCGCCAGGTCGATGGAGTCGCTCGCGACCGCCCGAATGATGTCGTCGGGGTGGTCCGCCTTGGGATCGGGGTTGAGGAAGTTCCCGAAGCCGACCAGGCCTACGATGCCGCGCGCCCCGAGTGCGTGCGCCGGCGGCGTGTTGGTGTAGTCGTAACCGATGATGTTCACACCGATCTTGAGGTGCTTCAGGATGGTGTCGTCAAGCGACCGCACCTGGAGCCCGTGGTTGGCACGGTACACGAAGTAGTAGGTGGAGCGGTAGTAGGGCTTCGTCGTAGCCACAGGATCGAGGCCTACTGGGGCCTGGATCATGACGTCGCAGAAGCCGCCGAGGATCGAGTTGCGCAACACGCCCCGCCGGCTGGGCCACCAGTAATTGACCACACGGGCGTTGAGATCCTGCGCGACGACGTGCGCGATCTTGTTTTCGAATCCCTGCTCCTGGTCGTTGGAAAAGGGGAGGTCGAACGGGTCGGCGCACACCCGGAGGTCGGTGAGAGGTCGCGGTGCGCCGGCCATGAGGACGACTGCCGGTGCCGCGAGGAGGAGGGCAGCCGCAAGTTTGGCCCGAGTGCGATTCATCGTTCTCCTTAGCTGGTCCAGCGGACGGAGCGCTGCGGTGTCGTAGAGATGCTACACCCGGTGCCGGAGCGTTCGCTCCAGCACCGGGTGCCTTACGCCTTCACTGCGTGACTAGAGCCCGAACACCAACAGCGTACCGCCGGCGTTGCTGATATTTGTGTAGTCGCCGAATGCGCCGATGGCGCCCAGCGCCGCCGTCGGATCTTCCGTGCCGAGGCCGAGCGCGATGCCCGCGCCCGCCCAGCCGCCGACTCCGGAGAGCACAGCGATGTACTGCTTACCGTCCGGCCCGAGGTAGGTCATCGGGTTGCCGATGATGCCCGACGGGCACTTGAACCGCCACAGCTCGGTGCCGGTCGTCGCATCAACCGCCTTGAGCCAGCCTTCCATTGTGCCGTAGAACACGATGCCGCTGGCCGTCGCCAAGGCCCCGCCGTACGCGGCGAGGTTCTCCTTGATCGACCACTTGATCTTCCCCACCGTCGGATCCCAAGCGATGAAGGCGCCACGGTTGCCGCCCGGGCCCGGGAACATGCGCACGATCGCGCCGACGTAGGGCTGACCGGCCGAGTACTTCACCTCGACGCCCTCGTAATCCATGCAGATGTTGTTCGTCGGGACGTAGAAGAGGCGAGTTTGCGGCGAGTAGGCGGAGGGCTGCTGATCCTTGAAGCCGATGGCGGCCGGGCAGATTCCCTCGGTGTTCTTCTTCGAGGTGGTCCCGAACTGCGGATTGCGCACCGGAACGCCCGTCGTCAGGTCGATCTTCGAGGCCCAGTTGACCTGCCCAAACGGCTCGGCAACGAGCACCTTGCCGTTGGTCCGGTCGAGCGTGTAGCCGAAGCCGTTGCGGTCGAAGTGCACCAGCGCCTTCACCGGCTTCGCGCCGATCGTCAGGTCGACGAGGACGTCTTCATTGACGCCGTCGTAATCCCACTCGTCATGCGGCGTCATCTGGTACGCCCACTTCGCTTCGCCGTTGTCCGGATTGCGGGCGAAGATGGTCATCGACCACTTGTTGTCGCCGGGCCGCTGATCGGGGTTCCACGTCCCCGGGTTGCCCGTGCTGTAGTAGAACAGGTTCAGCTGCGGATCATAGGAGTACCAGCCCCACGTGGTTCCGCCGCCGTGCTGCCACTCATCCCCCTGCCATGTCGAGACGCCCAGATCCTTGCCGCGCATCGACGGGTAGTTGGGGTTCGCGTCGCCCACGATCTTCACTTCGGCATCGGGGCCGGTCGAGTAGGCGCGCCATACTTCCTTGCCGGTGTTCACGTCGTAGGCCGTCACCCGCCCGCGCACGCCGAATTCACCGCCCGAAATCCCCGCGATCACGAGGTCCTTGATCACGATCGGAGCGTTGGTCATCGTCGAGCCGGTCTTGTAGTCGGCGTTCGGGACGCGCCAGATCTGCTTGCCGGTCTTCGCATCGAGTGCCAGCAGGTCGCCGTGCAGCAGCTCGATGAACAGCTTGCCGCTCGGATGGTAGGCGAGGCCGCGGTTCACCAGGTCGCAGCAGGCGATCGCCTTCGCCTCGGGCGGTTGGCTCGGCACGGTCCTCCAGATCATCGGCGCGCCCGGCTTGGTCAGATCGAGGGCGGCGACGATGTTGGGGAACGCGCTGTGCACGTACATGACGTTGTTGAACACCAGCGGATTTCCCTCGTGGCCGTTCAGGACACCGGTCGAGAACGTCCACGCGGCCTTGAGGCCCTTCACGTTCGCCTTGTTGATCTGGGTGAGCGGACTATACCGCTGCAGGTCGTACGTCCGACCCGTCATCGTCCACTCGCCCGGACCCTGGGCGACGGCGGACGCCGTGAGCACCATCATGCTCGCCGCGATTCCGCCGGACAGCAGTTTGAAGCGGTTCATAGCTGACCTCATGTTGAGGATGAGGGTGGAGAGAAAAACGGTTCACGCAACTTGCCTGTCAGCCTTGCTAACCCTCGTGAGCAACGTCCGGGGGCGCGCGTTCCCGACAGGCCACAGCCATCGTCCGAACTACCTCCAGCCAGGAATAGCTTCCAGGGATAGTGGTTATATCCCCAGGTGCAGGCACTGTCAATCGACCCCAAAAGCCCACCTTTTCAGATTGAAACGGGGCTCGCCCCGCGCCATACGCGCGCTCCGGCGCCGCTGAACCCGGCTTCATACACGGTCCCGCCGGCGCCGAGGACGGCCCGGACCCGCGCCGCGAGCGCCTGGGACGCAGCCGCGTCCTCCACGATCCCGTAAGCGGCCGGCCCCCAGGAGCTCTGGCCCACGCCGATCGCTCCCCACTGCCGCAGCCGCTCGACGAGCTCGCCCGTCTCGCCCGGTGCAAACACACCGCCCTGGGCCGGCGCGAACCACCCCCCCGTGATGCGCTGCACCTCGGTCAGCGCCGCCCCGAACGCGGGCAAGTCGGCCACGGCCACGGCAGGGAGCAGCTGCATCAGCACGAGGTGCGCGATGCGCGCCACCTCGCTCGCGGCCGGCGGCGGTAGTCGCCCGAATGCCGCCGCCTCTTCGTCACCCGCGAGCCCGGGCTTCCCCGCGGGGACGACGACCACGCAGCGCCACGCTGCGGGAATCGCCAGCCGGGCGAGGAGCGGGGCGGGCGCGTCGTCGCCCGGTCTGCGCCCGCCCTCGAGCACGAGCCCACCGTACGCGAACGTCCACAGACCGACCGCCGACCGCCGCCCCCGGTCGACGGCGCGCGCCAGGGCCGGCGCATCCGTCGGCAGCGCGTACAGCTCGGCTGTGGCGCGCGCCACCGCCAGGGCGAGCTGCGTGCCCGACCCGAGCCCCGCATGCGCGGGAATGGTGCGGTGCAGGCAGAAGTGCACGCGGGGCTGGATGCCGTGGTGAGCGGCGAAGCGCTGGGCGAACGCGAGCGCCCGGGTCGCGTCGGGGCCTTCCGCGCGAAGCTCAGGGGCGGGGCGCGCCTCGAGCAGCAGCGACGGCGCGGGGACCGCTGCCCCAATGCCGCCGAAGCGCCGTCCCAGGTCGCCCCGCAGATCGAGGACCCCGAAATGCAGCCGGGCCGGCGCCTCCACGAACACGGGGGACGCGCGTTCGCTCATCGCGACGCGGTCTCGGTACGCCCGGACGGCGCGATGTGCACGTAGTCCGAGAGCAGCGCCATCGCGTCGCGCTCGCGCGGACCCGCCGTCTTGTCCACGATCACCTGCAGCCGCGCGAACTCATCGCGGACCTGCTCGGCCGCCAGGAGATGGGTGCGTGTCGCCAGGATCGCAGCCTCGAGCACGGCGTGGCGCGCCCGGTTGAAGCCGAGGAACTCGCGCCTGAACCCCCGGTGCGCTACGACGGTCACGACGCGCGCGCGCGGCGGGGTGGCGTCGAGCGAGTGCACCTTGACCTCTCGCCAGGAGCACGCCGCCTCGAGCACGACGCCGCGGACGGCGGTCGCCGGGACCGCCGGGAACTGGACGGTGGCGATCGCGCCCTGCGCGAACAGCATGACGTCGTCCGTCAGGTTCACGACGGCCGCCCCGGTGTCGCGGAGATTCTTGAACGTCGTGGTCTCGAGAAACGGCTTGATGACGATCTCCTGCTCGCCCCATTCGACGCCCATCGGCGCGAAGTTGGCCGTCCCGGCGGGATCGAGGGTCGTGAGAATCGACTCGATGATCACCGCACCAATTCCGCGGGGGGCGGCGGGGGCGGCGCGATCCCCGGCGCCCGTTCGGGGAGCAGGGGGGCGGGAGGGGGCGGAGGGGGCGGTGCGCGCGCGCCGTCGGCGCGGTCAGGGAGCCAGTCGGTGCGCGCGGTCGCGCCGTGGAGGAAGCGGTCGAGCAGGAGGTACCCGTGTTCGGTGAGCACCGATTCAGGATGAAACTGGAGGCCGATCACCGGGTGGCGCACGTGCTCGACCGCCATGATCTCGCCGTCCTCGGCTGTGGCAATCACGGAGAGCTCCGGCGGTAGGCCGGCCCGCGCCACGACGAGGGAGTGGTAGCGCGCCGCCCGAAACGGGTTGGGGAGCCCGGCGAAGATCCCCCGTCCGGCGTGACGGATGCGCGACGCCTTGCCGTGCATGGGGCGGCCGGCGCGCACGATCCCCGCTCCGTAGGCCGCCCCGATGCACTGGTGGCCCAGACAGACGCCGAGGATGGGCGTCGTGGAACCGAACCGCCGCACCACGTCTGTGGAGATCCCCGCCTCGCCGGGCGAGCACGGACCGGGGGAGATGATGATGTGTGATGGTCGGAACTGCTCGATCTCCTCGTACGACGTGGCGTCATGGCGTCGGACAACTGTCTCCTCCCCGAGCTCGCGCACGTAGCGGGCGAGGTTGTAGACGAAGGAGTCGTAGTTGTCGATGAGCAGGATCATGGCTTGAGGGCGGCGATCAAGCCGCGGGCCTTGTCGAGCGTCTCCCGGTACTCCTGCTCTGGGTCCGAATCGGCCACGATGCCGCCGCCGACCTGAAAATAGACGTCGCGGCCGACCACCAGATAGGTCCGAATCACGATGCTCGAGTCGAGGGCCCCGGTGGCGCTCAGGTAGCCGATCGAGCCGCAATACACGCCACGCTGTGTAGGCTCGAGCTCCGCGATGATCTGCATCGCCCGCACCTTGGGCGCGCCGGTGATCGAGCCGCCCGGAAACGCTGCGCGCAACAGGTCGAGCGCGTCGAGCTCGGGCGCGAGCTCTCCCACGACCGTCGACACGAGGTGGTGGACGGTTTGGTAGTGCTCGAGTGCGAACAATTCGGGTACCCGCACGGTGCCGGGTTGGCATACCCGTGACAAGTCGTTGCGCAGCAGGTCCACGATCATCACGTTTTCGGCCCTGTCCTTGTCGCTCTCGGCGAGCGCCAGGGCGAGCGCCGCATCGTGCTCCGGGCCGACCCCACGCGGTCGCGTGCCCTTGATGGGACGGGTTTCGACGCGGCGGCCAGCGTCGACGCACAGGAAGCGCTCAGGGGACGAGCTGACCACCACGACGTCGCCGAACGCGAGGTACGCCGCGAACGGGGCGGGGTTGCGCTGCCGCAGGCGGCGGTACAACTCGAACGGCGTCCCGGCAAGCGGCGCCTCGAGTCGCTGCGACAGGTTCGCCTGGAAGATGTCGCCGGCGTACACGTACTCGATGACGCGCGCGACGGCGTCGAGGTAGCCCTCGCGGGTGAAGTTCGAGCGGAGGCCGGGGACATCTGGCACGGGGTAGGACGGCGCGGCGAGGCGGTCGGAGCGCCGCTCCGCCAACCGCTCCTTCACGAACGCCAGCCGCCGGGCCGCCCGCTCGCGCCGCGCCGCCCCCTGCTCGGGGATTCCCGTCGAAATCACCCACGCCCGCTTCGTCTGATGATCCCAGGCGATGACCCAGTCGTACAAACCCAGCATCACGTCCGGGATTGCGAGGTCGTCGTAGCGCGTCCGCGGCACGCGCTCGAGCTGGGCTCCCCAGTCGTACCCCACGTAGCCCGCCGCCCCGCCTTGGAACGGCGGGAGGCCGGCGACCGGCTCCGCCGCGAACGGCTCGAGCAGGGCACTTACGTGAGCCACGGGATCCGCGGCGACCCTTGTCCAGCGGCCCTCGCCCAGCTGCTGGGTAAGCGCACCCTTCGAGCGCACGATCGTCGCCGGGTCCGCGACGAGGAAGGAGTACCGGCCGGCCTGCTCCGGGTGCGTCGCGCTGTCGAGGAAGACCAGGAAGGGCAGGTCCGCGAACCGCGCGCACGTCTCAACGGGATCGGGGGCGGGGACGAGCTCTTCGACCACGGGCACGACGTCGCTCACGCTCCGCCTTTCGCCTTGCGGCGCTCGCGGGATCGTTTGGACCGGGGCGTGAGCTTCACGTGCGCGGGGCCGCGGTCGTCCGGGGGCGTGAGGTACCCCCACTGCAGTGCCCCCTCTTGCCGGTAGTTCTTGCCGAGGGTGAGCGCGAGCTGCGCCTTCATCAGCTCGCGACCGAGGTAGAAGGCGTGGGTGGCCTCGTCGACGCCAAGCCGGGCAAAGATCTCCTGGATGTCGGTTCCCCGCACAAACAGCTCGTCGTTGAAGACGGTGATGACGTCGCGATCGGCGAAGATCCGAAAGTTCGGGTCGGTCACTCTGGCCTGCAGCTCGCGCAGCTCTGTCTCGCGGTAGGCGAGGATCGTGGGATCCTTGAGCGTGACCAGACGGTCGTCCACGCCCTTGGGGAGCGACTTTTGCCTGACGGCGTGGTGCATGAGGCGACGCGCGATGTCGACTTCACGCACCACGCCGTGGGCCCAGGGGATGACCTCGGTCGTGAGGACCGCTCGCACGCCCAGCTCCGCGCAGATCGCGATCAGCAAGGCGTTCACCCCCGTCGTGTCGGCCGCAGTGAGCTCGGTGATGTTGCCGATGCCCATGAACAGCGGCGCGGTGGGGTAGCGGCGGCGGACGGCGGCGAAGCGCTCGAGCGAGGCGAAAAAGCCGAAGCCGATCGGCTCGATGACGGGGTCGATCAGGTACGTCACGCCCCAGCGCTCGAGCGCCGCGATGCTCGGCTCTAGCGTCTCGAGGCCCTGGCCGAAGTCTGGGATCACGACCACGCGTGTCTTCGTGCCCGCGAGGTCCCGTGCGACGTCGAGGTTGGACTGGTTGACGGACAGCACGAGCTCCGC